>Ga0181612_175436_pt1 | contig 19519 bp, 10 predicted proteins | sample HoacroProtozoa21_FD_119630 | JGI IMG/M metagenome (GOLD analysis project Ga0181612, IMG submission 119630) | Hoatzin crop microbial communities from Cojedes, Venezuel. Combined Assembly of Gp0051906, Gp0051904, Gp0051908 | reverse complement strand
GAAGAGTTTATTTTGGCTAGGGGGGGTGGGGGGGAGGGGGGGTAATTTAAAAAAAAATCCCTGCCTCTACCTCTGTTTAATTTCTTTTGTTTTTTTGGGTGTATTTTGGGTTTTTTTTTTTTTTTTTTTGTGCATTTGCATTTATTTTGTAACAAGGCTTTCTTTTCTTAAATCAATACTGGGCAAAAGAACAGAAATAAAACATTTTTTGAAACTCACTCGTCTTAAATGAACAAAAACATTCAGTCTGAGGAAAAAAAAAATCTGCAGGCAAATATATCATCTACTTTCCTTCTACCAAAACCTGCTGAAGGTATTGTGTGTAGCTAACTAGCATGCTTCCAAGAAAGGAGGGGTTTTTTTAAATTATTTGTTTACTCCTGTTCCCATGATGCTGGCTTGGTGGTTTGTCTGAACAAGGAAGCCAACAAAAGGAAAATGATATTAAAGAAAACAATGGTTTTTTATTATCATTTATATTGTAAATAAATTGAAAATAATGCAGCATAAAACTATGTTTTTTTAAAAAAAAAATTCACTGAAGCTGCGTTTGTAATGATACGTCCTGGGTTTTTGCCCAGCCCGGGAAGTTTTATATGAAACCTCTAATAGTGTGCCTATTTGGAGATGCGCAGGTATAATTCAGGAAACCGTACAGTCCCAGCACACCACTGAGAGCAGTGTAAAGAAATACTTCCTTCCATGGTTTAATTTCCAGCATATCTGCTTGTACAAACTGTGCACTACTTCATTATGTATAAAAATGTATTTTTTCCCTGTAAGCAATCAGTGCATAACACATACAGGGTGCAGACCTTAACTATACATAAATAAATAGTCCCTAAAGGGCTTCCTACTGAGGGTGTATTTTCTGATATTCAAAAATACCTTCTCATGCTCTTTTGCTAGATCTAATAATAATAATAAATAATAATAACAATTTCATTCTACAGCTAAAAAATATGGGACAAGGAACCAAGCCAGCTCCTTACGCATTAGGAAACACATACATGCCTACAGCACACAGAACTGATAGCTCGGAAGGTCGCTAGAAAGATGTCCAGTCACTAACACTTCATTTGTCGTAGCAGCATTTGATACCAATTCCTGTGTATCAGACATGAATTGTAACTACAGTGTAACCTTCTCCACTGCACTGCGTAATATTTTGTCCTCAATACCGCAAGGTTAGTTTAAAAATCGAATGAAAAATGGAACCAGTTCAATCTGAAACAAATATATTTGATCCCTTTTCCTTGCTTAAGCAGAAAGGTCATTTGCACACCAAATACTTTTGTTGATCTGGAACAAACCAGACTGCTCCCTAAGACTGAAGTGTACAATTAGATTTCACAAGATAGCAGCAGGAGGAACCACTACCACCTCTTTCGTCATTTGACAGCTCATGCCATAAATCCTCAATCTCATCTCCTAGAAGATGTGAAACTTCTTGCCTAAATTTCCAGGCACTGTAGCTAAAAGGCGCTCTGGGATGAGGATGATGAAGGAACTAGGTGGAAGAAGAAGGGCGCTCAAGCTCCTCTGTAGTGGTTGATGAATTGGCTACGAACAGTTCAACGCATTCGCCGGGCCAATGGAGCAGATGCGGGCTGGGCGCAGCTGCCGGGTGAGCGGACTGGTTACCATGCTTGATGGCCGTAACCCTTTGCCTGTGCACAAGCGGCACGGGGTCGCTGCGATGTGGGGACCCCCCAGCCCCTCGTACATCGCCCCCCCAAAATGCAGCAAGGGCTAAAGAAAGTCCTGTCAGGCAGGGGATGCCTCTGACCCGAAGAGGTGTGCTCGAGCCCTGCTCTGAACCAAACCAAGACCTTGATCTTCCTTCAGTGGAAAGCTGTTGGCTTGTGCATTGTACGGTTACAACCCCGAGTCGATGTATGATATAAACTGCAGGCATCGAGGAGGGAAGATAAGCGCTGCATGAAAAGAGTTTACAATTACTTTGCTCATCTGCTATACTGGTGTCTAGAATAAAGATGAAGTACCAAGTAGTAAAGACTAAGAATCTGCAAGGATGAGGAGGAATATGTCTCCTCGGTACCTGGTGCCCTGTTTCTAAGGGTAAGGAAATTGAAATCTGCCTGCTGAATTCTGTCCTCATAACCTGGTTATCTAGTAGCATCCTGTAGCACTGTAAAGTGGTGCAGATGTTAATAAGCTGGAACCTGGGATTAAAAATATGTACAGCATAAGGAGAGACTATACAAATTGAAACTACATCATCTTTAAATGATCTGAGGAGGCAGGCAGTGGTGTAATTAAAGTACTTCCATTTTTGAATTGAATAAATGAGGTCAACTCAAGTTGCTATGTTCATCACAAAAAAAAAGGCAGCATTTAATTGTTAATTAAATAAAAAACAAATTCAGAGCAGATGTTTTTCTAAATACTTTTTCCATGTACAGAGTTCTAGTGAAATAGTAGCCTTACCAAACACAGAACAAAATTGCTAGCTCATTCAAGAAAGGATTTAAAAGAAAACACACAAACAATAGGCTACAGATAGAACCTGGAGGTATTATTTTTAGATACCTGAATTACAGCCATTAAAAAAATGCTTTTCCACGTCTCGCTCTGCCTTTAGTTTCCGTAAATTAATAACACACATTCTGGCAGGAATAAAACCATACTGCACGCTTGCCTCAGAAAACACAGGTAAAACATGTCTCCTCAGCCACACAAATCCAGGCTCTGGGTATACCGGCTCTAATAAAAGTCTGTGAAACAGAAGGTTTTTTCAAGCATTCCCGTTTATTTTACGGTGAAGTCCTACAATGCCATTACTGTCCACTTCTAAAGGTTTAGAAGACTAGATACAGTCTTCTCCAGAAGTGACAGCAGTTTCCATGAGAACGGTGTAATTTTCAGTACAGAAGAAAGAACAAATCAGTGCTTTAATGACAGAGTAGATACTGAGATTAAACGCAGTGGGTTAGTGAAACCTGTTTGGATTTCGAAAGGATACTGCATGAACTGAGATTTTAAGAGTAGAGGGGACTTTCTCCAACTTCCTTATGTCTCTGCATCAAGCATCAGTAAACGTTCCCTTTGGCTCACATACCCCGCTTTGTACATCTGCTACCCGACAGAAGCCCAAAACAACAAATCCAGCAAACACTAAACAACATCAAACACCATTCAACAACTGTTCTCCATTGTTACCTAACTGTAGGTCAGCCTACTCCACGCAAATAGGTCATGTGAGAGAGGAAGCGATGCCAATGGCATCTCCTTTATGTAACTCACTTCAGATCTTTCCCGAGGTCAAGAATTTTTGTCAGTCACACTGCACAGAATGGACAGTGCTGCTTCTTCCAAGAGTTTGGGTCCTATGGTCCAGACAGACGATTAATCCCATACTGTAGCATCACCTCTGGCATCACTGGCCTTCTGTATCATACCCAGCACCACTGAAATACAGAGAATTTTCAAATGACAACTAACTCCCTAGAGCCCTTCTCTGAAAAGGAGCCCTTTCCCAAGATTAGTGATGATATTCTGACACGCAGAATACTTCACTTGGCATACACATAGTGCGATAGATATTAGTATCTATGCCAAAAGAAAAATTCCAACTATTCATTTGAAAATGAAGTTCTGAAACTTTCCAATTTTCCCTCAAAGATGCGAGCCAAAATGTTCTGTTGCCTGAAGGAGATCAAGAGCATCATTGTGATTGCTTTATTTTATTCCTCTAAACAATTGCATCTGACAAGTTTTAAAAGTAATTTCAAGCAGAACCTGAATACCTAAAGGCACAGCTGTCTTGCTGCGCCAGAGAGCTATGCTCAGCTATGCTCAGGCCATGCCCTCGCACACTACTAACGAGACATCTTTGGCAGCTCCCACATCAGGAAAAAGGGAGCATTTCTTCAGTGTATGATCGATATCGGGTTCCAAAAGTTTCACCGTGGTGTAACCGTGGTGGAGTCTCCATCCTTGGAGATACTCAAAAGTGGTCTGGACATGGTCCTGGGTGGCCAGCTCTAGGTGGCCCTAGTTGAGCAGGGGGTTGCACAAGATGACTTCTAGAACTCCCTTCCAGCCTCAACCGTTCCGTGATTCTGTAAGGGCCCACAGTATAATTATGAAAGGCTGAATAGGCTTCAGTAGGCTACATGAAGTATTTTCTGTTGGATTTTTACCCTATAGGTTCTATGTTTCTTCATTTATCAGGCCTTAAACTGTGTCTTTCTTCTCCATTTGAATCTTCGTGATTGCACCCGGGCTGTCTGCAAGGCACAGTTGGGGTGTATGAAAGAAACTATTCAGCAGATTGAGACCATTTCAAGTTTAAGATTGCCCACATGGAGCTTGGTACATTGACTCCTTGAGTGGTAATTTTAAAGTAATTATTGGGATGGTTATTATTCTTCAGGTTTCTTTGTGATAATTTTTCTGTGTACAAGTGATTTCTCCTTTATTTACTGTATTTTATTTAAAGTTTCTAAGAACAGCAAGAAGCAAAACAAGAATAAAGGTGCAGTGGTACCTTCACCTACAATTACAGGAGCTGACTGTGTGCCGTCTGACCCCTAAATGTGATCTTTTTCTGGCTCTCTAGAAGAATTAAAAAGAAAAATCCCCTTTGCCCACCAAAGCAACTTAGTGAATAAAGACTTCCAAAACAATTAAGGTTTGATAAAAAAAAAAAAAATCTAAATTCATATAATCATCAACGATGCAAAGTCTATATACTGATTGTCTATATGAATACCTGCTAATTAAAGATGAAAGGCTCATAATACAGCTTTCAGGTAGGCAGCAGATGCATGATTTGCTTTTTCAGCAATCCTTCAAGCAAACATAATGTCCAAATTTGCTGTGGCACCTGTCAGTCGTGCCGTAGCTACGGGCCCCTCGCTTTTCATTGCCTTCGTCGTGTTGCGTTGCAGGAGCGCAGTGCGGTGTGACCCTTCCGACACAGCGTGGCAGGGCAGCAATCACTGCAACGCGGCTCGAGCGAGTCGGCGTTTGAAACGGGAAAGCAAACGTGCGGGCCAGAGGAAAGCCGTGAACTAGCAGGGTCCAAAATGTTTCTGTTCAGATAAAAACTGGAGCGTTGGCTCTGTTTTCTTGCCCTGAAGTAACTGATTTCATCGAAACCGCATGGCACAGCCCTATAGGAACTGGAGAGGTGAAAGCAGGAGGCAACTTCAAAAACAAATAAAAAAGCTTTAGGCTTTTCAAGGTAGGTTTTATCGCTTTGTTCTACACCATTAACTAGACATATCAGGCATCTGACCTGACAGTTTTACAGTGCTTTCTATCTTTAATGAATCCTTTCCCCGAGAGGGAGGAAAGAGAAATTAAAAACTTGCCAGGGTTAAAACTCGCAAGGAGAACTCCCTTGTCAGGACAAATTTGTGTCTAAAACTGGGACCCTAACCTCACACTTCACAAACTTAAAGAAGAGGCTTGATGTAGTGCTGAGGAGCTGGGAATCGCAGAAATGCCAGAGAACTGCTGAATACTCTGCAGTTTGAAAAAAGCAGGCCAGCTAACTGCAGATATTGCATTTTCAGGTCTTCATGAAGAGAGTTGTTGAAAATTCTCTGATTAGTTGGAGAGCAGAGCTCTGGTTGTCTTACAAGAGGAGAAGGAAAATGGATCATGTAGATTTAGGTGCTAAAACTGAGGTCTAGGAAAACTTGCTTCCCACCTAACTCTCAGTCTGTCTGAAGTTTTGAAACTTCACCTGTAAAATAATAAATAACATTTTTCCCTACTTGTTCTGCTGCCCTCAGAAGGTCTCCAGAGACCCCCTTCCCTTAGCTACGTTTGTGAAACTCATATGCTCAGACGCTATTTCAGTGTACACCAGAGTAGCATAATACCAGGTTAGGGAACGCAGACTAGCACTAAAAGCCTACTTCTTAAAAATCACACCCGATTATTAGAATGAAAATCCATCTTAGTTCATCACCTCCTTCTGCCTCCCTCTCCCCCTCCCTGCAGTCTGTCTTTGTTGGGTCCTCAGCCCGCAGGACTGGGCCTGGAGGTTTCCCCCGGGCTGTACACGATACTGCCTGCTTCCAGCGACACAAACAAGAAGCGAAATAATGTGGCTCCATGGTTTTTGGTGAAAGCGTGGCTGCGGGCTTTGGTTTCTTTGTTTGCTTTGGGACCTTAAAATTGAGGAGAATTTAACATTAGGACCTAGTGTATCACAGAAAGGTCCCGTCTCAGCTGGTTTCGAGCTTAGTGATTTATGGGAGAGATTTTAGGCTTCTTAACTCACCTCCCAGATGTGCCGTCTATTAGTAGGAAGCTTGACGATCAGCAGGCTGCTGCCCTATAATTTTGATTTAAGCGTTATCTCCCTCATCCGTGCTCCACCTCTACTGAAGAACGGCTTGGGAGCTGCTGAGCGCCGTTGCCGTACCCCTGGTTTGCAAAGCACATGAGTTAGCACGGGCAGCAGTCGCTCCTAATAAAGAGTTCACACTTCGCCGTGCACCTTGAAGCCTTGTTTGTGAAGCATCCAGCGTCAGCCTGCTGTCGTTGACCCTTGCTGTATTTAACAAGCATCTTTGTTTCAGCAGCTTCTCTGCTAATCTCACACTTGTGTGAAATCGTTGTTGACGAGGTGAGACCCTTTGCGGAGCTGACTGCTGCAGAGGACCTTTAGCTTAAATGAAAATGACAGCACTTCAGCAAGGCCTAACGTAAATTCTTTGACAGAATATAGATTCGCAAAGAGAAGTAATTCTTGCTGCTGTCATAAAACATTGCTTTTTTCCAAACGTCAGTACCATATGGCGCCGTCGTGAATAGAGCAATTCCTAGCTCCATCTACTGGTAAATGCAATGACATGAAAAAATAGAGGGGGGCTTATTTCTTTAGAGTGGATCTCAAAAGAAAAAAAAAAACAGTATACAATCCTCTTTCAGATGTGCACTAGTCACTGTCACGCTAATGACAGCTCTCCAGCTGCATTGGTAGGGAAGGAGCCTGAAGAATGAACATGAAAGAGGTTCAAAATGCCTGAAAATAGGTAAAGCCTATTTGTTCCCTCCAGCCCACAGGTGATACCCTGCTTCTCAGTTCTGCCTTGCAGTAAGACGAAGCATGGCTGTTCTGCTCTCCGCGCTTCTTGTACTGGGAGAATTGCGTTAGGATGTGGTGCAACAGGAGAACAGCAGGAGCATCACAGCCGAGAACTAGAAATACAGAGTCCTGACGGGGGACCTCCCTGTCTGAGGGGCATTCAGGATAGATGGAGCTGTGTCAACGTTAAAAAAGAATTTGAGAAAAAAGATTGTGCTGTAGTGCCATGAATCACTGTAAATCCAATCCAATTATTATCAGATAGGAAGACCTTATTTTACTGTGTTGGGAATTAAAGCAAGCACTAGGCAAAGTGTATTGACAGAGAAGTTTGATACTTCACAAAAACTTTTCTGATTTAACTGTAAAACTGTCTTTCCTCAGAGGGGTGGTGGTGTAGTTGACTTAGACATATTAAGCACAACCTCCTGGGTTTTTTTGACCTTGGACATTATTTGGGTCAAAAGGAACATGCAGATAAGTAGCATCTTAGTTTAAGAAATCACAGTGTATTCCCCCATTTTTCATTGATACTGATTGAAAGATAGTTGTGGGTCTTGGATTAGGTTCTAACATCAGAAGAATAGTCAAACACTGTTGTATTCAATCAATTTTTGTTGTGTTCTCTGCGTAAATCAAGTCCAGAAGAGATCTTAGCTGAGACATTTAATTCCAGTCCTTTCACCTGACAGTAAAAATAGAGCCGGACTGAGTTGATTTATGCTCATCGACAGATTATCACAGGGGATCGTAAAGAAATTCACCAACACCTATGTCAGAATCAGGATGAAGTGTTCAGACTCACAACCAGACAAATCAGGAAATGCTGAAGTCCAGAAACCCTCGCCCCATGTTTCTTTCATGTATCATCGCCACTCTAACCCATGGGACAAATGACAGCCTGTACCTGTCTTCCACCTAAACATGAAGATGTCTGACCACCAGTCACTCTCTTGCAGCGACTATCCTGTTTGAGGCAGTGGTCAGCAACTTTCAAGCTTCCAGACAAGATGCTGATTTATTACCACTTAAATCTTCACAATTTCCTGCTATCCTTTACCAGATAGAGGGCAGAAACTACAGCTAAATGCCAAAAAGCAGGAACTGGTACAAACATGATGTAACAAAGTCAAGTCCTGAGCCAAGAACCAGTTGAACCAGCCAAATTGCATCCCAGTGAACTATCTGAAACCATAAAACCATCAGTTCTGAGAAGCTGTACTCTACATCAGTGCCCAACACCAAATACTGCCAAGAAGTCTTACTATATTTCACTTCAAGTAACCCAGACATTTGGGAAGCTTCCTCAGACAGCACAGACCCCCTCTGCCTATTTCCATCAGCTGGGAACCCAGCTATGCTCCCACAATTCACTGCATTCACTCGTTGAGAGATTATGACACTTTGAAGAAATTTTAACCAAGAAGTGGTGATCTAGTCCGTGGTTCTGTACAGTCTCAAGAAACAGCCCCTTGAATCCTCACCCTGCTTCATTCAGGAGACAATTCTCCTTTTCTTCCCTCCAGTGATGCGATGTTTGTTGAAGAAACCCACCTTTCAGATGACAGTTGTAACAGCTGTTGGTTTAGGCCTTGCAATGAAATGACCACTCCGATCTGACATCATAAAGCTTCCCATCCTTCATTTTATGCGCAAAGTATAGATCTGTGCCATTATCCTAGAACATATACGGAGTCCTAACTGCCGAGATCCAAATGTCAATGAGATCCAGGCTTAAATTTGGAGAATTCACCAGTAAAACAATTTAAACTGCCACAGAGCTTGTGTTGTGAAGTGCGCCCACTGCCTAGGTCTTGCTCTCCTTTGCTCCACCAGCCCCTCCTGGCTTGCCGCTGGCTGTGGAACCTAGTCCTGACAGCTCTGGAGCCAGCTTGTGTTTGGTCAGCACTTCCACACACATGGTAAAAACAACCTTGCTCCACATCTGCCTATCGGTCCCTTCACTTGCTCCTTTTTCCCTTCACCAGGTATCAACAGACCTCTCTCCAGGTTGCCCTCCCCTGGCATTCGCTGGGGGAATTGCCTCTGTTTTAGGCCACAGGCACCGGGCTTGTAGATGAATTTTCACTTATAAGAAAATCTTTAAACTTTGTCCAGTGAACTCGTACAACTCACCTATTTCTGCCTGTGCAGGAGGGCGAAAGATGATCTCGTGACAGTTCTGGCAGTTCTCCAAGACCTCTAGGAAATACCTAAGAAACAACAAAATACAAGAAAGCAAAATGGCTTATCTGATCCTCTCTCCGCCAAGGTAATGCAATGTCTCTTCAGTTTTGTAATTTATTTATACTGGAACTAAGGTTAGAAACCAAAGTAAATAATTGTCTCTTTCTCTTTCTCTCACTTCTTTTAGAATACTGCTGCAAACAGTATTATTTCTTGACAATACCTGTTAATTTTGCTTCAATCTTTTTGGCTTTTTACAAGGTCAGGTATTCCAAGTAATGTTGTTTCTCTGCATTAAAAAGGCCTAGACAGCCCAAGCTGTGTATTTGGTTTCTTCACTTCTCCTTAAAAGCTAATTAGTTTGTTGTTTTTCTTCAAGCCCTACCCTGGATTCTATTAATTGGTGACCGCAGGAGGGTTAGTTTTGTGGTAAAAGCATAGGCAAGGTAATAGCCTTGATCCTCTGTCACAATTGCACATCTTCCCATATGGCATATTTCTGGGCCTGTTTCTGGCCAGATAAATCCTGTAAGATGCCGCAGGTACAAGATGTCTCCGCTTCCTACTGATTGTTTTATGAAGGCACTCAGCGCGTCACTGATTTCAGCTTTGTTGGTGCCAACAGCTCCCGGCTGGGTGAGGGAAAAGAACCACGCTCTCTGCATCCGTGTCTTCTTTAATAAAGTAAAGAAAATTGGGAGGTATTGAAAGCATCTAAATGCTTTACAATTCATCAACATTCAGGTGTCGAAGTCTTCTTTCCTAAGATGTCTTGGTCCTTAGGTGCCTAGTTACTACCCCACATCAGCAGGACTTACACACTCCCGAGAATTGTATGCAGTATCTATTTCTTCTGTTGCACAGTGCAGCGATGTTTATAAATCGCTCCAAGAGCCTCAGATGAAAGGGCTTGTAAATGTAGCATACATGATTAACTCTCATTAACTCATTTCATAAACTACCTCTATGACCCTCTCCTGATGTCCTCCCTAAGTTGCTGCAGCATCTGGAGCTGTCTCCGGTTACGGCTGGGATTAGTGTTAGACGGAGTGTAAATTTGAATAACCTGGCAACAAAAAGAAACAAACAGGCTGTCCACAGCACTTCTGTTTGTGTTATTATGTATTTTTACATATCCTGTAAACATCAATGAACAAACAAAGGTTGACTGTTGCTCTACCTTTTTTCTGATTAATGAATTTGCTTATTTTGTGTTGTGATCCTTTACTTTCTCCTTCAAACCCTGTTGCCTGAACTATTCATTAATTTTAACTCTTAATTAACTCTTTTGCATCTTTATTGCTTCTTGAACTATTGAAAGAGTGCTGGAAAAATACCAAAGAAACATCTCCCATTTCAGAAATAGGAAATTCGTATTTGTTTAATATGAACTGGAACAGTCAATCTTGAGATTCACCAAGATAGTAAAACCAACACAAATAATTCCTTAGTATTTAAGTGTGATTGATCAGTTGCAGCTGATTTAAAAACCCTCAGAGTCTTGAGGGTAATCTTATCCTGTACTTGATATAAAATAAAATAGTCACGGTGATCGGTTTTCATCATCTCACTAACGAAGACGTCAAATTCATTTCAGGGGTAGATCAGACTTTCTCATGATGCGACATACTCTGGAACGCTATTAATGTTTTGCGCTGCAAATACGGTGTTCATTTTGAAATACCTATATGCTGTTTGCAGCACTTTAAATGATTACATAGTAGGAATGTATTTATATATAGTACGTAATCATCTCAAATGCTAGGATTGCAATATGAATAGGTAATAAGAAATAAACTTTACTCTTGATTACATAGGTCTGTGATTAATTGTTTGAACGTTGGTAAATGCAAAAAACATAATTAGTTCAAAAAAACCCCAAACTCCTGAAAACGGGCTGTTATTATTCAAGGTTAATATATATTTTATGGGTTTTATGTGCAGAGTATAGCAGGTTTTGGAGATTTGTTTCATTTTTTTGTTCAATTTGGTTTATTACTTTATTCATTGATTTTCCATAATAATGTTTGTGCTTATATACTGCCTTTCAGCTGAGGCTCATAAAGTACTTTACAAACATTAATATATTTTTCTCACTACTTTTATTTACATTGCCCTTTTAATGAAACTATCATAGACTAGCTGTCTATAAATTACACAGAGGTAGCAACAGAAGTAGAAGACAGAATGTGCACCAGAAAAAAAAAGACTGGACTGAAAACCCAAAATGCTACATCCCAGGTCTCTGTTCTGACTTCTAGCCTGCCCTCCCCAAAGAGACACAGGACTGTGGACAGTCTGGCTCCTTGAGGGCTGAGTCAACTATATAGCAATCGCTCAGACATTAGTCTAACCTGCTCTTCAAAATTTCCAGTTATGGAGATTGTCTGGGGAGAGCACAGGATCTGTTCTCCCACCAAACTACCCGTACTGTTAGAAACTTTCTCTGAAAGTCTAATCTAAATCTGTTGCTTCAGATTTAGCTCATTACTTCGTGTCTCATTCACTCGGATGTGGAGAAAGATCATTCCCTATTTTTGGAGCAGTCTATTCTGAATTTGAAGGCAATTATCATGTAGCACCTTTGTCCTCTTTTCTCTTTAGATGAAATAACACCAGTTCATTAAACCTTCACTAGCACAGTCCTCATTGCCTGACACTTGCCATTCTCCAGTCTCATCCTCCACGACGTGCAGTGTTGAAAACAAACATAGGATTTCAGCAGGCTGCCTTCGCTTATGCTGCAGGGCATGTTTCTTCTTGTGCACCCAGTGGGTGCTTACATTTTGCACAATGGTTTGATGGTGTTTAAATGTTTCCACTAGTGATGCTCAGTAAGACCCCAGATCTTCCCCTGCAGATCCACCACCCGGCTTCTTCCAAACTGGCACAGCTGGTTATCATTGCACAAGCTCAGCACCTCATATTTGTCCTTTTTCAACCCCACTCTATTTTTCAGAACATTTCTCTAAATTATCAAGTTCTTTGAAATTTTTTTCTTTGCTACAAGCCTGAAGCTGCCTAGGGTGGTATTGTCTGCATATTTAATAAATGTGGCCATTTGTTTCATCATTGCTTTCTTGGGTTGTTTTGGTTTGGGTTTGGGTTTTTTTTTCCTCCTTCCAAATGATTTGATTGCTTCTTCAGTATTTTTTTCTTGGAAGGCTGACCGGTCTTTAATTTCTCTGATCCTCCTTTTTTCCCTTTTCAAAGATAAGTATTGCATTTGCCCTTTTCCAGGGTCTAGGACTTCATAAACGCTCCACACTTTCTCAAAGATAACCTTCAACGACTCCATTTGACTCACCTCATTCTTAGGTTCTCAGTGAAGAGAGACCAGATCCAGCAAATTTCAAAAATCGAGCCTTGATTAGTTCTCACTGATGATTTCTTCTCCTGCTGTAGCCCCAAAGCCTGCCTTTTGCCACTGGTAATATGCAGCTGATCTCCCTGCTGACAGCTGAACTCTGGTCCATTAAAAAAAAAAAAAAAAAAAGATATGAAGTATGTTAGCTTTTTAGTGGTACCTATCAATAAAATTGCTATCTGAAACAATAGACCAGTGCTCTCCATCATCATCAATACTCTCTGTGCTCCTTCCTAGTATGTCTTATTTTGCACCCTAACGAAAAGGCCGACTACTACAATAACCAGGATAAACTGCTGCAGGATCCTACTCAACATATCCTTTTAGTTTTATCTTACATTGTACAATAGATCATTATTAAACCACTCTTGTCAGCATAAAGGGCTATTCGTAAGACAAAAAAACCTTTGGGCATCTTCATATTCCTTCCACTTCTTGTATGAGATTGTTACAGAAACAGAGATTTGACAGGAGTCTCAAGCAGTTTCCATAAAAGGTTCTTTAACCACAGGCACTCACCACTTTCATTCTGCTTGACATTTAATAGATTTCACCTTCGTGGTTACAATATATATGGCGGTGATATAACTCTTGACATCAGAAGAGTTCAAAGCACTTTCCACATGGAACTTTTTAATAAGGCAAAAGTAAGTAAAATGACTTTCCTGAGGTCGCCCAGCAAGTGATTGGCTGAGCCAAGAATGCAGTCCAGACCTCCCGAATCCCAGGCCAGTGCTCCATCATTATGCCATCCAGCCTCCCATATTATTAATGCTCAGCCTAAATATATTCTTGTAGCAATTGATTTAATGCCATTAGTTTCAGTCAGCTAATCCAAAGCTCCTTTAGTTATCCAGCCTCCAGAGATTTACTGGAACAAAGAACTTCAGGACGGATCCAGAAAATAATGTAACTTTTTTCTGGAAGTCTGGCTACTGTTTTTAATTGAAAAGTTGTTTCAAAGGGAAAAGATCACATAATTTCAAATCCACTGAAAATCACATGGCAAGATTACATTTAACTGAGTATGTTTGTGAGCAAGCCCACAATGTTTTTCTACATTTCGTTTTCAGACTATAAAGTTCAATAAAGATGTATGATAGTAATTAATGGGATGAAGTCAAGATAATGATCACAATACATGAAAAGAGAATTAAGTAAAAAATCCTTAGAGTCTTTAAGAGATAATAGGGGTGGGTGGAACTGAAGGCTGCAGAAAAATTACATTCATCCGCCACCTATTGGGCACACGAGCAGACAAAGGTTCTGTGTGAATAAAAAGAAGAGACCAGATTAGAACAACAACAAAAGGGAGATAAAGAATCCTCACATCAAGATGTGAAAAGAACTTCAGAGTGCCAAAGTCCTTTGGGAATGCCTAGAAGGGTTCAGCTCAAAGACCTCTGAAGATGGCAGAGAAGTTGAGGAGCTCACAGAAAGTTACATATTCATAATCGTGTGTGTGAGAACGCAGGGGAATCGGGACAGTGAGAAAAATATGTGCTAAAAGATCAAGAAGAGGTACAGAAATCTTCATATCAAATAAGCCACGTAGTCTTCTACGCCTTTGACTTTCATAATCCATCGTGTTGAACTAGGCGGAAGCGCAGAAGGTAAATACACTTTTCAACCTAGTGTACCTCAGATCCCTATGTGGATTTTCTCAGTCATTCGGATTTCTCTATGTCATAGTTTCCAGTTGCCGTAGCTTTCAGAAACATCTGCTTATGCTCTGTGTTCTCCAGGTTTGTATATCAAAGAATGGAATATTCTCTTCTTCCCGTTTACACGGTATCTTTCCTTCACCGGACATTTGTTTTTCTCCTACAGTTGGCCTTGTTAGTAGTCTTTGAATCAGGCCTTATTATTCATAGTGCTTTTTAATTGCCATTATATAACAATAGCAATTACTAGATTTTATATCCATAAAATCTACCATATCTTTTACAATTTACAATAACTTACTTTTATTATCTTTGCTCCAGTGTGGGTGTCAGTGTTCTTTACAGCAAATCTAGTAATAGAATAGCTTCTGTTTTCCACAGCTGAATACATTAAGAGCATGCCTTGTGCTTCAAATACTCTATTGTGTACACAGATAAAATAGAAAATAAAAACATAAAATACAAAATCAATCATTTAAGAGAAAATTCAAGAATTGCCGTAACATAGAAAGGAAAAATAATATTTTATCAGTCCTAAGTAGAAATTAAATTCTTAATTTTTAAAGAAAATTAAATTTAATCCTACCAAATTTTCAGCATATCGATACCACAGTTTTACATGGATATAGAGAGACTAAGGGTGTGAATTTTCCTTTATATTCAGATTCAGTGCCCACCAAGCATGATGCATTATATCATTTGAATACAGTACAGTCTCAGAATAATAACTGAGGTTTCAAATGGTACATCTTGGAGATGGAATATTTAGAGGAACAGCAGATTTAGCAAAAAAAATTTCCCACTACGTTTTGTACAACAAAGACTACTGTAGTTACCTATGCACCAAAGCTGAGATTTAAATTTACTTTTATGTACATAAGCATACATGAAGTATATAGGAACACACTTTATATATAAAGTATATACAAATACATTTTAAATATACTTTTCATGACAAAGCAGGAGAGAGAAGCCCATGACTCACATTTAGGCTGTTAGGCAGGTTTACATGCAAATCTCTCAAGTCATTCACAGGAGGTTGTTATCTGCAGGCAGAAAGCAAACACCTCTCAATACAAATCCCATATGATTGATATCTTAGTGTCAGACCTGGAGCTCTGAATCTTCAGTAAATCGCTCATTCCACATATAATATGTTACTGCATATATATCTGCCATGAACCCCACCTGAATCCACTGCTGCTCGTTTTATGTCGGACTGTTTATCACCACACCAGTCTCAAATCACAGGAGCAGTCAAACATCTGCTTTGTGCACTCAACTGCCAGGTCTGAATTTTGAGTACTTGAAGACCATTCTAAATCTCACACGCAATAATTCGCAGCATTTTATCGCCATCCGCTAGTCACCGGTCGTACCGCAGCAGCCCACAGTCCTTCACGCCTTAATCCCCGCGATATCTACTGGTGGCCCACCAGCAGCCTAACCTGCATCGCCACCTCCTATCTCAGCAAGATGCGACCCTACGCTAGCATTGCTTACGCCCCTTCCAAGACAAGATAAAAATTCTGAAGAATCCTACTTTTTCCTTCCAAAAACTATATGGTATCTCCTAATTTTGTTCGTGTTTCCTACTTCGCTGTAGTTGCATTTTCTGAATCGGATTCCAGCAGAAGAGCCAAATGAAATAGTTACGTTGGACTTGACAGTATGATTTCTAACGGCTTGTTTGGTTTGCTTTGTCATTTTCCGCCTTCAATCATGAGAAGCAAAAGCTAGGGAAGGTCACTTTTATTGCCTTTTTGGATAAGAGTAGCTCAGGGATGGAGATTAAAACTTTGAAAAACAGCTGCCCTTCCTCTCACGCTGAATATATTGCCTGTGCTAAGTTCTGACGATAGAGGGGCGCGCTCATTTGTGTTGGCTTTGTTAGCGCTGAGTTGCTGTCTGCTCTTCGCCAAGCACAAACCTCATGCTGTTAACAGTTTTCAGAGAAGTTCCTTTTGCCTTTCACCCAAACAAAATCCAAGCCTCCTTTTACCCTCTAGGACAGACACCAATGCAAAACCCCATGCAAAGACATACGTATATGCTAACTTGAGCTGACAATAGATGGCTATGAGGTAGCAAAAGCTTTTTGTGGCATAGGTGTGTTTGGACATTTTCCCTTTGCATCAGTCATGCTTCCCCTGTGTGCTAACCAACCCGTAAGAAGTTGTGTAAGAGTTTCTTCCACTGTTCTGTGCTACTGAAAAATGTATACATCAGGCTGATATTTCCCATCTAAGCTGAGCTGAACCTAGTGCTTATAGAGGTAAAAGCATAAAATAGCCAGAAAATATTTGTTTCCTTCTGTGAAATTTTTCTGTGGGTCAAACTTATGAAATGGTCCTGATAGGATTCAGTGCATCTCCTGAATACATTTTTTCACATGTCCTTTTCAAACAGCAAGCCACCACATATCTGGAGATGTCTATACTTCCTACATCAAGGACCGTGTTATATGAACATGAATTATTTGTTTCTGCAAAGCTGAAAGTTGGCAGCATCAGCATTTTAAATTCTGTTCATGAAAGGAAAACGATGACAAACTCTTTTTATGAAATTATAGAAAGAACCACTGAAAAGAAAAAATCTGAAGCTACCTTTCTCTTTTGAAAGTAGCATTTCTAAATGCCATCCATCTTTTCAGCAATTGAAAATATAATGACAGTAGAAAGTTTCCTTTACAAATTACCACAGAATTTTTTCTGCTGGAAGATCTTTATCAGGTAAAGCTGCAGAAATGTTATGATTATATGAGCTCACAGTTCTTTACCATCTTCCCCAAAAACCATAACTCTTAGCCTACCGTAAAAATTATCTTTGGCTGAACACAGTGGAAGGACACAGGAGGACAAAATGTTGGCATTTGATGATATTTCAGATCCGCTCCCTGTAACAGCCAACTGGGTGCGGTTTGCTTCTTCACAGGAACTTTCACAAAACACACACTTTCTAATACAAAGTCTGGAGCCTGCAAACCTGTGAGAGAAATCTCAACTCAGGGCATGTACACTTTCTTAAAAAAATAAACTTTAAAAGAATTTTGCATATTATTGCTACACTCTTTACTGGCAGCTTCTGATAGCCAAATAGTAACCTTACTGAACCAGAATTGATTTGTTCATAAAATCCCAGGCGGTCTCACACAGCTAATGAAGCAGCTGATGCTTATTCTACTCCAGACAGAAGTTTTTATGTGGGGCATCATGAAAAGTTTAGCTTTGAGTTCATTTAGGTTGAAGAGAATAGACGAGAAGAAGAGATAAACATTAAAACTTACTTAAATCAGATCAGGTTTTCTCATGTATCAATGGAGGCAACTTCCTGAGGACTTTCAAATCTGTTTCACAGCATTAGCACTTCATAAGTAGTCTTAGAATTCTTTGTTTCCACTTCACTTCAAAAATATATCCCTGATGGAGCATCTCCACACGTAAACATCACCCTGATTTTACCAGTAAAATGTACCAGCCAAAAAAAAGTCTTTGAACTAATGTTTTCCATTGACAGCTGAACAATTTTTTTCATGTTGGAAGGACAAATATTTTACCATGACTGGTATTTTTGAAGCTAAGTCAAGGCCTGACCTCACTATCTGCAAATGTAAAATACGTTTGCAAACTAAATTATGAAAGCAAAATTCAGTAACTGCGTGTCCAAGTGCCTGACTCACTCTTTGATATTTAGAAACAAACAAAGATTTGTAAACACAAGTGCAAAACTGTGAGCAAAACATTAGCTCGCATGAAGAAAGTCATTATTCTTCTGAATATTTATGCCTTAGCTGGCAAGTCAGTCGAAAGATTTAATGTCCAAACAATATGCCATCTTCTGTATAGCTGCTAGCATTAACTCCTGTGTTAATATGAAAATATGTAACCTTGTGATAGATTTAAGGTCTTAATACATTCATCTTTTTGGTTAAACAGTAGATCAGAGCATGCAAGGGTATGACATTTGTTATTTTTGGCAAAAGTTTATAAAGGTTTATGATGTGCGGGGAATTAAAATGCAAATCTCCTTAGTATAATAAAGGCATATGTACACAGTGCTGAAAATTTACCCAAAGTATAAAAACAGGTGAATAAATGGTTGCATTCTTAACCTACTCATTGGGTTTTACACTTCTAATTTACTATTCTCATCCATGCTATCGCTAGAGGTGTCATTTATTGGAAGCTCATTTCATAGTGAAGACCAAAACTATTAAGAAAGGAAGCAATTCCTTCCACTACTTTTAGAGACAACAGCTTGACATGCTGAGCATCCTGCCTGAATTTAAAGGCATTTATTTTGTCTTTTAAAGGAAGATTGTGACAAAGCTGTCTTAACGTAACCCATCTTTTAATCACAACTGATAATAATTATGAGATAGGATATTCCTGGCCAGTTTCTACTGGCTGTATTTAATATAAAATGCATCAGTCAGCCATGTCAGAAAAATCAGACTCCAACTCCCATTTGTCTGCAATATCAAAGCATCTGGTAATGCAAATGAAAACACAACACTTCACAACTTGTAGCTCCAGCTTCGGATTGCAGAATAATGGTATGAAATAATAACTGACACACTGAAGTTGAGGATAGTTCCAAAAATAGTTAATGCTGCATACTGTAAGGAAATATTAATAGAGCAGGCCACTTAAAGACCAGAGCACCTGTGCTTTTTATCCCGGCAATTTGGCATTGAATACTTGCATACCAATGAAATATGTCACCTAAGACATATTGCCGTTTTCTCATATGCAACCACTCTTTTTCATTTAATTTAATTTTCATTTAATTTAAACTGCAGTTCAACTCTTAGGGGGGCATGGTAGAAATTGCTTACCTTTCTACAAATGTATTTCTATGTCCAGTTATAACTGCTACTTTACGCTGTTAAATCTCTTCTTTTTCCCCCTCCTCATCCCACTTTTACAAGTAGCACAGAACCAGTAAAGCAAGGAGCGTGTGAGCAGGTCACTTATCACCAGAGCCATCAAACCTGTTTACTACGATCAGAGTAATTATATTATCCACGTTAGTTCATTAATGATGAATGACGCAAAAGGAGACAACAATTGAGTTGGGCTCTCAGATCTCTTTTTGAAACTCCATGAAGGAAGCAAACAGTTCTGTGAACAGTAAAACTGCAGAAAGCGGGTTGCGGTGGGTTCATGCCTCTTGGCTCAACGATCTGTTAGCTGAAATTGTAAATTGGTGCTTAACGCCCACTGTGAG
>Ga0181612_133733_pt1 | contig 19520 bp, 12 predicted proteins | sample HoacroProtozoa21_FD_119630 | JGI IMG/M metagenome (GOLD analysis project Ga0181612, IMG submission 119630) | Hoatzin crop microbial communities from Cojedes, Venezuel. Combined Assembly of Gp0051906, Gp0051904, Gp0051908 | reverse complement strand
TGCATTCCATCGGGGCCCATGGATTTGTGGACATCCAGATCGCTTAAGCGATCCCTCACACAGTCCTCCTCGACCAAGGGAAAGTCGTCCTCTTTGTAGGCTTCTTCTCTTACCTCCGGGGCCTGGGATTCCTGAGGGCCAGTCTTAGCACTGAAGACTGAAGCAAAGGCGGCGTTCAGTAGCTCTGCTATTTTATGCTGCTTTTGTTATAAACAAGAAAATAAGGCACACCATTTTGAAAACTGGGCCAAATATTCTCCTTTGTCTTCAAAACCTTCTGCTAAAAATGTGTTGCGTCTTTTAGCAATCTTGTGGGAAGACAGGGCAAAGAAGAACATTTTTTCCCCACAAAAGAGCGTTGGCTGGAATACCACATCTTTTTAAAATTCCTTTCATCTTCCAAATAAAAATATTATCTTTACGGTAAAAAAGATGTTTAATATTTCCCTACTTTTTATAGTTTTATAGTTGCCTACTGGTTTTTCTCAAATTTTCAAATTTTGTGCCAGTTTTCAGCCAGGAATAAAATTTTAAGCCAAGTTATAAACCACTGAAAAAGAAACATTGGTACAGCCTTAAGTGTAATAACAATGCCTCTGTGTCCAGTATTTTGATATCTGTGATATTAATTTGTACATTTTGACTTCCTAGATACACATTTGAGTGAAAAGTGCAGGATTTTTTCTAATTAGGAACTCATTGCTCCCTACTGGTTGGAAAAGCAGCAACCACTGATTCGTGTTATGGCTGAAATCCCAAGAAGAAATGTGAGGGCTGCTGCTTTCCTCAGTTCCGCTGGTGTCAGCAGGAAAAGAGTCTTGATGAAGCTCGTGGCAGAGCAGAGACGTAAATGCTGTGAGAGATCAAAATCATCCCTGTTATTTCCAGGCAAGTGATGGGTCCCACTGAATACAACAGGTGCTGTTTCAAGGAGAGAAATGCATGATACTACAAAAAAATTTCACTTTCTCAAATTTATGGGAATGGCTTTCCACTGTACACTTAAAAAATTAAGTTAATCATCTGCTCCTTTGAAGCAGCCAGAAGCGTCACTTCCAGTGACATCCGAAGTGTTAGCATTAGCAGCCCTGACAGCTGAAGGAGTGACTGGCGAAGGGGCTGGTACCACTCTAATTTGGATAAGAGGAACCTTCAATTCCTTGATTGTTGGCCAATACTGTAATGGAGGGGCCATTTCCCTGGGCGGGGACCAGGTAGCTGCGTCCCACAATGGGGTGGGTCATGCTGGAGGGGTTCCCTGAGCAATACTCGTTAACCTGCTGACAGCCACCTGCAGAAGGACACAGGTTGGTGAAATTTCAGAAATGGGCTTGTTTTAAGATAATAGGTGAGCGTGCTTTGGGCTGTGTGCGTGGGTGTCTTTTTCTGAGACTTTTTTTTTTTTGAGTACTGGTGACATTACTATACAAATTTTATATATATTATATGTATATAAATTTTTATATATAGGGTTTAAATACCTGGGCATTAAATTTTGGTGCAGCCTGGAGTGTATTCCCTGCCTGGAGTGTGAGGGCTCAGCCTGCTCATTGCCACCGGAGTTAGCAGGTGTTCAAGTTACACAGCTCACCAGATTCAGCTGTGAGAAGCAGGTATAAAATTGCCTGCGGGTGCTTAGGAGATCTTGGCCAGTGTCTGTGGTGCTGGGGGGAGGTTAAAGCCCCTTCTCCACCTCTGGAGTAGGTAGGTCAGTCAGCTAGTTTTATTTAGTCCAAATGCTTAAGCTAAGCTTTTGTGCAAAAGCTTTAAACTTCCTTTAAGCTTGGTTTATGTAACTCTGTAACTTTAATAGAGTAACAGTCTTTTAACTTCTCCCTCTATGTTTTACGTATCTGTGAAAAAACTTTCCCTTTTTCTCCTACTGTTAGAGTGGTAATTGACCTCTTACAGCCTGAGCCATGTGCTGTTTACTGGCTGCGTGGTGCTGCTCTGAAACTGGTGTTTTTAGCAGAACAGACATGTAGAAATTTTGACAGTAAATTTTCCAATTTTTCTTTAAATTTTTACAAAGAAAATGTCATTAAACTTCTTAAAATTGATTTTTTTTACTTTTTCTTCATTGTTTTAAAAAATTGTGAATCTTAAAGTGAGCTCAAATATAAGCTCTTAGTCTGAGTGGCTCTGTAGAGGAAAGTCTGTATTTGAATTTGAGGTCTTAAGCTTGTGCCTGATGCATTTTCAAGAGGGACATGTACTTGAGAAGGATACAGCAGGAAGGAAAAACTCTTAGAAAGCTCTATGGGCACCACTCTGCTGGTCCTGCTGCATTTCCAGATTTGGTAAAAAGAAATATTCGTCATCATTATTGGAGTGCCCCACTTCATGTGTTTAGTGGGGTGACTGGGAATTGTGCCTGTGTAACTGTGAATGATGTTTTCTTAAGGTGACTTTCAATATTTTATTATATAAAAGCATCTATAGAACAATTAGTTAGATCAAAAATTGTGTGCTTAAATGTTGACTTCTTTCATTTATTCTGGATACTTGGACTTCTCCCTTTCTCCACAAACCTCTAAGCCTTCCTCATTTGATAGGAATGAACAATATCAGGGTACAGGTTCATTGCTTAATATGCCCTTGTTGGTTATTTTCACTTTGTTCCCTTCAGTAGCATCTGATTATCTGTTTAAATGGTGGAAAACTTGATTAGGAAGACAGATAGTAGTGATGGAGGGAAGGACAGAGACACAACTCTGCTCATATGAAGTGTAATCCCTTGTTTTAGAATATAGTCGAACGTCCTCAGAGGTTACTATAGTGGGAACCTAAATTGCTCCATCTTGACCTCCAAAGTATCAATAATACCTCTAAATATAAAATGTTTCTGGGGGACACTTCAGGCATTGTCTGCCTTAATGGAGAAATGATGGCTTGTCTCAAAAGCAGCATCTGTAAAGATGCTCTTTGTACCTAGGCTTGCACTCCTTAAGGTGGAGAACCTGAAGGCTGGGCAGCAGCTGGGGTGAAATGAAGTATCAGCTGCTCAGAGTTTTTGTAATCAGGATCTTGCCTTCCATCAAGCTAAAACTCACCTGGAGTGAAATGTTCCTTTAATGTCCCTCTTCAATACCCCGCTGAGGATTTGTATCTAGTGCAGGACTCTGTGTGGGAATTTTAGCTAGATGTTAAGTGTTGTTTTAACTGCTCTGCCTTGATGGACAGGACATTGGAAGCAGTCACTCCTAGGAAGTAATCCAGAGTTACTTTATTTTCAAGTACTGATTTAACATACTGGCTACTGAGAACAACAGTTTTAGGTTGGAAAAATATTTAAAACAAGAAATCCCAACTGTAGTGCTCCGAAATGGAGTATGCTGTCTCAAGGTATTCTCGGGTGTCTGGTGTCATGTAGAGAAAGTTTTAGTGTGCCATTAGTAAATGGTATGAGATCTGTGCCCATATCAAAATCTCAGTGAAATGAAATCGTTAGCTGACTTGCTGTGGAGAAAACTATGTCCTGAGGAAGCGAGAGGTCATCTGTTCCCAAAGCAAACTGCTGATGAATCAAAATGGAGACACATCACCTTCTTTTTGATATTTGCTCAAGCCTTGTGTTAGCTTGGTTGGTGCGTGGAGAAGAGACATCTGTGCTGTGGGAATTAGTGGTGGCAGGGGCTTAGTAGGAGATGTTTCTCTCTCCAAGCTGCTAATGAATCTGATACGATGTCTGGGTGTTGTCGTTAAGGTTACAACTGGGTCATATTTTTAAGTGTTGATCTGTGACTGCAAATACACGTTGCTGACTTGTGTTTTAGTGAGAGCTTAGGTGTAGTCTGTTTTCTCTGTGCTTTGCAGCTTTAAATAAAGCATTGGATAGGGCTTGTGGTAATAGTGGGACTGTGGTTTTTTTTGGTGTTTTTTGGTTTTTTTTTAAATTTTGGATTTGAAACTGCTTCTGGTTTGAGAGCCTCTCTGATCTAATAGTAGACATTATAGACACTGTGGTTGTATCCCATCTGCACTTTAGGTGTGTGTGTTCATGCTAACTAGGCACCTCTGTGGGTTTAAATGGATGTGTTATTTATCAAATCTCTGTTTCTAATGCTGATTGCATTGTAAAACAGCCAAAACTCCTTAGATTGGCAATAAATTCTCTTCACTGAGAGGAGCGACGTATTTGCATATTCTATATGTCAATTGGACTTCTTTTAATGGCTTTTTAAGATCATTTCAGATTAAAGGTGGACAGAGTAGTTTTCTAGGAACTGGGTACTCATGTGAGATGTCTGCAAAAGCAAGTGCTGGGAAGGTGCTGATTACTGTCTCTGGTCCAGGGCTGGTCTGCTTCCGTAAGAAGCCAAATCGCAGATGGTGTTTGGATGGAGGACTTCACCTCTGGCGAGAGGCTCTCTGCGAGGTCCTGGATAACTGTTGCTATCTGGGAAAGCCTAATTCTGGTGAGGATAAAATACCAATGTTGGAAGGAGGTTATTGAGCATACTGACAGAATTTACATTTACCTACATAGTCCTATCACTAGTAAAATATGTACAAAAAACAGCCTTTACTGTCTGTCACGACTTGTCTCAGAGATCCATTAGTAAGACAAAAGTCTTGTTCATTTTAGAATAAAAATTGTTTGTATAACCTTGTGTACCAGCACCATAAAGAGACCCTGTAAAATGTCGGAAATTTTAGTTGCTACTTTGTGTCCCCAGTGTGCAGGCCAGAGCGTGAGCTGGGCGCCGGGCATCAGACAGAGAGTGTATCTGCATCCCAGTGCAGACAGGGGAACAGGTTGTTCCTGTGCCAGCAAGGATTGCTCCTTTCTGGGCAAGGGTATTCATTAGTGGATGTTGTAGGCTTTTATAAAAGGGTAATCCTGCTTTGCTGTGATCGGGGCTCCTAAAATGGTCTGGGCTGAAGTGGGGAACCGTATATGCATGATGCCAAACTGGGAAATCCTTCAGCTCTGGGGTGCTTAAGAGCAATTCATCCTCTGTGTTACGTGATTTCAAATCGGAGTGCTGAGCCAGCCTCCACTACCATGCTGTAATATGAAAATGGGGTGATCAGGAGATGTTATTAACCCAGCCCTGTGCTTACATATAAAACCTTGTGTCGAGGCTGGTGTGCTGAAGGAGGACTTGTTGGCTTGCAAAGGAAATGGGGATTTCCCTTGTGCTGGCAGACAGTGTTCACACAGGCAGCATGCAAGGACCATTTAAGTGAAGAGCTGGTGTGCTCTAGAGAACAGGACTACCATGTAATCCACTTCTGGGTTGTAGTGCCTACTGCACTTAAAAAAAAAAAAAAAAAAAACCAAAACAAAAAATCTGTTTTTTTTTTTACAAAAAATCTTTCCTAATAGAATACCGCTTCTCAGCGAATAGACTCACTTGTTATGGGACAGCTTAGTGCTGTTAACATTTTTTTCTCTTGTTTGGCTTTATTATGTGCTATCTCCCAAGGCTATCTGTAAAGCCAATTAGTAGAGAAAATAACAGCCATATTAATCTCCCAGAGCAGTGCAAGAAAAAGTCATAATATCATAGGGAAATTTTTCTAAGTGTGAAAAATTACCCACTTCGTCTAGTTCATTTTTCTCAAACTCCAAAATTAATGACTTTCTAAAAAAAAAAAAAATTATCTCTGTACAAAGGGAGAGATTTGATGAATGGTAAAGAGAAACCAATAGAGCTTTAATAAAAATGTATATGTCCATAATACTACGAAATCCTATGAATCCTATTCTAGCATGTTAAACTGCTGATTTGTATCTCAGTGTCAAATGTAATTATAGGCAAACAAGGACCTGTGCTATAATATCTATTAATCAAGATCATAATTAGGATTTTAAGAAGCTGTTTGCTGGAATTGAGAACTGCAGCAAGAAAGTGCCAGAGCTCCTGAGCCTTCAGTGCATGGCATGGTTTGCAGCCTGGGCACAAGCCTCATGGGTGCTGTTGCCCAGTGTCCTATGAAGAGTAAACCCCTCTGCTGAGGGCAGATGACTGTGGTCAAGGTGAAGTTCAACCTGTACTGCAGTGTGTGTTTAGGGATGGGAACGTGGAAAGCTGAACAGATCCAGCCATTTTTTCCAAGTCAGTGGTGTACCTTGATTTTTGGAGGGGTTTCATGCAATCTAGGTGAGTCCAGTTTGGTAGTTGTTGGGTCTTTCCTTAAAGTAATCCAGTAAAGAACATCTTGACTCAGTCTGTTTTCCAGCATGGGAGGCAGGGAACTAAGCACCAATTGCTATAAATAACCTTTCTGAGCACTTCTGATCCTTCCAACCTCTGCAAGTGCTGCACGGACAAAATGCAGTTTGGAAAAGGGAGGGGATTGGTGGGATTTTGCTGCTGGCACAAGGGAAGGAACTGATGAAGGTAGGCTCAGAAAGACCAATCTGTTAAAACAGTTGATGATTCAATATTTCAACATATTTAGGTTTTGTTGGCCTTCAAAACGGCAAGCTTAAATGGGTAGATTTTTTTTCTCTGCTCTGACTATTTTTTTCTTTAAAAGGCTTCCTGATGCACATGAGTTTGGTGAATTTGGATCATCTTCTTTGTCTGCTTTCTCCCCTTTTTTTGTTGTGTGGTGGGTTTTTTTATTCTTGTTTGTTCTCCAGGCATGTTTTCCTCAACTTCTACCAGGTCTGGTCATAAAAAGCTGAACATGGCGTGAATGTTCACGGCCTTATTTTAACTAAATTAACTACTCTTACAACCTTGGTGTCAGAACTCTGAACAATGAAAACTTGCCCCTGAACACATGAAACAGAAAAGAAATTAGCCAGTGGTAGGAAACTACAAACAGCTGAGGCATTCAATTGTCAGCCATTTGAAGGATTAACTTCTAAATCATGTAGAGCTCCCTTGGTAGTTTAGCTAGTTGGGCACTCAAGGGTATATAAAAACACCCTTTAAAGTAGAAATGGATTTCCTTACCTATAAAAAAAGAGATTTACTGACAGGTGGTGATATTATTAATACTGGATTTTTACACCATCATCTGTACTACTTAATCATGCTTTCTTTTACTTTCTACATATGTTTTTCTGCTCAGTTCCCAATGAGATGGTGCAGATGGACTTGGTGTTGGGAGAAGGATGACACTATTACCTTGAAAAATATTTTACCAACTTAAGTTGGTAACAGCTGCCTACTATATGCAATTCTTGTACATGAATAACTTTCTCCAATGGATATTCATCCACTAGATACATAAAATACTCCTCTGGTCTTAAATATTTGTATCTGGTGACTGTTATACTAATAATTATGGAGAATTCTCCATTTATTCTCACTCTACTGAAAGGTAAGGTATGCTGCTGAGATCGGTTTTTGGTAAGAGTTAGTAAATATTTTCTTTGTTAATTCATTGCTAAGAGTCACCAAGGGCTTAATCAGAACCACAAGAAAGGGAACTAGACTAATTGTGGTTGTGTTTATTTGAATTCAGTCTTTTCCCCATCACCTGAGAACACTGTCGTGGACCTATGGAACTTCATAGAGGAAAAAATCCTACACTCTTTCCTTAATGTTTCTTTCAAACAAGACCCTGAAATCTTCAGATAGGTGTTTATTCAATTAAAGTCCTTCAGACTGCACAAATAAGATTGATGGATTTTATGGGAGTTTCCTGCTGTTTTAAATGAACAGCATTAAACAGAGATGACTTCCTCTCCTAGCACGGACTTGATAACTAAGCCACTGAATTTACCTACAACACAAATATATTTGTCCAGAGAGTCTTTTGCAGTGGAAGTCCAAAGCAAGGAGTTCATTTGGAGGAAAAAAGAAATAACAGCAGCAAGAACAACACAAAGCTGAAATAAAGGGGAAAAATGTAGAATCACAAAGAAAACCTAAACAAATAAAGTGCAAACAGAGAGTGACAAGCGCACTCAGCCCCTGGATTGGTTATGGATGAGACGACAAGTATATGATGAAATTAATGACCCTCTGTCAACTTTTTAGATCTCACTTTTAAAGAGAATGGACCAAAAATCAATAGCCCCCAAACCACTAGTACTCCAGTGAACCAGTTTATCATTTATCTTACTGCTGGCACTCATATAGAAAGTGCAGCCAAGCACGGCACAGGACTTTCATTGGTAGTCATCATCACATGCAATGTTTGAGCACTCCAGTTAAAGGTCAAAGGTGTGTAGTACAGCTCCTCTGAGAAGTACCTATTTGAAATTACCAATATCTGTGTATGGCTTATCCATGCTCTATGCTATTATTATTTTTTTCCCACATGCGCATTTTCCTTTTCTGAGCTTTACCTGCCAGCTGAAGCAGAAGCAGTGGGGCTGTAGCCCAGCAGCAGTGGCTCTGCACCCAGGGTTCAGGCTGAGCTGAGGTTTCCATTATCCATTCTGATTCTCAAAATGTTGTGCCTTGGTGATTTCTAGTGACATATGTCGGTGATTTCACCTTGTTGACCTTAACACCTCTAATGAAAATTGTTCCTTGCTCTCTACCCTCAAAAAAGTTTTAGAATCATGTTTAACATCTGGGTTTCAGATGCTTACTTTAAGAAGTCAAAGCAGACTCATCTGAATTTAAATTCTATGTATAGTAAATGACTTTTTCTGGTAGCTAATCCTAAATCTGGAGGTCTAGCAAGATCAGTTTAAAAAAAATTCTGGGGGAGGGGAAAGTGTTAGGATTACACTTTTGTCATTTCTGGTATGCCAGCTGTAACAGTTGTATGACAGCAGTAAGATCAGGGTGAGTTGCGCTAGCGGCTCTGCACACACAGTAGTCGCTGCCTTGGAATATGCATGGCCTGAAGGGATAAACTGGGATAAAATAACACAATAAACATTATCCCCTGACATAGATGGGAGACTGAGGCACCAAGCAGGCAAGAGGCAGTTTTTGAAAACACCCGAGTTGGAAACTGCCTGTTCCCATGGGAAAGCTAGTGAAGTAAAGACATGAAACCAGGCTTCCTGATCTGTATTCCAGTGTGGTGACCAAGGATCCTTCTGGGATAAGGTTTGAGCCTTGTCATAGGGGACCTGAGCTGGCGCCTTCCCAGGTGCCTACACCTGTGCCGTGCAGTGGCTGGGGAGCAACTTAATGTGGTTTTATTTCCTTGTTATGGGTACTGAGGGTTTCCTCCTGGGTTTCTCTGTGTACCCACCCATGCTCACACCCCCAGATGCAGCCAGGGCAGGTGTTGGTCATGTTGGGGTTCAGATTGGCTCAAACAGGGCTGTGCTGACCCTATGTGTGAGCCTGTTTGTGTCTCCTTGTGCATGTGCCAAATGCAGGGTCAAGAAGTCTGCCTTTACAGAGCAAAGGCACTCTGAAAATGTTGGCGCAGCTGAGGGAGAATGAAATATTTCCTGCCACAGTGCTACGGGAAGGACAGCAGCTGCCCTACTGTAAGCAGCAAGGTATTTTAATGCTTTTTTTTTTTTAGCAGAGATTTTTTCTCCAGGGTACCTGCAGTCCCTCTGTGTGTGGATGCCACCCTGATCTGTGAGAGGGGAAGGTGTGCAGCCACGCTTCTGTCAGTTGCCATGGGACAACACAGTGGTGGCAGTGGAAAGAGGAGCACAAGTCCCCCAAAACATATCCTTGCTGCCTGATGGGATGTTGCATGTGCCAGGGAGAGGTTTTGAAGGACTTGAAAGAAAGGTTGTGAACAAATAGAAGGTTTTGCCTCAGCAAAAAATTGTTAGACATGAAAGGTGACGCAGATTTCCTACTGAGCATGTGTGTTCTTAACCTCACTGTGGTGGCTGCAGGCTGAGGAATTGGTTGCAATAGGGAATAGTGTTAAAAGGAAAAAATGAAAAACGCCAAAATATCTCTAAATGATAAAAATCTTTAAGGAAAAGAATACCTCTAGATATAATGTAATAGGTAGGCTAGGTGAAATACAAGGTCAAGAGCATCCATATGACAGCACTTAGAAAGGACCTGTTGTGTCTTCAGTATCGCCATGCTGATGCAGATGTGCCTTTCCACCTCTGACCAGCCACCCCTGCAGCAGCTGAGAAGTGTGCTGGGGTCCTGTGTCCCTTGAGCACTGGGGTTGCAGGTGATTTTTGCTTTTGTTGCAAAGGAAGTCCCACTTTATTTCTGGCCTCCTGATGAGCTGTCATTTTGGTGTGCCATTCAAAAAGGCTTGTGCAGTTACTCGCAAATCATGATTCCCTGTAAGTGTCCCTGTCTGCTTCTCCATATTGAGTATAAGCGTGGTCAGGCGATGCAAGACACAAATAATGCACCTCTAACAGAAACTGCATGTGCATTTTTGGCATGCAGCTCTGTGCCTCTGCTGTGCTAAACCCACCTGCTGTCCCTCTCCCTTATGGGGCATGATGCAAGGACAAGCGTTTAGGGTGGTAGAGGACAGCAGTGAAGGGAGAAGCAACATGTCCTTAGAGGGAGGGGGACTGACAGCACGGAGCACCACTGAATTGCTCAAGCAGTGTGTGCCCGCAGCGACGTTCAGACTTCAGATCTGCTGGGCACACGTGGTGATATAGGATGCTCCAACTGCTGAGTGAGGAAATGCATTTTATGCTGAACACGGTTTTGGGTGCAAGGGCTGAAGTGGGAAGTGGAGTGTCAGCACAATCCACGCACCGGTGCAATGGGCAGCCAGAAGCTTGAAGGTGGCAGACCAAAAGAGCAAAGATTTAAATTTATTTTGTGCCTAAAATTACTTTTGTTGCTGGATCAATACTGGAAGGCTCAGCAGAGGGAAGAGAGCTTACATATGCAGGTCACTGGGATTTAGTGCCACTTCCACTGACGTCAATGGAAAAACTCCCATAGTTGTGCAAGTGGGGGCTGGATCTGCTGTGGGTCCGTCTCGGAGCTGCAAAGTCAGTAGATAAAATAAAAACCACCAGAAGTGCCCATGAACAAACAAGCAATCTCTTCAATATTCAGTCAACATTTTTTCCCCAGCATATTAAACCCATATTTTATCTGTAAGAGTGAATAGAGACAATTAGTTGAGTCACACCTATCACATCCTGTTTGCTTGTACAGTAAGTGCTTGATACCAGAACGGCGCGCTCACATTGTGTGTTCCTTTCAAACAGAAAAGGCAAGTTGCTTCAAGTAGAACAATTCTTGTACTAATTGCAACCATTTCAAGTTTGCCACTCCAGGCTGGTTTCCCTGAATGAACATGCTAATCTGTTAAGACTTGTAATATGTTAAGACATTTAATACACTTGCTAAATATTTTCTTTTCACTTCTTCTCTTTAGTTTCACAACTAGACCAGAGACTTTTCTGTGTAAGAAACTAGGAAAGTCTTGTTTACTTTGACATTAAATCATTCTGTATTCAATGTGGTGATAGCTTAGCTCCAGGGGATGCTTGATAAGATGGGGGAAAAAAGGGATGATCTTCGATACAAGCCCATTTCTGGCACAAGTGCTTGAACCAGTCTGCTACTGCATCCCTTACAGAGGGACAGGCACCATTACACTTGCATCCAGTGCCAGATGCACCCACATTTCAGAGCTTTTATGATTGAGGCTTTCAATTTTACTTGGTTGGCTGGGGTGGGGGGAAGTGTGTTTTCCGTTCCTGTCTCCATGAGCGGTACTGGCATCAAACTACTCTTTACCAATTTGTGCTTTTATGATCTGTGGTTCTAATTCTAACATGGATATTAAAATCTGGGTCAGGACAATGAAAACTTGCAAGCTGATTTAACAAGCGGAGCTTGGAGCTGCTCTTTGAAGCGCATGTTTTTCTGGTGCGGGCAGACTGTCCTTCTTTGCTTCCCCTGCCCACAAGCTGCTTGTCAGGGTGTCGCTTGCTGGTGTGGCTGGAGGGCCCTGGTCTGATGGGGACCGTGTGAGTCCCTGCTGTCATTCTCCCCCTCTGTAGGAAAGGAGCACCCTGGAGCTGCTGCCTGCACTGAGGTTGCGTAGGATTTGTAATTAATGAGTTTCTGCATGCCCAAAGTGTATGTTGTTTTCAGCAAAAGGCTTCCCATATCCTGACTTACAAGTGTCATAGCTACTTCTGTGCATATTAACTAGGAATCTTTCTCTTTAAAATCAAGTATTGGACATGCTGTGTGTATTAAACTTAAAAGCTTCAGCGGAGCTGCATTTTTGAGAGTTGTATTCATTCTGGAACTGTACCACAATTCATCATATTAAACTTCATTTGTTGGAAGCCTTGCACTGGAATATGGGCTTGGTCTCTAAGGAAGTGCTTCATTTCTGTATTCCTTACCAATAACAGCACACAGCACTGTCTTTTTATTACTCTGTGGCTAGCACCATTCATATAGTGCATTTCTACATCAGGGCTGGAGAGACCCCCATCCTGCTGAAAAATTTAGACGGCTACAGCAGTAATCAGAAATACCAATAAAGTGTCCCTGGTTCTAGGTGGTGATGTGGGATGGAGGGAGAGAAAGATATAAAAATGAATCATGATGTGAGACAGCATTGCTCTGGCAACTGCTTCAAAACCTGAGTGCAGTGAGACCATATAAAGGCTTGAGAATATTCCTATGATCCTAAAGAGACCCGCAAAGACATTGCAAACTCATCAGGCAGCCAGTGCTGCAAGGAGGAGGAGAAATGCTGTTTTGAGTCATTCATCCCCAAAGAACAGATGTGCCTTAACCTAGAAATAGGTAATATGGCTTCCAACAGAGGTGAGTTGCTTTGGATAAACCTGGTTAAAAAACAACCATGCATTTAAAGCAGGAAGCTGTCGAAGGTGTAAAGAATGGCTAAGTAAGTGAGTGGGACACCATTAATCTTGGTTTGTTTCAGCACTACATCTTTAGCTGTTGAAGAAAAAAACCCCCTTGCTCCTAGCTCATAACCCGAGTGTTAAAACTGATGTCCTCCCCATTAGGACCTGTAAGCTCATTAGCACATGGCAATTTATCCTCTTTTATTTCTTCTCAATTATCCTATCATCCATTGTATCTGGATCTGATTACCCTTTCCCAGAGTCAAACATTATCTTGTAAATCATTTGCTTTAAGTCTAAGCCTGCCATTGCATTGCCCAGGATTTGCTTAGGCAGGTAATAAATCAATTAGCATTAAACTTGTGGCGTCATCAATTTTCTTTCCTTGTGACTGAAAAAAGGAGTACCTGAACTTTGCAAAGCTGTATCAAATTTCCTTACGCCATCCACATTGAGATTTCCCTTTTCGTCCCTTCCTTTCCTTCACTTCCCAAATCAATATCAATATACTTTGTACTGAACTGGAGATGGCAGCAGTTGGGTAAGCTGCTGTGGACCCAGATGGAAAGTCTATGGAAAGAGTCCTGTTGACTTGGGATCCTTTGGATCAAGCCCCAGGCGAGACCCCTGTAGCCCAGGGACTTCTGTGTCCTGCTATTTGATAAACATCAAAACCAAAGCAGGGATGATCAATCTAGCACGACAAGCCTGCGACCTCAGGAATGTGAAAATAATGTGATAATTCTGCCCTTCCAAAGCTGGGAAGGGTCTGCTGCTGCTCTGCCAGCCCCACGCTGCCCCAGGGCTGCCTGTGCTGTTATTGCTGGTGCTTCCCTCAGGTGCTGGCAGCTCTGGGACAGCGGAGGCATGGTGCAATGCTTCCATCTCCCCCTCCTTCCCCGAGGCTGATGCAATTGGTGTGGTCGAGGTGTCTCTGCCTAAAGTGATGCTTTGGCACAAGCGCAATCCAGAATTGGTGTGGACAGCAGGAGCACGACCAGCTTTCATCTGCTCCTATACGCTCCTCCTCTGGACTTGCTCCCACGGCTTTTTGGCGGATCCCCAGGATCCGACCTGACAGTTATAAGAACATTTATTAGCTGTAATCGGGGTGAATGATACAAAGTGAAACATTTCTTGCACCCTTTGTGTATAACCTACTAGGGCAACTGCTGAATCAGCTTTTTTGTGTTTGGTTTTTGATGTATTCAGCCCATACGGTATTATGGCCTTTTTTCTACATTAAGCCTTCAAAATGGGAGATGTAAAATAATTTTAGCAAAGTTGATTTGTCATGCTCCAACCACCAGCTAACTGCTTGCGAGATCTGTGCCGAGACCTGTGCAGTGGAATGGTTTATCTGAGAGTGAGATTAGGTTTATCTGGTTGTCTCACTTATGAGACACTTATATATGAAACTTATGTATTGAATACTAATAATTATGTATTATAAAGGTCTGAAGAAAGGACTTAAAATACACTCAAAAAAAAAAAAAAAGCAGACTTGTTCAGGCATGGACTTAATATAGGGCTTAGAGTGCTAACTCGAGGAATATGTGTTGTTCCAAAACTGCAATTTCCTCTTGAAACTGTTGTGCCTTCCTCTGAAGGAGCTGGCGCTGGCCGCTGCCGGAGGTGGTATGGGGTCACCCAGCTCTTGGATCTGCAGTGTCACATACCTAGCCACCTCGGGCCGCTTGCTGAAGCCAGTTGCTAGGGCGGGGGCGTACAGATCGCTGATGGGTGTACCCGGGGCTCCTTCAGCGTCTCTGTCTCTGGGTTAGTGCTTCCATGGAAGAAAATTGTTCCTCTTTTTGTTTGTTTTTGTTTCAGGGTTTAACTGGTTATTGCTGTGCCTTACTGTTGTTTCACAGTCACTTCCGTGACTACTTTTTAAAAAATCAACAGTATAGTAGGAAATAAGAACCCCATGCATGCAGGTGGTAACTTTTTTATTCTGAAGAGCACTCACTACACGTGCCTGGTTGTCAGTAGTGGGATTTAGTGTTTGTGTTTGTGGCAGTTAGAGGGTTTCCTATGGGTTCCAGTTGCTGATTTGAGTTCACTCCAGTAGCTAACTGGCAGGCGCAGGTTTCCAGAGGAAAGACCTGAGGAATTTGTGCCCAATCCTGTCCTGCCTCCCCTGTTGCTGTCACCTGGGGAAAGTGCCTGCACCTCCTTTCTCCTTTCTGTTGTGTGTCTGCAGTTATTCTCTGAATAACGGAAACTTGTCTTGGCATTTAACCGTGTATAAATGGACTAGTGCAGTTGCTGCAACTTCAAGTGTTTTGTGCTTGAGATGTTTTCCTAAGTGAAGTGTTACACGGTTTTTGTGATTCTGAAGGCAAACAGACTCTTGCTTTGATCAACTGGCCGGTCATAAGTAGAGGTATCATAGCATCTGAGCTGCAGAGTGGAATTGCCTGGTGCGTTGCTGAGCAAACTTGTGGAAGACTTGTCTATGATGGACAATACTGTGTTTTATAGATATTTTCCAGCTGGAGAAACTGAGGCAATTGCAATGAAATGGCAAGATCAGGCAGAAACTCTTCGGCAGAGATAAGAACAAAGAAGCCTCAATTGTCAGTCTTGTAGAGTAACTATCGAGACTACTTATTTATATCTTACTCCATTTACACCCTTGCTGTACAAAGTGTGTAAAAATAAAAAAGAGACAGCCTTCCTCTTTCTAGAAGTTAGGATTTGAAATGGAAATTTTTGAAAGTTTTTATTAAAATCCCTGGGGATGCCAGATACAAGGCATTTCCTGGGACTCTTAAAGGTCATTTGTTGCACAGTTTCTTCTAAGCATATATGACAAATTATTCCCTTGGCACAATAAACAGGGACGCAAGCCCTTTAATTATAATATAGCACTCAATATCCTTAGACATTTCAACATATCCTATGTATCCTACACATTTCATTACAAGGAAAGGTTGAACAGAATTAAAAGGGTGACTTTACCCGAAGATTGATAGTTTACCTGTCCAAAAGGGAGAAGTCGCATTACAAGCGAGCACAAAGGAAAGAAGGATCCAAAACAAGTTTTGATTGCAGAGGAGACTCGGATAAGAGAGCTTTTATTATCCACAGCTTTTAGCCTTATTTACCATCAGGCTATCTTGCCACAAGCATGCTTTTTAGTTCTGACAGCTCTGAATTATGACCATTGTGGGATCCTATCTCATTAACTGAAATGGGAGAATAAAACATCAAACAATCATAAAAATAATTTGGCACTGTGAAACCACTTAGGAGCAGCTGTCAAACAGGTTGGAAGATAAAGTTCTAAATAAAAAGAATAGAGAGAGCTGCAATGTCCTGCCATATGCTTCCTCTGCATTATAGACTCCTTAATAATATGAAGTGCCTGTGTTTATGCAGAATAGGCTAGACACTCCATATATGATATTGATTATGCCTTAACCCCAATTTAGTAAAGACATACTCCTCCTTTTCCTAATCAGATATTGCAGAAGCAGTTTTCTGAGAATGTCCCTAATGCCAAGACATATTTTATCTCCGAAGGCTGTGGCGGGAGATAGGGCTTTGTCTTGCCTGTTGTTATGGCTTGGAGCCCAGTTTTAGGACAGCGAGGCCCCTGTGGGGCTCTTCTCCAGCAGTTTTCATCCAGCAATTCAAAAACATACATCTTTATCAAGCTGTTGTTGTCAGACAACATTAGATAATTAATAGGCCATTTGTCAGCCTGCACAAAACATGTTAAAATCCCAAACACAATCAGGATAAATGTAGTTGCCTCCTCTCTGAAGGCTTTTTGTTCTGACATGCAGGCATTGCAGGCAGATATTTACTATTAAACAAGACTCATTATTAATCACATCTAATGTTAATTAACCGTCTCTGTGCGTTGAGGGCTATCTGTGACTTTCAATTGTTTTAAGAAGCTAATCGGTAACTTAACAGTTTGTGTGGAAGTTGTTTCTTATTCAATTCACATCAACTTTTTCAACTTAACAGAATAACCATGTTCATTAGAAAAAATAAATAAAATGGGATATTTTTAGCAGCACAAATTAAAATTAAAACAAGCCCACATGCGAACTTTTTAAGGAGGCTGTAAAGATTTGGTTCAGACCCAGCTTTAACATTGGTCTTGCTGAATTAGGGCAGGTGCATAGATACAAAGCTCTCTAAGGGCTGAAAGGCAATTAGATGGGATACAGATAATATTGTATCATGCTCTCACAGCCCAAGCAGAGCTGCTGGCAGATGCTGATCACCTGGGGACACCACAGCAGCCTTCTTGAGCTACCAGCACTTGAAGATAGAGCTGCTGAGGAGCAGTAATTACAAAGGTGTCTTTGAAAACCCATGTGTCTTCATGCTTTGGTCCTAATTCTCCTTAGCCCTACACCTTGGCTCATCATAGAGCCACAGAGGAAGAGTGTCACTCCTGCTGGTAAAATGCCACCAAGTCTAGTTTGCATCTTGTTTACCTGATATGTTTGACTGCCTGAGGAAAGAAGCTGCTGAGAAGCAGACCCTTTCCACTAAAAGATGCCCTTCTGAACGCTGCTTATTTCTCAGGAAAGGAGAAGAGGCAGGACTTACCAACACAGGTTAGATCAGCGATCCATGTGGAAACTAACAAGGCAACACAATACTTGAGAAGCCACTTTGGCTGTAGAATTCCTGATGAATCAAGCAGGAGGGCCATGGGCTTACAGGCTGTATGGTTTGGTCCAAGAGCTCCACCAGGCTGTAAGTGCCACTTGACAGCACTACAAACAAATGTCATTTTTTTCTTGGTTTTTTTTTTTTTTTTTCTTTTCTTTTTCTTAACCTGCCCATTTTATTCTACACTCTGAATGTGCCTTGGATGCTGTGATGGCTGGTTGGGCCGAGAAAGCATGTGGCGACTAAACATGCACGTAACAAGAATTGGCTTGCATGACTGTATATGTTAGATATAAAACTGTATGGTTTTAACTGTATAAAATAATTTTGTAGAAGTAGAGAGCCTTGGAGGTGGTATTGCTTAATTAATTGTTCCTAGAAATTTTGCACCTACAAAACTTCCATGGAAATATGCAGAAGTCCTGCATATAGCGAGCTCACGGCATTAATCCCAAACACAACTTACAAAAACCACCTTTCCTTAACGCTGCCATTATATAACTTGGGGGCATAAGTGTCTGGGCTGTGAAAACTATAAATCTTTTAAAATAGTCACTGATTTCATCACCCACTAAATAAAGATGACATTTTTTTGTGAAATATTTAGTATTCAGACTATCCGTCCAGCCTTGCTCTTGCACTTTCTCCTCTTTGTGTCAATATTTGCATTACCAACCCTATTTTGGAGGGTTTCTAACTTGATCGTACATTTATTTTGGCGAAGAACATGGAACACCACTTCTTACTCTGAGAGAGAATTTGTTTTAAGAGATGATGATGGGTTTTGACTTGGAGAGGGCCTGGAATCCTTGAGGAAAATGCAGCTCTCCTGGGCTGGGAGGGGTTGGCTTAGACTGTCTGGGGGTGTTGTTCTGCGGGCCGGCCACACCACGGTGGGAAGAGATGGCTGGGCCTGGTGAAGGTGGTCCATGTGCTTCTCCATTGCTATGGGACATCACCTCCCTGCAGAGTCTGAAGGTCTGGTCAGTGGGGAATGGCTCATGTAGGGGAACTGGGTTTTTCTTAGCACCCTGTGACTCTTCGAGTCCTGGGTGTGTGTCCTGCTGCCTCTTACCTCTGGTAGAATCTGCAGGGAGAGCGGGCCAATCTCTGTTGCATGTTGCCTAAGGCTGTTTATGGGTCAGCTGGCAAGGGAATCCTGCTAAAACTATCTCATTGCCCATATCTCAATATTTGAGGTTGAGAATTGTATCATGGCTCCATTCTGTTGAGCTTTCAGTCCAAAATTCCCCAAATAACTAGGGAAATTGATCTTTGGGGTCCTGGATGCGAATACAGTTCCCTAGCACTTTTGAGACACTGCCTATAACTTTGTATTTTAGCTGTTTATTTGCAGATATATCCAAAAAAATCTGTTATGTACCTGTGTCAAAAATATATTCTTACACATGTATATGCTCCTAATTGCATACGTGCATAGGTAGATATATTTCACAAACTTGCATTTATAACGTGTGTGTATAAAGTATTTTCTTGCACAGATACACCTAGACTCTCACAGGGGAACCACAGAGCTTGGATTGATTTATTCCTCTAAAACGCTGACACCAAATTGTATGAAATGGGGGGCTTAGCCCAGAGTGAAAAATGTCCTTTAGCTAACAAAGCCTGGTGCTGGGATTAAACTTAAACCAGTGTTAGCATTACTGAAGAAGCCTCATTGGCTAGAACTGCAAGTGTTGTATGAAGCTGCAGTGTATTCTTTCATCGTAAGCCCAACAATATGCTTCAATTAGACATATGTCACGGACACTTATTCTGAGAGCACGAAGCTGTTGCTGTTGGGAAAGTTCAGTTTTCATTTGTAACCAAGGCTCCAAGTACAGGGTCTTTGGATGCATCACACCCCCTTCCCTTTTGAGCACATTTATCCAGGCTTGAATTTGAAGAAGATGCTCAGGCTGTCTGTGTCACCTACCAGGGGTGTGGGTCACATTGGGTTGCGTGCTGTGCTCTTCATGCGTGAGAAAATAAAGCGCCCTCTCCCAGCAGCCTGTTCCTCACATCGTGCATTGCCTGTTGCTGTGGGCTTGCTGTTCAGGTCCTGGGGTAGCCCATTCATCTTGCCTGTAGTGCCTGGGGCTCCAGCACTGCCCAAGACCTTTGTGGCCACACCAAGCCTGGCCGGCACAGGTCTGCCCCGCACGGGAGCTGTAGGTGTATCGTTGTCTTGGTGGTACGC
>Ga0181612_156550_pt1 | contig 19521 bp, 12 predicted proteins | sample HoacroProtozoa21_FD_119630 | JGI IMG/M metagenome (GOLD analysis project Ga0181612, IMG submission 119630) | Hoatzin crop microbial communities from Cojedes, Venezuel. Combined Assembly of Gp0051906, Gp0051904, Gp0051908 | reverse complement strand
CTTTTCTCCTCCTTTTTTTGGGTGGATTTGTTTCCCATCGGGGCAGTAAGATGGCCGACCTCCCCCCCCAGCTGTGTCACTTGATCCAGGGCAAATGCTGCTGCTGGGGGGGGGGGGGGGGGACCCGGGACTGTATGTTACAGTCCTGTTGAAGACAAAACTGATGAGATATTGTAATGTAGGCAGTCCTGGTAAATTGAGTAGCTGTTTCTGTTTTGGAAGGTGAATTAGACAGGTAAATTAGACTCTCTTAAATGATTATTAGAAACTGTAGAAGTATTTTGCGTGTGAAATGAGATGCATGTTATCAGCAATAATAATAGGGGATGGTTGTGGGTGGGTTCATCTATTTCAGGAGGCACTTCAAATGTATCGGAAAATTGTTTCCGTGTGTTGGTTAAGTGCTTGGGAGTGGTCCTGCATAGCGTTCCAGGAATGGCTTGAGAACATCAGCAGTGCACGCTCTGCAGTGCTCAGTTCTGGGAACCAGAAGAGGGGTTCTCCAGTTAAACTGCAATTGAAGGAATCGTGTCTCTGAAAGGAACTCGTAGAAAATCCTTTATTTGCACTGAAAAGATGGGTTGAGGATACATTAGAATGTATTAACAATCTAATAACTTTGATTAAAAGAAAATTGCTTGTTAAATTGAGCCTAATTACAATCAGTTTTTCTAGTGTACTGGCAAACACGTTAAGCGAACTAGGGCATGTCTGTTGCTGGCTGGTGATACAGATTGTTCTTGTCCTTTCAGGATGCAGTGCGGAATTCCGTGTGTCATACAGCAACGGTTATAGCAAACTCCTTTATGCATTGTGGTACAACGAGTGACCAGTTCCTAAGGTAAATCTATGGCAAGGAAGGTCCAGTGTCGCTTAGAGGTGTTTGAACGACACTGATGCCCTGCTTGCTTTGATACTTCCATAACGTGGCTAAAGAATTCTGATAGACCTAGAGAAGAAAAAACAAAGGGTCTGAAAACTAATGTGGAGGCAGGGGGAAGAAGCTGGAATTGTTTACTTTTATCTGTCCTCACAAACTGGCTTTATTTGACTGCTAACCACATGAGCAGTTTGGAGCATGGAGATCTGGAATTTCTGTTCTCCTTGTTTGCTAGTTGGAGAATTTCTGAGATGATGTGTCTTTTTTGGTAGAGACTGACAGTGCTGAATGACTCTTGAAAGGGAAATGTCAGGGCTGACCTTACCAGGGACTGGAGGGAAAGCTCCAGAAACCGCTTGAGTTTCTCCCGGAGAGTTGATGGGCTGCATGTTGAGCAGTTGTTCTCCATCTTTCACTGACATCCCTAGTATCTAGGAGCTTGACGATAACCAGCCAAAAATCAGGGCTGATGAAGGGCATAGAGGTATAAACTGGAAATGTGTTCAGCCTTCTTGCCTTCTGGAGCTGCTTTCTGGTTTGAAGGCAGTCTTTAGGGCTGTGAAAACTTGCTTGCAGGGTGAGAAATGGGCTGTAGGAAAGACCTTGTGTAACGTTTCTCTTTTTGTCTTCCAGAGACAATTTGGAGTGGCTGGCCAGGGCCACTAACTGGGCTAAGTTTACTGCTACTGCCAGCTTGGGTGTTATACACAAGGTACTGTTGCACTCATTCCCCTCTGTTCAGCATAAATGCTTGACTTGTGAACATTTTGAAAGCGGGGATTCTGAATGATGCCTGCGCTCCAGTTTACCTAGTCTGTTGCAAGGCACAGCTGTAACATAGTTTGTGTCTTCGCACTAAAGAAAAGCTGTGCTTTATCAAGTCCATGTCGTCTGAATTCCGATGCAGTTTGTGGCATGTTTTGCTGATCATCAAAAAGGTGGTAGGATGACATGGCTCAAGGAGAGAGTCTTCTTCCTAGCTCTTCCCTTCCTTTGTGAGTTGAACAGAGTCGATGGTTTCTAGCTATGAAACAGGTGTATTTTTCTTAAGTGTTTTTGGGATAGTGCCGAAGTCCTTACTGTAGTACGTTTCAGTAAGTTTGAATGATGACCGAAGTAGCAGTCATTTTCTTCAAATTCATTCACAGGGAGGCTATATTTAAAGCTGTTTTGAAATAGCAAGAAGTCTTTGTAATTGTTTTGTGTGCCTCAACCGTCTTTAAAGTGCTCTAGTGAATGAATCTGTGTAGCTTCAGGCCGGGTTTGTGCTGGTTTACATCAGTGACCCAAGAGATTGATAAGTATTCGTGTACTGGAGTTAATAAAGCCCCAGTACAGAAGGATTATATGCTGATTGTACAGCACTGAAAGGCTAACTTTTATGGAGAAAGTAGTGGCTATAATGTGTTTTCTCCTGACTTGTTTAAATATTATTGTGAAGTGTTTGCATCCACTGTTTTTTCACCTTTCACATCCCACTGTCTTCCCTTCCTGCTGGACGCTGGACATACAGGGTCATGAGAAAGAAGCATTACAGCTAATGGCAACGTACCTCCCCAAGGACACCTCTCCAGGGTCAGCCTACCAGGAAGGCGGAGGTCTCTATGCCTTGGGTCTCATTCATGCTAACCACGGTGGGGACATCATTGACTATTTGCTGAACCAGCTGAAGAATGCCAGTAATGATGTATGTACTGGGTTCAGTAATGAACCTTTGTTTTGTTGGGAATATCCAGAAGGGTGCCAGCTGGTTTAGAAGTAGGGGTTAGAGGTAGCTGAGAGTGTGGCAGAGGTGTGATAATTGCACTTCCTGTGGGCCTTAAATATAAAGTTTGATTTTAACAACCTATTGCTCAAGGTTTAGGTAAGACTTTTAGGAAATTCTTATGTATTTGACAGTCAGTCTAGCTTCATTTGTCTTGCTGCTTGTAGACCTACTTTGTTTTGTTAGTGGACCTGCAGTATTCAGGCACTGTTATTGCTTATAGCATAGCTGTCAAAGGAATAAGCCACAAAATGCTTCTGCTGCCCTCTAGGTTTAATGGATCTTATACGAAAAGAAGTGTTTTACTTCACCACTTACTGTTTGTAGACCTCTACAATAAGTCTCTTTCTGAGTTTGGGATAGATTAGTATTTTCCCAGCATGTTCGCTTCTTTGGGTAATTGCAGACTACATCTTTAAAAATTCTGTGAACAGATCCCACTCATCTCGCTGCAAATGTGCGGCCTTTCCTGTATCCATTGGTAGAACAGGAGGGATGTAGACTGTTTAAATGGGTACTGATTTACCTTTCCATTCAAAAGCTATTACCTAGGCAGCAATTTTTACACATGGTGCAGATTTGTGTTATTGCATAAATCACTCAATGGGGAAAAAGACCTTAAAGGTAGTAGAAAGTCTCTTGTATGGTGTGGAAAGCTTCTGATATTCATTGTTTATGGGCTTTTGAATGGCTGTTTTTATTCTAGTTTCTACCTCTTTCATCAGAGTTACAGTCTGAGAGTGTAAAAGTGATATTTCTAACAGGTCAGGACATAATTTAGGGTGGTTTGGGGCTAAAACTTTGACGCTTTATATTGATGAAAAGATGTCTACTTCAGCTGAAGCCGTATTGTTCCCTGTTTTATGATGACTAATCTTGCATATGCTTCTCTAGATTGTCCGACATGGTGGTAGCCTGGGTTTGGGTCTGGCTGCCATGGGGACAGCACGTCAAGATGTGTACGATTTGCTGAAAACAAATCTATACCAGGATGATGCAGTGACAGGTAAGTGTTCTGCTTTCAAGGCAAATAACCATCTGAGGCCTTATCAGGCATCTGGGGTTTTTTGTTTTGGTTTTTTTTTCTCAGGTTTTCTGTTAGCAGCACAGATCGCTTCTAGGTTGCCTTAGCTGCGTTTTATTTACTGACCTTTTCCTGATCGGCATGGTTCTTTAGTTATGTGGCAGTAATGTTCAGAGGTCCGGTCTGTTTGTGGCACTATGCCAAATAGTGATCAGACATGCTAGGTCTTTAAACAGTCCCTTATTTTGCTTTATTCTTTCCTTTGTCATATGCTTTTTATTTAGCATGGTTGATCTCCAGAGCCATGTGCCCTTTTTGGCTGGGAAGCAGGCTTGGAGAAGCTTGTGGGGGCTACTTCTGCATTGGCAGGAGTTCACAAGAAGGTTATTTCAGCAGCTCTTGGCCCAAGGAAGAAAAAATTGAGCTTGGTAGGGAAGAGCACTAAGTTGTGGCTGGTAGGTTACTATGAGTGCATGTGACCATGAATAATGGGGTTGCTAGGTGTGGTGGTGTCTGGAAGTGATCTGTTGCCCTACATTTTGTGTGATTCTCTAGACATAATATTTATTGCTTTAGGGAGCAGAATTTGCTTGATTATTTTATTTTATGTGCTGTGCAGGTGAGGCAGCTGGCCTGGCACTGGGATTGGTTATGTTGGGATCTAAAAATGCTCAGGCTATTGAGGACATGGTTGGCTACGCACAAGAAACACAGCATGAAAAGATTTTGCGAGGCCTTGCGGTTGGAATTGCTCTGGTCATGTATGGGAGGATGGAGGAGGCAGATGCTCTCATTGAGAGTCTCTGCAGAGATAAGGTGAGCTGTGACTTAATCCCTGGCCATTTTGTTACATGGGTGACTTTCTTGTCCCTTTTGTGAAATCTCTAGCTACGGTGGGTTGGCTGTTTCGAACTGGGGAAGTTTTTACATAGGTCTGAAGTGGGGCAGTTTCACAAGTTGCTTCACTCTGATCAGAAACACAACAACAACAGTGCTTAGTTGTGTATTTCTTTAGCCTCATACTCAGTCTCCATAGTCCTGTGAGCAACAACAAGGAGCAGAACAGGACGTATGGTTAAAAACAGGTGAGGCTCACTGTATGTGGGTCATTCTCAAGGATCTAGTAGTGGTCAATAGCAGATATGGAATAAGAAGCAGAATGTCAAATCTACCAGATACTGTCTTTGGCAGCCTGTGGCATAGCAACTTTCTGTCCACCTGAACTTGGTAATGACAACCCTGCTTTGGTGATTGTGCTGTTACTCATACTTAATAAACAATTAAGCACTGAGGCTACCTGTTTGTAGATTCCAGGCCCAAGAGTGGAACAGATTTAGTCAGAATTGCCAAGTCCCTGTTTGGATGGGTGCTAAATATTGATGCTTTCTCTTCCAGGATCCAATTCTCCGTCGTTCTGGCATGTACACTGTTGCTATGGCATACTGTGGCTCAGGGAACAACAAGGCTATCAGACGTCTGCTGCATGTGGCTGTAAGTAGGAGCACACAGCAAGAAATTTGTGAGGAGAGAGTAAGCACATCACTTTGACAGGCTTTGTGTCTACAGTGTTAATGTTCTGGTCAAAATCAGAGCTTGTAAAGTGATGAAAGCTTCCCTTAAAATAACAGGGTTTTCTGACATAAGGATGAATAGACTTTCAGCAAGAGAATATTCAACCTGGTATCACAAAAAAGGAACCTATTAAAAAAATAAAACATGATCCTAAAGTAGTTGGTAGTGGGTTTGCAGTGAACAGTCTCGTGTAACGATGGGCTGGGGAAAAAAACAACCTGAGCTGTGAAAGATGAGGTCTGCCTGCTCTTTGCTAGGCTTGCAGTCAGTGCATGAACAAGGGCGAGGCTGTTTCAGCTAAGGCTGAACACAATTGTTAACTTTCTTTATAATCCTGTCTTCTTTGTTAACTTGTGTGCCTGGCACCTGGCCTGAAATGTTGCAGAGTCCTCAAGTGTTTTAACTATATTCTGATTGTCCTGTTTTCCCTTTTGTAGGTGAGTGATGTGAATGATGACGTGAGGCGGGCAGCTGTTGAGTCACTTGGTTTCATTCTGTTCAGGTACAATACCTTCCTTGGTCACTTCCACAGCCTTCAATTTGATGTCTGTTACATTTTCAGGAAATGTGTACGCTATTGCTTTCACAAAATGTCTCAATTGCTAGCTGAAGAAAGGTTGAAAAGTAAAAAAATTGAGAGAGAATAAAACTTCGTTCAGAATTGGAAGCCTTCCTTAATGTTCAGCAGATGCTTAATGAGACTTTCTGTAGGTTTCTAGATTTACAGCTTAATTGTCTGAATAGAGTTAGATGAAGTTGACAAATAGAATGAAAAATTAGTATTTGCAGGATTGAGAGTTAATTAAAAATTAAATATACAGTGCTTGTGCCAGACCTCTTAAAGACAGCTGTACTCAGACAAGTGTGTCTGCCTGATTGCTGTCTAAAATGTTCCTGGAGGTTGTGACTTTGGTAAAAATAACCTGAAGAAGCGTGTCAAAGTAGTCTTCGTTGTTTTTTAACTATCTGCTGTTAAACCTTGACAGATTACTGAACTTACCTTGTGGTGATATAAACCTGTCACAAAATAGTCACGATGTTTGCTTTGGTCCTCTAAAGTGAAGTTGGTCACTGAACTAGTAATTTGTAGTGCTCTATGGTTCCCTAGGTAAGAGGTGTTTGGGGTTTTTTTGTTAGATTGGGGAATTAGAAGGCTCCCAAGGACTAAACCATCATCTATTAATACAGTAATCTGCGTAGTCTGAGCGCTGAGCCAAGCTGCAGCCTTTGAGTGCATCTGAGAGGGCGTAGTACATACTTGGGTCCAGGACTGTAATTTAAAAATCTTTGTTCGCATCTTCTTTGGGTTAGTGTCAGTCTAGTAAATTCGTCCTAAAAAGAGGTGCTTCAAGCTGGTATTAAAAAACTGAGTTACTGATGTGACCAGTCAATTTGTCATTAACCAAGTTGTTCCTCATGTAGAAACTACTCTGCTCCATTCCGTTTCATCTGAAGTATATTCTGGCTGCAACTAAATGTAATTTATAAACAGAACTAATTCTCTCTGTGAACAGCAGGTGTCTCCCAAGAGTTGCTGCTCTGTTGCTTTCATGGGCAGAGCTCATTCCTCGCTGCATAGCGATCTGTGTCTCTCCTGAAGCCAGGTCTGTTTAACTGGCTGCTGCATCTGTGTACAGAAGGAAAATTCTGAAGCAGGCCTTCCATAGTTTCAGGCATCTTTTTTCCAACCAGGTTGGGACAAAGCACTTTTGATCTCTGATTTCAATGTAACTTTTCAAGAAATATAAAACATAGTTGGACACTAATAGCTCCTACCACAGTGAGAAGCTTTCAAGGCTCTGAGCTAAACCATTCCCCCTGTGCTGGCATCTTGTTGGAGCAAGATAGTTCTGGGCCTGTTCTTTGCATATCCAGCAGTGAGAAAATGAGTGACATTGTCTTTGACTCCTTCACCTGCTCTGCAGTGGTTCAGGTCTTATCCTGCCGCTTCGCTTCCCTTCCATTTCCGGAGGGGTACAGTCCAAAACCTGCTTGCACAACAGGGAGGAACATTTCCTTGTATATTCCAGTGTCGACCTTGCTTCGTAGCAAAGAACTAAAACTTTTTAGCTGATTATCACTGGCTTGTGGAGTCAGAAGGCTTGTATTAGGCTGTTGCAGTTGCTAACATATTTCACTTGATAACTTTAGCACGATACATCATCAGTTGTTTTGCTTTTGGGACACAGTTCTGGAGGGAGCCCTTGGTTTGTCTAGCCTGAACCCTGCATTCACGTGCAGCGATGGAAGAGATTTTCTGCTTAGAGAGTCCCACAGATTACGCCCTGCATTACTCTTTCTGACTATGAACCAAAAGCTGTATTTCAGTTCCTAGAAAGAAATATTGTCCATCAGTGCAAGGATCTAGAAGCTGGTTTTAAATTTACCTTTTCTGTTTGCTTGAAACTGCTAGTTAGTGCTAATTGTGTGCTTTGGCCCATCTCAACACTGCAGGCATGCATAGACATAAAGAGCAAGTAGTCTGAGTCTGTCAGATTTCACGACTAAAATGACATCTCTTTCTTAGGATTGTTGTTTGTTGAAGTCGAACTGGATTTACTTCTTAAAGGCCACTAACACAGCATTGAATACTGGCAAGAGTCAGTGATCTGTCAGCTGCTAGGTATACAGAGCTTTACAAGTGTTTTTTGATGGAAGGTGAGCAGGTCTGTAACACAGTGGGCTCACCGCCAGTAATTAATCTTGTCTTAGGTGAAGGAATGTGACTGAAACTCCTGTGAGAAAAGGTCTTGCTGGATTCTTTGTATGTGGTTCCAGAAAGGGAACTGTGAGGTCAGGATTGAAATAAGAGAATAAATTTGTTTAATGTGGTCTACATTTTCTTGGGGAATGCATACCATTACTGTAGGGTTGAGCATACTGGAGGTGTAAGTTCATCTGCTAGGTTGTACACTGCAGCAGCAGAAATATGCACCGACTTGTGCTTCTGTCTGTTCCTTCTACAGGAATAACAAAATCCATGTAAAGGTGGAGTTGACACAGTCAGAAGGTGGCGATTACCTCTAAAACACCATTGATGACTGTGACAGAGCTCCTGACAGATCTAGAGCCCACAGATTTACTTTGTGTCATAAATACCTAGTTTGTTTTCTTCTTTTGTTACAGCTATCTGATTCTGTGATTCCTCTCAGATTTGAACTAAAAGTGTCAAACCTCACAAAGCCAGCTATTTTTAGGTAACACGCTTGCATAGCGGAACGCTCTGTAAGGCTTTTCTGTCCTTGTTTGCCTCTGTGAGTAGTCTTCCTTGCTAGCACATATGTGCAGCCCAGTGTACATTCAGGAGCACAGTTTGGCTTACATGGCTAGAGTTAATGAAAGCAGCACAGCAACAGGGTAAAATGTGATAGAGCATAATGTAATAGAACGTGACATTTAATTTTTGAAGCAGCAAGGTTTTGCTTTAACTTGAAGATTAACTTTTTCTTTTAAGCACAGAAATTTTTTTTTAGATGTCCGCCACACGCTTTTTAATTACTGGAAAAGTCTACAAAAGAATGTGTCTGGCTACTTCATTGTTCTGAATTCATGAATCGAGGTTTAGCTAGGATGTTCTAGTCTAGGCTATTGTGTTGCCTAAGAATTGCAAGGTGAAATTTTCTAGTGTGTTATGAGAGATATCAGATTGCCCAGTTAACAACATTCAGTATTTCCTTAGCATATAATTCCTTAAGAGAATTTTTATATTCCTTAACATACCAAGTGAAAACAGTCTGTAGTTCTGGCTGTCTTTAAATTGATATCAGTTGCGATTTTTTGGTAACTGCAATACCTTTTTGTCTTCTCAGATAACTTAAAAAAAATGTTAAAATGCACTTTCAGTAGTGCTCAGGAATTTTCTTCCTACATTCCTTCCCAAAGTTGTCTTTGTTGCCTGGAGGAAAGGTGAAAAGTTAGTGAAATTCTCACTTCTGCAGCAGGATCACTAGCTGTATGTGCTCAGCAAGCCCTGTGGTACTTGGAGGGTGAGCCATGTAAGGAATGCTTGATGGCCTCAGAACATCAGCTGTGGTGCAAGAGTTTTGAAGGGATTTGGGGAGCAGGGGTGAATGCTGCTATAGCAGTTACACACTCGGAGACTGGGTTCCCGCTTGCCTGGCTGTGTGAGCGTCTGCAGGTAAGTCGCTCTAGGGAGCACAGCAGGAGCAGTCACTCTGCTTGAGCTGCAGAATACATTGTGGTGTCCTGTTCGTATAACACAAAACCAACTTCCTTGTTCTGTTCTCAAACTCCATTAAACTTTGCAGGGGGGCATGTACATAGAATTGAAGGTTGTTGACCAGCAGTGTTGCTGCTGTTAATTCTGTTTCTGTTGACTGTTCTGGAGCGGTCCACAGGTCTGCAGACTGAGGATTGAAAGCACAGCTATGTCCTCTTTTATCTCCTCGTTTCTTCTTCTTCACAACTAGCAAGATAGTCAAAATAGTACGGCATAAAACCCTGAGACTTTAAAAATCTTCTCTCTTTTTAGAAATGGCCACCTCCTACAGGAGACACTTTTAATTAAAATGTTATTGTAAAATGATAGAGAGGCATGAATAAAGCCTGAGATGTTTGGAGATTGCTGTGTGGATGCAGGGCTGTACAAGAAGCTGTATTGTGAAATAGCAAGAAGAGACGTATTGACTTGCCTGCTGTAATGTGTCTCTGTTCTCCCAGTCCTGATACTTTTACCAGTGATCGCAGATAGCAAACTTACCTTATTGTTTATGTTTATATTTAGTCCTTCCTTCTACTAAAGTGTTTTATAAAATATTTATCATGGCTATTGGAAAACAGCGTTTAAAGTGCTTCTGATTTCTGGTCAGCCTTTTTCTTTTTTTAAGATTGTTACAATGAGATGGAAAACACGATAAATTTTAAAGTTTTTGGAAATGTTTGTATTTTATTTTTTACTACTTTAGATCGTGAGTTGATCTTTGTTTATGTTGCAGAGTGAGATGTGATTGGTTTATGTAGTCAGCGTTGTTTTTATATTGTTACATGTTAGAGCAATGCTGCAGTGTATCTAAACACTTTAGTTTCTGTACAAAATGAGGAGGTAGATGTTTTATAGATACAACGAATCTGGTTAGGGAGAAGGCTTCAAGATGGGAGGCAGTAGTGCTTGAACGCATGAACTGAAAGGATTTAATGCTCTCATAGCAATTGTGTAGTCCAGGGAAATAAGAGCCTTGGGGAAGTAAGACTTAAGTTGAGGGATGCTGCTCCTGCCTTGGTGCAGCATTGCTGGGGAAAGACTAAGGACGGGAGAGGGAACAGTGAAGCCTCCAGAGAGTCCTGAAAGGAAGATGTAGTCTGGGCTGATAAGTGTAGGCTACCCAAACATGGAGAATTGTAAATGGCTTATGCTCAGTTCTTCATTTTAGGATGATGCAAGTGAAATAGTAATGTTTCCTGCTTTTGTATTCTTTGTGTTTACATAGCCTTTGATATTTTAACACTATATATTTGTTTTAAAGCAAACACAGATCAGATACTTGGATTTTTTTCCAGGAAGACTTGGACAGGTTGTTCTCTTTAACTCCTACAACCTACTTTTATCCAGCAGGCAGATGGCAGATCATCTGGGTAATTAAGTATGAGGCTAACATTCCCTCTAACGTGATCTGTACCAGTGACTTTTTTCAGTGTATTAATTGTGAAGAAGAGGAATTTAGTGAAACATACCTGCTTGTTAATTCTCATGTAGGAAAGATCAAAAAGGTTTTGTTTACCCTCCAAGCCATTTTATCTTTGTCTTACTCAGTCTTCCTGGAAGAGGAGAATGAGGCTTCCTTTCAGTGAATCTTATTCCAGAAGAAGCTTTAGACTTTCACTGATGTCTTTCTGGATTTGAAAATGCCTTTATCTGCAGGTCGGAAACTGGAAACAGAGCTGTGTGTCGTCACTGACCAAACTGTAGTGCATTGGAGAAGTCCCTTGGCATCTCTGGCAAAACTAATCTAACTTCTAATGAAAATTGTAACTGTACAATGAGATTAAACAAACTCATTCATTGTTTTAAACAATGCACTATGACATCTTGCATTAATTCTTTTCCTGGTATTGTTTTATCTTTGTTCTAGACTATTTGTATGCAGGAGATTTTACTTACTTTGGAAAATAGGGCTCAGAGCCTTATATCACTTGAGAGGTTTTGAAAATCTCAGCAAGTGTTTTAACTTCCTATCAAACTGGAATGTCTACACGGATAAGTAAATTAATATGATTTGTTTAAATCTGAGGTAGTTTCTTCAGCCTACCTTGTACCCTGCTGAAAACTCGTAAGTATTCCTTTGGGAAGTCAGTTGCTCCTTCGGGCTTAAAAATACTGCCTGTAGTGCCTACAATAAGCCTATAAGCTTATATATATAAAGATTTTCAGATCGCTAAATCAGTGCGCATGAGAAGAGGGAGAGAAACCAGTCTAGTATGTTCCCCTCCACACCTCTAATTCCAGAAAAATATTTTCAGTTTCTCAGATTATACACACTAAGACTTTTTAACAGAGTAACTAAACATTTTAAGCAGTGTGGTTTATAACTAAACTGGTTGTCTGACCAAATCCTTGGATTTGCTTTAAAACTACTTGTTCAGCAACTGAAGTTTCAAATTAAGTAATCAAAAATGCTGAGATTCTTGGAGCCATTAAATGAAGTTGACAGTTTATTTTTTTATTGCAAGAACTTCCTGTTGAATTTTATGAGGGAGTATTGATGTACATCTTGCAGAATAGAAGGCTTTGTTGTGCAGGGTTTAATGAATTTGAAAATTAGTTGCTGTCACCTGTCTAGAGTATTTGTAAAGAGGATCCTTCAAAGGGCAAGAAACTCCTAATTTTTAAGAGCATGATGATGTTTTTCAGAGGTTGGAAAGGACTCAATACCTGGATGCAAGGAATCTTAGATGCACCTAGGCACGTTGGGTTTGACATGAATTATTAAAAACAAAAGTAAAAATAGACATTTCAGCAAGCCATCTTTCCTATTTTTGTAACTAGCTTCCCATTTAAAAATGAAGAAGCTTCCTGTCCTGTTCTGCAGGGCAAAAGCCTTTCTTTGCAACTGGAGAAAACAGTGTACCTCATGGGAATGGACACTGATGGTAAACACCATGGTGTCAAATGCCAAAGGGAAAATATGGAAGTCACTTCTCTCCTGGTGTTGTTTTTGCTGTGTTGATGGTTACCTAGAGAGCCAAAGGGGAAGTGAAACAAAGGAGTGCTGCTTAGCAGTTGTACATAGGCATCTTTATCAATAGGATGAAAGAAATCTAAGGCTTCATGGTAATATTAAGTCAGTTCTGAGAACTGGCCAAAACGCTGGGACTCCTGGCTACAGTTTGCAAGGCAAAGAAACAGAAGAGCTCCAGGAAGTGTCCTGCCTCTTCGGGCTCAAGCGTCCCAGGTTGTTCAGTATGCCTTTACCAGGTTTACTGTGCTTGTATTACATTACCTTTTAAGGTAGATGTTACATATGACAGCGTAGAAAAAGATTTAGGGAGTGATGCTTTTGCTTTCTCATATCTGCTTGCCGTGCTGTGGATTTTTCCACAGTAAAAAAATGCTGTAGAAAATGATGTTTTCTATGAAGCACCATAAGAAATCATTTTGCCTCTTGTATGCTAGTGAACAGCCTTATAGCATCTGTCTTGCTGCTCAATGCCTTGACTTCTGCTTAACACTGGATTTTTTTATCTGTATATTGATGCTTTTAAAAATTGATACTAGCATGGCCAGGTGTGATGTGGTTAGGAAGAGTTTTATGATTGGAGAATACATGGTAAGTGGTGAATAAATTTTTCTGGTTGCCTAAAAGTTTTCTGATCGAATCTGAAATGAAGGCTTGCATCTTATAGAATCCTGGATGGTTTGGGACTGGCTTCACAAAATTTATTTTGTATCGCCACAGTTGAGACAAGCTGAATTTCTTCCTTCTCTTTTTTTAGGGTAGCTTAAAGGTTAGGATTTTGTTTGGCTGCTTTTGCTTGGCTTTGTTTGGGATTTTCTGCTGTTTTGGTTTTTTTTTTTCAAGGTATTCCCTGTATTTGCATTTCAAGACACTCATTCTGTTAGGCTTCAAACTCTATTATTTTCCTCTTTGCAAGACTGCTGGGGTGGATATATTTATAGGTAGTCCTTCTGTCCTTGTCTGTACTGTAATTTTTAATTAGATAGGCAGCCGGAACATTGACTAAGTATCTGCTAATGTATTTTAAATAATAACCAAAAAACCCTTGTCCGTGGTTCTTCTAAAATGTATTTATTCCCATAGTGTTTGTATGTGGCAGATCAGCTTTGGCTTTCGTCTGTCTTGCTTCTCTAGCAGTCTGAAAAGAAACAAAATATGCCAAATAAAAGTTTCTGTGATAAAGAGGAAAGCTGAACTAGATAACTATGCAACTTATTATTTAATGTAGTATATAGGGGCCATAGAGCTGTCCAGGTAGTTGGTTTGGCATGGGCCAGATTCTGAAAGAATGGAGAGCATTTCATTCCAGAGAAAGGAATGTCATTTTTTTGTTGTTAAATGGCAAGTGCGTGAGCCCTTTCTCCTGTGAAGAGGTCTTGTGGTCTGTTAACATGTGACTGCAAACCTTTAGTCAATTATTATTTAGGCTGCTATCTGCATGAATGAAGCTGGAAGCTATAAAAATACTCTCACTTCACAGCTAGTGTGTAAAAATACATTTTATGTATTTTTGTTCCTTGAAGATGATGCTCATGGATGTAGTCCTGAGCATCCAGTCTCACTTGTCAGTACCACGCAAGCAGTGTTGTCCTTAGTTGCCATGCAACAAACTTGTGCTTTCTTACAGTAGCTCACAGTGACTCAAGATCTTGTTTTCAATCATGTCTTGTTAATGAAGGTAATGTCTTTGTTCAAATCTGTTCTTGTAGATACAGTTGCTGAAACAAGAACTCTGCTGTCCGTTGTGTTGTCTTTTTATTTCATAGTTCTGCATCTTCTCTTCATCTTTCTCCTGCCTCGGTTCTTATGCTTTCCAAGACTCTTACCTGAATTCTTAGCTTGTTTGCTTTGTCAGCGGACAAGCAATTTATTTTTATATTCAGTGTGTTAAATGGAATGTGCGTGTTTTCTTGATGATGTGTTTCTGTCCATGGAGAAATTTCCTTTCTCTGTAGGAAGACTAGATTTATGATTAGTCTCTAGTCCTTTTAATTGTGGTTTATTGTTGCTGACTAAATTCAGTAACTGGAACACATTGTGCTTCTATTTATGTTTACTAAAATTGAGAAATCTATATTCTGGCTTGACAAAACACATCTTTGCTGGGTGAGGCTTTTTCAGGGATTGCTTGCTGTGGGGGAGTCTAACCACTGATTACGAAGAGGCCTTGGAATCGTTCTCTGTGGGACACTTACGGCAAATTGCTCCTCATGTCATTGCTCATTGCAGACTGACAGTTGTACGAGAAAAGGGTCGGACAGAAAGGAACTAAGTTACCTCTTGCTCTTTCCAGATGCTGTGATGTTCCTGCTGGAAAGGGAAAATTTAAGTTGTTGCTGAAAGTAGATGATTGCTGCCTGCTGTATGAACGGTTTTTGTTCAACCAGCATGGCTTTATTTAAGTAGCAAGAGAGTTTTCAAAGATGGCTGGTTCTTGCTCTGTGGCTGCTGGGAAATAACCCCTCAAGAATGGCACTGTGCCCGTTTGCCTCTTGGTGTTATTCCTCAGGAAGGCTGGTTCCTGCATGGCAAGTCATGAGTGAGTTTTTTTTTTTGGTTTTTTTTTTTTTTGCTGTGGTCACTCTGGTTGCACTTTTACCTGGTTCCAGAGTGCCTGCTTTAGGTTAAAGAAGACACTAGTCTGTGAAGTTTTCAGCTACATAACTAGAAGTTTTGGAGGTTTAGAGGATTGTTTTATTCCTACTCCCTCCCCCAAATATGCATAGATATAGACATCTTTCACAGCTATAGCAATCCATCAATTCCGGCTTTTAGCTACAGGATTCTCTTAAACAAATTTTGATTAACGAAAGACAAGTAAGAGCAGTTAGAGCTTATTCTGTCTTGAGTGGCTAGTGACTATCATGAAAAAGGGGAGGAAGGAGACAAATTACTGTAAGTACCACAGAAGTATCTTGAATACTTTCTACTGGAACTCTCCAGCGGTTGTTACGTTAGGCGCCATTTCGAACTTGCATATGTTTTAAATTAAATATATATAAATAAATGTTGGAAGGACATGTTATCTTTAGTACTTTCTGTTCTGTGGATGAAAATACCTAAGCCTTTTGTTGTACATAATTTTAGTGTGTAACTAAAGAGTTTTGAAAATATTAAAAATGAAAACAGAACCCGAGCTGAAAATTTTACTCTATATGGAAACTGCTAAAAAAAGATAGTGAGCTGGCAGGTTACTGTAAGAACTCCATTACTTTGGCGTAATCCGATTTCCCTTCCCAAAGAGAGATGGTCTGGAGCTGGCAGAAGCTCATCATTTCCCAGATGATAGACTCTGGTAACTTTTACGGGTTGTAATGAGCGATTCTTTGTATGAATTTTGTGCGCTGATGGAAGACTTGAGCATGTTTGAGAGTGCAGATTGGGACCTGTAATCTTATGCCATTAGTCTGATCAAATTATTTTGAGCTAAGATAAACTGTGAATGTGTACAGGTCGAGATAGTACTGTTCTCTCTGCCATTTCTTAAACACTTGCTCGTATTTTCCAGTGAAATAGCTATTCTATCTGTGATTTTTCTACTTTGTGTGAACTATATTGGATGAGGGAAGGCTGTCACAGAAGTTCCAATGATCATAAAAAAGGAAATTTGTTGATTTAAATTAAAGGGATGCTCCAGGCACTGCCTGTCCTGTTTTACTTATGGTCATTGATGTGGTATTCTCCTATTTTGGCTAAATGCTCTGATTTTTTGCTATGGAAAGAGCAAAGGGCAATTTTCTGTGACAAATCTGACAGTACCAGGCTTATGGGTATGTGAGAGTAATGGGGATAAAATTCAGATGCGTAAGAGATTTTGTGCCCCATCCCCCTGTAAAACGACAAAAGGATAATTTCAGCACATGGAATTTTTTCTCACCCTGATAAGAACCAGTTTTACCCCTTGTGGAATGGGCACATACACCTTTTGGTCTCTGAAGCAAGTGATTTTGCTTGTGATATACATACCCTCAGAGAACCAGAAAAGCTTGTACTTGGATATGCAGTCTCAGCAGGGGAATGTATCTGTAAGAGGCAATGCAGCGACCTTGTGTGCTGTTTTGTTTACAAAGAGTAAAGGTGGATTTAAATTAAAACCAGCAAGCTGTATCGCCCTGTTAATTTCATTGTAGAGCATCAATCTACAGAGGTGTCTGTCATCTTGCCAGAATGAATGTTAAATCAGTGTTTGTACAAGAGATGTTTTTCTAATAAAAATGTACTTTGAAGAGACTGAAGTTGATGAGAACTGAAGTCAGATACTCAAATTGCTTTAGCTTTTGTTTATTTCCCTCTTCCTGTGGCTACAGCTCTGAATTAGTTGCTTATCACGGAATGAAGTTTTGGTTGCCACCATGGGGCTGGGGTTAAAGTAGAGAAGACTTTGGAGGAGAGGACTTAATACAAATTTATAAGATATTGCTTGCATAAATAACAGAAAACAATAGTATTTATACCCTCTTACAGCACAGTTACCTAGAGTAATACATACAGTAATACTATCATATTAACGTGGCTCCCATTCCACTATACGTAGCTGACTTGTTCTTCTGTTTTATCAACTTCGTTCTCTGTGAGCAGCAGCGTATCCAGCAGAATGGCCGATGACGCTTGGATGGGTGAACTCCTCAGCCTCATTGGGCTCTGGTACATAATGGGGTTAATCCCATTTCTCATCCCATGCATGACAAAGAGCTTGGAATTTTCTGCCACAGAACTTCTGAAAGAGATCTTGCTGGAGCGTTTCCGAAGGGCCTTGATAGGCTTTGTGGTCTGATAGTTGCAAGTGATATACCTGCTGAAAGCCTCCCTAAATGTTTTGTTGAAGAGTGTATAGACAAGAGGGTTCACTCCTGAGGATACGTATCCTATCCAAACAAATATCTCCATAAGCTTTTGAAAAACCTCCTTGTTGCAGGAGTTGCACAGAACTGAACTTACGTTTGTTATGAAGAACGGGCACCACATTAACAAGAAAAGAAAAAATACAATCCCCAGAACTTTTGATGCCCTTTGTTCATTGGTTATTGTCTGCATGGACTTCCTCCCAATTGTAGATGTTCTGCAGATGGGCAAGTCATTGGACAAAGTCTTGTCCTTTCTGGAGCCATTTAGCATGGCCACCTTTTCTGGTGAGGAGGCAGGTGTTGTGTCACGCTGAAATACTGTGGACACTGTTGACCAAGTGAAACGCTGAGGTGGCTTGTGGATCAAGTAGGCCTTCTTGCGTAGCACTTGGATTGTCAGAAAATAAGTGACTATCATGATAGCGAGGGGAATGAAGAATGCGGCCACTGATCCATACAGAATGAAGTCATGAAAACGATCAGGCATCAGGACACACGTAATGTTTGTAGAGTTGCCATTTCCATCTTCAATGCCTCTGATAGGGATCGGAATAGCAATGCCTACAGGAGAAAAACCAAGTACTTCAGCATATGGTAGTTGCTTGCAATCTCCTTTTTGGACCTGAAGCCTCAGGGTCACTAAAGAAAGGTAGTGCCTGAGGTCTGCAGCAGACACAGGGTGACAGAGAATGTGAATTGTTGAATTGTTGAGAGCATCACATGGGTCATTGGGCAAATGGTACTTTGCAAACAGACTTGGCAAGCTTCGCTCTAACAGTGCCCTTTCTGAGGAGATCGGGCCTAACCCTTAGTGACTGAGGAAGCAGTGTAAAGTTGCCAACTTCTCAAGTGTAAAACACATGAATTGCTTTGACTCTAGTTGTTAGAATTAGTGTAGCTTTTCCTCCAGTGAAATGTGTTTCCCTAATGCCATCTGCTTTTTCCTTTCCACCCCCACTCCCCTTTGCACTTTTTGAAGGGCAGTTCTGTAAAGACATATAACATCTTTCCGTCCTATCTGAACCACATCAACTGACTGGACACAGCTGATTTTTTTTTTGTCTTTTTTCACCCTTCTTGACTCTTTCGTATATACAAGTAGTTAAATAGAACTGCCAGAATTATGCAGTGTGTGTTTGAGATAGATTTGTTGTTTAAAGTCTCTTGTATATTTAAGAGTGTTTAAATGAGGCTGGCTAGCTCTGTAATTCACCCCTCGTTTAAAAAATAAAATGTTAACAGTCTTGTCTTTTAAATGAATTTTTTACAACCACTAAATTAGAGTCAGCACTTCATTTGCCAGCAGTCTGACATTATAACAAAAACAACAGGTTCCTTGCTGTCTGGCGAAGGTTATTTGTGCTGTGTTTCCTGATACCCCTTAATGAGATCTAGGGATTTACTGTATTCCCCTGCTGCTCTGCTTACTGAAGTTCGTTGAAGGCAGCAGGAGCAAAATGGTTTACCCTTAGCCACTTGATCCCCTTCTTAATAAGAGGCACACCTTCAGATGTGGCAAACATTTAAAATGAGGATTGAACCAAATTAACCTGTGAGTTGGACCCTGGCTCAGCTGCAGGGTACTTTTGTGTTGGTTAAAAAAGAAATGAAAAAGTACAACACTGATTAATAACAATAAACCAGTCACTAAAAGGTCAACTTGTGAGTGTCTTGCCATGCTAAGAGGTTCCTTTTTTTGTGATAAAAAAGAGATAGCATATTTGGCCTTAGTAATCCAGAATAATTTTGTTCTTTCTCTTGCACACAGAGCATACAGCACTGTGTCTATGGCTGCCTGCAGCATGCATTATTTCAATTAAATGTTTTCACCTTCTTAGCTCATTTAACAGATTTTTTTTTTTTTTAAGCATTAAAGACAGGTGAAGTGCCACATGCACTCCACAGAGGTGCTAATATCATAAAAGTTTATATGTTGACATCCTTTATATAAACTGTTCTGGGCTTGGGGTTTTTTTTTGCTTAGAAGTTAGCCTTTCTATATGCCATATTGCCAGTGCATCTCAGTCTTCAGTGTGAATGTTACCAGCCACTCACTCGTCTTTCAGTCTTTGATTTAAGCACAGGAAAGACATGGACCTGCTGGAACGGGGCCAGAGGAGGCCACAAAAATGATCCGAGAGCTGGAACGCCTCTCCGGTGAGGAAAGGCTGAGAGAGTTGGGGCTGTTCAGCCTGGAGAAGAGAAGGCTGTGGGGAGACCTGATTGCAGCCTTTCAGTACCTG
>Ga0181612_172017_pt1 | contig 19523 bp, 10 predicted proteins | sample HoacroProtozoa21_FD_119630 | JGI IMG/M metagenome (GOLD analysis project Ga0181612, IMG submission 119630) | Hoatzin crop microbial communities from Cojedes, Venezuel. Combined Assembly of Gp0051906, Gp0051904, Gp0051908 | reverse complement strand
TTGCTGCATATAGTTTCCTCCCCAAACAAAACAAAGCATTTCAATGCTCAGAGAATACATTTGTCATATGTACAACACTATTTAATAACACATTGACACTGAATAGAATTATATCTAGAACGCTGTGATGAGTGCCTTTAATCTGTTCCAATAACAGCTTACAGTGCACTGAAATACCTGTTTGATTTTGTATAAAGCATATTAATAACACTTCCCAAACTAAATTTAGTAGTGTTCCATGACTCCTGGCTTTTTTCCTGCTGCTTCACAGGCAGTAGTAGAAAGCGTCAGTCATATCATCTCAGCATATCCTAATGAGCAGGTTTCCAATGTCAAAATAATATTAATAAACTGGAAAGTTTTATCTACTGAAAATCACCTTGTCAGGCACAGTTCATCATTATGGTAGGAACAAAGCACCATCCTAGTGCATTACAAAGAAAGGAAACCTGGGTCAGGAAGCAAAAGAACACCTCAGCTGCCCATTACCAACCTCTACACAGGTCAGCCCTCAGCTCTGCGAAGACTCACGGCGTTGAAGAGATGCTGCCTCTGTGTGGGGCCTGCCTAGTCAGAGGATACGTATTTAAGTACCTTTGAATCCGTAGACAAGTATAAAACTCACAAGTAGAAATAAAAAATATTGATGAGAACCAAAAAGAACTCCACAATTAAAATAAATATATAGACTTTTGCTTTCAAAAATAGACAAGAAGAAGAAATGTAATCATTTTGGTGAGTAACATATTCTCAGTGTGGTCCACTCCTATTCATTAGTTAAACCTTTCTACATTCTTCCCACTGGTGGTCTTGTGATTTAGGCAGATGCCTGAGCTCCCTCCTGAACAGGACAGTCTTTTTGAACTGGGACTGAGTAAATGTCATATCGATATGAAATGAGATCTTTCATGGAGAAGATGAAGCAGTAGTTAGCTTTAACATATTGAATTTTGAAATAGGATGACTCTGTTAAATATCAGAAGGTCAACTCTTATGGAAAAATAACACATGTATAAAAAAATATACTCTGTGTGCGTTGCTGACACTTGACTCAAAATCAGTCTGAAGCTCACTCTACCGAGGTCTTAGTGGTGAGCATGGGAAATTCCCAAAACTAATAAAAAGCAGAAGGCCCAAATGCCTTTATGTAACAGTTTTGCAGCTGGAAGCATCAGAGAACAAAATCAATCAATTATCCTACATGGAGAGAGAAGCAGAGGTAAATTCAGGTTTTCAGGCTAAGAATTCTAGGCATCTGTGTCATTAGAGGTGGAGGTGGAAAATGCCTCACAGGCTTCTGCGTTGGTGGTAAATCTTCTACATTAAAGGTGAAGAGAAGATAATGCCTACATTTCTGGATGCAAAAACACTTCCTCAAGGACAGCATCATGTCTAAATCCTGCCCTTTGGTCAATCTGTGTAGCACAAAGTATTAGAAAGACAGGTAGGTTTTAGCCTACGTATTGCATGTCAAGAATAGCCTCAACCACACATTACTAAAACAGACTGGAGAGGTACTCCAGCAAGCACTGAAGTTAGGTTACATCCTTGCTTACATTTTCTTTCTCACTGCCTGTCATGCACCTGTTACCCTTGGCTGTTTGATAGGTCAGTGCACTTTTTCACAGCAGTACTCTGCAGTCTTCACCTCATGACAGATTTTGCCTGTTTACTGGTAAGACCTGCAACACGGAAAACTGACATGCTAGAGGAAACATCATTCTTCTGAATCTGATCGATCATTGCAGGATAGTGCTCTGTTCCTATTTGGAAAACATGCGTCTGGAGTTAGTAAGGGTCTGAAGTTCCACAGTAGTGTACTCCATGTACAAAAAATTGCAACGCTTCTCATATATCTTGGACTTCTCCATGGCATCGTGGGATAGCTACAGTGCTTATTGGGCACTCTCTCCATGCTTTGCTCACCATTACTGAACTCGGTACATCTGTCTGCATTCAGTGACTGCTCTCCTCTCTAATGCTCTCCTTCCCTACCCACCAAGCGGTACCCCATCTTTTCCTGCAGACTTTTACAAAACTTTGCCCAACAAACTGAATTCTCTGTCCTTCACGAGTCTGAGTCTTCAGCTGTTCTTATAGTTTCATCCTCTTCTTCCGCCCTTGTACATGATGGCTTGAGAAAGTGCCTTGCCTGATTCTTGTGCTTCTTCATGGTACCACAGAGAAGCTAAACCTATCTGTATTTTGTCCATGCTGTTTGACCACTTACTGGCTCTTTCATGTTCTGGAGAAGTTTAACCACTACTGCTTTTAAATGGTCCCTCTTTTACTGTTCTTCCTTCTGCATTTCATCTTCGTCAATATTTTTTTCTTTTGTCCTAAACTCATTTCCTTAAGTCATCCTCCTAGATCTGCCCTCCCCCCAGAGTATACAACAAAGTTCACAAGTTTCATCTTCACTCTTCTACAGTCCTCACAGTACAAAAGGTCCTAACAGACATTTAAAAAATCATTGTAAATATGTAAATACAGGGTGAAAACGTTCAGTCATGTCTCTGACAGTATTTGAAGATGATTTGAACGATATAAACGTAGTTGGGATATGGTGCCATTCCTTGGACTTTTGCTCGCATGTTTTCCTCCAGGTGCAATAGTGATATTGCTGAAACTTGCATCCAAGTAGGGATTTAAACCATTAAGACTTCTATAGTGTATATCATCACCTGAAAATATCAAAGTTATTTATTAAGGCAGGTTCAGAGATTCAACCCATCTGTCACCTTTATGCAGATAAGTCAAGAGGAAGCCAAAAAACACTTCCAAAAGTGCAGTGAGAGCCGATGGAGAGGTAAAAAGCTGATCTCCATTCAGAACTGCATATTAAGATATTAATGAAATACTTTCACCTCATACTTGGTCCTAGATCCAGCACCCACAGTGTCTGCTGAAACCTCTCAGAAGAGTTTGTTCTAATGTTATTTGATGTTTTTATCAATGAACCATAGGACATATGGTTCATATCATAGAATAAAGCTGCCATCAAGATGGGTGAGGTAGTAAATAATGAGAATAGGGACAAGTTATTGATCACAGTCCAGCAAAATGTACTCTAGTACAGCCAAGTGCTGTGTAGTCCATTTGGGTACAAAGACCACCAGCTGTGCTTACAGGGCGAGAGACTTGTTGATGTAGTCGCTAGAAAAACCCAAGTGCCTTTTCACTGACCTGTTTCAATGTTGTGGCCATGACATTTAATAAGGTTCTTGCACATGCACCAAAAGTAACACTAGAGTAAGGTGGGAAGGCACTTTGCCTCTGAACACAGCTTTGCTAGGACCATTAGTAGAACCCTGCCTCTGACACTTGGCAGTCCCATCCGAGTCATGATGTGGAAACTGCAGAGCTTACAAAGGGGCCCACAAACAACTCCAGTCATGAAAGATGCAATTTGCGATACGGAGAATGAGGAGTACTACTGGATTTTTTTAAGATCTGATCCATGAACAAAGCTTTTGTTCACACGGTGGTGGGTTTTCCAGTCTTGAAGGCAAAGGCATTGGAACATCCAATAGTTGGAACTAAAGATAAGGGGAGAAAAAAATAACTTCGAACCCTAAAATGAAATGTAATTTCCTGGCTGCGAAGGTAAATAAACAATGGATGAGCTTATGAGGAGGCTGTAAATTCATCGCAACCTTAGGTCTTCACAAAATTATTATTTGTCTTCCTATAAAATGTGCTTTAATTCAGCTTCTGAGCAAACGTCTGCAGACAGAGAAGGTCAGACCAACTGATTATACTGGTCCCTACTGGCCGTCACCTCCATGAAAGAAATCTATGAAGAGCAGAGCTGAGATTTAATTAATCACATTTTTAAACTAAGATATTTTTATTCATGTTGAGTTTTCTTCTTTGTTTCATACATAAGAGTGATTGAAAATTCCATACAGAAGAGTTTACAGTAAATACAAATAAGACTTCAGCAATAATAGTTAAAAGCTGAAGTATCATTTTACCATAAATACTTAGTGCGGAGTCTGTGGTGGTATTATGTCATTCGGAACAAGTAATGCCTATAATCCCCTTACTCCCTTCATTTTTTGTTCCTTTTAGTATTAATTCAAATTTTAGTAGTATTTGAAAAACACAGCTGCTTCTTGTTGGGAAGATAGTTATTTTCTCTGTATTTACGGGAATAATTGATTCAGTGAGATGTAATCTATAAATCTGTTTTTTAAAAATTAAATTATATAGTGAACCACGTTTGTCCAAGCTGTTTCCAGGGAAGATGTGTCATTAACCCTTTTTCTCATCCTGTGAATGGTTTTGTTCCAAATGTGATTAAAAGGCTACTGTCAAGATTTAGACAGGAGTATTAATCTTCATACAAATTGCTCAATCTCATTGGGGAAGATTCCCACATTGTGTTCTGTGTGATCTGGAGCAGAACTTCTACTGATAGATGTTCATGCAGTGACTACCAAGGGACATTCAGGAACAAAATTAAAGCCTAAGACAAGAAAGGAAACACATCCATATGCATTTATGCATAGCAGTTATTTTTTCAAAGAAGTTATAAAGAACTTTGTGGTTCAATTTATAATTACCTGTAGTTCAGTACAAAATTATCTGATGGCACATAGAAGTAATATTAGCAGGATTTGGATAGTTATCTACATGTAGGTGGCAAACCATGAATCAGTTATGTAATTCATACAAAACTTATGTCTGCAAAATTCTCAAACCCCCTGCAGAACATATGATGTTGGGAGATGTCACATATATTACAGGGGGAGGAAAAAAGCACAATATTTAACAGTATTTTTAGAAATGCTACTGGAGCTACTTTTCATATCCTTCTGCTTATAAGTTGAGATGATTTATCTGTAACAGTACTGCATAAAATATCTGAAAGCAACCTATCTTATGCCTTCCAAGTGCATTATCTTGAGACCCAGACAGACAACTAGCTATGGGTTCCATTGGTAGGCTGCAGATTTCTTGTACTCAAAAGCATAAAGCTTCTATTTCTGGGTCTATAATGTCATGAGATATTTCACTTTATTAATGAGAAAAATATTATAATTTTACATACAGAAAATCTGTTATGAAGATTATGTTGTTTGCTGAGTATCTTTTTAATGTGTGTTTGTAGGGAAAAGCGTTTGCTCTGGAAAGAGTTGCTGTTAGCTAACACCAAAACAAACTAAAATATGTGTGCCTATATGTTTGATTCTCATACTTACTAAGACTGCAATGTAAGCAGATATGATTTATATTTACAGGTACGCATCTTTGCAATGACACCATGAAAGATTCACAAAATTATTCCCATGCCTAGACGCACCTACATCCACTCTAAACAGAACAAACTCAAAGACAACAAATTTGTTTTGCAGCATCTAATTAGTTTTACAACTTAGTTCCACTACATAGTGGAATGAAACTAAAACCTTTCGAAGAGATTCATTAAAGCATAACTGAGTGAAGATACTGACAATTCCAGAAAGAAGATAGATGTCTAAATGGTTAGGACATGGCCCAGGATATGGGACAATGCTTCAAGTCTAAATCTACATGCAGTGAGTGAAAGTTCTTTAGCACAGATAATCTTGAAGCAATGAAAAAGACTTGGCTGGGCACCTCTCACCTTTTAGGGCCAGTACTTTCTGACCATACTGCTAAAACCTTTCTCTTCCTCTCTCTCTTTTCTTGTTAAAACCGTGTTGATACATCTTTGTATTTGTTGATATATTTGCATTTGACAAATTGTCATTTATTCAGAAATGTCTCGGACAGTTCTAAAGTGAATTTACTTCATAGATGCTATCAAAGCAATAAAGAACTTCCTCTACGCGGCATTAAATATCTCCCCTCCACACTTAACTTACATACATGCCCTGTTCCAAGACCTGCATTAACATCAGTGATACTTGCCCAGGAGCATGAATATTTTGCAGTGCCCATCCTCTTTGAAGACAGACCAGTCATTTCACCTCTTGTTGCAATATGCAGGGAACTAAATTAGAATTATAGAACAGAATCATAGAACGATTAATCTCTGCAGCGTAGATAGGTAGGTGGTAGGCATAGAATACTGTCCACTGTGGCATTGTATACTGTCCACTATGGATTGTGTACAGACTACAACAGACCATATTCTGGTGGAGTACTGTAGAAATGAATGATATCCCACCTACCTTAACCCACCTAAAAGTGGAGATCCAGTCTAAATTAATGATGTAATCTCCCTAAGAAATCGCTGCAGAGAGAAAAATTAATCGATGGCTGTCATAGAAAAAAGGAGGGGTTTGGAGAAGGAAAATAAAACTTTGATTTCTATGACTTTTTTTAAAAAATTCCATCACAGTAGTATTTTAAACGTATCAGATGTATAGGATATCCAAATAATGACTGAAAACTATCTATATCCAAGCTTCCCCATCACAGTGGAACACTATATGAAAACACGGTGATCAATATTGATTAATAAAACCTTACTGCACACAAGACACAAAGCATAACATACAAAGTACAGTAGTGTTATGAAAAATTCATACAAAAAGCCTCTAGAGGCACTTCAAAGGCAAAATGAAAAACCTGTGAAATCTAAGCAACTTTTGCCAGTCTAATTCAATAGGTGACTTTGCTACTTTGCACAGGTCTTAGAGGAAAGCTCCAGAATGTGGGATCTTCTGGTGAGGGCACCTTTCCCCCACCATGCCTCCCATGTGTCTCCCTGTGCTCTGGGCAGTCACAGAAGCAATGCTGGAGGTTTGGGAATCTGGTACAAGCAAGAGCAGCCCTGAGGCTGCTGTGTTGAAAGTAGATCACCACACAGCTGGTCTAGGACCAAGCAGCACTGACATGGCTTACAGCCACCACTGCAAACTGTTCCCGAATTATACTTTTGCCCTTCAGGTACCAGAAGAGGATTTGGGCCATTAGCTTCTATTCCGAGATAATTAAGCTGGTTAATAGATAAACTTCCCAGTTTCAAACACCAGAATTCTTAAAAACATTGTTTTGTAATTAGAGGCTTTTGAAAACAACAGTTTCTACACAAACTGTGTGCATATGCCCTTCCCCTCAGACATGAGAAACATTATTTAAAAGTACCTTTGCATACACTTCAAAGCTATGAAAACTATCTGTTAATAACATTAAATACTATCCAAACAGCTAAACTGCAGTAATACAACTACTCCTAATACGGTGAGATTCCTCCCCTTTAAGCAGCCTTCTTTACTTCTTTATGGTACTGTACCTCCCAGCGTTTGTCTAATAGCAAGTGTATTAGATCTAGTTAAATGCCACAAGTAAGGCTTCAGTGGAAAAAGACAGCATAATCTCACAGTGCCTAAGGGATGAACAGCTTATGCAAGTGGGATATCATTTTGCCCTTGAGTAAATCATTACATTCTTTCAGTGCCCTACATATGTATAGATGCATAGTTATGTCTGGAGAGTGTTGTAAAATACCCTCTTTTAAACTTCAAACACTGCAAAAGCTACAGCCGCATCATTCCTCCTTCGGGACTCTGTTGTGCCATGTGTGCTAATGTGTGGATCTTGGACCACCATTTTCTCTGTTTTCTTTCAACTCCCATCTAATGTGAATACGAACATACTGGCAGGGCTCAGTACTTTATTATCTGATATCTATATGGAATCAATTCTGATGGATCTTTAATGGTGAGCACCTCAGAAAAACTAACAGCTGTTTTGTATACTTGTTCAGTGTACACTGTCAATCTGGTATGTGGCAGGCATTGGATACTGTCCACTGTGGATCATGCATGGACTATAATGGCCCACATTCTGATGGAATACTGTAGAAATAAATGATATCCTGCCCACCTTAACCCACCTAAAAGTGGAGATCCAGTCTGAATCAACAGTGCAATCTCCCTAAGAAATCGCTACAGAGAGACAGGCAGTTGCAGAGGCAAATTCAGATCACGCTAAAACAAGTACCTGAGAGAGATGAGAAGAACTGATCCTGGAGGTACCTATATGCCATCACTGCACATAGAGCTGAAATGATTAGTCAGGACCAAGCAGCATTCCAGATGGTCTAATGTGGGTGAGATAAATCCAACCCTCACCTTCCAATTCAGATGTTGAAATGATTAAAAGAAAAACACTTCAGTGTAACAAACAGAGAGGTACCTCAGATGGCATCTTTAGCTGCTTCTCCTAACTCTGTAGGGTGCTGAGGAACTTGCATGATGGAGTGCTCCTGAATGTTGTGCAGGGAGATGCCAAGGACTAACCTGCAGGAAACCCTGCTGTGTCTGAACAGGTTCTTCTCTGATCTCTTGGGGGAATAGGTGCCAAACTAGGAATAAATTAGAGGATAGGAGGCAGCAATCACTCAGCCTGGTAGGATAAATATTTGATCTGGAGAGAGCTCTATTCTAAGCATTCCTCAACCTAAACTGTTTCTAATCCACCTCCTGACTGTGGGTGGTGGCTCTAAGGATACGATTGTGGTGAGGTTATTTTCCAGCTCCATTTTTAAGCTGGGCCACTGTGCAGCTAGGAATGCTGGATGTGAAAGTGGGAAAAAGAGCCTAAATACGAGGAGTACTGATTTAACTATGTTTCAGTCTTAGCCCCGTTGGTTAAGACGCAATCCCATTCCTGCTCCTCATGCATTTTCTGTTTGTCACTGGCTGAAATACAGGGACAGAACTGGGAGATTGGATCAGAATGGGCAGCCCTGGTGTCTAAGACCAGAAACAAAACAAAAGCCCTCTTAGACCTTCTTTATGCAGCTGGGAGGTATCAAAAAGAAGAATTCTATGACAATTATCATGGACCTAGTAAAATTCTAATAGAATTGACATAAATATTTTTCTCTTATTATTCTTTTGTGTTAAGGACTCAATTTGGGTCCAGTAGCTGGGCTGACAATACCTCTAATAATGACAGGTTTGTGAAACAGGTATATCAGGTGCTTCCTGACATGTAAGTTTTTAACAGTAATCTGGGAAGCACCGAAAATAGTCGGTAGTAAATATTTCCCAGCTGCATTTGTCTGAGTCTTCTCCAATGCCACCTCTTATCATCCTGTCTTTCCTCCAAGCCCCGCCCTGGGAGCGCACAGGCGCTGTAACCTCTGTTTCCACAGAGACTGGCAACAGCACTGGTGCTGTGAGAGCCCTGACAGTCTCCTCGTCCTGTGCCATGGCCCTGTATTCACGGCAAAGCAGAAATTTTTAAAAAGACCCTTTAGGATAACAGAGGAACCGAGAAAGGATTTTGCTGGAAAAAATGTCCTGGAACCTTTCAGAAAAGAAATAACACAACCCAGAAGCAAACTGTTATACATGACAGCCTGTCAGGTAAGTAAAATGGTGCAAAAGATACTAATATAATGAAAGGCAATGGAATGAAAACAAAGCCCCAAGAAACCCAACAACCAGAGCTTAGAGCCCAACTCCTCTGGTGCCTTTGAAGATTCCCCACAATGCCTGTTTCGCAGTGAGTGGAGGTGACAATTCAAGGAGCAACCTTAAGCATCTTCACCAGACTCCCCAAGAGAGTACTGTGGAGCACTAATGACAGTAAGATGGTGCTTTCAGTGACACATCGTGGAGCTTGTGCTTTAGGGTGTTTGTCTTATGCCCTTAACTTTACATTAAGGGACATCAACCAGACAAGGTCTTCAGGGCAAGATGGTATCTGGATGTGTGTTTTATCATGCCCATTGCTCTATGGCCTTAAAGATGACATAGGTCTCTAAAAGCTACTGCACCATAAATCATCTTTGCCATTTTCTTCCCATTATGATCCTCACCTCCTCCTTATAACAGATTGTTATTCGTCTGTTATAAAGTAGCTGACTATTTCAAGCATTCATCTTCCTCTGTTGATGGCTTGCAGAGCTTGCACCCAGAACAGGACCCCACTGTAAACCAGCTCACCCAAGGTAATCTGACCCATTTGAACCCATCTTACTAAACATTACAGATCCGGCCGAAGAACCAGCTCAGATGGAATTATATTCTCAGGATCTAAATGCTACTCATTTTGCTCCTTGCCAGCACAACCAACATAGACATGCTCTGATTCTGTAGCCCTTTGAAAAGCTAATCTATGGAGTAAGCCTAGGTGACTACAATATTTCTTTCAGACCTCTTATCACCTTACTCAAAATAAGAAGTACACTTTGATCTGAAAGATAGAGAAGGTTTCCAGGCACAGGAAGGAAACAACCGAAATGGAACAGTGGGCTTTTAAGTCACATTGTGCTTGAGTAGGACTATAATGCTCTCAGGGCTGTGTTCTCAACCCCTTCTTCAAATACTTCAGCGTAATCAGCTTTTTAGGCCTTTCAGCTCCATGCCACGTGGCAATAATGCCAACGCTGTCCACATGAGTCGAATCACCTCCATATAAGAAATAACAGTATTGTTGTCACACCACTCCAATAACACTATGAAGCAATAGGGGAATCAAGTTTCTTTATCTTGCAATGGAAAGAGAGTCCATCATAATTCTCCTGTTAAAAGCAGGGTTACCAAAGCCAGAGGATGAAAAACCAAAAATGGGAAATAAGTTTTTCTTGTTGCCACAGACCAACACTCCCGTCACAGGAGATCCTGGTGTTTCTGGATACAGTGGTATCACCAGAAGGTTACCGTGTGGCATTACTACGCTCTGGAACTTGCTGTTTCTGCTGTGTGAGTGCATGGGGAACGGACAGAGGCTTTATCCAGAAGGCCTCAGTACAGAGGTAGCCTGGAAAGCTGCTCTGTGATTGCTTCCTGAGATGCAGCAATTGATTATGTTGATGCTTTCAGTCCTTCCAGTGAAATGTTAAACGCTTCAATGGAAACCATGGTGGTGTAAGCTGAGCTGGTAGACTTTTCCCTGGAGTATTCACAGTTAGCTAAGATGTGAAGAGATAAGAAACTGGTTTCTCAGCTATAACTGGGAAAAAATTCTAGTCTTAAAACTTCATTGCCATCTCACTCAGTTGGATGCTGGTCTTGTTTTGGAGGTAGCTACAAAGTCAGTGACTTCTAGTGCTGCCTAGCTGAGGCTGGTGACCAGCATCCCATGCTCCTCTGCTAGGCTGCTCTCCACTGACAGCTTACACTTGCAGGCCATAGACAGCAGTGCTGCACGTAGCTAATTAGCAGCTCTAAGCTGGCAATCAGCTACTGAAATGGAGTAAAGACCAGCAGCCTGAATGTTGCCTCAGCTGTCACTGGGACTTTAGCCATGAACACTTCAGCTGCCAACAGCCATGAATGATTCCATATGTACAGTAAATTTTGGGTGTCAAAGGCTCTGTCGCACCTTAAAACAAGTGTATTACTGGCATCAGAGGCAAGAATGGACCACCTGAGCCATCACTGGTAATACCATGGCTACTCTGATAATTATCATGGGCACTGACAATTCATTGTGAGACGGCAGCCCCCTTACATGGTGTGTGTTGGAGACGTTTGGACTACAGAGCTCCCTCTTTGGATTCTGGGTGAGCACAAGGAGAATATTTAACCGTGACTGTAAGGACAGGCTTCCATGGGTTGCCAGTTATGGATTAAAAGCTGACATGTAAATAGGCATGTTCTGACCAAGTCTGAATTAGAGTCCAGCCTCAAAAGTTGTAGAATTACACACATACAGACTTCAGTAAATCAATATAGATTGATTTTCTCTTGTCTTTTATTTAGATATCTGTAAACAGACCAGCATAGTTGCGCAGGCTGTTTTTTAAGGAAAAAAATAGTCTTTGCAAAACTATCAAATCATTAGAAACTCAACTTTTCATAGGAACATGCCATTTAATTTATTGCTAGAGAAAGTTTGAGTGCTTTTTGTCAAATCCAGAGTGAAATTCCTTTTCAAAACGAGGAAAACCACAGAACTTCCTCAAGACTGTAGCAGTATTAGCCTTTCTGGGACAGGCTGGCAGCCTAGGATCAAGTGTCCCTTCTGCACAAAGCATGGGTCTTCAGCATTAGACTTTGCTGGGATGGTTTAGTTTACTTACACAAAATAGCTTCCAAGAGATTTGAGTTTGTTTTGGTACAGAATAAGAACAATTTTAAAATGTAGAAGAGTTCTGCAGAATGAAAGAACAACTGTCAGCCAGCTCTGCTCCTACAATTCAGGTCAAAAACTTGTTCACCAAAGCACTGCCATGACAACAAAAAATACTGGAAAATGAAAAGCTGGAAGTGACTCTCTCTGAAGAGTACCTGACAACTTGAGCTGAATCTCAGTACAATATCTTTATCATAATACCATCTTTTCTCTCTGAAACTGTCACCGTCACTATAGTAACTACTATATTAAAAAAAAATTCCCCTGTTAATCTTGAAATATGAATATAGACCTAAAATAGCCATGCTTACTGTACCAGTAATATCACCCAATGATTTTGCAGTGCTTTCAGAGAGATCATAAACATAAAAGTTATAATGAAGAAACATTTTGTATTTTATATAGTAAGTTTGCTACCTGTCATACGTGGAGTTACATGGCTTTATCTCCTTAATGAATTAAGATGTCGATATGGAGGAAGAAATGGAAAAGAGAGAAAAGATGGAAATTACTTTAGAAGGGGAACATGGCTAGATCGTGAAAGACAAGGTAGAAATATTCTTCCACTTCACAGCTGTTAAAAAAGCCAGTGGTAGTCATAATAACACGCTATCTCTTTTCATATTGCTGGAAGATAACATAACTACATTGAAGATAACATAACTGCCATGAGCAGACACAACTCACCATGTCTTGCTTGCCATTGTTCTCCATGCTGAATTCCTCCTGGATTCTGAAAATCACTGGGAAGTACTGTGAAAAATTGCATGTCACGTAGAGACAGCCAAGGGATAAGGCAGATCCCTACTGTACAATATATAAGGATCAGCATAAATTAGAGCTAGCACATGATCTGTTCTTCTGTGTGCAAAGAAGGATTTTCTCCAAAGTAATTAGGCTTTACATGCAAAAAGCTTTTTTTACATTACTTGTTTATAGATGCCTGATCAGATACTAATCTCTTTATCATCTTCCTTAACCTAAATTTTGTTGCTGTTTTCTAGGATTTTTAGCGTGGTAGCAGACACAGATAAAAGTCAACAGATAAATGTATCTCAAATGCCTAATTTTTGTTTCTTCCTTTAATTGTTTCATTAGAAGTTGTGATATAATAATTAGTCAGTTATCCTTGTTCAGAATACAAACACGTAAAAATGGTTAAAATTTTGATATATGAAGTATCAAGCTCTGTTTTAAATGTCAATGAACCTACTTTTGTTGACTTATATGCCTATAAATAGTATCCTGCAGGCAATGCTGGACAAGAAATAACTTTTTGTAAGCAATAAATTAGATATATGCAGACACAGAACCAACTTGCCACATTGTTCCTCCAACTCATTCTAAACTACAAGCACACACTATGGAGGCAAGGAGGCAGGCTGAGATCCAGTCTATAAGGGTGAAATGGAAGTTGCTTATTATTTACCCAGCCACTGGTTTCTCAGCTGAGAAGGTCAAACAAAAGGAAGCACCTGTGATGGCTTTATAATAAATGGATTGAAATGGAAATGGATTGAAATCACTCAGCTGATTGAATTCAGGAAATATACTTATTACATGACAATGGCCTTCAGACTACAACTGTACTGAAGACTGGCTGCTCTTTGGATCACACCTGGATACACAGAGCCACATTGCAAACTCTCTGTGAAGTGAGGATTCCTTGAGGCATGTTGTACAAACCTTTGTGTTGCCTTGGCCAGAGCTGTTTGGTTCTTCGTTGCTGCTGAGTTACAGAAAGCCCTGTTTCTTCTTCTGGCCTATGAAGCGAACAGTGGGAAGGCTGTCAGACCTTATGTGGCATTGTGCACATCTGTCCTTGCTATGAAGTGGTTGGGTTACTAGTCCAGGTGAATTCCAAGTTTTAGCCTGATGTCCAGCTGCGTCTGTTGGAATGGCCACTGGAAGGACAAGCAAGAAGCGTTTGTCTGTGGATAGAAAGGGCATGAGCTATATCCCTACCCGTATTGTGATATCCTTTGTGATTTTAGGCCCCTCCTATTTTCTGTACATGATCTGTCCCATTGCCTGCACGTATCTGTGGTCCAGGTTGAGTCTGCTTGCACAGATGTCAGCTGCAGAACTTCTATTGACCTAAATGGCAAGGGGAATGAAGATTTCAGCAAGTGCCATAAGAAGAATAAGCTCTGTATCCCAAAAACAGTGGGCGGCTGAAGGAGAGGAGAAATGAAAATATGAAGCATTCTTGGAAACAAAACAGAAATTCTATATGTTTGTAGAGTGTATTCTCATTTTCTGATCTCTGCTCAAAATATCACTCATGAAATAAAACTAACCAAGAAAAAAATATACCCTTATGATTGTTACAGGCAATGAAACATAGAAAACTTAAGAAACAAAAGAAGATTTTGCAGGATTATGAGACCGAAAGGATGAGGGAAGCCTACAAAATTTGGTGTATTTGTTCAAGAACAGAACTTTAAAAGGGCCTTGTCTGTCTGTTTCAAGACCAAAATAAAAATCTGTCCCATCCCCAAAAAGAGTTCTGAAATGTATTCTGTATCTTTATTGAACAATTTATTGCACACCATAACATCAGCACATACACTTCATTTAAAGTAATATAATGTCAGAACTCTATCAAGAACCTGGGAGATGTTGGCCTGTGTCCCAATTAGTTCTTTTATTAGCTGCTCTTGTAGAATAATCTTTAATGAACTGGGGATGGATTTGATCAGGAACTGATTTAAAAGAGCAGGTTATGAACAGGAAATTGTTGCAGGGTAGGAGATCAGGTTATGCCCCAACAGAATTAGCTGTGTTAGACTAAGACACTCTTATAACCTTATTTGTGTCAGAAGAACTTTGTTTCTTACGTGGATTTTTTAAATGGTTGTTTTTTCTTTGTATTTGCTTTAGACTGACAGAATGATGCATTTTTAAAGATCTTAGGTTTATTATATACTTTGAGGTTTGCAAGAGAAGGACTTAAGTTATAGAACAAAGACTGTCTCAGTTTACCTGAAAACTTTACAAATAGGGGTGTTACACAGAAGGCCTCTGAGAAATTTGGAGTTAATCGGAAAATTTCCTCAGCTTTAAGAAGAAAAAGACTTTAATTCTCTATAACATCACCAATATCTGTTGCACTTCTCCTCTAGGATGGCCTGGCTTGTCACAGGCCCAGTTCTGTAAGATGCTGATAACGTGGGTGGGACGATGAGCACCCGCTGCCCTGGAGGACTTGGTGGGAGGGGAGGGGGTTTCTGGCTTCACCAGAGCACAACTGCACTTCAGGACAGGCAACCTTACTTCTGTTTACTTTATTTTCTGTGAAAACACATCCTAAAACCCAGTTTCAAACTCCAGAGTCAAACTACCATATATCAGCATAACAGGACATGTTCAGCCGTCTCTTACTTTGTATCAAGACCTTACTTCAAAAGAACCAAGAATGCACTTAAAATTAGATAAAAGTTTAATTGTTTTTCTGTCTCAGGGGCAAAACTATCTTTGTTTTTACTAAAATATTTTTTTTTCTTCAACTGTGAACCAAGTCCTGTAAGTCCAACCCGGTATCCGAAGCAACCTGGTCTAGTGGAAGATGTCCCTGCTCATGGCAGGAGGGTTGGAACTGTATGATCTTTAAGGTCCCTTCCAACCCAAACCATTCTATGATTCTATGATTTTCTCACAGAAAGAAGGAAACTAATGTTTCTGCAGCTTGTTTTTTAATTACAAATCATACTAATGACGTATGGACGAGGCAATAGCCATCCCTGTCCCACAGATATTCTAGTTCTCCAGTGCTTACAGGTATGAAAAGAGAACAGGTCTACTGAGAAAAATTACTCCACTTTTTCTGCATTAGCCATTTTACTGACCACTTCAAATAAGATTACCACATTGAAACTAAGTAAAACACTGCACTTGTTCTATCAAACTTCAGTGATCCACCATGCTTTGAAAACAGCTTTGAAACCTCTTTTGGTTTATTTAAAAAATTTTCCTTTCCAGAATATTCCTTGGAGTTTTGCCATTTCTTTGACAGCTTGGAGAGAGACCCATCAGGCAATATTTCTGGTAATGTATACTGAGAACAAATCCATATAAATCCTGCCTTTCCTCCACTTTTGAGATAGATAGACTTTAACTTATTATTTAATATTACAGAAAAGGTCTACTTTTTGCTTGACTTAGATGATTTAATAGTTTCATGCTGTGGTAAGGAAGAGGGGTTTTTTGTAGGAAACAGATCTAATCCTTAAAAAAATCAGTAGGGCAACTGAAACACCTCCTTTGCTTCTTGAAATCCAAATCATTCTATTTTTGGAAGATCATGTCAGTAATAAAATCTAATTTGAGGGCAGATACATTCAAATTTATTTTGTCCTCCTTTTGGTGTAAGATTTACAAGGCTTTGGCAGAATTTTGCATCTGAGTCAGCCTCAGCATAAATGGGTATTGTTCTACCTACGTAATACAGCTTAGTAGTTCCCACTTTTATATAGCCCCGAAGGAATGATCAGATCACATCTTTATAATGCCACGTGCAGATTTCAAACTAATCCTTATCTTTTCCCTGAGTGAAATGGGATAAAAATACCTGTTTTACTGAACTCGGTCTAATAGATTCACTCTGCAGAGGGAAGCTAACGCTAATGTTCATTTCCATGGAAACGGAGCCTGAAGAGGCATCTTACATGAAATGTTTTGGGTTAAGTGGAGCAGAGTTTGGGTCCCACTTTCCACACAATCTAAATAGATTGCATACTGCAGATATGCCGTGCCAATCTCCACGGTACGACAGTCATCTTCCTTACAGGACTTGGTCCCCCCCGTGAGCAGCACTCCCACTGAATCTCACCTCTGCGCTTCCCGCAGGCTCTGCCCCACCCGTCCTCGCTGCAGAGCGCCAGCTGCCAGCTTCCACTTGCCTTTTTATCAATGAATTTATTTTTAGTGGGTTTGAAATTAAGGGATGCTGAACCACGTGCTGCCCTTTGTGCGTTGCCTCTGCACTGGCTGGGGTAAGAGGGAGAGGGAGGACACAAAGGCAGGGGAGTTTTTTTTGAGCTTTTTAGCTGCAATTCAGCATTGTGAGCTGGACCACAGAGCGCAGACCAGCTCAGCTACACACGTGGCATTTCAGCATAATAATTTTTGTGAGCAAAGAATGCCTGTCCTGTGCATTTGATGCAGCTTATATTTTGCAAGTGCTCTAATCTCATCTGAATTCCAAAGTTTCTCCACGTGCAAAGAGCCTGAATATGTGAAACCCCCACTGTAGGCAGCTGCTTAGCAATCTCCTATTTGTTGCCATAGTGGTTACTTTGAAAAAAGAGAAAAATTATCAAATTCTGGTACTTCAGTGTGTCTAAGCTAGCCAACAAGGACCTGGTGAAAATCCTGTTATCCTTCAAATAGAAAACAGATTACATTCTTTATCTTTGAAAAAAAGCAGGGTGTCTTTCCTGAGTTTCTTTCTCTTTTTGTCTGTCTGATTTAATTTAGTTTAATTCCTTCAGGCTTTGCTGTTCATTTGTTGTACTGTTTGAGTGCATTATTAGTAAATTCACTTTTCATTTATTATTATTTATTGGCATTATCTTAATGCATAAGGAATAACATTCCTTTTTCTGAAGAGCTATATAAATCACTAAATAAAGCAAAATGAAAAAAAGCATGTGATAGAAGTACAAGACTAGAGACAGCAGACTAATCCAGACAGGCAGAGAAAACCTAAGAAACACCACAACCACATTTGTCAGCATGACAGGCAGGGGTCTTAGAGCATCATCTGCCTAAACATTCAAGTTCTGTCAAGCAGGCTCGCAAAGGAGACTTTGACAGGCAATCTTGCAGGAAAGACCTGTCTGACAGATTAACATCGACCAATTTTTGAAACAGTTTTACCTTTGCAAACATCCAGCATCAGGCCTATACACATTCTCTATCTCAAATCAGCTGTTTAAGTGAAGTGAGTGTGGGAAAAGGAGGAAGGCTGGACTACAGACAGCATCATTAGATGCTTGCATAGGATCTTTGCTTCTTGAATGTACACATGTATGATCATATACAAGTACAAAGAAATGCATATACATATGCAGATAAATGTAGTCCAGGGAACATGTCATTACCTAGAAAAATCTGGATTTTTCAGCTCTTCATCTTTCTTCACTACTCAATAATATAAGAAATCCAGACTCATATGAAAATGCCATCAGCATTGTTTTCCCAAACTGCATTACACTTCACAAAGGTAAATATTTGTAGGCTGAAAGCGAGCATGGTCTATTTTTCCCTGCAGTAATTTGTTGGAGGGGAGAGCTTCCCAATTCAGAGCTCTCAGGCACTTGATGCTGCAGAATACTAAGCACGGCTTCCTCCATGCACTGTTTCCATGGGGTATTGCATAGAGAAAAAGGGGCACAGGCTGACAGAAGAAATATGTTTACGAATGTCAAGGACAATTTATTCTGTCTTTACAAGAAAACCTAAGGAAAAATACGTCAAAAATAGCTCAGCATGAGCAACTGCACTGTAGTTAGTGCCTTGGCTTAATGTATCAGAGAAATATATGCATCTCAAGCTGATCCCACCATGATCTCTCCATCTGTGGCACATCATTTATTCCAGTAGTGTATAAGCTGCATTCATTAATACAATATTCTCCCAGGTTCCTCATAAATGAGTGTTACAGGTATAAACCGAGGGCCATGTTTGAATTTAAATCTGGATAGTCAGTATATTATTCTACCTTTCAAAAAATAGCACTTGACATGGGCACTTTTCAGATTGCCAGGCTGTCACAATTGTATATAGGCTATGTAAGTTTGAATTTTCCTAAGGGTTATGCTTTAATCAACAAGCATTTATAATTTCTGATCCTTCTCACATCCAACTGTATAATGAATTTGTGTTTATCGTATTTCTTACATGTGTCGCAAGATGCTCCCAGCTCCTGAAGGGGCCTTCTGTAGTAGTAGGCAACATACTAAACCTGAGCTAAGACGCAGACTGCTTCAAATAATTGTACAAGGTTTTAACTTTCTTCCTGAAGAAAACTGTATCATCTCCTGCTAACTGTGATGACTTGCATCTGTGTCCCATGAAGCTGTCTATCACAACTGACCATTTAGTTACAAGACTTGAGAAAAATCTATGATAGCCCCAGTGACCAGTCATTCTTAATAGGATTTTGCTATGTATCTTCCTCTGCTTTGCCCAGAGGAAGCTTCATTTCACGTTGCATACAAGCAGTCTTGGTGGTTGCTGCATCTGCAAAGGCTGCCAAAGCAATGGCTGGTGCACTCAGCCCTTGGCATCTGCCTCCACTGACAAATCTATCAGCACTGGCCGCCTTGTTGCCAAGAAGGCCAATGGGATCCTGGGGTGCATGAAGAAGAGTGTGGCCAGCAGGACGAGGGAGGTTCTCCTCCCCCTCTGCTCTGCCCTGGGGAGGCCCCATCTGCAGTGCTGTGTCCAGTGCTGGGCTCCCCAGTTCAAGAAAGATGAGGAGCTACTGGAGA
>Ga0181612_130375_pt1 | contig 19529 bp, 14 predicted proteins | sample HoacroProtozoa21_FD_119630 | JGI IMG/M metagenome (GOLD analysis project Ga0181612, IMG submission 119630) | Hoatzin crop microbial communities from Cojedes, Venezuel. Combined Assembly of Gp0051906, Gp0051904, Gp0051908 | reverse complement strand
TCTCCCAGTTGGGGATTTTATGATTATGAGGCTTTTTGACTTGAGTGTGCTGTTGGGGGTTGACCCTGGCTGGACACCAGGTGCCCACCAAAGCTACCCTATCATTGCCCTCCTCAGGCTGCGATGGAGAGAGAATATGTAATGAAAGGCTTGTGAATTGAGATAAAGACAGACAGAAAGCACCAAATATCATCACAGGCAAATCAGATTGAACTTGGGGACATTAGTGTAATTTATTGTTATTCATATCAGAGTAGGATAATGAGAAATAAAAATTAAATCTTAAAATACCTTCTGTCCACCTCTCCCTTCTTGCTGGGCTCAACTTTACTCCTGAATTTCTCTGCCTCCTCATGAACAGTGCAGAGTGACGAGGAATGGGGGTTACGGTCCGTTCATCACGCATTGTCTCTGCTGCTTCTTCCTCCTCACTCTCTTCCCCTGCTCCAGCGTGGTGTCCCTCCCACAGGAGACAGTCCTCCACAAACTGGTCCGATGGGGGTTCTTCCCACAGGCTGCTTCTCTTCATGAACTGCTCTAGTGTGGGTCCTTTCCATGGGCCACAGTACATCAGGAACAGACTGCTCCAGTGTAGGTGACTCATGGGCCAAAAGTCCTGCCAGAAAACTTGCCTTGGCATGGGTTCTTCCCCCCGGGCCACAGCTCCTGCAAGAAGCCTACTCCAGTGTGAGCTATCCACAGGCTGCAGCTTCCTCCAGGGCACATCCACCTGCTCTGGAGTGGGGTCCTCCATAGACTGCATGTGGATATCTGCTCTACCGTGGACCTTCATGGGCTGCAGGGGTACAACGTGCTTACCCATAGTCTTTACCATGAGCTGCAGGGGAATGCCTCTGGCACCTGGAGCACCTCCTCACCCTCCTTCTTCATTGACCTTGCTGCCTGCAGGGCTTTTTCTCTCACATTTTCTCACTCCTCCCTCCCAGCTGCTGTTGCACAGCATTTTTACCCTTTCTTATATATGTTATCACAGAGGCGCTACCAGCGTGACCAGCCGCGGGTCCATCTTGGAGGCGGCTGGAATTTCCTCTGTCTAATATGGGGGCAGCTTCTGGAGTCTTCTCACAGAAGCTGCCCGTGCAGCCCCCTCCTACTATCAAAATCTTGCCATATGAACCCAGTAAATACTGTTAGATTTTGGGCAATGTGATTGGCTTTTACAGGATGTTGTAATTATTTTGTCAGTCCTCTAACTTCTGTGCAGCTATGGGTTCATTGCAGGACTTCAGGAGCTGAAAATTTGAAAAAGAATAACAGAAATGACCAAACTGCTACCAGTTGTCATGCTATAAGACATCAGAGTTGGCACTGTAATAGTGTGGAATGGAGTAGATCACAATATCACTTTTTCAGCAGGACTGGAAAAAATAGAGTGGGAATAAAGAACCTAACTGTGCCCTGACTGAGACACTTTCCTGGTGTGTCTGTGCTGACTTCAGTTGCATAAGCAGGGGTGAGTGAGTTTGGAATAATGCATGGAATGAATAAAGGAAAGTGGCAAAGAGAAATTACATTCTAAGCTAAACAGCTGCTTTAAATGTTGCACTTCAGCCGTCCATGAAGATGTGAGCTGACTCAGGACTGGAACAGCTTACATTTAGAAGGTTTCTGTTCCGTTGGTTGGGGGTTTTTTGTTCTCTTTGTTCTTTGAAGGCTGAGATCACAAAGCCTGTAGTGCCTGTGTTCAGTATGAGCAGCACCTCCCTTCATTAGTATCCCAACAGAAATCAGGTGAGTCCTTTTGAGGGGAGCAGTGCAGTGCTTCGCCAAGGTGAAAGAAATCCTTACTGGAGTGTGTTTGGAATCCTATGCTGCTGATCTTGTAAATGAGTTTCCTTTACAGCTGTACTGTGGAAACTGAGAGGAGTTTATGAAGTGTATTGTCTCCAACTGAAAAAATACCAAAAGCATTTTTAAAGGTTATTTAAAAACACATGCTGAAAGACAGGAGAAATTACCAACAGTACTGCAGCTTGGTGACAGCTGCTTTGATCTTTTATGTTCTTAGAACCTATTGCAGGTAGATTGCTGTAGATGCATCTGTGAAGATTGTAATTGATACACAATAATCATTCCATGGGCTTGGGAGGAATATTCTGGGTTGTTTTCACAGTGCTGCTTTTTGCATGTGTTTGTTTTCAAGCATGATATTCATAATGAATAACATTTTACTTACTGCATGGTAGAAATCCACACATGAAGACTCAACAGACTAAGATTTTACCATGGCATATTCTAGTTTACTCATAATGCATTTAAGTATTCAAATATTTTAAGCAGATATCAGATACACACAAAACATTTAGCTCTCTGAGATATGAAAAAAAATATACAGGTTTCCCTGGAATGCTGGAAGTGAAATGTAATTATTTGCTTAAAATGAAATGCACAAACAATAGACATGATCCAGAATTTTCAGCTGTGCTTTCAAACCTGCTTAAGAGAAGTGGATTCTTAAATCTTATTAATTGAATGGGAATTGGGTTTCCATATTGGTAAGCAAGCTTTGAAACTTCAGTCTTTATGCAAATTAGACGGGTTGGTCCATTTGTGCTGGACAATAACATTTTGTACCTTGGTTGAGTAGAAAGTATTTGTGGGAAGATGCCAGGAAATGGGATTTCTTTCTTTTGCAGTCTCCAAATCATGTTCTGTTCTGGAAGTATTGGAGCTGGATGAAGACAGAAATTTTTTTATTTCAATGGAAATTTTTCATTTCATATTTTCCTTAATAAAATAGAGTAAAAATGGAAAATGCAACTTTATAGTGAGTTGATGCATTGGAGGAGCAGTTCTTCTGTTGTACTTCTGCAACTTTTTTTCCCCATCTATTTCCTCTTTCATACCCAGTGTAGCAAGGTGGCCCACAAGCACCAGAAGTTTACAAAGAAATGAAGAGCATTTAATACACATTTTCATTGTGAAAATGTTGCTATATTTGAAAAGCCCCTTCTTGGCTACCTTAAACAAAATAAATAAAAACCCCACACACTCATAACTAGAACTTTCGGAAAAGGAAAAACGTTTGCAGGCCCTCCTGTATACGTTTTATCTCTATAAGACTCAGTCATGCCCGTTTGTTGGGATATAATGCACTTCACACGACAGTATTCTAGACATAGTTCAGTAACTTGTGAAAATGCACATTTGGAAGGTTAAAGGTAGGTATTTAAAGCTTTTTAATGTTTGAAATGTTAACTTCATTTCAGCATCAGTCTGCTTTTCACTAAATCACTGCATTGTGCTTTTCATTGCACCATTCTGCCTTCCTCAGGAATCGCATTTTCTGCTATTCAGGCTATTCTAACCATGCAGAGACATAACATCACTGTGCGAGCAGAGGGTAGCTTTCAGCTCTAGGCTGCTCTCTCTCCTTGTTTTCTTGTTACTGTTCAACCTTTCTGTCCTGGTTTTGCGTGCTTTCTTGCAAGGTCCTGTCACATCATTTCAGAAAAGACCTGTTGAAGTAATCTTTTCAAGTTTATGAACAGTTCTTCCAAAGTAAGAAAAGTGATCCCCACAGACTGAAGAAAATGTGTCCTTCCACAAATCAACAAGTGTTGTCCTTCCAGTCATTTTATTTACCTATATCACTTTTTCATCTTTTTTCAAATCTTCAGTACTTTTCCTATTCCTTGAAAACACAGCATCTCATGCCCCTTATTTTAAATTAAAGCTATCTAATCCATGTCCTTCTTACGTGGATTTGCAGTCTTTCTTTCCCCTAACTTGTATGCATGTGCTTCCTCTGCTTCTGTTTCTGAAACCATGTGCTGTTACCTGCATGCCTACACTACTCAGGTGCTCTTGTTACCGGTGATGCCACGTATTATCATAGCTTTCTTCATTCTCTAAGGATTAATATAGGGTTAAAGTGAAAGCAGGAACTCAAGTATCTTTTCCTTGTATTATTTATGGGTAGATATAAATAATATTAATTATATTGATGATTCTGTGAAAAAGACATTGTCCCTCCTTTGAATTAATTAGCTAATGCAGAGCTGAAGGTTGTCCAACAGACACACAAAAAGATGTACCATCCTTCTTGAAATTAAAGAGCTATGGGCGTAGGTAAACTGAAATTTGTTTACAAGAAGTAATCACTCTTATTTTAATACATCAACTGTGAAGCTGTCAGTTTCTTTGGAAAATAACTGAGGTCATTTCAAAGTTAGCAATCAATCTCTTTCTTATTAATTGATGAATTGGTGGCTACGGATAGGTTGCTAACCGAATAGCATTTTTATTATTTATTTTCAATCTTTCTCTTCAAATTTATTTAAATTCCCTATTGCAAGCTGTGGAGCACCTGTGCTATCTGTTTGCATGCTTACCTCAAAAAAGCCAACTGTTGCCTGGTTGTATGAAAATTCTCAAGTAGTGAAAAGGTTGTATATACAGTTACACTGGATATTGCTGCTAACCTGAGGCACTTGTCACACTTTCAGTGGATCATATGGCTGAATTGCTCACACAGTTTGTAGCAGAAGTCTTAGAGGATCCAATTTTGAGTCCCCATGTCCAAGACTGTGCTTATAAGGATGGTAAGGGAGAGCTTATGTTTATAACTGCTTTGAGATAAATTTTCAGCCAGGCCATGGTTGTTCATTCTGTTGTGGCCTGTTGTCATCAGCAGGAGCTTTCCAATTCATGTGTGGTAGGAGAAATATCTAAATTCTCTCAAAGGAAGTAAAAAGACTCCCTGCAATACTTGTAAGCTTTGGATGAAGCCCTGAGAGTCTCCAGAACAGAGACATGTCTTTGACCTTTCTTCACAAGGTTCTTGGTATTCCCTGCCTGGAGTACAGTGGCAGATTTGATGTCCTGTGAAACTGCAGGATGCTCACAGCTTTCTGAAGCAGGGAAATCAGTGAGGGAATGAGGAACATGGGAAGGTTTTTTGACATCACTTAGGACCAATGAATAAAAAGGCCAGAGTACTTTAGTAGTTTCTCTGTCAATAGTTGCTTGGATGGTGAAAAGCAAGGAGAAGGACTGGAAAGCCAATAGTACTTTAGTAAAATAGATAGTGACTGATCATTCTATTGTTTTTCAAAATTTAAAGATTTTTAGTGCAGTTGGCCGTGAACAACGCTAATGTCAGAAGGGGGAGATGAACGGTATGCCTGGAAAGCAGTGGGCCTGAAGGCTACTTCTGCGCTAGCTACAAACACACAGCCCCCTAATTCAGAAGCACGCGTAAAGGCATTGTGCTGGTTTTGGCTGGGATAGAGTTAATTTTCTTCATAGTAGCTAGTATGGGGCTATGTTTTGGATTTGTGCCGAAAACTGTGTTGATAACACAGGGACGTTTTAGCTACTGCTGAGCAGTGCTTACATGGAGTCAAGGCCTTTTCTGCTCCGCTCCAGCGATAAGCAGGCTGGGGGTGCTTAGATGCTACTGCTGCAATGGGTAATAGTAAAAGCTCTAAGGCAGACACACAGGGTAATTAAAAGTGGCAGAAGTAGTCCCTTGGGAGTATGCTGTTTAATCATCAACTTCCTATCATCATCATCTCATCTTATGGCTCACCAGGAGTCTTGCTGAAAGCTCTTTGTATTGGATATTGTGTTGATGTGTGTGTCAAAATGCTGGCAACAAATTTCTGTAGCTAATTTAGAAGGCTGGGTACTTCGCAGCACTTTTCGATGTTCAGTTTCAACACATCCTTCATAGGCAGAGCTCAATAGTCATTCGCTGCTTAAAGGAAAACTCGATAAAAAGTAGAAGGTCTTTGGGGAGTGAAGTATCAGAGACAAAAGAAAAACACAAAATAAAGTAAATAGGCACTGAACCCTCATTTATCTGCAGATAGGATTGACAGAAAATAAGTGATCATTTGGAGCCTTGACATTGACCTGTTTATTGAAGAACAGGCCACTGTGGATGTTTATTTTCTTACATTTTCTTGCATACAGTTTAGTGGAGTGAATATGCCTTGTGCTTCTATTTCAAATCTCTCAGAAGCCAAGATGAAAAACTGATAACACTAAAAAAATGGATCAATATAAAATGTATAAATAAAACACCTGTCAACAAAGTTAAATGTGAACTCATAGTTAACATAACAAAGGTAAAACTCGGTTTTAATAGTACTTTCCAAATCAGTTTCATTTTGTTGGCTAAGTAAGAGTTGAGCTCCTTTGGAGATGTGTCTAGTGCAAGTATTGAACACTTTGGAAAATTTGGCTCTGTTTAAAGCTCTATTTAATTTGTGGAAAATTGGACTAATTTTTCTTTGTTTTGTTTGTCTAACTTAAAGAAATAATTATCAAACATAGGTGAACATTTTCTGTGTTGATATTTAATGAGTTAGTAATAGTAGAATAAGATTGGAGGGCCTTGTTATACACCTTAGTATTTAAACCATTGTCAGTAAAGCGACACTGATTCTCAAATTTGCATGTAAATCCATGTTATCAATCATTACAGAGTTTTTTGTGAAGCAGTGAGCAGCTGCATCTCCAGATTAAATAAGCAGGCTTCAGACATGCTGAATGTTTTGTGCTGATGGGGAGATATAAAAGTCTGCTGATGGTGATTGCCATCTCGCAAAGAAAACAAAACACAACCCTCAGGAGGATTTGAGGTTTCATTTTGAAGTGTAAATTTTCCTCTGCAGAAACACCATTTTGCCATGGCAAAGCATCTGCATGTTCCAGTCAGCAAATTTTCCAAGTTATGTCTTTACTACATGCCTATTCCATTAGCACAGTCAGCTTGTCATTCATATCCCTGTAATGATCACTTCTGAAGCATTTACACCCTGTGTTTGGCTGGCTGGTTGCTGCTTACTCAGTGGCGAGATTATTGATTGCAGGTGCTTATTAAGAAAGTATGAAGCAATAAGCTATGAGAGCTGTTGATAATTCAAAAGGTGAAGCTGGCAATTATATAGGGATCAGGGGGATGATTATATACAGGGCCTGGGTAAATATGACTGATTGCTGTGGCACTGCTGTGATGACTGTTTGAAATAAAATGTATCGTTATTGATTTTTTGTTGGTTTTTTTATTGCATTTTAAATCTACATCTTTTTTAATGCAAACAGCCTATTCTAAAGCAGAACTAGAATATGCTGCTGTAACTTACTGATTTATGAATATATCGCTCTGTTATAGTATTTTAATCTCTTGGTACAGGCTTTTTTCTTATTTTTCACTCTACTGTCACTATTTGAATGAGACACCAATCATGTACCTGGGTTTGAATTCTGCCTCTTCCTCTGTTGCAGCTGTTACATTGCCTTTAAGGAGTTTTCTTCTAATTACAAAAGACATTGAAGAGTGTTTAAAGGAATAAATTAAAATAAAAAAGGGTCCTTTTTTTATTTTGGTTCGTTTCATGTTTGACTCTTAGATCTTGCATGAATTGAGCCTCATTTGAAATTAAAAAAGCGGAAGAAACATACAAACAAAATAATTCGTCAAAGCAGGTTACCTTAACATTGAATCAGTTTGTTTCAAGTTGCTTTCTCATAGTTGCTTGAGCTTTCATCAGAGCTTACCTGCAAATATTAAATGTATGACTTTATTTTAGATCCTTCTTTTTTTGCTATGAATAGTGCAAATCTATGTGATCTCAATAAACTAAACAAGAGAACAGAAAAATGCTGTAGCTAATAAAAAGGCCCCAAATGTGGCAACTGCTTGTGCTTAATTTAAGGAGGTCTTTAAAGTCTAGGATTCAGGTTTAAAACTAAGCATTATTTTTCATGATTTTTGTCCTTTCACATCAGCTGCTTAGCAAGGGCAGCAGAAATAAAGTACCTAATGCACAGATTAGTCTATGTTTGATGGTTGTGATGCACAGACCAGTAAGACTTGATGTCTAGAAAAAAACACTTTGTACGTCCAGTTTTCTTGAGGAGCAGACGGTACGTTGTAACCTGTATTGAACTCTAATACTGTGACATATTTCTGTCTGGAAGCTCTGTCATAAAAAGTATTTTAGAATTTGGTGGAATATAATTTTTTTTGGCAGTGTAGGTTTTATTTTGTCCATTATTTATGCAGATGGACTCAAGGTTCTCAGCAATCTGCTTCATAAAGAAGGGAGAGGTATGAAGACAGTTTTGGTCACGCTTCACCCACTTTTGTTGAACCTTTCTGAGGTGTGTTTCTTTGTGCAGGGAGCAGTGTATGGTCTTGTGTTGCTGCCTTGGCTTGTTCTAGTTCTCTAGCAAAGGGTTTTGCTTTCATACAATGCGCTTATCCAAAACCCCACAAGAATAATTCTGTTCACCTCACCATCATGTATTATCCTTGTCTTCCAATCCAATTACTGCTAGTAACTAAAAACAGCTCTCTAAAGCTTATATTATTCCCTACTTCAGCATGGGAATTCCCTGCAATACGTTTTGGAAAGCAAAACCATTTTCTTTCCTACTTGGAGGCTGTCTGCTTATGCCAATTTCTAGCCATCACCTGAGAGATTCCTTCATCCAAGTAATATATGCCTTATATCACTAGGCTCCAAACACTCCTTAAAGCTTTGTATGGGACTGCCCCAGAAACTTGTGAGCGTTAAAGCTGTTGTTTTGGGGGACTGGAACATGGGGTAAGCCTGTTTGCTTTATGAATTTGCAGCTCCACAGTGAATTGAATGCTGCTTTACAAGGCAGACTTTTATCTAGAAGTAAGATGAGCTGTAGTCTTATCAGACAGAAATTGTCTTTTCGACTCTTCTTGAGAAAAAAAAAAAATCAGATTCTGGTCAACATTTTTAGACTGTCATCTGGACTGTGGGGTTTTTTTGGTTTATACTATAGTATAAGCCCAAGTATGTCAGTTAAGACAATGCATTACTAAGACTATTATAGAAAATAGAGTCTTAGTGTTGAAATCATAGGAGCTGTTTTTTCATATACTGGTGAGAATTTGGCTTTCTACTGAGGTGACCATCTCAGTGACTGCATCTTTTTACAGGCAGGCAGGCAGGCAGGCATCTGATTTTTTCAACCCTTATTTTGAGTCCGAAGCTGGAAGCTGTGTAACCTACTTTCAGAAAAGTTATTTGGCTGGTTTACTAGATGGAACAAGGTGCTTGCACTACATGTCCTCATGGCTTTGGACTGGAATTAGCGAGTCTTTGGCCAGCTTGAAGTTCAGTAAGAAAAAGTTCTCATTTGGCTTCAAAGTGCTGTGTAGACACATTGCCAAAGTCAGATACAGAAAAACTGGTTGGTATTTTCTCAAAAAAAAAAAAAAAAATTCCTCAGGAATTAAAATATTAGGCAAAAATAGAACTCTGATAAATATGCCAGTAGTGATAATCCTCTCCTTGATTCTTGACTCCAGAGTACGATTTCTGGTTGGAGGTGGGAGGGAACCAGGGGTTTGGTAGTTTAACCACTTCTCTGGATTTTGAGAAACTGCTGCTTAGATAGGGTTTTTTCTCTCTCTTTGCTCCAGACTAGAGATTTGGATGTCAGGGGATTGTCTTATTTCTGTAACATTACAAGCAAACTACCACTTGCTTTAGAAGTTTAACTGTTCTGTAGTGACCACACTCATGGGAAATCTGTCAGAGGTAAATTGTTTTTTATACATTGTCAGGTAGTTGTATGCCTGAAAAGAGCTACCAAGAATAGAATAACTGGAGAGTTGACCTTAACTGGTGTTAAATTGTTTGGGTAGTGGTATTGTCATTGTCCCACCTCCCAGTAGCTGTTCTGTGTCTTTCTCTCTGTTGTGGTGATGAGGCAAAAGTGTATTGAATTTGATGTCTTCAGAATGGGAACATTTGGAAATCTTTAAAGCTTTGAGATGGGAACTAGTTACTACATAGGAGGAAAAGAGAAAGATGGGTTTGATCTGCTTCAGTAGAGCATGCCAAGTGTGTAAAATTTTTTATGAAGGCAGCAGCTTTTTTCAAGAAAGCTGTTTGAGAAAACTGTTAGGAAGTGTAATTATGACCATGTTGCCAGTGTGTTCCCCTGTCCCCCAAACCCAGTGTGGGCAGCAAGAATTATATTGTGTCAGAAAACAAAGCAAATTGGCTTACTAGTCAGCTTTGAGTTTGAACTGAAACTTTAGTTGGTGATGTCTCTTTGGTGCAATAATTTCAGGATGTCTTGAAAAGCTCTAGAATTCTTAAAGACCAAAGGTGAATAGTCAAACAAGTTTGTTGTTAATGGGATTGGCTTTATTTTGTGCCTGTAACATCACTGCAAATAATTAAAATGTACCTGCTTCCATTCCATGACACTATGGCAGTGAACCAGAACACGCTTTAGTTAAATCTTTATAAACATAACTCAGTGAAAATATTTCTTACTCCAAACAGACCTATAACCTAGGTCAGCCATAAAGCCTGAGGAGGTAAGTTTTTGCAACAGATACTGCAGAATTTAGCCAATTCTGAACGAATGTCACAAAGGCAAGCAAAACTTTTATGTTCTTGACTCCTTGCATTTAAACAGGATTCCTTGGCTTGCAATGGGAATAAGACATTGCAAATAATCAGGTTAACACCCCAAACTCCAATCAAATCTTTTATTTCCATTGGCATGTTCGGACTGCAGTTGGGACAACCAACCTTCCCTCTGAGGGTGACGGAGCACTGGAACAGGCTGCCCAGGGAGGTTGTGGAGTCTCCTTCTCTGGAGATATTCAAGACCTGCCTGGACAAGGTCCTCAACAGCCTACTATAGGTGACCCTGCTTCGGCAGAGGGGTTGGACTAGATGACCCACAGAGATCCCTTCCAACCCCTACCATTCTGTGATTCTGTTCTGCCATGACAGTGTATTTTCTTATAGAAAGCAAAATATACCCCTTTTCCCTCTCGTACATCTGTAAACTGTCTGCTGCAGTGTCAAAAGTAATGCATGTGGTTTTGTGCGTTTAATCAGGTTCACAAACTGAGCCACAATGGTTTTACCTACCTCACTTGACTTGAAGTAAGTTTGAGGTCCTCATCTCGTTTTTATAAATGGAAGAAAATGTCACAGCTTTTTGAAAATGAAAGCTTGTACTGTAGCTTCAGTAATACCGATTTAAATTCTAAGCAGTCCTAGGAAATGGTAAAAGTTAATGTGCTTAACTCTGTGTGCCTGAGGGTGATATTAGTAAAGGGCTTTTACATCCAACTGTAAAGAGCTGAAGAATTATTTCTTTAGGGCTGTATAAGTCAACTTAGGCATCTTCTTATTAAACTTTTTCTTACTGTATACAAGAATTCTCATAATGTGCTGCATGAGCAGTAAACTAATTTTGGCAGGATACATTTTCAGTTTCACTGAGCTGAATCACTACATTTGATTATGGGTAGGTTGCTGTATGCCTTTTGCTGTTTCTTAAAATGTTCCTGCAAGTTTTTTGAAGGACACCAAATAATAAAGCCGATAACCTGAGGATGACAGTTTTCTCTTACTACTAGGTAGTGGTTATGAATGTGTGGGAAACCACACTTTCATGCTGCAGGTTTTTGTACTTGTTAGAAAAACATGTTTTGCAGAATCAGAAGCATTCTTGGAAGACTAGTCGTGAAACTAATGGGTATGTAATCTTTAACACCTTAAACAGTGGCATATGAGCAAAGCAAGCTGGTGTTCTGATGGCGACTGTGAAACAGTATGAAAAATACCGTAGCTGACAGCTGTTGTATCCAAGGAGATCTTTTCTCTTTTTCAGAGGTTAGCTTGTAGTTGAAGTTTGAGGGTTCTATTTGTGTCCAAAATTCAGAAGTTGCTATCTGTTTTTGCTGAAACACTAATGTCTTGTTAGAGGAGAATTTGATGTCTGTCACGATAGTTGAAGTCTTCCGCTGATCAGCAAGTCCAGAGTACTTTCTCAGGTAATGAAAGAATCTATATGGTCTTTATGTTAGAGATGAACAAAACACTGAGGTGCTTCAAACAGGAGTTTGTTGATCTGGAGTTTGTTCATCTGGACAGGGCTCTTAAAGCCAGGTTTTGGAAAAACACTGATTCAGTGTAAATTGTTGGCTTAATCCACATGCACATTTTGAAATCTAGACAGAACTCTACGGTGAAAATTCATCTCAAAGTGTGTAACAGTGCAAGTGAAAATGAAACAGTATTTGTTTAGGATTTGGTGGTTTTTTTTCCTTTAGGGGAGGTACTTCACTTGCATGGTGTCATTCTCAGTGAGGTCATGAATGCATCCATTGTACAAACACTGTAATTGCAAAGTTCTGGTCATCTTTGTTATGTGACGTGAAGTGCTTGCTTGCACTTAATATTCTGCAAGTAGGCTTATGACTTGTATATTCTAAAGGTATTGAAATAACATAAAATCAGAGGCACAGAAAATCTCAACATTTAAGTCTTGAATATATTACAAGTATATTCTTGTAAAGAATGGAAAATCTAGAGCTGTAGCTTGCAATCATGAAGAATAGCTGTCGTAGCTTTCTTCTACCTCTTATCACTACTGTACATGGATTTAACAGTGTTTCTGGCACTCTGGATTATCTTAAACATATGGGGTATACACAATTGTAGACTGTTCATCACGTTGTCAAAAATGCCAGGCCTCAAGGCCTAAAAGATGCCGCAGGCAAGATGTTTAATCCTAACCAGCTGGTGTGCAAGGCATCTGGGGAAACAATTCACAGAATTCCCTATAGGCGTTTGGGGGAGTGGGGGGGCAGGCAGAGAGAATGTGATACGATCTGAAGTACTTCAAAGTTATTTTCCGATTCTCTGCAGGGTCAACCTTTGATATAAATGTACTGCTTGGATTGGTTGCTGTATATCCTTTGCTTGATAAGCATACTGTTCCTGCTTGTTATCCTGTGACAATAATTTAAGCTCATTGTCCTATATTTCTGAAATTTGTAAATTTTTTGCTACTTTAGTATATTGCGGCGTAGCTTTTTTCATTGCTAACAGTCTTGACCAATTTGTGTTACCAGTTAGCTGGTGCAAATAGAGTGGTATTACTAGAATCCATTTTAAATGGAGACTAGAATATGAAACCTTTTAACATTGACAAAAGTTTGAGCATTAGAACACTTAACAGTTGCTTTTTGGAACAAATGAGTTCTTCTGAGGACTTGAGTTAAAGTGTAGGTGGGCTTAGGCCTAGGCCTGCATCTGTTAGACCAGTGGTGGACTATCTCCATGTTCTGCAGGTGTCCTGTAAGTTTTTTGGGGGACCATCTTCTACTAGCAAGGAGAGAAACGATGCTCATAAAACATGAGAAAAGTAAGAGGAATGACAGTGTTTGAGTCCTGCCAGCTTTTCACTTAAATAGTTATTAAACTTTGATGTTGGTCTTGATATTTCAAGTGTCTAGACTTGCATGTTGTCTGCATCTGAATTGCTACCTAGTATACCTTAATACTAGAAGCAGTGTTAACTACTTAGTCTGAGTTGCATAAGCTGTGTTAGCATTGCACTGCACGCCAGATTACGCTGTGCAGGACTGAGTGTGGTCTAGCACATACGCTCCCTAACTCTGCGTTGTGCAGAGCTGGTGTTAAGTGCCGTGTCCCATCACTAAGTGGGGAGGATGGCAGACTTGGCTTCCAGCTCAAGCCCGTGACTTAAAGGCAGACTGTAAATAACCTAGTATCAAACTGATGTACTTTTATGATGATAACGGTTACTATGACCGATGTCAGCACTAGTGTGTTTGCAGTAAAGCTCCTTCTATGGTGCCAATAAAGGAAGGGCAGCCAGAAGTTCGTATTAAGGTCTGGAAGAGTGCAACTATAGGTGTTCCTAGAAAATCATTATTAGTTTAAAGTGTGGTGAAATAATAGTAGTCAACGTAAGCAGCACTGGTAGTGTGTTGTGTTACTCTACTTAAGCTTCGCTGTACTGAATAGCTTGGAACAGAAGAATTGTTATCCTGATTAGAGAACCAGCTATTCATTTTATGTATGAATGAGAAACTGAATGTTAGTCACTGTTGTAACTTTTTGCTAGTGCTCCTTATTCTAACTGCATCTTGTACCCTGGGATGTAAATGTTACATTTTTCTTAGCAGTAGTATTTATTCTGTTTACACATTGTGCTTTGTTAGAAGAAATAATGATCTTTTGTCCTTTTTCAAAGTGGTAGTTGCACTTGAAGGAGCAGATATTTCTGTCCTACTGGAAACTCGAAAATATTTCTTACATGCTGCATCCAGTCTTAAGAGGTTTTGGTATTTCTAGTGCTGAAAAATTGAACTCAATTATACATGGCTTTCTTCAAATTTAAGTCACCTGAATCCTGACACAGGAGAAATTCAAATATTTGGGTGAAATTTATTAACCACAGGCACTCTCCTGTGTGAGTAATTATCACTTAAAAGCAAGCAAAAAAAAGTTCATAGCTGTATGAGATCATTACTTCCAGTTGCTTCTCTCTGCCCAGTCTTTCAAAACATTTAAGCTTAATTATAGCTTTACATCAGTCATTTAAACAGTTCATTCTTTTAACAGGTGGTCAGTCTGGGAGGAAATTGGATATTGATATAGAGGAGGTAGCTTTCTTTTTTTTCCTTCAGTGGTGCTTGAGAATCCATATTACATTCTTTTTAGAACCTCTCCATGTGCCCTACACTTACTTTGTCAGCAAGAAATAAGCTTGAGGCCTCAAGTAGTTATGGCTTGGTTCAGTACAAAATGGTTAATGCAGTTCATGCAGTGAACTAGTTTGTCCACTGATAGACCTAGTCAATGACTGCACAGAGTTTTTCAGCATGTAACATTATGAGAAAAGTCTATAAAATACTAATGGTGATGTCGTATGGTTGGGTCTTGCAAATTTAGAGGCTTTGCACACACAACTGTCTCGAAAAACTCGTGAAAGTTAGGCAACTTAAGTAGTTGCATTGATTTGAGAAGATACCAGTTAAGTGTTCTTGTTCTTTTCTGTGGCTAACAATAAATGGTTACCAAATTTAATGTTCTAACTGTGGCATAAGTAAATAACTCCTTTGTGTTAGGTTGGATTAGTGTGGTGTTCTTGTCTTCAAGTTAACTAGATGGTTCTGGTGTCTTGGGAGGTAAGAGAAGTTTGTATTTTGTGAACAACAGGTGCAATTTAACATGGGTCCATAGAAAGCTAACTAGTTATGAAAAGATGTTTTTAAAAGTGTGTTCTGGTACTTCATATTAGATGTGCCTGTTTTGGGTAGCAATCACTATTTTGTATAAGAAACAGCTAAAAACTGTAAAGCCACCCATGTACCATTTCTTGACCACAGGTACTTACAGGATCAATATGCTCTTAGGGCTATTGGGATATGTGCTGAACTAACCTTGTGGATATTGCTTAGTTTCATTTCATGTGGAACCAGCCTTGCGTATTTGTTCTATGCAGATCTTAGTAGAAACTGGCGGATTTCAGGCAACAAATAAGACAAGTTGGGAGACTACAAGGAGACTTTCACAACATTTGTAGAAATCTATATGCAAGGAGAATGCAGGGAAAGACCTTATGAGTGGGTGATGAGGGAAACATTGGAAAGTATCTATAGAATGGAGTTGTAAATGTGCCCACCTTGAACAAGGTTCAGTTGGGCCTTCTTGACATTATCTTGGCAAAACAAGGCTTGTAGAGCTTACAAAATAGCTTGATTTGATCTGTTTTTAGAATTCAGCAGAACCAGGAGAACAGTTTCTAAACAGTTTTATTCCTTTAGAAGCTAGATTTGTATTCATAAACAGTTAATATCCCAGATCTTGTAAACATTTCTACTAGATATGATCATCACTGATACCGTAAATAGTCCTTGTGGTGTATTTCATTGGCTAAGAAATAAAGCAAAATATTTGAAATGAAATAATATTGAAAACAATGGGCTAGATTTGTCTTCTCTCTACTAGTAGTCTTCATTTACAGCAAATACTTTAAAAAAGTCTTCTGTTGTAACTTAAGATTTAAAAGAAAGTCATCGATTTCGTTGTCTTACTTGCTGTTAACACACTAAAGAATACCTCCTAAAATTTTGACTACTTGCTTATTTATCAAGTAACAAACTTAAGCTTAGTATTTAGAAAGATCTTCTAGAATATTTGAAAAAATTCACATTAAGACTTCCATTGATGGGGAATGGAGGAAGTTGCTGGTCAAGAGTACTGTTGCTGTTTTGGTAATGTATTTGTGGTGTTATACCTCTGTAAGTTGTCTTATTACTTAAGTCTTATTTCTTCATGGGTAATGGTTGTCCCTTTAGTTATCATACTGGAAGCTCAAGTTAAGTTGTTTACCAATGACCAGCTTCTTTGCTCTGCCTTCTTTCTTTGCTTTGTCCTTTACCACTGTACCCCTCTTGTAAGTTTAGAAGTGCATGACTTTTCATTTAGCTCTGCAGAAACCAGTATAGTTTCTGTTGCCTCTGCATTTCCTAGATCAGCAATGTGATCATACTGATTCATGATCAGCACAGGAGTGTTAGTTCAAGAGAAGTTGCTGTGGAAATTCTACCAGAATTCCCATTGTTGGTTCATAAATGACAGTTTGCGATCTTTTGGACTCACTTGCAGAACAAGGTCTGTATCTTAAACTTCCCAATTTGTTCGGTTTGCTTTAAGAAGTTCAGGAAGGAAAGTCTCAAGCGAAAGCACAAGCAAGAAGCTGTCCTGCAGCTGTCACTGACTCAAAATTATTGTCTTGTGATTTCAGGGACTAAATTACATGTCTTGTTAGCCTGTGATGCTGGAATTAAAGTAGTGGTTGTACTTTCATACACCAATCATTCTGGTTTTGGAAATGCTGAAATTCCAATATATAAATGTATTTTTTAAAGGATTAATTGAAAATTCAGTTCGTGTCAAAATGACGAAGCGCAGAACAGCTGGTGCAATGTCTAAATAAGTTGCTGGATAGTTATAAAACATTGTCATTCATGTTCTTTATACTAGATTACTGTGTCAACTTCTAAATTAAGGTGACACAAGGTAAATAATAGCAATCTAGAAATGACTAAACATCCAAAATAGCCTGTGTGCCTTTGAAAAGTTGCATAATGCATAACATTTGACTCTGTTATAAAAGCTGATGTCTCCTGTAGGAAAATCTCAGTGCTGTTCTGAATCAGCCTGAACTGATTCTTCATTTCAACCTATTCTGATGTTCAGCAGCGTACCTTGGTAAAGTTACAAATATATATATATATTTGGTTCATCTAACATGTAAAATCCCAGCACCTTATTAGAGCAAGTGTGACTTTAATTTGTATAATCCATACTGGATATTTTACTTATTTCTTTCTCTGTTTAATAGCCACCTTAGCAGCATCAATGTGGGTGTACCTGTCTTTCATGATCTGATGAATAGGGTCATCTGAAGATCATGAATAGTAAATAGGCTTCATCTGTAGAACACCATTCCAACAACCCTTTTCCATTAAAAGTCTGTTTATGCAATAGACAGATAAATAAAATGTAAACTGAAAATGTTTTCCTCAGATGGCAGAGAATATGAGGATTGTTCTGAAAGGAGTATAAACCATCCATTACCTGTCAGGCTTTGGTTTTATAGTGTCTAGTGTTGACACCTGTTGAAGTTAGTCTGCCAGATGCAGTTAGCAATCTGAAAAGACTCATGCTATGTCTTTGGAGTGCAGGCAGTGTAATCATAGCAAGGTGACGTGTATCTTATCTTGCTTATAACCTGATAACAGTCCGTGGCGTGGTGTACATACATGGCATTCTTTTGGTAATGTGCAGAGAATCTGATCAGCCCATCCTTCCTGGGCTACCAACATGACCATATATCTTGCATTTAACTGGTGTCTTTTTATTCACTGTCTTGCCTCTTAAAAATTCTAGTTTCTGCTAGCAACTGTGGAAAGAACCTCCAGGCATTGCTCTCTGTAATCCAAGAGTACTGAAAAAATTAAATGATCATTAGATAAGGTACACACATGCAAGACTTCTATGTTTTTTAATTGCCTGTGTGTTCTATGGGGGAGGCATTGCATCCTTCAAGAAAAAAAATATGCATCTAGACCCAGATTTACATGAAATTTTTCCAAGGCCATGCGATCAGTTTCTCCCTGTGAAGGTAGATTTCTTAACTACACAGTGACAACATCTAGCAGTTCGTTGCTGTAGCACACCATACTTAAAACACTGTCAATAACTTTAAAGCCATCAGTTTGAGTATCTGGTAGCTGGGTATGACCATAGTAAATTGATTCCTTCTGTGATGTAGACATTGTAGACTTCATCTCCCGTGGGTTTTGTCAGTGTACTGCTGAAAAGGGGTAACTCTCATCCAAATGAGAGTTAGGGATGGATAGTAATACTTTGTTCTGTTCAGCTTACAAGTGTGTTGTCCTCTTGTTCTCTTCCCGTACAGAGCAGTTAGAAATGGGATGTTATTAGCAAGAAGCAAGTTAGATAGGCATCTGAAGAACTGGGAATACTGATTCTTTGGGATACTATTAAATCCCTTCCCTTATCCATCAGTATAAGGATAGATAGGGTTCAACCTTGTGCATCCTTATTTTGGAATAGTCAGGGGTTTTGGTAAATGAAAATAAAAATCAATATTTGTGATTTCAATATTGAAAAGTCAGTACCCATGGGTTTCCCTCTCGTCCCCAAGTGGGTCACCATATCAATAGATGTTAATATTCTTAATTTCTTAGGTTATATGGATAAAAGGCAGAATTTTATTTGCTAGTTCTCATTTATGCTTGTATTTCCCCATTCTCTAGACATTTCATGTTCTACAGTACCTGCTCTACCAAAATTCAAGGACAGTAAATCTTGCTATGTACTGTAGACTCCTGAGAAGGGAATGTTCTGTTTATTGCTTTTAATAATGTAAAATAACACACTTGGACAACTGAGACTTTAGTCCATTGCTATAAAGAGGTTTTCCCCTGCACAGGCCTTTTTGAAGACTTGAGAGGGAGCTTTGGAATTCTTTCCGAAGAGAAGCACTATCATTCTTCATTCATTTATTTGGACTGTGTCAACACTGGGCATTGCTGTATATAGTGTTAAGCAGAAAGGTATTGCAGGTGCTACCAAGCCAGCCTAAGCTGTGTTTTCTCACTCTCTAGGTCATAAAATCAAATCTGACTGAGATGGACATACCTTCTAATCTTTCCCCTTGTTTTTTACTCAGTACCTTGCAAACTGCTGTTACAACAGTGATCCACAGTCTAGCACTGGTCTGCAGCAGCAAATTAAACATCTGCAAACTAGTGTAAATAATGCATGTACTCAACAAGCATTTTGTTTACTCAAGTGCAATGTTGCTTGCATCTACTATTATGCAATGAGTTTTGTAGAAATTGAATTAGGTTTGTTAGAAGTTCAGTCTGACTGTGGCTTTAATCTAAGGATTAGGAACCAACTAATTATCAAATGCCTAATATTTATGCTAATAATGGGGCATATCTAGTTCCATCATCTTTCAGTATTTCAAAGGCTGGGTATCTGGTCTAGAATTAACTTGCTAATATTAAATAATGGTGATAGTCTAGTCACAATCTTTTGAAGACGGGGGGGGGGGGTGAGTAAAGGGGGGTGAGCGAGTGCTGGTTTTTGGCTTGCTTTTTTGTTTTTTTCGTTTGGGAAAAAGTC
>Ga0181612_169475_pt1:7500-19530 | contig 19530 bp, 9 predicted proteins | sample HoacroProtozoa21_FD_119630 | JGI IMG/M metagenome (GOLD analysis project Ga0181612, IMG submission 119630) | Hoatzin crop microbial communities from Cojedes, Venezuel. Combined Assembly of Gp0051906, Gp0051904, Gp0051908 | reverse complement strand
GTGGGTTGTTCATCTTATCTATCAGCTAGATACAGGACTGGGTAAAGTGTGTTCTGAACCAGTTCCTGGGCTCTCCAGCAGAAAATCAGGTGGAAGTTGACATTTTACTATTTTTTCATGAAGTTTGGGTGGGGTTTTTTTGCTTATGGTTTTTGTTTATTTTCCTCTGTGAATATTATCAGAGGAAATATGTATTTTCAGTAGTGGGTCACACTTCCTTCTATCTTCACTGTGCATTTGGGAATAGCAGTCTTCATCTAAATGTTCCATCTTTCTTCGATTTAGTTATCTGAGATGTGCTTTCTCTGTGGATTCACTGCTGTGTGAGCTCACAGTTTTTAGGCTTTGCTGGGTGGGGTGCAGTATCATCTCACTGAAGAAGCCTCAGCTGTGGAATTTGTTTACTCTGTAATGTCAAGTGAACCCAAGTCCATTGGCTTTGAAGGCATGGTAAAGAGATTCTTTCTTTCTGCTTGAGGGGTTGTAGGAAGTTGAAGTTTGTTTGCATTACAATTGAGAGCTTTTTATTTGATACTTTTTAAAATACTGCAGTAGATTCTATTATACTGGACATGTTTTATACTTGAAGGAGACTTTGTTGCACAGGATTACGTGTTTTTGCACTTTTAATGGTTTCACAGAAACAAAAATCATACCATCAATTTAAACAAATTGTGATATGTGGCTTGTTTAATTGAAATGGAGGAACCAGAAAGAAAATCAGAGAGATGACTTGTAGCCCATTAGAACAATTAGTCCTTTTAGGTATGTCTATACTGCTAAAGAAAGAGGTCCAAGAGAGACTGGAAGCAGTGGCTTGTTGACCATCCGTGCTCTCTGGCATGATTTTGACCCTTGTGTATGTCTGAGGTTGGTTGGTTTGTTTGCAGTGCAGGATGAGGTCTGGACAAGGTCCTCTACAACCTACTGTAGGTGACCCTGCTTCGGCAGGAGGGTTGGACTAGATGACCCACAGAGGTCCCTTCCAACCCCTACCATTCTATGATTCTGTGATTCTGTGATTCTGTGATTCTGTGATTCTGTGATTCTGTGATTCTGTGATTCTGTGAAGCGAGAGCAAAATAATAGTAATTTCTGAAAACAGAATTTCTTTAAAATATCTATTTTCTACCTGAAATTGGTCCTCCAGGGCAATTATGAAAGACTGTCCACAATATGGGTGGCTGAATACCACTATCCAATTGTTTTTTTAATTAAAATGTCTTTCATCAGCCACTCTTGGCAAACATGTTTAGGAAATTTCCATTTTCCATTGACTTCGTAGGTGAACTCCTGACCTTCCTGTGGGGACATACAAAGCTTGGATGATATCCATGTTTCAGTTTTTAAAGGAATTCAAGAGACTAAAAGAGAAAATTCATCAAACTGCAAGCCCTGAAAATGCAAAAGGATCCTGAATTTCTGAGCATCTTTCAGCATCTCTCTTGAGCTGTTCTAATGCAGATAAGGAGCCCAGTATGAGATGTGCAACAATAACTCTGCATTACCCATATTTCTGAATGTCTGAACATTTTTTCCTGACTAGTATGTATGGCTGTCTGTATACATTTATGTGCATGTGTCTGCAATGCTTGAGCTAACAGGCTGTAAATATTTTTTCAGTATCTGTATAACTTAGCCCATTGAAAATATTAATGGGTAAAGAAAAATGCATTAACTGTAGCAGCTGATTTGTTGATTTGTTAATAAATATCACACATTATAAGGAATGGCATCTGTAGTAGAGAAAAACAAAAATACAAAGGCATATAGATTGGGAGATGGGAGACCAATAAAAAACACACAAGAAGTGCCCTGGGCAACATGGAGTCAAGGAAGTAGTAAATACTTAATCAAGCTTTAATGCAGCTGTCCTCTGATTCAGCCTTCCAATGTCGCTCCTTTGGCTTAAGCTCAAATTTCTGTTTTTTCTGGGGGTATCATGTTGATTTGGAATTAGTAGGCTTTCAAAAGAGCCTTCATTTCCTAGGGTATAATCTTAGTCTCAAGTAGATAAATATTGCGGTGAGTTGTTAAGAATATGTCATTTGGAAGAGATAAAAATGTTACAGGGAGGACATATTTCAAGAATGGAAATGTTTCTGCACAACATCTCTTTGACGTCGTCTAGCAAGAGAGGAACAACAGTCCTGGGATCATTCAAAAACAAGTAAGCCACATCCTTAAAGAGCCAGGCATTTTACATGTGAAGCTCCACCCTTAACTTCAGGTTTGTCATCCTCTCCTATTCAAGTGTGAAATAACATAAATAGATTCGCTACTGCTGCATATCCACAAAAGTTGGTTTTATTCTTCCATTTAATTCACAGTCACTGAAATTCACTCTTGTAGAGAAAGGGAGCATAGGCTTGCGTTGCCTAAAGTCTTGATATGAGGGTTATTTGCACTCAGACTGCCGATCAAAGGAGATGTTCTCATCTTGTTAATACATAACGAAAAAGTTGTTAAAGATGTATATTTTTCATGGTTGATCAAGGATTGCTTCCATGAAGGCAAAATCCAACATGCACTCTTTTATTCAAATTCTGTCTTTCAATGGTCCTAAGAGGATGAATATGTTAACATGGTAACATAAACTTCTAAATATTTTTAATCTTAAGAATGTCTAACCTATACACTGTGTACTTTATTTGTATTGAAGTGAATATAATATTATGTGTATACGTGCTGTGGCTGTCAAGATGTTATTCACGCATACTGAAAATGTAGATTTTATACACTACTTTGAGTCGAGATCTGTCATCTTCATGCCAGTTGATTCCATGATTTTGCACCAACAGAAAACTGGTCTCAAATTTCTGTCTCAAATTTCCTTTGCCTACCGTTCCTTGCATTGATATTGGAAAATATGAATACCAAGGTGTTGTCTAGAATTGCTTTTCACTAGGGCTAGAGGTGTAGTCCAATTCCATAACATGGAAAAAAACATTTTGGAATTACTACTTTTGGACATGTTTTGACCGCTTCGTTCAGCTCTTTAAATGTCTCTTGCTTGCTTCCCAGGAACAAGTTTGTTACATGACATAGTTTTGATAAGTTGCTTCAGCAACTATAACTGAAGCTGCAACTGCAGCTCGGGGCTGTAGCTTAGAGCAGCTAATTTGCAAGTCCTGTTTGAGAGACAAAACCAGTACAATCTAGGTAGATGGGAACCTGTCATCTATAATGTATATTAATAATTTAATAAATTCAATTAAAATAAGGTGGTATCAGATCTATTTAATCTCAGGAATTCTTGACTTCTTTAAAAGCTTAAACCACACATACTAAATGTTCTTTTATAATGTGTCATTACTGTACGATTTTTGTTTTCTGACATTAATTGATCCAGACTAACAGCCTTCTGCCAAATTTCAGTGTGAGAGATAGTATCTTGTTTATTTATTAATTTACTACAAAACATCAGAAATGCCCAGCAGGCTACCAAAAGCTGTGATCAATCACATCTAATCCTAGATGATAAAGTGGATTTTATTCCCGTCCCTTCCTCTTCTCACCTACTTTTATTTAATTTCTTGAACAAGCTGCAGTGTGGGAACTGCCTGGAACATTTCTATATGTACACATATAAAGTATTGCCACCTTCCAGAGCATCCTCTGATCTCAGCTGCAGACCCAGCCATGTTTCAGACACATCCAGGACAGCATTTTGGGAAACAACAGGCAGAACACTTACATTGTATATGCCATTTTGTTTTAATACCTCAGTTTTCAGTCCAGAAGAAGGACTAGATCTGCTAAAGAGGAAAAAAATTCATTATTTTCTCTTCTAAGCTAGAACACTACTTAACACATCCCCAAAATGTTTTTTAATCTAGTTTTTAAGACCTCTAGGCAGAAGTTTATTTCAAAACTGCTGATAAAGAAGTAGTGAACACAATGGCGTAAGAAGAGGATTTTTATTGGTTTATGTGGTGTCTACAAATCATCTCCTAGATTACTTATATCAGATGAATTAAAGAGTTAAAATTACTATTACAGATTTTGAGTCATGCATCCATTGACTATTTAACGATGATCTAAATTATTGAAATGAATTCTCACTGCTAAAATTGTTAATATTCTAAGTGATGATATGATTGACTGAAAATAAAATAAGTCAGATAAAAAAGCAGAAGGAAGCCTTCGTACAGGTGGCCATATCTCAAATTAGCTATTATGTTTTCTAGTGCAGGTTTTAACTTGATTGGTACAGTGGTACTACATTTTTTGAGATGGGTTACTGAAAAACTGTGAATCATACTTCTAACTAATATAGAATCCATACTTATACACAGTTCAAATTCGTATGAAATTATTTAAACAGATAAAGATAAGAAGAATAGCAGAAAATGGTGAAAAAGGGGGAAAAGGTTGTTTTGACTTACAGATACATAGCAACTAGAGTATTGAAGAGCTACACAGATACAAGCTTCATAATTGAATTTTGAGCAGGATAGAAATCTTAGTACATGACTATTAGATGATCCACAGCAGGAACATGTAAAGAAGAGCTCTTGTGTCAATGTATCTTGTCTACTTTTATTTTAAGCATAACATATTCCTTAATTTAGGCTGATCTTGATCCTTTTTAAAGATAGCTAGTTTTTTTGCCTCATCCTCTCGAAAGGCTGTGTCAAGACCTTCCTTCTTTAATAATTAGAAATACCCTTCCATTTTTTCTAACTTAATAATCTTGCAAGAAAATGTAAAAATAATTTCAGAATTTTATATGACGTGCAGATGAATCTAGAATTACAGCAATGCAATAATTACTTCGTTTTCTTGGATGAAATAGGAAAAAAATTCTCCGGTGCGTAGAATTTTAGATTCAGTAGCCCAAAATACATGCATTGAACAGCAGATGATATGACGTGGTCAAATTGGACAAAACAAGACAATTCTCCATTCCAACCTGTGAAACTAAATTAAATTAGGGTGAACTTCAGTGGAAAGATATTGGACATGACTCTGTTAAATGTACTGTTTGATGGAATTTCCCTGTGACTATATCATAAAAAAGGAGAAGGAAAACATCAGTAAACATTTTGCAGAGATCAATAAAGTTTGCTATATTGCTTTTAAGTTTATAAAGTTGCTCAGAACTGGTTTCATATGAAATTTTCCAATGAGTCTTAAAGCTGAAATACGCACCTATGAACTTACTTAGATGTGCGTGTATATACAAGAGAGGGAGAGTTCACAGCAGATCTGACATATCTGACATGGAGTAGCATGTACACACACAAATACAAACATATATGTCTGAGATGACAGAGTTATTTACACGTGGCACCCAAAGTGTACAGAGAACAGAGCAGTAGGCTCAGTGCCCATCTGTACCCTATTTGTACACAACTCACATACATTTCATCGAGCCTTTGACTGAACAAGAAGCACACTAACAGCCTACTAAGTCAAGTCCTAGCATGTCTTCTTCTTGTCAGTATATGCAATAAATTTTATTTTAAAAGCTCCTTCTTTCAAAAAAGAATGGTATAAAATGAACACTTTGTAGAGGAAAAAATATGCCATGAACATCACTGTACACAATCTGTGGCTGTGACTCTGAGCATTTCCAGTCATATGCTCAATTTTATTACAGTATGTGTCTAATTTTTAGCTTTTATTGTAAATTTTCTATCAATCAATCAGGGCTGTTTTGAGACAAAAAAGGGCTTTCAGCAAAACTATATTTTTGATTAAAAAGGTTTATTTTCTTCAGAAAAAATAATTTTTTGTGCCAGAAATTCTAATACACAAGACTTGTACTTTAATTGTGTGACATCATTGTAGTACTTTTTTGACTCTTTATTCATGTTTAGGAGCTCCATAGGTCTGACAATACACCTGATGCAGACGCTAGTTGCTCACATCAGTCACCTGCCAAGGAAAAAACCTTTGGTACAACATTGCAGCTATAGTGTTACCAGGGAGTTTAAGTAGTGGATGGTAATCAGATTGAAACACCCAAACCACCCACCTCAAGGACAAAAAGCAGCATTTCTGCTTTCAGGATGGCTTGGTATTTAGCCAAAAAATTCCTTTTCCCTTGCCATTTTTTAGCTGGGAACCAGCATGAACCATTTGTGCAGTAGAAAGGATGGAAAAGGGAATAGTTTCTTAAAGAGCATAATTAAAATTTTACTGCTCATCTAAGATAAAGAACCTACTTTTTTATAGTCTAAGCCTTAAATCATCAGCCTAGGGACTAAGGGGGACTATGCTTTCTTTTCCACAGATCTAGAGACATATGTGAGTGATGTTGATAGTCTAGTTCTCCGAAAGTTTCACAGTGATGAGAAATTGTTTCTGTTAGCATTAGTTGTAAGCTTCTCTTTTCTGGTTTTTGGTTCAGCATTGCTCTTACTTCAGGCAAGCAGTGACTGTGCAGATTGCTAGTGAAGAGCAGAAAATCGTTGCATTGCTGACACCAGCATCTTCCTTTAAGGAGGACCTTGAAGAAAGGAGACCAATGGCTTTAAAATATAAAACTTTGGACTTTTACAGAGCAAAGGAGTAAGTTAAAATATTCTGCACATCCCAGTCAGGGTATGAAATGGAACAATGGCAAGGTGGAAAGATTGAAGACTGCAGTTATCCATCTTAATTATGGTATTTAAATGCATTCTCTTTCATGATCCTATTTTTTACAAATTTACAGATTTATAGATTTGTAAGAACTAATAGTTATCAGCCTTCAGTAAACCCTCAATTCATGTCTCTCTCACTTATACATTTCTTCTTGCTAAGTCTCATGTGTTTTATTTGAGAATTGCTGTATTTATTGTGAGCAAATAATGCATTGAATTGTGTGTGCACTGGCATATTATCTTGTTGAACCATTCAATTAAATATGATAATGTTGAACACATTGACATAGTTAAACACTCAGGTGAATGAGCAATTCACTGTGAAGTGCAGAAATATTTAAAGTCATCTGTGTGCCTTCAAGCAATCTGTTTTATGTAAAAGAACACTTCAGGATTCAGAGAACGATATATATGTCTGAAAAGATAAAAATATTGCAACTTTCAAAGCATAGCACTCATGATTGAATACTGTGGCTCTTTAAAGACGCAAAAACCCCAAGAAAAGGACAGAAGTGAAGCACACTACCTTGTTGTGTGAGTATTAGGCACAAAAATGAGCTGTTGAAGTCTACTTGAAATCATAATATGAATTAGCAACAGTATTTGTGACTATAAACATTTTAATTCTGGAGTAAAGTTATACTAGATCTATCTGACTTGACTCCACATTTCTGGAGGTTGAGAGGTTTTTCTCTGAGATAAAGTAAAATAAATGTGTCCCCAGGTGAAACTTTTGCATCTAAACCAACATAATTCTCCATTGAAGACAGTACCTGTGAAACATAATGAGAAACTAGTGTTACACATTCAGTACATGGAGTTTCAAATGCTTATAATTAAATCACATCAAAACCAATTTTCTCCAGAACACTCAAAAACATTTCTCCTTAGTGCTGTTTTCCTGCCAGATTTAAACTTTCGTCCTCCAGCTGTTTTGGCTGTAGAGTGATTATGAAAAAAATGTCATGGTAATTGTTTACTGTCAAGAGTGTCTTTTCTTGGTTTTTAAATGCTTGAAAAGTTTAATCTTTTTTCTCCTTCAAACTTTAGAAAAGAATACAAGAACTACAGTAAAGTCAGACAAATAAAAAAAAAATCCTGAAAAAAGTCCAATACATATTGGCCAAAAGTAAAAGTTTGAAAATTTCAGCCTGAGTTGAAAGGTTCAAGAATTATTGAATACTGATGTCATCAGGTTAGAATACAAACCATTATTCAATTTGATACTCTGCTATTGCTTCTATTGCTATTGATTATTTTACTGCTGGAGGAGTTCTGGATGGAATTCAGTTGGCAGATGGTCATTAGGCATTCCAGTTGGAATGAAACCAAAACCACTGGCTCCCCCACTTTTTTAACAAAGGTTAAGAAATCCTGAAGAGCTTGCAAAGATCCTGTTTAAAAATGGATTTTAATTTCACTTAAAACCATGGGAAAAAAATTATTGAAATTTAAGTCTCAAAAAGGGATTTACTTAATGGTGCAATGTCCATTATTATTTTATGACTTCTCTGAGAAGCAAAGGAAATCTGTAGTTTTAACACAAAATACGAAGGGAAACATGATGTTTCTGATTGTGCATTGCTGAAATGCTTTATCCAGGTCTTGTATTCAAAATGTAACCTCCAGTGCAGTAGGAGTCTACTCAAATAACTTTACCCAAGGTGAATGCTTGGAGTTATTACCCATCCCATTTGCCACATCATGTCACTGTTTCTCTAGAGGACATTTTCCAACATCTTAGATATAAAGCCAGAGATCTTCATGTTCATCCAGCATTTCAAGACAAATGTATGAAAATAAGAGACAATTTAGTCTTAGCACATATTTTCTAAGCCTCTAAAAGCTGGTGCATTTGTTTTCCTAACCTTTTTGTGTTTGTAATGGAAAACAACTTTTCTGCTACTGTAATATAATCCACTTTTTGACCATTTGGCCATATATTAACATTTCTGTGACACTGCAGACCTTTCTCCACTTCTTAGTCAATAGCCCTTGTTCCCATACAATCTTTCTTAGTAATAAAAAACCTGGAAGGAACTTGGGGCTAAGCATCTGCACTTGCTCTAATTTGAAGGTTATACTAATCTCCGGGAATATGTTGACATCATTCACTTCAGATATAACCCTGGCATAAGTATGATGGAAAAAGCTTTCACATAAATACATGATGAAAAGAGAAAACAAGTTTGCAAACAATCTTGGGAAGAGGATGCTTTCTTGAGATGTTGAGGAAAAAATATAGAAAAAGAAGGGGGTTAACCGAAACATTGTATAGCTAGAGTCGTACAATAGAGATCATGTCAACAAAGACTGTGCTTGTAACATTAAAAGCTATTTCAATTCGTGTTCACTTAACTAAGTTTATATGTAAAATGTGTCAGTAAAGTCCTTACTATTGCAGTTTATAATTTGTAATATCATAATGTCCAGGAGTCCCAATCACAGACTAAAACACCACTGTGCATCATGTTGTGCAGCCAGAGAAAGAAAATGTATTTTAACACTGCCTCTGATAAATGAATGTTCTTGAAGTGTGGATAGATACCAACCAATTAAAGTACTCACAGTTTTAGGAGAGGTATGTTAGGGAGTTACCTCATATAGGAACCCAGGAACTACTATATTGAACCAAACCAACAGTCCACGATTTTGTTTCTGAGAATAGCAATACAAGCCCTAATAAATGGTAAAAGAAACCAAAGAAAGTTGTCAAAATTTCATTAGGAAATTAATAGCTATGCATTGTTTCTCCTGTAATCATATTCTTTCAACATTTACTTCTTCTGACATCTTCTCAATAATTTGACATTAGCACATTCAGTTCTGTGTTGTTATTTTACCTATTGTTGCTTTTCTTGTTATTTGTTTACATGTGTATCACATGCTTGATGTCTTTGGCTGCAATGTCTGCTAGCGCTGAGGCTAACAGTATGTCCTAGGAAAGGGTTGAACTGTGTATGCAGATGAATGAACAAAAGCCACAGAGAGAGATTTACTTGAAGGGTCCTTAATTTCATTAGTTTACAGCTTAAGGATGGGTATAACAAGCTACAACTAACGGCAGTATGCCAAGCATTTTTTTTTGGAATCTGGTGCTAAGTTAGAGGTTCCTACCTTAGTGGACCCATGATCGATCTCTGTGAACTAGTCCTTTGGTTTTCAGTTTCAATTTGCATTCTTGTGCCATGTCCTTAGAGAATAAAGTTACCATGGATGGATTCCCAACCGTCTTTTTTCCATGTTGCTTCAGATCAGCTAGCGGTAATAGAGGACATTTTTTTTGATCCCTAAATTAATGATCAGACAGACCTACAGCACCACATAAGAGTGAAAGAATGAGAAAGAAATTCTCCTGTGACATTTTTTATTTCTAAATCCCAAGATATATGTAACCACTTTGAAATATTTCAGTGTGTGCACTTGTGGGCCCCACAGCACAGGAAAGACATCATTAGGTTGCTGGAGAACTTGCCACATGCAGGAAGTCTAAGGGAGCTTGACTTGTCCAGTTTGGGGAAGAGGTATCTTCAGCGGCCCTACCAGCAGTCCCCCGTGCACCTACGGAATGGTAGTCAAGAAGATGGAGCCAGGCTTTTCACAGAAGCATGTAGGCTGGAAGATGAGAGGCAAGGGCTTAAACTGAAATGTGAGAGGAGATAAGGAAAATATTTTTCACCACAAAGACAGAAAAATAAAATAGGCTGCCCGGAGAGGCAAACTCTGTCCTGGAGAGGTTTTCACAACCTGGTGGAACACAGCCCTGAGCAACCTGGCCTGGCATCAGAGTTGACCCTGCTGTGAGCTGAAGGTTGGGTTAGAGACCTCCTGACGTCTCTCCCAATCTGAATTTTCCTAGGATGCTATGACCCTAAAGGAGGACCTTTGAAGCATGTGCACATGTTAACAGCCCTCCTGAAAACTGGCACAAGACAGATCTTATTCAATATTTGAGCCTAAAGAGCCAAACAGCATAGGAGAATAATTAAACACAGGAAATACTGGCTAAGACTTGCTATATTATATCTTATTTTGTTTTTTTAATAATGACACTTCTTCAGAAAGGAATTGTGCTAGGGATAGGGGCAGGACACAGACACAGCTAGGTTGTATTCCTTCAGGGCACTTAAATGTGCTTGTAGATACAGCAGCTTCTTTTGAGCTAGCTCCGTTGTCTTTGACACAATGCTCCATTGGCCAGTGTAGTCACATCGAAAAAAATGAGACTTCTGAAGGTGTAAATGCCTATTAGTCAACTAGTGCTCTTTGAATTTCAAGAAGTGAGGTGCCCGGATGAGATTTATGCCCTCAAAATTTTGAATCTTGGCCATCTGAGAAACTGAGAAAAATGGTTTTATGCTTCCAAGGCATTCAGACACTCCTGAGAACATTATAATTAGGCTTTAAGATAATGTTTTTACAGTATGTTAAAATTAAGCATACTGCGTCAAAAGTTTAGCAAATACGATGATGCGGGAGGACATGAATTCATAAATGAAAAAAAGACTGTTTAAGTTCATTATAAATTTTAAATGAAAGAAAGTATTGTATTTAATTTTACTGCCAGTAATTTCTTTTTGGTGCCGTGGAATATTGCATAAAACATGTTTTCAAGAATGGTTATTCAGACTTCATCTTCCTCCCTGGAACTTCAGAAAGGACCAGCTTCCTGTCTGAGGATGATTAACACAGAATACAATTTACTGTTTGATGGGGACCGTTATTGCAGCTTTACAGACTGTTTTTTAGTCTATTGCAAGCAACTATCTTCTGTCAAGAAGTAAGACATATGTAACATAGAAGGACCCAGAATTAACTCCAACAGCTATTGAAATATACCTTGATAGGAAACAGTCTACAGCTTCTTTTGTCTTGTTTTTCTCTTCTCTCTTTTCTTTACTCCGTGCTGCCTTGTTGGCTCATGGATAGCTAGATGCAAAACAAGACTGACATGTTGGACACATGGATATCAAGGATGTGGTTTCCCTAGCAACAGTAACCACATAAAAGGTCTCAGAACTTACTCATGGGACATTTCAGTTTTTCACATAAAATGAATACTGGTGGTGAATATGATTGGTTCAATAGAAGTACAGTGAGAGTATCACAGAACTGTAACACAATAAAGTGTTAGACTCCTATTTTCTGAAACCAGATACCACACAAGAATATTATCATTATATCATGGAGAAGAGAATCTGGAGGACATGAGAGACATTAAATCCAGCAGAATTTTGCTGCTTAGAAAAGTCTGTAATTATTTAACCTTAGGTTTAACTAAAATTACAAATAGATGGTCGATGTCAACAAGAAGTGAAACAGCATCAAAATCTACATGAAACCAGACTCAGACTAAAGCATAGCACAAAAGCCGCATGTATCACAAAATTTTGGTGTAGAATTCTTTCAGTTTTCTTCAGCATTTAACTTTATCTAT
>Ga0181612_169475_pt1:0-2500 | contig 19530 bp, 9 predicted proteins | sample HoacroProtozoa21_FD_119630 | JGI IMG/M metagenome (GOLD analysis project Ga0181612, IMG submission 119630) | Hoatzin crop microbial communities from Cojedes, Venezuel. Combined Assembly of Gp0051906, Gp0051904, Gp0051908 | reverse complement strand
ATGTAATTCCAATAGAGCAGCATAATGGAAACATTGTGGCTTGGTGTTGATGTTTGTTTTAAACATCTATGCTGATGTGAAGATAACTGATAGGAACAGATCTTGAAACCTGCCGAGCTAATGTGTCCTGATTCCCGACGCTGTGGTCTGGACAGGGACATAAGTGATGTTCTCTCCCCTCTACTTTCAACTTAGCACAGCGTATTTAAAACACTGAGTATTATTCTTCATTTGGTAATTGCAGGACATTAATGTGTATGTAATTTCAATAATTTAACTTGAATTGAATGACTCTTACTGTTTGATTAGTTTAGCTTTTAGAAGTGTACATGATTATGACCTGAAAGACAGATTAATAGCTGGATTATGGTTTTATAGATCATACAATTCATTATATTCACACCGATCAATATCTGGCACCCGTTACTACAACTCCAGTATATACGTTTCATTCACTCAAATGGGCAGATCTATATTTTTGTTACTTTGCTTTTCAACGTATATCATGAGCAAAAGGCTTTCTAGGGTCTCTAAACTACAGCTTTCCTTATTTCACTGATATAAGAGGATTCAACTTTTCTGAAATCAGACATTTATAAGCTTTAGTTATAAAGTCTATATTCCGAGGCTCAGAAGAAGTCATTACTTGCTAAAAGGTTTTCAAACTCCTGTTGACTATTGCTACCAAACTCTTCTTCAAATATATATGAAGGGATTACTGTGCAGACATTTATTTTCAGGTAACAGATTGAGCAGCAAGGGCTCAAACAAGTTGAAAGTGAAGATCTTGCTGTGTCAAAGACTTGCTTTTATGTAGATAGAGCACCAACAGGGCACACAGAGGAAATCATTAGCTGCCTGGGCTACTGAGCAAAGTCCTGATGCTAGGATGCAGCTGGGAAATGAGGTAGGGACCTGAAAGAGACGATCCATAAATAATAGTTGGCTGATAGATGCATGGTTGGCCTTGCCTACTGAAAGCATGCCTAACCTCATTTGGGACTGTGAATTTTTTTTTATATAACTAAACAAGACTTTGAATAATTGATATACACACATGAACATATATCTATGCCTATATCTACATATTCATATAAGAGAAAGTTACTTGCTCAGATCCAGTCCCTGTGTGCTAGGCTGGAAGACTCTGGATTCTCAAAATGAATAAACAAAAGGAAGAAAAATCTGGATAAGAACAGAAATATGAAATATTGAGAACAATACCCCCATCAGTTGCCTTGACTTATTTGCATAGCACCACATACCTATGCAGCACTGAACAATGGGTGAGTTTGTTGAACAAGATGGAGTCCCTGCCCCGGAGAAATTACATTTGTAACAGTTAAAGAGTCTGATGCAGAACAAGCACCTAGAGAGGTTTGTAGGTTTTTATTATAACACAGGTGGCTGCATCGCCAGATGTACTCTGCAGAATTGCTTTTCTTATTATCATAACTTTGGGTAGAATTCAAAACACATTGTTGTAACAATCTCTCACTTTTAAATGGAACAAGGTATTGTTCAAAATTAATGTTAACCTCAGAGATGCCGAGCATGCTAAATTGCATGAGACTTCCTTCAAGACTCTCTTTTCTCTGCATGAGTTTTATACTTGACCTGAAAGAGCTATTTTAAAAAGTGGACTACATTATCTTTAAATTTCCTGAAGTCTGAATTTCACTAATCCTGACTTTAGACATCAAAGAGCAAGAATATTTTAGACTCCCAAAGGAACTCATTTAGTTGTGTAAGTATCTATAAGGTATAGCTTTTCTTTTTGTTTTTGTTCTTTTTCTCTTTGGCTCAGAGCTTTTCTGTTCTGAAATTTTTTAAAAATATAAAAACAATATAGCATTCTACACACTTTAAAAATACAGTATTAGGAATCAATTAATCTCTTCATTTTGCATAAGAATAAATATGAAAGTGTTTCCTGAACTGAATCAATATTTTTACAATACAGCTGAAGACAGCTGGTATGCTACAAGGAACTTTCCACCACTTCATAGTCCTTTCAGTAAGCATCCATCTTACTCAAGCAACCTCTGCTTTTGAGTACCCCAAATTTTTCTCAAACCTTTTCAAGCAGACATCTTGAAAAACTGAACACATCCTTGCAATCTGGACAGTATTTTTGCACACAGGAGAATGGAAATACCACACAATTCTGGTACTGAATCTAACAATTCAAAGAGAAATTCCAGTACCTCTTTTAGAGAAGCATGGCCCTTAATTAAGGAAATGTCTAATTTCTGTGAGAGGCTTCCTGTCCTACCGCATTTCTGTCAGTGAGCCAAAGAGATGGATCCATTTATGAATTACTTGTTTTTGGGACAGCTCTGTGTTACTTCTCCCAGTGTAAGATTAGAGCATTCAGCTCTAGCTACTGGTGTCATCTAAGGACAAAGTAGACAACACATATTTTTGAGGCATCATGAATCATTTTAGTTTTGTAAGTTCTATGGAATAGACTCACAAGAGAAAAATAAGTATATGAACC
>Ga0181612_113923_pt1 | contig 19530 bp, 9 predicted proteins | sample HoacroProtozoa21_FD_119630 | JGI IMG/M metagenome (GOLD analysis project Ga0181612, IMG submission 119630) | Hoatzin crop microbial communities from Cojedes, Venezuel. Combined Assembly of Gp0051906, Gp0051904, Gp0051908 | reverse complement strand
TCTGAGGAGGAGAGCTGAAGTGCTTTATGTCCAGGCTCTCCTTTGTGAGTCTGGGCAGGCTTGGCACAGCAGTGCCAATTGCGCGAGCTCCCAGCCAATTAACCTTCCACCCAGCTCTTCTCAAACTATTTCCATTCTAAGAGCCAAGACTGCTGATGAAAAGCACCTGATACGAAAGGCTTGGAGCATGTAAGGAAATTTTTGAGCCCACTGTGCGTCCTTTAATGAGACATAGTCATAAGTCTGTGGTTTTCAAGGTTCTCCTCTTCCAGCAAGACCAGTGAAATGGTGGGCTTGAAAACCAGTTAAAAGTGTTGGCAAATAGCGGGTCTGCTCCTATGATTATTACCCTTATATATTGTTACTCAAAGTTCCATCCTCAACTCAACATTAACTATATAGCATATATAGCATAAAAATGTTGTATGTGTGATGCTATCTCTAAAAATGTTAGTGAGGAGGGCACCTTTGGAGCAGATCAGATAGCCTTCATCTAAATTGCTTCCCACAGTTGTCTCATCTCTCAGTGGACTACTGTATTTGCAGCGTTAAATGGAACTGATATGCTGAAGTCCTTGAAGCCAGACCTGCATAGGGTTCATCCAGAGGGATGGGCAGAGTGGCTTGAGGCTGCCAGGCTTTGCTGCCAGTTCCTTGGTAACCAAGGGGTTTTTAAATTCTAATTTGTGTTCCAAATGCACAAGTCAGTTGGGTTAGCTAGCTGAAAAATAGTGTTCTCCAGTGCATGGAAAAATATGAGAGGGCTGACCCTTCCTAATGACATGTGAAAACTAGGGAATAGTCACTGGAAACAGCAGTGCCTTTGGGCTGATTCACGCAAGCCGAAAGCCAGAATGTTATCTCTTTCTTTGAAATCAATGTTTATTAAATTGGTAATTGCTTTGCAAGTGGAGAAATCTGCAAGGGACTGACACTTACTTGTTTGTTTTCCTTCTGACCGCTTTCATCTCTGCCAGCCGGTGTGCAGGAACTCCCAGCGAGTGCCAGTGGAGCTGTCAGTGTTCGTTCCAGAGCAGAGCAACAGGAGAGCCACAAAATACTTCTCAGCAACTTTGCCGTTGCTTTTCTCACACACTCATTAGAAAAGTGAGCAGCTGTCTGGTACGGTTTGCTGTCCTTCACCCAGAAAGATATTAGTGCATCAGCAGAAGAAATGCGCTCCAAATACATGTAAAAACTGACGCCTGTGGTTGGTTAATGCTCTGGGAAACAGTATTAGTGCTCATCAGAGAACCTCTGAGATGTGAACATTGATTGATTTATACACTGGACCTTTATTCTGCAGCCCCAAACTAGGAGAATATTATTCCAGAAGGTTCCTAGGTACCTGGCTTAGTTGGTTGTTGTATGCCTTTTGCATCACACGTGTCGTGGCAGCGTTTAGAGTCAATACGGATCAGTGTTAAAGCTGAAGCTGAGTTTCTTATTTTCGGTAAGGCCTGGGTTACCAAGCCATGCTTTAGGTCACCTTTTTTCCCCAGACGAATAATCTCTGGAGTTTTGCTGCAGGTTTGAATACAAAGATATACAGATAGCATCTTCTTATGGACATTTCCTTATGTTGCAGAGGTCACGCTGTATTTCCTTCTTCTTCCCTTTCTCCATTTTTTTTTAATTGAAACTGCAAGTTGGAATTTTGACCTAAAATTTCCTAATCTAGCATTTTTTTAATCCCGTGTATACCATGAGAATCCAAGGAGTTTAATCCAGCAGGTTGTTTTTTTCCATTTCTTTTCTTTCTGTCACGCTGACTTCACAAATGCCAAGTAAGTTTAGCTTCAGTCTTGAGTCCTGAACCCACTAGCAGAGAAGTTTTACAGAAGGAAGAGTATGCCCTACTGCGAGCATTTTATTGGTAGCTGTAGCACAGAAAGAAATCTGAAAGTTATAAAGGTTTATCTGTTGTGGTCTCTTTTTGGCATGAAATGTAATAGTTATCATTAATGATAAAATGGGAATAAAGAAGTGTATGCTTTAAGTTTAAGCTCTGTTAAGCTTTTACAACAAAAGACATCAAGCCAGGCAGCTATTTATTCCTGCTCTGGGGAGACTGTATTTCATGAAAAGCATTCATGGAAAAGTCAGTGCACTTGAGTCTTAGCCATGACATAAACCCCTGCTCGGTTTGTTGATGCCAGTGTGTTTGTGGTGGTGGCTTTATTTGTTTGGGGTGTTTTTAAGGTGCGGGTTAAGAGTTTCTGAGCAAAGAGACTAAACCTGCAATTTTGAATTTACATTTCTGTAGTATTCAGTTGAAATATGAACTCCTATTTTCATTACACATTATAGTCTTTTAGGCAGTCTATTACTGCCTCGATAAGGAAAGAGGGGAAGCGGAGGAGATGAGGTGTTTTGCTGACACTTAAATTTAAAATGTGAGCTCGTGATGAAATGGTGCAGCAAGCACTTTTGCAGAGGGGTTGAAAAATCAAAATGTGTTGATAAAATGTGCATGGAGATACTGTGCTGGAACAAGACCTGGTTACTTCTTTGCCACTGGAGATGCCACTGGAGGTGTTCTCAGCTCAGAAACAGAGCAGAAAGCACCAGAGAGAAAGCATCAATTTCGCCATCTGAGAAAAGTGTAAATGTATGAACTTTGTGCTTCCATATTCTTGTTGGGTCAGGTTGCCCAGGGGCTAGGCGCTGGATGATGATAAGTGCTTCCTTTGACTCCGGGACCGTCCCTTGCACTTAGTTGATACATCAGAAACGTGTGATCAGAATGACTGCTCTGGTAGTGTTACAGGTCAGGATAAATGTCGACACTGAGGACTCTCTGTGTGCATCAGGGCAACCCAGGACTCTGTACCGACCTTGAAGGAGTAGAAATTGCTAATAATTAAAGACAGTAAGTGATGAGCAGTTACCCAACAGAAATGCTGCTGCTTTCAAGTGGTGAAACTTTTATCAAAGTGACTGTATGAGAGATATCAAGGAATTGCCTTGTCTGCTGTTGGCAGTGGAGGACATAAATGTAGGGCAAAGATTTAACTTCATAGTAAAACCATTTTTAAAGTAGAAAAAGCATTGAAATAGCTATGAAATACATGAAGTAAATTCAGTCTTTAACAATCAGAGGAGAATTATTTTGTCTGTGATTGTTTGGCAGTCTCTGTTTGGTTGGCATGCCCTGGAGCAAGGGACTGGGCTAGAACCCAGGAGTTCACTTAAAGGAAAAGAAAGCTTTTGTAAACTCCCGTGAAGGCCCCTGCTATTCCAGGTTTTACTGCTTCTTTTATTACTGTTTCTTTAGGACTTGCCCAATTCATTCCTATCACTTGTCAGCAATACAAGGTAGTTCATGTCTGTCTTAAAGCCAGTTGAGAAGAGCTGTCTAGGAAAGCCATCAAGCGCGTATCGTTAGTGTTACATCAGCCCGTTTCCAAGCCTTGTCAATACAATTTCTGCCCTTTTGCTGACAACACTTAGGCTTTAAGACAACAGCATAATGGCTAGCTACAGTGTGGTAACGACTGAAAGTCCCCAGAGGAAAAGTCGTTTGGTTTTGTTAAACAGTGATGTTCACAGCTGGGATGGGGGGGGGTTCTTGTCTTTTTTTTTTTTTTTTTTTTCAGATGATGGTAAATGTAATGTAGATTTTTATGAAACCATTTTAAAAGCAGGTCTGAATTGTAAGAGCACTTAAGAAAATGTATTCTCTGCCAGGGTGTTTTAAGGAGTTAGAGGTTCAAAGGCACATGTGTCATAACAGTATTTTAGGTCTTCTCATATATTTTCGTTTGAAGCATATATGTATATTTCTTAGAAGGTAATAATATACAAGATAAAAAAATGACAGGACCTTATCTTCTTCATTCCATTTCATAGATCATCTAAAATATAATAATCTACACCTAAAATGTAATAATCTAAACCAAAATGGTCTCTTAATGCATGACAAAACTTTAAATAAATAAATGAGCTCACAATTATTACACTGAGATTTCACTTCCTGGATTGAAAAATTGAATTGCAGGCTCGTAGCTCCCTTGAGTGTTTGGAAAGAGAACAGCAACTCTTAATAACTGCGCACTTTGCTGTGAGAGGTGGATATTTGTGTCATTACCATTTTTCTGGCAAATTTTCAGCCAGCAGCAGCAGCAAAAGTCTTAATTGATTGCCTCCCACTGTAAGGTGCTGCTGTCTCCTTCTTTCATGGACTGCAGGAACTGGAGAAAATTGGGGAAGCCGGAGATATTGGACATGGGTAGAACAGAACTCAGACTGAGCTATTTCCTGTGTCACTAGAGAAGCTCTAGCAGGCTAATTTTTACACATCTGCACTAAATATAGAAAATAGGTTTTCCAGTCCAGCAGTGGGGAATCCAAAGCAAAAATCAATCAAGACGCTGTAAAGTCACCTACTCCCTTGAAAACGGGAAGGTACCACATGCGCCTTTTCTCTGAAAATCAGTCCCCGTTTGCCACGACTCGGGTAGAGGGGCCACAGTGATCAACAAGAATTAGACCTTGTGCAATTATCCCAAACCGATGCCGTTACCATTTGGCCAAGGGTTACCGTTGTTAATCGTTGCAATCCAGTGACGACTGGGGGGGGGGAAACAGCTCTGTTTGTGAGAAATACTGGTACGTATTCCACTTGGGTGTATTTGCCCCGTGAAGATGGCTTAGGCACAGGAAAGAGGTGGAGGTGTGTTTGGTCCTTAGCATCAGAATTGCACTGAGCTGTCAGAAGGTGATCTCTGATGTCTGACTCTGTTGGCTTATCAGTGGCAGGAAGGCTCATGTTCATTTGATGATGCAGAATCAAGTGCAGCTGAAGGAAAGGAAATGGGGAAACTCGAGCTAAAGCAGTAATGGAATGCAGGAGTTTGTGCATATACAAATCTTTGTCATAAATCAACAGTTAATTTTTTTCATTCGTTTTCATGACTTGGGATTGTGAAAATTTAGTACTTTATTAAAGAAGAAGCGCAGTGATCTAAATCCTTATCTTAGTGTAGGAGATGCATTATGATACTGATATCCTTTTGACTAAGATAATGAATTTAAGCTTATTTGTCTGTACCTTCAACGATCCTTTCATCCCATCAAGTACACTGGAAAATTTCCACGGATGAGTGTGTCTTGTGATTTCTTCTTATTTTATTTTTTGTGACATTGAAGTGTATTTAGATGTCAGTACCTTGTTCTCCACATCACTGCTATAATGTTTACCCTGCATATGAGCTCAGCATTTTTGGAGTAAATATATGTGAAAGCTAATTGAAGTATAACAAGAGTTCAGAGCACTTGTATGTCACTACATCATTAATTGAGGATTTTATGGTTTTGAGATTTACTAGCATGTCAGTTTTAGCACAGAACAGTAACACATACATCGCTGGTCTTCTCTAGCTTCTCATGTATCATAATCTCTGCGTATGTGTAAACACATTCTAGAAGGCACAAAGAGAGTGCGCACGGAGGGTGAATAGAAAAATCGGTCTGTATTTTTAAAATTAGAAATTAAACAGCAGACTGAGTCCACCTTCTTGCCTTAGCATCTCTTCTCATCTAATGCAGAATAATGCATTTGCCAAAAATATGAGCAACATGAATGAACCTGGAATGTTTTGGGTTGCTGGGGTTCACTGAAACTAGTGAAAGCAAAAGAAAATTACTGAAAAGAAGTGGTAGATTAGGGTGACCCAGTGGCTGCAGAGCCTGTCTATGACGGAGCTGGGAGTGTTATCAAAGATGGTATTGCAACACTTACTCTCAGTTTTGCCTTTCTTCTTGATAATCTCAGCCCTTTCCTGCAAATGTATATAATGCAGAAAAGGGAGGACCACTTAAAATGTAAAATGAACCTTTGATTACGTGAATCTCTTATTTGTCTGTCTTCAGCAGTGTTAGGTTAGCTCCAATCCAGTTCCCACTGGAGGGCAATATGTTGAGAGAATACGTGTTATGAGTCATTATTATTCCAATTTACCTTTAAAAAAAATAATAAAAATGGTACATACGATTGTACAAGATGTTTCCAGTGATAGGGAAGTACTTACAGCGATCTCTTTAGAGATGTTTCCTGGTTTGTGATGCTGAAACTGCTGAAACCTTTGTCTATCTCCAGTGACTGAGCTACAATTTTTTAAAATAAATTTCTTTTATTCTTGGTGTTTGTTTTGTTTTAGACAGATTCATACCGAGTAAGGTGCTGTTTAGTTACAAAAATGCGATTTGCATTATCTCATGCAAAAATGAAAAATCTTTGTTTAAAATATTTCAAATTAACCTTCCATATTAAAGTTGGAAAAGGCTACATAGTTGATGCGTGGAGATACAATCTGATCCTATCATTAATCCCGTTTCTTTTCTTGTTTGTGTGATTGTGAGACACTTAGATGCTCCTTCAGGATCAGGCAATACAAGAAATAATGTCTTGACATTACGGATTTGTGGATCGATATTTCTTTTATGTTTACAGCCATGGGCTTTATGATCCTGGAGATGACTGTTGAGCCGAGATGTATGGAAAAGCCTCTTATATAGAGACAGTGCAGTGTAACTGTTTCCTTTTGCTTCTGTATAAACAGACTGAGTCACCTCCAGGTGGTCCTGATGGTTGTTGTAGCTGAACTATTTAAAGAAAAGAAATGGCTGGAAATACAGCTCTGTGTGTGTATGTGTGTATATCTTCCACAAATTCATAATCTGATATTTTTTTTAAGATCTTGTTTTAATCTTGGCACATATGCAAGTATGCATGCGCACACACACACTCTCTACCTTGACAGGTTTTAAGTGAAGATTTTTACTTGTCACCTACTCTAGCAAGCCTAAACAAAGCCTCCAGCTTTGCAGCTTTTAGCAGAGGCTTTCTCTGTAAGGTGATTTCTCTGCTGCTTGTAAACTCAGTTGTCAAAGCGAAATACAGAGAGTTCATTGGAAATGCAGAAGTCTGGGACGTGATAAATCGTGTCTGTACAGAGCTGAGTTGGAGTGGTATAAAAATGAAACATTGTTACCTTCATTTTTTTTATGCTGCCTGGTAAACACCCTAAATTTGGCTCAGATGTAAATAAATTCTGTTAAACATTTATTAATGTATTTTGTGCTGCAATACGAGAGTCACTTTCCTTGTCTTACATTTCAGTTCTGCACTCACACAGAGCAAAATTACATCCAGTTATTCTCAAGCAATTAAGCCATACTTGAAAAATGAAGGAGTCTTTAATCACACCAATAAGGAGGAGTGACAGAATCAGGAACTGAAGAATTTGCAATCCCTTACAGAACCTTTCTGTGCACGTTAATTTCTGTGACGGATGGGTGAAGTTTTAGTGACCCTGGCATTTAGAACAATGACGCATCAAAAACTTACCTTCTTGCTAAAGTACCCACCACCAAAAAAAAACCCCTACCAAAACAAAGAAAAGACGTAAGAAAGGAAGAGAAGGGAAGCTTCTAGCCTTTTTTGCATTTACAGCAGTTGAAAAAGGAGTTTCTAAAACCTACCTAGAAGTACAGGCTCTGAAAGGAAAGTGTGGGCACGGGTTTGACCTTGGTCTGAACTGGGCGTAAGTGAACTGGGAAGTAGAGCGTTAGTAGAAGCCTGGTCCCATTTGCTGGAGGTAGATACTGTGCTGCACAGATTTTCCATTCTTGAATCGAGACAAAAATGAAAATCTTGACAGTTCTCACAAATCCAGCTGAAATATTTCCTTCTTGACAAATTTATGGTCTGTCTTTGATCTTGACATTTTAAAATTTATGTTCAAAATGCAGGAAGAAAACTTTCTTTTTGTCTGATCCGTCTTGTGGCTTTACCAGGTCTATCTTGTTAACAGCTTGTGGAATTCATTCTCATTTTCCTTACTAGCAGGTTAGTACAGGTGGTCAGCTGAGCCTTTTAATCTAATGGTTGTATTTACTTAATTTCTGTATTTTCAGCCTAAAGTTCAGGGTTGTGTTCAATATGAGCGTGGGAACCCGGAGAGGAAAATCACAAGAGAGGCAATTAACTTAAAGCAGACCAGTTTAACAAGTCTGGAATATGGTCTAGTTGAGTATTGTTTCTGCTTACCATCACTTTGTAAGGACCTGTTCCCTCAGGAAGTATCATATACTGTAAAATACGTGTATTCCATTGACACTGCTACTATTGACATTAATTCTGTCATTCTCTAACAATTGTGCTATGTTTATACGTACACAACATGTGAAACTTAGCGGTAATCCAGCTCCGTAAAGTTTGAGCATACTTTCAGAGAATTCTGGTATGAAGCTTTACAGTGATCTTTTCCCTAGTCCACTCCAACCTAGGGTCCAGACGAGCAGTTTTATACCAAAGAAATTAATTTCATTTTCATGTTAATACAGTTTCTTATGTTCTCTGGTTCATATCACTTCTGTTACAATTTCTGTAATGATCGGCTTAAAAATAACACACCTAAAAATAAGTAATGTCATGCTGCTGAACCACATGAATGGCCTGCTGGTTAGTTAAGCGTATGTCAGTTCTTCTGTTTGTCATTGTTCCAGCGACTCTCCAACACACTGGGAGTTTTACCTGGGGCATCAATGCTGCAGCCTAACCTCAGTGAGCTGATGGCAGAATTTGACTGGACTTCTCTGTGTAAAGCCAGGAGAAACGTTTGGTGCTGGTGTTTGTGCAGGAAGCGGTCTCCCCTGGGCGGTGGTTGTACGCCGGGTGGTCGGGGAGGCTGCCAGACCCCGGTGCCCGACTTGCGGAGGGGGGCACAGTGGGCCTGGGTCCCTCCAGTGCCGGGGCCACATCTCCGTCTGGCACAGGCTGTCTGGTTTCTGACACGAAACTCTCACCCTGCTTTAAAAAGGGCACTGTCAGCTGGTGCTCTGCCATGAACCTCAGGTATGAGCTGAGCTCCAGAACCGCTCCTTGTTGATGGGTCCCTTTCAGAGATCCAAGAGCTTTTCAGGGTGCTTTGTTTAAACCATGATCATGTTTTGCCCTGGTGAATGTTAGTTCTCCGAGTGGTTATCTTTGGTTATATGCAGCCGGGTCTATTGCAAATAGTTCTTCTGTGATTACCTTTTAACTGAGTCCCAGCGCGGTGATGGATAGTGCAGCGAGGAGTTCTTCATTTAAAATCCTGCTGTCGAACTGAAGGAAAGGTTGGAGCAGTTCCCTGCGTAAGGTGGGGATAGTTCTCCCTGACGGAAGAGACATCCATCTAAATGTTGACAAAGACATTTTTGTGCTTCTGGGATGCATCAGCCTGTGCTAAATGGTGGATATTGTCTTGAATACCCTCCAGGGTGTTCAATCCACATAGTGTTGTTTCCAGCTATGCTGTTCCATGCTACCTTTCCATTAAGTGACAGTGTTTTTTCTAAATTACTGACTTTTTGGTTTATGAGGGCGAGTTTATTTCTTAATTCTGTGGGGCTACAAGGGCATTAAGTGGGCAAGTCCTTTAATTTAAAATATACAAGTGCATTGCTGCTCTTGTTCTCTGATGAATCGAACATTGGGTGTATTAATACCAGTAATGGAACATAATGGCTCCTTATCAAAAGTAAAGATAATTATTTCAGGAACACAAAACTAACCTTGCCAGATAATTGCTTGTTGAAATCTAATGCTGTGCAACAAATGGGGGATTATTAACAGCAGGCTCCCATGTTCGTCTGCTATATAACATTATGTTACAATGATAGGGCTATAACTGCATTAAAAGCATACCTCTTCTCGTGGAGATGCATGTAAATCCTTGATTAAGGATTTTGATTACATGTACTGTTGCGGCTGTACTGTTTTTAATAAATTGTTGTGTTGTCCTCCAAAATGCTGGGGAGCTCTGAGTATATTTTGTCAGATGTGGGTTATATAGGTGTATGTTACTTGCTGAATGAAAAAAAACCCTCATTCCATTTCCATTTTTCTGATTTTTTTTTTGCTTGTGTTTTCTTAAAACCACAAACCAGTCCTTGTGATTTTAAATGCATGTTCATCCAGCAGGCACCATGAGATCCGTGAAGATTTTCATCTACAGGAAAAAAGCGTATCTTAACATGAACTGGTGAAAAAAAGGTGGAAGGTAGCAAAAACTCAGGCTAGAGAGACAGTTTTCAGATTACATGAGTAATGAAACCCAAAATAACTTTAGAGAGATGTTAGATTTCGGTCATCTGAAGTCTTTAAATCATGAGCGAGCCTTTTTGTTCAACTACGTGGTGTAACTTAAACCAACCAGCAGTTGTTTAAGCTTTGAATTTTCACTATGAGCTACAGAAGACACCTGCTTGCTCAGCTTGAGGCGAATGGTGTGGTTGAGTGGAGAGCCTTGGGTTAGAACGGTGCGCTGCTTTCACTGTTTCTGTGGGTTTAGCTCTTAGTTCTCAGTCCCAGGTTCAAGAGCGAGCTACCTGCTGCGTTCTACTGACTGGCTGTTCACTGGCTGCTGCAACCTGCTCCGGCTTCTCTTCAGAAGAGGATGTTGTGGGTGGGTGTTTTGTCTGGTGGACCAGGGTGACGGGATGCTCCTGACCAGTGACCCCACTGTGTGCTGGTTGTCCTCTCTTCTCACCATCTTCAGTGTGCTTTGAGGTCACTCTGCAAGTGATCCACACAGACCTCAGGTGTTTTTCCAGTTACCTAAGTGCGTCCTTTCCCAGAGCAAATCTGGTGACGGGGATAATTCATTTCAAAACACATTTTCTGCAGTCTGCAATTGTACCTTTAAAGATGGGAGAATGTCTCACAATGAAGTCTTGCTCCGCACTGATAAAATATTTCATACTACTTCATTTTATGACTAAAAAGTTAAATTCTGTTTTTTGTCATCATGGTTGATAATAAGATTATAATGTTGGTATAGTCTAACAGTTTTTGTCAAGGGTAGTCCACCAATGCTACTAGAGAGTATAGTAGCAAGCACAAAAAGCACTAAAACCATATAAAGTTTTCTACAACAAACTTTGTACAAAAAAATCAATCTGTATCAAAAAAGCATTATTTACTTAATGATTTGTGACTGAAAAAAGCCACAGGAAAAATTGCCTTATTTCAAGAGGCAATCACGAAGGCTTGAAAGTATAGATAACCTCATTTCTCCACTCTCATTTTATCTGCTTTCTCTCCCCGAACTGGAAAACTGCTGCCATAACTGTATCTATTTCCTGTAGGAGCTATTAGTCAGTAGCATTACATCCGCTTAAACGTGATCACTTTTCTCAATGTTACTGATATGCTATTATCACGTAATATTGCTCATCCATCAGAGGTTGCCGTGTTTTCTGTGCTGACTGTGGAATAGAGGAGAGTGGAAGCGTCCTCTAAAAAAAAGTACAGAGATTCCAAAATATTTCAGTAATACTCTCTCTCTCTCTTATGTTACAGAGCACAAACTTCTCGTAGTGTATTTCAAGGTTGTGACACGAAATGTTTCTCTGCTTTGAATTCCTAAGCAAAAGCACTTTAACCATCAGTTTTGAGCGTAACCATCTCAATTCCTCTTTATTTAAATGGCAGATTTAATATAAACTCCATCTGGCTTCCATAGGAAGCTTGCACAAGTCTTTGGAAATTGATTTTTTTTTTTTTTTTTTTTCAGGACACAAGGAACTGTGGCCAGGATTAGAACCTCTTCCTCCTTGCCAGATGGCAAGTTTATTGAATCTGGTTTTAACTTACTAGGGCTTAAAGGAATGAACACAGCTCGGACAAGTCACTGCTACGTTTCTACTTCAAAGGTCTCCTTCAAAATCAGCCTCTAAAGATTTATATGCAGAGCGTGGCTGTGACCTGGGTAGTCTGTTGTGAACCTCTCATCTCTTTCAGTGGTTGAAATGGAGTTAGAGTGACACAAAGCACTTCACAAAATCCCTGTAATTTCCAGATCAGCAGCGTTGGGCGCATCTTGTTACATGGCTAAATCAAATTTATAGGTTGTTTGGTTCTTTTTTTTTTTTTACTTTTACTAGCTAAGTTTCTACAGTGTTGTAAAGTCTCTTCACTTGAAATACTTGTTTTCTAAGTAAAACATGAAAGTATGTCAGATCCGCTGGTATCACTTAAAACTATCCTTAGGTGCTATCCTTAATATAGAAGTATGTTCTGTACCAAAAACTAATGTGTTTGATGGACAGAACTTAGTTTCATCAGCTTTTAGGTTTGAATTGGGGAGAAGATGATCTTGCTTCTACTTAAATTTCTTACAGCAACTTTCCCTAATTTTTGAAGTGGCTTTTATGATTGTGAAAAACATTTCTGGTTAATTAGCGATGCAAATTCCAAATTATTTTATGAAGGAATCCCCCTCTCTTCTCAAAATACAAAACATTGTTTTGCATTTCTGTTATCTACACAGAAATAAAATTTTTATATTACAGGATTTTTTTCCCCTTGTTTCTGAGAGTGGAGAAGACTGCTCCTGTGAATTCATGCCAAAGAATTTCAGAGAGTCTGCAGCACAAATACTAATTTTTTCTTTCAAGTGCAGAGCAGTCAGGATGCTGACCTCTGCTGAGGTGTAGTTGCATGCAAAGTTTGAAACGCTTAAGTGGCAACGTGTGTCATAATTATTCATATGCATTATTAAACATGACTGTACATACTAGAAAGCAGTGTGTGCCCAGATTTGTGGAGCAAAGCATATAAAGATTAACACTTGTTTAAGACAAGGAAATAAATGATTACAACTCATAATAATCCATTTTTTCCCTTTTCCAGTTTCACACTTTACACATTCACACTGTTTATGTATACTGTATTTTCTATATGCTCCATTTATTGGAGGTGACTTCATGTCTCTGCTACGGTGCCCGTTCTTGCAGCACGTGATGCGTTTGTGATGCTGAGCACACAGCATCGCTCACATTAGAACTGTTTGTCCCTGTCTTAGAAATAAGGAAATAAGTAAATATTCCTCTGTCCTGTTGCTAGTATTGTATAAGCCTCATTTGTATGCATCAGTGGGTTAAATGTCATTTTTAAGTCTTAAGCAGCGAATTTTCAGTGTTGAATTTCATGTGAGGAAGTTATTATTAATTCTAGAATCAAGATTTTGTAGAAAATACCTGAGGGAGATCTGTTTGCCTGCACTGGGAATGGGCCTGCTATTGGGATATCGCCTTATCTCTCTTGTTAACGAACCAGTTTGTTAGGACTTCTAGCAATGGGTATCCATCAGGTTTTCTGGCACTTCAAAAAAGACAGAGAGGGGGACAGGAAAAATATTTGAAATTTATTATGAATGTTCAGGAATCTAACATACAAAAAAGATAGTGAGAGCACCAGAATCAGAAGTAGTAGTTTTCTTCCAGACAAAGGATGTCAGGAGTTAATGCTTTTCTAAAATTCTCAAAAAGGTTATTGTTGGCTTCCTTCTGAATTAATTACTTTGGCGCTAATTCACCTACTGTATTCCTCTACCACTTTATTCATATATTGCAAAGTATATGTAGAAAAAGTTATGGGACTCTGTAAACCTCGGGGATGTAATTGCATCCAGGGATACTGATGATGTCATGAATTGTTGCAAGGTACAGTGGTTTCTGTGGGATCTCCAAATAAAATTAGAGGTCTCTTGTTTACAGTTTGTTTGCAGTCTTCTCCATTCAGTAGAACAGTGTATGGATCCAATAACAAAAAATAAATACGTGCTGTAGCCTGATGCTATTTTGAAGATGTTTTGGCATTATAGCCCTAATTGTACTGCTGTATCCCAGTTGTATCTGGCTTGAGTTAAGCTAAGATAGTCTTATATTAGTAAGATATGGAAACTGTTGTTATTTTCATTTGTTCAGCAGAAGTGTGAGCCTTTTATATGCCTTACTCCTTATCAAATCAGATTAAATGATGCAAAATTCTGGAATATGCAAGTATTCTTTTGTATGGGAGTAAGTATTGGCTGTCAGTGCAGGTGAAGTACGAGAGTGGCAGTTCCAGTATTTCAGTGCGTGTGCACGAGTGCAAGGAGCATCACTTTGTACTTTCCTTGCTTGTGAAGCGCTCCACTCTGATCATATCTGCAAGCAGTAGAATCGGAAGGGAAGCATTGGAAAGGGGGTAGAGAGGCCACTGCAGAGTGACCTGGTGAGATGAGATCAGCTGGAGGAGCAGGCACCAAGGGCAACTTGAGCCCTACTAAATGTAAATATCTGCAGTGTTGGGGTGTGGAGGGGTAAAATTGGAGAAGAACACTGGGTCAGTCACAGCCATTGTATTAAAAATAAATGTACGTTTCCCTCCCCACTTCAGACAAGTCGGTTCTCTGCTTTCCCATCTGTCATATTTTAAATACGTATAAGACTTTCATATCAATTTTATTTAAACAACTCCCATTTGCTATACCAAAAGTATCACGCTGGCCTGGACTCCAATGTAGGAGAGGTTTTACGTAATCCAAGGAAAAGTATGTGATGCGTTTCTGTGTTTTCTCTCAGCAGAGGGTATGTTTGGGTTTCTAAAGTGTGCGATTTCATCAAAGGGTTTTTCCTTCTTTGAATATTATCTGTGAGATAGTGGAATTACACTAGCCGAAAAGCCGAAAAGCTCCGGATACAGACTGAAGTGAAATTTGGCAAGCAGAGCTTCATTAAGCGTTCTGCTTAAACTGGGCCATGTTTACAGCAAAGAGGTTTTGCTTTCAAAAAGCAGATGATTTTCGTAACTTGAGCGTAAACTATAGGCCAAATTTTTGGTGGCTATAAGTCCCTGGCTTGAGTGCAGTAAAACTATACTGATTTACGCCAGATGAGGATGTGCCTCTTTCCACACTTTCCACATCTTTTTTAATGCTTCTTTAATCCTTAGAGAACGAAGCCTCTGGATCTTTGGAAATGTATCTCTTAAGAAAATGCCACTGCAAAAACTATTTAACTGGGAGCACCTCTCCTCTTGTGTGCCTTTCTTTGCAGCTACCTTTGGTCTCTACTTCCCCAGGAAAGAGTACTCGGAGAATGTCTACATGGATCAGCCAGCAGGTACCCCGCTCCTGCGCATCCACGCCTTGAGAGATTCGCATGGGGAGGTGGCCCGCTTTCATCTGTGCCAGAATCTCATCATTTCTCGAGCAAGATCCCTTGCAAATAATTGGTTTCAAATCAGAGAGAAAACAGGGCTTCTCTACCTCAGCAAAAGCCTGGATAGAGAAGACTTTAACATGCTGCGTAAGTATGGGAAGACTGGCTTGTCTTGTTTGTTAAACCAAAGTACATTCAGATCATGAGGTTTATCCATCAGCATACAAGCATGAAATTTGGAAAAAACCCATCTGCCCTTTTTAAAATGAGAAACCAGACCCAGCGAAACCCGCAGCAAATGCAATGAACCATATGCCAAAGCAAGTGCTGACCTGATCTGGTTGCTCGCACTGTGGACTCAATATGGTGGGAAAGTTGCATTACTTGACATATTTTTTTCTGCATTACTCAGCTGTATAAGTCATAGCTTTACACTGAGATCTGCAGTTTGCTCATCTACTAATGCAAATCAAGCCAATTCCACTGTGTTAATTCTGGGCGTTTAGTGCCCAGACCAATGTTGGACTGGGTAGTCCAACAACTAAACCAGTTGGATTAGTTCAAGCTCTGATACAAACAGTCCTTGAGCTCTGGTGACATGGTTTCGCAAAGTACGTTTGCACGTAACGCCAAACGGCTCTTGGAAGAAATGGTTAAGTGTATCCCTCTCCCTCTCTTGAGGTTTGACTTTGTTAGAGAACCTTACGATTAAACTACAGAAATTAGTTATCTCAGGTTTTTCCCTTTCTTTTATGCTCTAGCAGTAAATTGGTTTTTGGTGATTTTGATCTATGAGGAAATTAGGTATCATTAGATGGTGAAGCAGGAAATGGGCGAGGAGTTAATGGCATACCGCTGTGATCAGTTGCAGAAATTCTGCTGTTGGAGAGAGTCTGTAGTAACTGTCCAGAGTTTGCAAGAGCCATATATCAACACTACCCTGTGACTGAGGTGCCTCGATGTTTCAGTGTTCAACTTCAGACACTTACTGCTTTATTTTTTAAGTGCTGAGTGCCTGATTTGTCACCCATTTTCAATGCATTTTTGGTACTTGGTGTTCGTGAATATCAGATAGCTATTTGTAGCTGAACAAAGAATAGCCACCCAGAACCTGAGGGTCTTGTTTTGTTCATATGGATCAAAGTGACCTAGTTTTCAAGTGAATAAGGTCTGTTACAGAGATGCTATCATTCTGTCTGCAGTCAAAGCAAGGTAATCAAAATAATTAAGGCTCGAGGCTGTATTAGTAGATGCCACAGGTTGATTTTAACTCCTATGTTATCTTTTGACCAGCTCTTTATATTTCAAAATGATGAAGCAATTTGTCCTCCAGGCATAAACAATTTGGGCGTATCCTCAACTGGCATAAGCTGTCAGAACACTGTGACTTAAAGGACAGCTAGCAGTTGCTATGGGTCTGTCCTGAATATTTATTGCCATTTTGCACACTTTTTTCCCTGCTGCCACCCCATGCTGCTCTAGTCCCCCGAAAAAGCAGTCCTAGCAAAAAGCTGATTACTGTTAGTGGCGTGTTTTGTGTCAGTGTCTTACAGACAGAACGCTGGCATCGTTCTGTGAGGTTCTACAATGTAAAATTGAGGGTAAGACCTATAGTTTTTTGGCTTGTTGGTGTTATTAAGACTATGTTATTAAGACTAAGATTTAAAGTCTTCCAACCAGCAGATAACGTATTCAAAAATTGTTATATTACATAATAGGAGTATATGGTTGGTTGTGGAGTAATGGACTAGAGCACAAAATGGGTAAAAGAAATGCTGGCTTGTCTTCTATAAAATATTTCTTCTGGTGTTTTTTGTCCTGAAGCTGTAGGAAACTGGATACCATTATCAAAGGTGGTGCTGTATGTCTTCCTTTCATCCCACCCTTTCCAAGAGAAGGAATGCGACTCTGCGATGCGCACCACTGTTTTCCTCTCCTTGATCAATGCTACTGCACCAGCTTGCGGTTCCCTGACAGCAAGGCAGCTTTGCTTCACAGAAATGGATCTCTCCTTTCACATCAAGGAGAATAAACCACCTGGCACATTTCATCAGCTCCAGTTACCCTCAGTTCATCATCTGTGTCAGAATCTCAGCATTTCCTACAAACTGCTGTCAGGTAAAACTGGAACTCAGCTGCTCACGTACCAGCAAGAGATGTAACCAACTGCACTGCTAAGATCTCTTTTGTAGTAGATCCTGTAGGTTGATTCCATAAAAGAAATTCCATTGCAAACATGAACTGAGCCTGAAGATTTTGCCTTTGATACACAGAGAGGATGGGAAGGAGGACTGTCCCTTAAGGAAAAAAGATTGGGTTTAGAAGTTTGCACCTGCTAAGATCAGATCTGGAATATCCTGAGCTTTAAATTGTGCTGCTTCTAGACTGTAGGATCTTCCCATCTGTTCTGTTTTCTGCCTACCCTAGTATCACCCCACAACCTCCTTCTCTTTCACTTCTGAGTCTGCCTTTTATTACGCAGTCACAATGTCCAAATGGATTTACTGGACTGCAAAAAAGTATTAAAGAAACAAACAAAAAAAAAATCAGCGTCCTATAATGGGAAGTGACTGTCCCTATTTATGCTGTGGCTGTGTTTTTCAGCTGAAGGCGTGCCCTTCCGATACAATGAGAACACCACTGGCGTGAGTGTGACGCAGCGCCTGGATCGGGAGGAGAGAGAGCGATATGAGCTGATTGCCAAATGCACCGTGAGAGAGGGCTTCAGGGAAATGCAGGTGGAGGTGCCTTTCCTGGTGAATGTATTGGACGAGGATGACTCTCCTCCCTTCCTTCCCAATGGCACCGATACCGCAGACGCTGTCGTGGAGTTCAGCAGGAAAGAGGTAACGTTCTCCTTTCTCTAGTCCCTAGTGTAGGAGCGCAGTGGTGGGAGGAGTGATGGCAGGGAAGCGCCGTGCTCTGGGTGATGGATCTCAGCATCAAGCACGTGACCATGCTATGCTCTCCAGAGCCGTGACTAGAAAACACTGAGTCTGTAGAGTTCCTCTCCGCTGAGCTGTATTTTATTCAGACCACAAGCTAAGAAGAGTCTGGGTCAGGATTTAAACAGTGTAAAGAAATGTTAGCCATTTCCACGGTCAGGATGGACAGTTGCTAGGACTGTGGTCAGGATCGCTGTATCTCCCCATGCTGAGCTCTGCTCTGTATTTATTATGGGGTTGCTTCCCCCAGGTGACTAAAAATGAGAGTCGTTATAGCAGGTGTATGTGTGTATCCTTCCCATACATGCAAATCTAGATCAGATATCAGAACTACATTCAGAACATTTATTAGGATGCCGTACCAGTTAACAGAAAGTTAGGAGGAGCGGTCGTCTGCTGGAGACAAACATTGCATCTGCAAAGGCGTTAAAGTTTCCAGCGTCAGGCTGTTAAGCGAGAGCTCCAGGATCTTGCTTTGATGGTGCCCTCCCGAGGTGATCTTTCAAGAGGTCTAAACCCCTGGATGTCTTTGTGTCTGCTTCCTGCACACGTACAGCCCTTGCTTCAGTAGTGAAGTATGCAAGTGAGCTCTTTGGCTCTTCCCACTGGAGCAACAACCCTTTACAAGTCAATGGCATAGAGAAGGTACTTCTTTTGGGGCTTAAATGGTGCATTTTTCATGAGAGGACTTCTGTTTCACAACAGTGACAATTCGGTTTTTTGCTGTCAGATTTCCCTTCCAAGCGTGTTTTGCTTACGTTTGTGTCTGGAAGGGAAAAGAATTATTTTTCTGGGGGTTTGCTGCCACCTCCCGACTAGAACAAGTGTTGGCAAAACACCTACAAACACCTCACGTTTGCCTGATTGTAAAGCAATTCGTTTTCACTTTTGAAAATTTTGAGATTTCGGAGTTTGATTTAGCTCTAGATGATAGAAAGCCAAGATCTGATAAAACTGCTTTATAAAGTAAAATATTCTCTTTGAAATTATGTGCCTACAAAGCGTTCAGAACAGAGTGAATTTCACTGTCACTTTGCAATGGAAAAAAAGCATTGTGTTTGGAAACTTTCAATCTTTTCTAGTAACTGAATGAACTTTAAACAACAAAATTGCTAATCAAAATTTTAAAGGCCTGATGGGTTCAGTGTCCAGGTAGAGAACGGCAATCTAGTAGACTAAGCAGAAGACAGCCAACTCAGGCCACTCCTCTAATTTCAGGTAATGTTTGACCTGTCTGAATGTATTTCCTTGTCTCTTTAAGTGCACATATTATCTGATTTTTAGTAGTATTGTAGAATAAAATTAATTTAAAAAAAAAAAAAAGAAAAAATCAAGAGCTGTGCATGGGCACTCATTGCCTACCTCAAAAGTTTAGCACTGTAATTAGACATAGACTCTGTAACAAGTTCTTTTTCACTGCCATTTTCTTTTGAGCTTCTAACTCAGGTCCAGATAGGTGTGAAATAGTGGTGACCAGTGTCCTGGGTTTGGCCAGGACAGGGTTAATTTTCACCGGACTCCAGGAAGGGGCACAGCCGGGGAGTGGGGGCTGACCCCACCTGGCCAAACAGAGCCCGGTATTCCATACCATGTGCCGTCTCGCTGCGTT
>Ga0181612_110577_pt1 | contig 19530 bp, 6 predicted proteins | sample HoacroProtozoa21_FD_119630 | JGI IMG/M metagenome (GOLD analysis project Ga0181612, IMG submission 119630) | Hoatzin crop microbial communities from Cojedes, Venezuel. Combined Assembly of Gp0051906, Gp0051904, Gp0051908 | reverse complement strand
TTTGTCTTCTTCCCGTTATGAAAAATGGAGGGACTTCTTTTTTTCATTTTCCATGATTAGTTCCTTCCCCCGGGGGCAAAAGTAGGGGGGTTTTGGAATTTTTGGGTTTTTTTTTTTTTTTTTTTTGGGGTGGAAATGCTATCTTTCTTCTTAGTGCTGCCAGTGGTATTCCTCCTCACTGCGTCTTTTCTAGGGAAAATGATTAGCTGTTCTGGTCTAAAAGCTACTGGGATTTGAATAAACACCTACGATAAGATTATGTTAAAAGAGAAGTCTAGCTGGTGAGAAGAAAGCTCTTGTACCACCTGTAGAGTGATGAGAAGTTGCATTTTCTGCCCTATGACTTTTTATAACAACTTTTCCTTTACTGTTGTGACAGCCCGCTACGCCTGTTCCTGTTTAAAACTCGATACAAGTGTCTGTACTTTTCATCTTGAAAGTCAGGTTAGGACAGTATACGTTGCAGAAAATTTTCTCAGAATATCAAATGATGTCTTGTCTTGTTGGCTGATACAGTCAGCTGCAAAAAACTTTCAAAGTAGGCTAGTGGAGCAAGACATTAAGCGTTCATTTTTTATGCTTTCATGCAGTAGCTTATCCTGATGTAAGTAGGACAGAGAGATCCTGAGGATTGTCTGTTCTTTCTGAAGTGCGTTCCACTGGTATGTGTACGTCGATGTAGAGCAGGCTTGAACTTGGAGAGTTTAGCTGCAGAATGTTGTTGGTAGGCTTTTGGCTGGCAAACTTTCCACAAGAAGTTGCACTGAAGACTACAAGGTATGACCTTGACGCCTGCTACAAGTTTTTTCTTGTTTACTTAGGAGTTGGGTGGTGGGGAGGAAATGAATAATTGAAAATTTTCCGTTTCTAACTTACTGGAAGTTTGGTACTTATCTTTAAACTTTTCCATAATGCTTGTATATACTTCATCTGAACGGCGCAGTTCAAATGACAGTGCTTTGTGTAAGAAAATATGTGAATGAGAGGGGGTTTTAAAATTTACTTTAGAAGTAGAGTTCCTAACTCTAAAAGGTGAAAAACGCTGGTTTGACACATGCACATTTAGTGAAAGGAAAGTTGTTTCTTACAAATATCATTGATTTCTGTGATTAGGGTCATGAGCTAGCAGTTCTGTAATTGAATAAGAAGGGAAAAAGAAAAGGTGAGGGCTGATGATTATGTGGCATCTTTTCCTATCAATATACATCTTTTCTAAAGAGCATTATGGAGACTTAATTTTTTAGGGAAGGTGTGTAGTCTTTTCCCCGACTTAAGGTGGACGTCTTTGTGGCACTGGCTCTGCGTGGGGAAAGTTTCTAGAACGCTGCAGCCTTCTGGGAAGGTCACACCCGTAATGCAGAACAAATAAGACAGGTCAGAAACAAGCTCCTTCCCGTCTGGTCACAAAACCAGCTGTGCCACGTATTCACCCAGTTTTGTACAACAATAACTGTGCTGCTGCATCAGTACGAACCTCCTGTTTTGCGTGTGTTTTTTTGCATCGGTGCAAGAAGCATCACAGTTTCTACAGGAAGGGGACAGAGGAGCAGCCTGGAGGATCCAGTCCTTTGTGGGATTGGAAGTTGGGAGAGGTCACTTCCCCATGAATCCCAAGAATCTTAAGGGTCTAAAAGACTGTAACCACTGCCTTCTCTGCAGGCTCCCAAATACAGCCTCCTCAGGGGATGTTGTTAAGGAAACTGAGCTTCCTGACCCCTGCTCCTATGTAGCACTCTCTCATCTAGGAAACATAGATTGGTTGATACCCATATGTTTCTTAAACAGGGTATTTTCAATGTAGCTGTCACTTTTGCTGAGCATCGGTGAACCACAGTTTGTGGCATATGGGTAAGAATTTCTAACAACAGTGTGTGAGAGGTTGAAGCCTTAAAAAGGGTTGTTGGAAAAGTAACATTTGATGGCTGCTTTAAAAACTATCCGTGAAGACAAACTTGGACTTTCTAAAGAATCATAGAATCATGAAGGTTGGAAAAGACCTCTGAGATCATCAGGTCCAGCTGTTAAGGTCCTGATACGGCTATTTCTTCTTGGGGCAGACTCTTGTGCAGTGTACCAGTTGTCTTCAGGAGGCTTGCTGGCCTCATCTGTTAAATGTCATCGAGGAAAATAGGGCATTCCCTTTAAGGGAATGATTAAATAGGGACACTGCCTCAAGGGGTAGTTTTCTGCACATTTATACAGTGACTGATAAAACCATATGGGTCTTGTAAGTCTATTCTAATTGAATCAGCTTTTATTCAAAGACAGAATTGCTAGAAATGCACTGAATGGATGAATTCCAAGTAAATGATTCACACTGTAAACCAGCTAGGAATATGAAAGCACTGGAAATCAGAGCTGGCTGAAAGTTAGAATCCAAATATACATAGGATGTGTAGAAATTGCATTGTTACTCTGCAATATGCATATGGATCTATATTATGTTTTCCCATATAGACCACTAGCTCCATTGTTTGCACTGTCATAATATTCAGTTGTATTATTTGCAGAGGCAGTGTAATGTACTGTTAACACTCTAGGATATGGCAGAAGTGATGGTAATGGGAAAAAATAATTTTGGATAACAATGTAAATTATCGATGTTGAAGATGCATTTAATCATGAACTGCTTCAATGTAGAAATAAAGACTAGTTTCTCACAAGATGGCTTTGTGTGGTGATTAGCGTGAGCATCTTCATGTGACATAGTAAGCTAAACATAGTTTAATCTGATAGTTTTTATTCTCTGAATAGCTTAATAGAGTACTGATGACTGAGTGAGTGAGCTGAGCTGTGTCAGAATCCAAAGACTGCTTTTCCTGCTAGTGATTTAATTTAATTGCTAGCAACTCTTGTACTTGCATTACAAGAACTGGTAATAGGAAATATTTTTTGCTTTTCATGATATGACTTAAACTGCTAAAAATCAGGAGTTGGCATCATTACATGAACTGCTAGCTTCTGTGTAGACCACAGTGTGCGAGATCCAACTGGCCACAGTGCTTGAAATACTACTTGGTATACACAGTGTTCCTGATGATTTCCTGTTTGCTTTAAATAATGTCACTGATGTGCTTATGCAGAAATGAATCCTTTTTTTCTTTTTTTCTTTCTTTGGTATTAGGAGGTAAGTTGTGGTCTGGTTGCGCTTGATCACGTAAATCAGCGATGGTAATGGAACAAATATTTGTGCTGGGTTTTTAGTGAAGTTGAAAAAGCAGCTGCCTTTGTTACGGATTATTGTTTCCTCAGCATTTTGGCAGACCCTGGAAGCTCTCGTTGCACAAGGTGCTGCACAAAGAGCTTGTGGAGCAGATGTGATAGTCCATTAAAAGTTAAATGTGATTTTAAAAAGTAAATTTTGCTTATGTATCAAATCTAGGGGAAAAAAAAGTTAATTTAGTTGAAAAATTGCCTGATGGAAGAAAATAAAGTCTCAAAAAATTGTAGCTACTAATCTGCAATTCTGTGGAAGAATATATTAAAAGCTGTTGTGCATTTTGTGTATAGAAATGCGTTGACAATTCTAATTAATTGGGAATGAGTGTTTTGCATTTGACAACAAGAGTCCTCCACTATTGCAGTTTGAAAAATATTACGTCCTTTAAATGTTTACTGTCAAACAAGCACTTGAAAAATTGCGTGTCTCCTTGAGACACAAAGAAAGATCAGTAAAAAAGATAGGGAAATTGATAGGGTAAAGATAGGGAATCTTTTTCTTGGCTTCTGTACAGCCAGATTGCATGTATCTACACCTTAATGATATGGATTTGTGCATAAACTGGAATGAATAGCCTAAAATGTAAGACTTCATCTTTTGCCTTGTCACTTGAAGTTTAATAAGATTCTGCCATTCACTATGTGTCAAATTGACTGCATTATTACATGAGGACAGTTAGTGCAATGACTTAATGCGTGTGTGTGTGTCTCGGTTCTATTGATTTCTTTCTAAATTGTAAAGAACTTAACAATTTCTGGACTCTTAGGAAATTCTTCACCTGTGCATTTGTAAGCCAAGATTATGATGCTAAGTTAAATTTGGTTCCCTTTATTTAAAGTTGTCAACACCATTGCAATGTCTATATAAATATAGGTCTCGGCCTTCCAACATTTTTCATGGATTCCTAGTTTGTTGTGGTTTTTTTTTGTTTAAAGAAAAAAGCAATCTCTTTGCAGTTAAGCTCTTTGCAGGCGGAGGTCAGCTCAAAACAAGGAAGAGGGGGGTAACTGTATATATGTTTTAATTTTTCACTGTTAGGTGAAGTTGCTTACATTTGCTATTACTAAAGCCAGTTACAGTGGAAGGGAAAAGAGACTCTGGAAGGGGCGTAGATGCAAAAATCGCTAGTGTCATTGTACCCTGATCTGCAGAAAGACTTCTGAAAAAGAGAGGAAACATGTCTGAGGAAGCGGGAACATTAACTGATATTTGTGAAGTATCTTGTTATCAGTATATGAGGGTGGGGGGAGGGATATAATGCTATTAAAAAGAATTGACTTCTGGAGGTGAGAGGACAGTTTATTTACTTCTTAGTAACTTCTACTTCAAAGTACTGTATTACTTGTTACAGAAACTGAATTTGAAATATATATATATATTTCATTCTGGAGCCATTTAGACCTTCTGGCGTCTAAATCTACATAATCAGCCCATCATGGAAAAGTCAGATTCCAAAGCTGCTGGTTGTAACCTGTCCTGTGATCTTCAGAGTAGAAAGCTGTCTAAGCTCTATCACAAAGTTACAGTTAGAATTTTGCATAATTAATGTCTTGAAAACATGCGTGAAGCATATCATACTATAATATCGCTGCAATATTTAACTATAGCTGTACCCTGTAAAATTTACTGAAACAAATACCCTAAGAATTGCTCAAAACATTCATACCTAAGTGAAGATATTCTCCTGATAATATGTGTTACAGGAGTAGTCTTTCACTTAGAAAATCTACTGAAAACCACTTTTTCATATCCATCTTTTTGCCTGTTTGGTGAAAGAGCTGTTTACTGTGAAATCGTGCATTTTTCCAGCTGACTCCCTGTATACATCTACTTGCTTTGGAAATTAGGAACAACTTTTTATTTTTAAATTAATTCTTCTAATTACTGTGCTAAGATATATTTGAGAATGTGGACCTTAGTAGTTAGAGAAATTAGGACATGTGGTGAAGGAGATTTGAGTAGGGACTAGCAAGAATATGATGATGAAGTAGAAAGTATGCAAAGATAAGCTTTTCTTGAGATTTCAGTAATGACTGTGAACTAGAAAAATGGAGATTAGAGTATTACTGTGGATATCAGATTTCTATTAGCTTCTTGAGACATTAATATTTAGGATAGACGTGAGTGGAAAATGATCTTCAAATAAATTGTAAGATATTTAAAGCCTGTACATCTGCATTGGGAAATGATCCAGTCTAGTAATGAAAGAACAGAGTAGGATTTGAATGATTTGACTTTGTTCTCAACAAGATTTTAATGCACTCAGCTGTATTCTGTTCAGATTTTTGAAAGACATATGTGATACAAACATCAGCAAAACAAGATTTTTATTAGGGCTTGGTTAAACCTAACTATTTGTTCCTGTGGTTTTGTTTAGTTCACAGTGGCATATTGCTAACTGAGTTACTTAGAGAGAAATTATTTGAGAAAATAATTATTAGCTTTACAGGAGTTTGTCTTTTTGGTTGTGGTGGCAGTTCTGAGAAGTGTTGAGCAGCGTGGTCTGTAGGTTTATTAGATGCATGGCTCTGGAGTGAGCATGTGTGGTTCTTCTTGGTGAGCTGATATGTCAGGTCTCATACTGTCTTGCAAATGCATTCTGAAAACACTCGTGGAAGTGTTTTAAACAGTTTCAATTGTTTTTGATGTAGTGTTGCAGAATTTGAGACTAGCCTTTTGAGAGACTAGTCTTTTAACAGCTTTGTGAAATTATCCAGCCAAGTGATATTTATGAAGGGATATTTACAAAATTATTTGATTAGGTAGGTGAAGAGGGAGTCATAATCATCATGAGGTTGGCTTTACTTGTGTGGTCTGGAGGTGAGGAACATACGGTAAGATGTAAAAATAAAGTAGCCAAGGAGTGATACAGAATATTGAGTATCACATCAATCTGCATGTCTAAGTACGGATATCTGAACTATAGCCCTGTATTCAAGATGCAGTACTGAAATTATGCTATGAATTTTCCAAGAATGTATTGACATGTCTGAAGTAGAATACGTTTGCTGCTAGCCAGTGGGTAGCACACTTTAAAAAAAGGTCATTAGAAATGGCCTCCATCCTGTTACTTTCTTCATAAAGGCTGAAGCTATAAGAAGACGACTAAATTTAATGAATTCCAAGGTCTATCCTCCTTCTTCAGGGATTACTCTTATTTTCAGTGGCAGTGCACTACAAAATACGGACAACTAAAGCTTTCAGTCTACCTCCTGACACAAGAATTAAATTTGCTACCAAATTCTAAAAGAATTGAAGGTTGGAAAAACTCAGGCATGTTAACAAGGCATTTCTGAAATCCTCACTGGATGAGGGGATAGCAAAAGCTGGTGGAAGAGGAGTGCTAGACTGAAATAAGAATTCCATTTGAAAAAAATACTGAGTATCTTAACTCAGTCAGAAATACACAGTAGCAGATGGAAAGGTGATAGGCAAGTCTGCAGGGCACTAGAGGGAGAGGAATACCTTTTTTTTTCATAATGGTGTAAATCTGTGGTAACTTCTAGGTGAACAAAATACACACAACTTTTGTAGGTTTGCTGTCAGTTGAGAAATTGTAAATTTGGTGGAGAGTCGGTTTAGAAGAGTTTGATAGTGGCTTCTAAAAGATTGAATTTCAAAAAGAAGACAGATGCCCCAAAAAGAGGTGGGTTGGAGGGAGGGCAACAAGGTACAATTGAAATAGAAATTAGTTGTGTAATGGTAACTGTTTTTAAAACATGGTATATATTGCTCTAAGTTATATGCTGTTTTCAGGTATCCAACAGTTTTATAAGTCTTGTAGGCAGCGTAAACCGATATTTGATGTGTCTGAACTTTCTAGCATGGTTGAATATCTTAAATATCAGATGTTATCATACTGGGGATAGTATAGAAGAGTGTATAGTTTTAGGCAAAACAAGGGAGATTTTTGTATGAATACTAGTGGACATGATGGGTTTGCGAAAAACATAGGAAGAGTGATTAATCTTTGAAGTATACAATTACTTGACTAGAAGGTCAAGTGGGGAAGGTGGTAGTTCTGAATTTGAGAGGAATGCATTAAATGCCTTCCTTGCATTTGGCAGTAATTTTGAGAAGTGTCTTAAAATTTTAATGCTGTTTGAATTGTTACAGTAATATCATACATTCCTGTGCATCACCTTGTTGTCAGAACTGCCTGCAGGAAGGCTCTGCAGTAAGGTTCTTTTCTGTCCAAAGTTACTGAGCATTTGCAGTGGCTTAAGAGTGCGCGTAGCTGGTTACTGCATATCAGCTTATCCACTATATTTATATTTCTATAGATCCATGGGACATATTTTATATAGAAATCAGGGGACAACAGAGCTGTCAAAAGAAGCAAGCAGTGTAATTATAGGTAAATGAAAGAAAAGCTTCTGTAGTTAAAGTAGGGATGTGTGCTTGAACAAAAATTTCAAGCTATCCAAATAGAAACGAGCTGAATTTCAGCATAACATGAAGTAGGAGTTGCATAAGCTTACGTATACAGGATAAGGTAGAATGAAAAATCAGAGGGGTATTAATCAGACAGAAAGTGGAGGCATTGCCATGATGATACTCCAGTAGTCATATTTCTTTGTCAGAAGTGCGCAATTTTGGGAAGGTTGCTTTTTAAGCGGTTGTCCTTCATAAGCAGTAAATGAGGAAGAAGGTGGAATACAGGAAAACTTGAAGTGGTTTGAGGAGCTCACTGACTTTCTCTGATGCTTAGTGATTAGTTCTACTTTTTTTTTCCTAGAAGCTGAGTTTGTTCTCTTTTGCTTTGCCTGAATATAATTAATTGGGAATGCCTAACTTTGATTTTAGAGTTGCTGCTACCTTAGTCAAAACTGCGACAAGTGTTCTGGGTTTAATCCATAGTGCATCAGCATACCCTGTGTTTATAATGCAGCTGTTGGAATAGACTCTAAGATTTTCCCAAGGAGACATCACAAAAAACCCCTGTGTGTGTAGTTTGTAAAGGCCAAAGCATTTCTGGTTTATTTTTTTGTACTGATCCTGTTCTTTAGCCATCAGCTTTACAAGTTTGACAAAAGATGACTTGTGTTCACAGATTGGTTACTGCTTGCAAGGCCTTTTGGCAATAGTGATTTTGATAATTCTTGAAAAACCCTGGAGAGTGAAGTTCAGGGCACCAATTGACTAGTTTACAGGTTTCCAAAGAATGAGTTCTGCCATGCTTTGCTGGTGGGACAGAATAGATTGCAGAAGTGTGAATGAAGCTGATGTTCAAAAACATGCTGGACTCATTACTTGAGTCCTGTGCAGTGAGGGCCTTAAGGCAACAAGGAGGAGAAGATTTGGTAATTTCCGTTAACTCAGAAGCACTTATTCTGTTCTCCTGAATCACCTGGAAGGGGAGAATACTTTGTATTTAAAGAATAATGTGGATTTTTCGTTTTTGAGGAAAGGATTCTGTGACCAAGGGCAAGACAAAAACAGTGAGGCTTCTGTTCCAGATATTTCTAACCTCTCTTTTTCGAGGGATGAATCTGCTGTCTTGAACAAAAGGTCAGTGTCTCCCTGCAGGGAAGAGAAGTTTAGATAAATGATACCACTTAAGGACTATGGGTGCCTTTGAATAAAACGTCCTTAAGATGCCAAAGCCTGTGTTTTTTAAGAAGTGATGATCTTTTACAGTGGAAGAAAGGAAAAAATTCGTGTACAAAGTTGAAATTATGAAATCTATGGGATATGGTGTAGAGGTTCTTCATAAATGCAGGTGAAGAATTTTGAAGAAATACCACAGGCTTTGTTTTGCTCAGGAGCTGGTCTATTCTAGGAATGAAAACATGCTAGGAGGTAAGATATTGCTGGTCAGTCTGAAAGCTCAAACTATTCTGAGGAATAAATGATTCCTGGTATATAAAAGTTACCTCTTCTGTTTGATAGTATGAACATCTTGCTTCATTGAATCCTTTTGTCATTCAAAAGGTCGCTTCTCAGTACCTGGAAGAGAAACTTGATTCCACGAACCAAAAATAGATCAATACCGTATTGGGCAGCTACAACATAACATCCTTCTGTAGGAATGGTGTTTCACAGCCAATTTCTTCCTGATTTCTAGGATGGGGCAAGATGTGTATAATTTCATAGGAAACCAGGGAGTAAGAGGAATTTGAAAACAGAATTGTATCAGCTCATTGATAGGTAAGTAAAATTGGACTGGATTATTGCTCTAGTTATTGGAGGAAAAGCGTGGCAAGTAAAGCGACCAGAGCTCAACAGCAGACTTCAATATCTGGCTTAACATGTGGTATTCTAAAAGTTTTTAGATATGTTGCATGTAGCTTTTCTTTACAAAATAGATAATTTGCCACTCCAGACAAGATCAGCCTCCAACAAAGGCTTTTTGTCTGAATTGAAGCCAGGAACTGGATGGACTTGAGAAGAAGGAAGGAAAGGATCATATTAGGTTTGATGCTCTGCTTGGTACATTTTATGGTGGATCCAGGTTATCTGCTGAAGAACATCTTTCAGCTTGATTGAAAGCTGAGGTGACAGCATTTCCTTAATTTAGACCCGTTCTGTTAAGATAGGGAAATAATTTTAATTTAATTTTAATAATTTTAATATATAGTAATTTAATACTTCCGCAGTAGTAAAATATACAAAGCAGCAGAGATTTATCTTCAAGAAAGAGTGTGCCTTTGAGTATGTCTGCTATTCTTCAGAATATCTGAACTCTGTAAACTGCGCATTACAGATGACAATACACTTTTCCCACAACAGGTTGAAAAGGCATATGTATTCAGTGCTGAGATTTAATTATACCATCTAGCTTTCCATATAGAAAAGCACAGGTTATGCTCTGAGGCGTGTGGATTCTGGGACGAGGTTCTGTGTGGACCAGTCCAAGTCCAGCACGGCTCACACTGCATCAAAGCTGAGGTGTTGGCTGCTCTGTTGGACTGTTGATGTCTCTGCGCTGTGCTTCTCAGCTCTCTGATTTGCTTGGCTGTGCTGTGCTGCTTGGCAGTCATACTCGGTTGGCTCTGTGTGCCCAGGCTATGCAGCACCAAAGGGATGAATCTTCCCTGAACCCTGCACGCAGTGGTGTGTCGTGCTGACGCAGGACTCGCTTGAGATGCAGGCAGACTTGGGGTTGGTTCATGGAAAAACTGTCACAGTTGTCCACCTCATGCTGTTTCCAGACTGTAGCAGATGGATCCTAGTGCTGGTTTGACAGATAAGTGGCTCAGGTCTGCCAGAATTTGAGCTTGTACTCTGAGTAGCACAGGAGACGTTAGACTGCTTTATGGGCTCGTGATGGCTGTAGAAGCAGCACTGTGCCAATGTAGTTGTGCTCTGTAGAAATTAAATAAATTCAGCCAGACCCCAAGATGCCTCAGCATTAAGCCAGTTTGGTTGTCTGCATGTTTGATAGACAGCTCAGGTGATTGAGAGTTTACTGTACTTCTGCTGCATATGTTATTAGTATTGTACATAGATATTTTTTGTTTATTTCTGTTTTCAAAACAGACCCACTTTGTTGTAATAAGACCAAGTTATTCACCATATCAGATTGGTCAAAATTCCTTTTACATAGATTATTGGTCAATACCTGGTCAATACCAGGTGAGGGAAATTAAGGAAGCATGTACTGCTGTGAGATGTCCAAAATGACTTATGAGCAGGAAGGTATTGTGTAGAGCTCTGGGAGAGGGAAATGACTTGGGGCAGAAGTTCCAGATATCATTTGGCCTAGTGCGCTGTGTGTGTTCTTGAATGAATAGTTTTCATCTCTAGGCATGTAAATTGCTGTGCTATGAAGCTGGTTTTTTAATTAGTATTATTCTTTAAGAATGCCAGCAATGAAAACTAGTCCATTCTTCTCAGTATTAAATATTTGCTCCCTTTGAGAGCATCAGTGTTGAATGAGTTTCTGCACACAAAACCTAAATAGACGGGTCTCTGCAGCGTCTGTAAATATACCTTCTAAACCAGCAGCTAGGTCAAATCCTGTAAGATAAAATGTAGTCACATCCTGCAACAGGGGGAATAGAGTTAAAATGATGACATCCTTATTGTTTAGCATTAATGGGAATTATAGGGAAGACAAAAACTGTGTCCTTCAATGTTTGTATTACTGTCTGTTGGCTTCTTAAAACACAAAAATGTGAATTTTCCTTATTTTTTAAAGGAGATTATGAAATATGTATTTGTTTATAGAGCATCTGTCTAAATACCTGTTAGCTCAGGTGCTCTTAAATGTACTCAAAAAGCAAATTACTGTAAATATATTGATGAAATAAAAGGTGATGTTAACATTATCTGTATCTACTTAATCTGTAGCAGTGTATTACAAGGAGTCTTTAACTAAATGATTTTGAAAACCAGTAATTTAAAATGTTGTATTGTGGCAAATCATCAAAATCAATTTCCAGTTACGGGAATAGATTTTCTTACATTTATCTTCTCTGTGAGAAAGCCTTCTCTGTATGAATTCCTTCATGCTTGAATGACGTGTTTCAGCTACGGCTAAATCATGAACAATTCTATCAGGTTAAAGCTTCATGAGTGGTATAGTTGTCTCCTGAAGGCTGCACAGCTTGCAGAGTGCTTGGTTGCAGTTCAGTAGCCCCTTTTGAGTGCTTGGGGGGATGGGGGATGGGGGATGGAACATTTGAAAGACACTCTCAGTCTCAAGAGACATGAATTTATTTTTTTCTCAATTTTTTAACGTAAAAACATTGAATGACTCATTTAAGAAATCTGGAAGTGACAACGAAAAGGATACATTTTAGAATATAGATATAACTGACAGTTATAGAAGTAATTGACAACAAAAAGATGGATGTTTAATTGAGAGGAATAAAATAACTGAGTGGAATTCCTTGTCACAGCAAAACCATATAGAACCTCTTGATTCATTTTTAGTGCAATTTGCCAAACGCGATTCCTCTCCATTTTTTGGTGTTTTTTTTTTTTTTAACTGACTTCTGTTCCTTGTGGTAAAGATCTTTTTTGTCAGTCTCATTTGTTTAATGGTACTAGAAAAAGAACTTCTAAACCTAGGACTTTAGAACTAAGCTTAATTTCCCAGCTGTACTCTAATAGAAATTATCTAGTTTGCCCTCAGGAATTGAAATTGTTGTAAATTGAGAGCTCCGAAAATAGTTGGCTGAGAATTTTTTTTTCCCTGTCTACCCCTTTTTAACAAGTTTCCATGGTCATGGTGTTGTCCACAGCCCTGGGCAATAATTAATTCTGTGTTGAGAAGTTCACTGCTGTCTTACTTCGTAAGTAACATGTCAGATTATTCTCTAAGGTCACTACGTAGTAATGATGGGATTGTCACTTGGCTATCGCTAGGAATATTAACTCCCTGTATCCCTGTCTCCTGGAGCAATATTCAATTCAAGACAGATGATCACTTTTGTTTATGTCACGAGTGTTTTCCACCTGAAATGATAAGCTTGTGCATCAGTTACACCTTGGTTCTTCTTGCTTTGTTATGAACTACTCTGACAAACGGTTGAAACAGTTCTGAGGCAAGTTTTCTTAAAAATGTCCTGTGTACTATGTTAATGGACACAATTGTAGTTCATTGAGTCATTTCGGTGATTTTGGACGCTGCTGTGTGTTTTCCAAGGTCCTAGTTGCAATGCTCTCCTGAAAAGCCTGTAGTCGTGTGTTTGCCAGTCGATGCAAGTTGGGTAGTATTCACCAAGTGATCTGCTGTTAATCTTCATCTCTCCATGAGTTAGCGTGGGCTTAGTTCATGGGCGGCTATGTGTTAGTCTAGTTTTTACCCCAACATTCTATTGTGTTGACATTTTTAATAGTCTTTATTTTTGCTTTAATTCATTAAGAACTTGCTGTGAAGGCTCCTGAAATGTCAGCTGGTTTGTATTAACTAACTGCCTTTCCCACACTTTGTGGATTCTTGTAACTTCGTTTTCACTCTGTAACATGAACTATTGCAATCATTACTGAAAATATAACTTGCTAGTAGGAGCTGCCTTCATTTGCTACTTTTGTTATTCTGCTTGGCACTTCACCTAAGCAAGAAGTGCCAGTAGCACAGTCCTGTAGGTTGGGATAAATGCATATGCGTAACAGCTGATAGCTTCTGTTCCTTTAATACCTGCTTTGTATTTTCAGAGTATCACAGTGCATATAATTTGTGCTATATAATTTTGCTATTTAAAAAAACTGAACACCACAACCTAACGAAACCCAGGAGCTTGGCAGGATAAACATTCTTTTAGAGAAGAAATTTGCATCTTCAAAGTCTTAATAGAATCATAGAACCTTCATTTTCATACGTCATGACTTAAAATTTCTTAATTCCAAAATCTCAAAATAAAGAAATACATTTGCACTGGAAAGAGTAAAATGTTTCATTTCACATTAGATTCATTGTATTCCAGTACAAAATAAAAATGAAGCTATTTCAAAATAGTATTTCAGAAAATGTAAAAATAATAAACCATTGAAACTCTTTTGCCTGCTGTTCCTCTTCTCGCCCTGGCTTTTAATTGGGATCAAAACTTGGAAATGAAACCTGTGCTATGCATACTGAGGGAATGTGGTCAGAAGTTTCTGTTGCCAGCTTTTGAAGTACATATGTTCTGACAGCTATATCCTACTATTGTTAGCGCAGTGTATTTTTTTTCCAGTGAACAACTCGATAAAAATGATGCATAACATAAAGATACAGGATCTGTCATTGCTTTCAAGGAATTTGTTTGAGCTGAAAGTGTGTAAGTTTTACTCTATAAGGCCAACAGTGGCCTTACCTGTGAGACCTGAAAGGTCAGCTTCTTCCCGTTTGTGATACGGATTGTATACTTCAGTACTGCAGTACGCTCAGAAAAGGACCCCTTCATCATTTGAAGGGGCTGGGATGGAGTGGTAAAGTTGAGTGGCAAAGTATTCCCTCTGGAAGCTTCATCTTTTGGAGTTCATTCCATGTCTGGGTATGACAACTAGAAGAGGGCACGTTGCAAAGTCTTGTTTCTAAATGCTTAAAAAAACCCAAACAAAAGAAAACAAACACTTGTTGATAATGCAAGTAAGTGAAGCAAAAGGCTGTAATGGGTTTAAATTTGATATGCTATTTTAATGAAGTATTAGCAGCAAGATAAGTTTTAGCAGTACTTTTTCTTATAGTGATTGTTAATAACTGAAGTGTAGAGAGTTTGAGACTGTTGTTGTAAAGTCTAAGCATTATGCGTATCTATGTATATGTGCACACAGGAAACCTCGACCTGTTTCTCAGCTGGTTGCACAACAGGTTCCTCAGCAATTCGTGCCCCCTACACAATCAAAGAAAGAGAAAAAAGACAAAGTAGAAAAGGAAAAAAGTGAAAAGGAAACAACAAGCAAAAAGAACAGTCATAAGAAAACCAGGTAAAAATTTTAGAAACTTTGGCAGTATTGGTGAAACATAATTTTAAACTAAAGTAAGAAAATGCTCTGTGATTTTACTGTTTTGTAAGTGCTGTGGCAGACTGTCAACAATAAGGCTAAATATTTGTGTGTGAAGTTTCATTATTTTAGGATGCCTATTAAATGTGCAGAAAACCTGCAGTTTGTAATTTTGACCAGAAGATGGAGACCAGCTGAATATAGAGAGGACTTGAGTATTTTTGTTAAGGGTTAAGGGTATTTTTGTTAACAGTATTTCTCACACTGTACAAAACTGTAGATAGACAAACAGATGATACTAATCTCTGGAAAAAAGAGGGGACAATAGTGACTAATTTTCATGCAAAATAATAGGAGAGAGAGAGAGAACCAATACTGCAGAAGAGTGGGAAACTAACATGGTTATTGCTGTCCTTACAGAATTGGAATAAATTTTGAAAGGCTGAACTAGAGTATAAATTAATGTGACGGGATAAGGCATATATATTACCCAGTGATAAAAATCTCTATGTTACATCTGGGATGCTGAAGAAAGCCTTGGACTCTTAGAACTGAGAACATGAAGTATTACGCTACAGACAAGGAGCTGTAAAAGCCTTGATCTTGCTGTAAGACCATGTGGAAGGAAGATGCAAAATGCAAAACAAAAGCAGCAAGTTTAACACCTAAATCACAGTCTAAGCAAAAAGGTTTTGTTTTTTTTCTGGAAGCACTCCAAATTTGTCCAGCCAAGGAAGATCCTTTGTGACTGGTTATGTAGAAAAGTGGCAGATGCTTCTCTTGTGTCTGAAATAGGATCATCAGGACCGGAGAGAGAATGAGAGTCAACTGAGAACGGTCGTTAAGAAAGTAATGAGATTTTCCTTCCTTTTTTTTTTCCCCAAGACTCAAATTTCCTAGCTTACCTCATGCAACTGAAGTACTTCAGTTATGAAGTATTTGACATTAACATAGTGAGTTTTAAGGTAATTAAATATTATAGATTTTAATATTGATGGTTGAATTGCAATAGTATATTAAAAATGCAAAAGTGAGGTAGGGAAAAAGGGAGGACATTTAAAAAATGACTAAAATAAAAATCTTGGACTGAAATACCAGTATTGAGATTTGCATTAAGAATGGTTATTTGAAATAACTGTGCTACCTTTTTTTTTTTTTAATTCTTCAAACAGTTCAGTTTCTCACAGAATTGATTCACGAGGTGTAGGGTAAGAGGTTACGAATGCTTGATTAGTTTAAGCAGATTTCTTCAGTATCCTTTGGGAAAAGGATATTCTTTTCTGTTTACCTTAAAACTTGTATATTATTGCTGGAAATGATCATAAAAATCTGCATGCACACTCAAAATTCTTAATAAGCTCCAGGCATGGCACTTAGGCAGGTTGATAATGCTGAATTTTTCTCTTCATTCCCTTGTTACAGAGCAGCAGATTTTCATTTTTCTCTTAAATTCTTCAGTCACACTACTTCAGCCTCAGGGGAACAAGATGCCAAAGTTATCTCTATTCTAGCGGAGGAAAGGCATGAGGTGTTTCAGCTGAAGTGACTGGGAACCAATTCTACTTCAAACAGAGTCAGATGATAGGGTAAAGGTTAGGGCTTTGCTGTTAGCACACCTGCTAACATGTGATGTCATATTCATTTATTTTATTGCAGCTTGAGCCTAGGGAAAGCTGTGGAGTCAGTTAAATGCATAAAGCTATGCTGTTCATAACTGATTGTATAAATTTAGCTGTCTGGTGACAGTTTTTCATGATGTTCAAAGGAAAACAGCAAACTGAAAATACTTCATGCTTGTCACTAGCAGAAATATGATAGCAGAATATAAGTCCAAGTATTCTTTTCTGGTCTTTATGTTGTGAAAATCAAACAATTGAAAGATTAGAAGAAGAGACTTACCCTGTCAACACTGTATGTAATACTCAGCTCTGTGCATAATTTAAATCACAGCGTATGCCAGGAATACCACAGTTACGCTGTGAACACAAAGTCCAGTTCAAATAGTATACTCGCAGCCCTAGTGAGGTTTTGAAATGAAGTAATACCGGCTGCTGTTGAATTCAAAAGACAGATTCCAGCGTCTTCATTACTGAACATCATTCTGTACGTAGAATTGTTGCTTAAGGCTGCTGCAGACATGGATGCTTCTCTGGGTCAAATGTATAACTTTCTGTAGCCACAGTAAGGAAGGAATTTTTAAAAGTAAAAACCTTCAGATGTGCAACACGTCCATATTGTTGTGCAGTTACATTATTCATAAGGTCAACTTTTAAATAATCTTAGGAGAAGGTAATGTGTTATGTTCAGCTATTTGAATGTAAAACATACTAGGAAGCACTCTACCGTAAATACTTGTGGTTAGTTGTTTTCCTGGGTGTTACGTGTTGCACATAGTAGTCTTATGTATACACATATGTTCTCCAGAGCTCCTAAAAAGTAGGAAGAAGACAAGACAGTAAGATGGTGTGTTGGCTTTTAATATGATATTTGCTTTGTTTAGGCCAAGATTGAAAAATGTGGATCGAAGTAGTGCTCAGCATTTGGAAGTTACCGTTGGAGATCTGACGGTCATAATTACAGACTTTAAGGAGAAAACTAAGTCACCACCTGCTTCCAGTGCTGCTTCTGCAGATCAACACAGTCAGAGTGGTTCTAGCTCTGACAACACAGAAAGGGGAATGTCCAGGTCATCTTCACCCAGAGGAGAAGCGTCATCACTGAATGGGGAATCTCATTAAAGTTTATTTCCTCCAGTTTCCTTAGTCTCTTCTCTACAAAACATGCAAATCCATAACTTGTCACCTGTTACCACATTTTCATGACTGATTATTCATGCACAATTGGTATGTTGACTGGAACATATTTATGCAGTTTTAAAAAAAGAAAAAAAGTGCAGTGGTAGAAACAATAATTTAAATGCAATCTACAAATGCTTACAGAGCATTTTCAGACCAACTTTTTAATCTTTATGTATAAAGGTGCCATGAAAATGTGGTTTGAATGTTCATTATGCAGTGTTATTGGTAAGTCCATTTTCACTTTTAGTTTAGTGAATTCTAACACAACTCTTGGAGTCTCTACTATTGGCATGTACTGAATTTAAATTTTTATAACATAGTTCAAGCTGCCTAAATACGTATTATTTGAGAATTGTGAAACATAGCTATATGTATGCAAGTCAGAGATCAACTTAATCAACTATTGCTGCAACAGAATTTTCATAATAATTATCTTCTTAAAAACACCTGCTGGTACTTGGTGTGGTTAAATAGGAAAAATGTTATTAAATAAAACATTTGTATGAATTTTTGCCAATGTTTGACACATTTTACTAGATTACTGTTTCTGAATTATGTTGATGGCGTTACCAATATTTTTTCACACTTAAAAAACACTTATTGTAATGTTTACAAGCAAAATAGAAAATGTTCTAAGCATTGATTGGTTAACCTTACAATTCAGGTAAAGTACGACATTGTCACTGTACACTGGTATTCTATGTTGTGTAACAAATACGGAACCTCAGATGACTATGCATTTGGCAAAAACTAACATTTGGACATAGGAAAATTTGGAAAAGGTTTAAAAATAACAGAAGTGCAGTTCTCGTTTCTGCTTAGTGCTGTTTCCTTGCCCGAAATTTATCTAGTGTCCTATAGCGACTTATCATTTCATTGCAGGAATATCAGATGTTGCACAAGAATAGGGAAATAACGATACTATTAATTTTTTGTTCCTGAATCAATTTATTTAATTTTTATTTGGCCTATTAAAATATAGTATGTCATAAATCACATGAAAAAATTCAGTACCCTACTTTATGGCATAAATTGTCAACATTTATGCACTTAGCAATACACTGACACAGAGCAGAACTATTTACAGTCCCATCTGGTATTATGTAAAATCACCAATAAAATATTTTTGTCAATACAGATTTTGCATTTTTGTTTACAACCAATAAGTGTTTTGATACACACATGCAATCCATGTATAGATTTTAAATTATAGATTCAGGTTCAGTACAAAAGTCCATTTAGCTCCTTTTAGTGAGGTAGTCCACTTAAGGTCCTGTGATTCTTTTCTTTTTTCATTCAAAATAAATATATTTTTAAGCCCATGTAAAAGTTGGATGGACCTTCCTGGTAGTGAATCCAGCCCCAGATTATTACCAATGATAACGTATGATACGTTGTCTTAACAGCTAAAACAATGGATTTTTGTAGCCCCTGACAATTGTGATGTTTGGTGGTTTCTTGTAGTAATGTATTTTTCTGTTTTTAATACAGTACTTCTACAGGCACAATGGTACTGTTCTATTTTGTAAGATGCTAGTTGTAAAATACAGTTAGTTGCATAAAATGAAAGTCTGATGTGATATCTGAGAACATACATACCTCATTCCTTGGTGTTGCTGTTTAAACTTTTTAGACATCAAATGTTAATTATAGGCTATTTCAGATGGATAACTACTGACCTGTTTTATTATGTATTCTGCTTTATCTTACTAAATAGTATGTATGTTTATTGCTGTGACCTGGCCAAATCTTAGTATCTATAAAACAATGCATTTTAAGGTTCTTAAATGTTTTTGGGGCTGGGCTGGTGTTCCAAATAACATACACTAGTTTTTAAAAGAAAAAGACATGCTTCTCAACTTTATTTTTGTATATTTTATTTTTAGGTGGGACTATTTGCAGAATATACTGATGTAATGGATTACAAGAGAGCTGAAACTGTTTAAAGTAAGCAGTTTAATGATAGCGAATCTCATCGCAAGATGTTTTATGAAATGTGTTTCTAATTTAAAATGTAATGAATGCTAACACATTTCAGAATTCCTTGCAAACAAATAATAATCTATTACCAGTAGTTCGCTAAATGGGAAACGTATTTTCATAGATCGGAAGAGCGGTTCAGCAGGAATGCCGAGA
>Ga0181612_146676_pt1 | contig 19532 bp, 11 predicted proteins | sample HoacroProtozoa21_FD_119630 | JGI IMG/M metagenome (GOLD analysis project Ga0181612, IMG submission 119630) | Hoatzin crop microbial communities from Cojedes, Venezuel. Combined Assembly of Gp0051906, Gp0051904, Gp0051908 | reverse complement strand
GACGGAAATTACACTGTAAATACTCTCAGTTCTTCATGCACATTCACGAAAAATGGATGCAGAGGCATTGTGAAGAGGCCTGAACTGAAAGTCAGCCTTATAGCACCTGCTCAGGAGTGGAGAATGGGTCAGGATGTGGACAGCCAGCTGGCACTTTTTAGACCAGCATTTAGACTGACCTTAGACTTATTTAATAACACTTTGATAACTGGCACCTCTAGGACCAAGAGAACAGAGCCATGAATTACAGCCACTTGCTTCTTCCTAAGAGTTTGTAAATTCAGGGTATCACCCCATATTTCTTATGGAGAAGTACCCTTTAAAGACAGCATTCTTTCTACATTTAGAGCTTTTTCTGAAACTCTCTTAACTAGCGCCTGAATACAGGTCAAATCCAGTCCCAATGCTGACATTTTTGTATGCTTCTATCCAATATTTTCTCAGGCAAAAGTCCATTGGCTTTGAGAAGGGTTTTGCTTGAGCAAGAACATCAGGTTTGACCTTTCAATTGCACAGTGACAATTAATAACAGCTCAAAATAGAGATTTTTCTATTTTTATTTTTAAACAAAATTCAAAAAATCCAGTCTATTACAGAATGTTTGCTGCCACTGAAGCTCTCTTCTCCCAAAACCAACAGAAATAAACTGTTTTTTTCCAAAGCTGCTTCACCATCTCTTGAAGAACCTCTAAAGAGTTCATGAGTTATTAAATTTGCACCTTTCCAAGTGTCAATGCTTGCATCAAATTCAGCAGCACAGTCAGAAGTCTCTGATTCCTATCTATGCAAATGCAGCCTAAACCAGCTATACATACAAGTACTTCTATGGCAGAGCGGGAGTGAGAGCTCAGCTCTCATCCAACCCTCCATCTGTTAGTAAATGTTTTTACCCCCTTTCGACCTTAAGGCAAGCAAAGGAGATGGTGTGGTTTGGAGTCCAGTCTAATTTATCTCTTCTGTAAATCTTGTGAATTGCCATCTAAACAACTGTTCTATAAAGCAAATCCTTTGACTGATTGGTCCCATGTGTCGTAGGGCCAGGTCAGACGGGTATCCCTTTACTTATTCCATGAACATCAGAGAGAAGCCAGCATAAATGTCATGCCAAATCTGTGTTTTTTTCCTTTGACTATAAACTACACATGACAACAAAACCTGCCACTTAAAGGAGGAAGGTGATTTTATACTGTAGAGGAGACCAGGTGAGTAACTGTAAGTTCATGAGCTAGTCCATCACTTCATTCCACTCATGCATCCATTCACACTTTTTAATTTTTTACTTCTAACTTTTAAGTCAGAACTCCACTTTCCAAAACAGCCTGAAGCTCTGTCACCTTTCCAGTGGCTGGAGAAGAAATAGTGAAGGATGCCCAGATTACCCCGCTTAGCCCATGTGTTTGCCTTCAAAGTTGAACAAGGGGCATTTTACCCTCTCTTTCAGACTTGCCTGCCGTGGAGACCTGTGTAAAATCTTGGCCCCTTGGAAGACAGAAAGCAAAACTCCCACTAATTTAATCAGAATCAAGGTTTTCTTCCTCATATTTCCTAGCTAAGACACGGAAGCCTGGAAAAGCAGCAGTTCTGAGTTGGGTTTTTTTCTTTCTACAGACAGGTAGGACAGCATAACTGTTGTCACTTAGATGCATCAGAAGTTTTAGTTTTGGAGTCTGCCTCTTTTACCAAAAACATTGCCAGGCAGACCGGAAGCTGTAGCCTAACAATGAATAGTAAACCACGAATTTACATCAACTACTCTAGTCATCACCTGTGGCTTTGGGGAAAATAGTTGCCCAAAAGCTACTTAGGTCAGTACTAGAGCTGTGCTGCATCATAACTTAATTACAGAGTATGATGCTATATGGAAGGGCAGATCTCTTCCAGGTTTCCTGCTTTGAGTGTTCCATTCTGCATGTGTTTCAACACAAACAATTTCATGTTTTAATATTTCTATTAGTTCTAATACAGAGCTTGTACAAGTCTGACATGCTCCTACTGGTTTGCCTTGCAGATCAACGGCAATTGCCCATTCTCTCCCTAGTTTGCTATTATTTTCTTCAAAGTGTGGATAAACCTCAGATGAGAACTCTGTTGATGTTTGGATCTATTTCCTTGAGATGTATGCCACATTACTCAGGAAAATAAGTTGAACCTGTAGACAAAGTGCTGTCCAACACCTCTAGCACCTGGTTTAGCTGTGCTTTTTAATGCTATTTACTTGATCTTTCTATTTTATGGTACGACATTTTGGTAGCACCTGAGTACCCTGACGCATAAAATGGACCAAAATTGAGAGCACACACAGTGTACATAGAAGATGGGTTTCTATCTGCCCTGTCTTTGGGAGTTAAGAACTCTGCTTTGACGTAATTTTTTCCCAAGTGCATTGATTTATGGTTGTAAGATCAATTTATTTCATCTCTTCTTGTTGTTATTATGAGGTAGAATGGGTTTTGGCAGGGCTGGACAGTCTTGAGATAGGACACTGTCAGTATGGTATTACTTTCACAAGCTTTTCAAAGAGGAAGATTTTGTGGTGTTTCCCACTGATGGTCAGACCCTTCACTGCCTTTGGAAGACTGTGCATGGTAAGATCCTTTTGCCAATTAATAGTTTATTTTTCGGTGCTCTCTCCACAGTTTCACAGGAATGAAGCTATAATTGTCTCTGTTAGCTTCAAAATGAGCCCTGCGGGTCCACAACTTAAAACAGAGATGGTTGTTCCCTATTTTGATTAACATCACTTAGAGTAGATAACAATGAATAGACCATCCCTACGAGCATACTTTACTGTGCCAGCACCGAGCACAGAAGAGCTTTAGATATCACATCTTCCTGTTACTTCTGTAATTACATTGTTAATATTCTTCAAATTTGATAAATTTGGGTTTTTTTTTTCCTTCTGCAACTGTTTTAGCCCACACTGCATTACAACAGCTAGCTGACAAGGGAAGAAAAGGGTCTTTTAGTGCTAACAAGTGTTACAGTGAGCATAGACTAACTGGACCGACGGAGTTATAGAAAACACGGAGTGCCTAAAATAGTGCTAAATCAACATCCATTCTGAAATTTTCTTCTCTACTCTTCTACTTTCCATTCCAGACTATGTTAATCTTTACGCTTGCTGTCATACTATCTTTTACCAGTTCACTGTAAATCTTGATATCATTATAACAACAGAACTGAATCGCGCTAAGACACACATCTTGACAGGACTGAAAGCTACAGAACAGGAAGTCTTTAAGATAACTCCATAGCTCAGAAAGTATCACACAGAGGCCCTAATAACTACTGAGCTGAAGAATTACCAGTTTTGCCAAAAGCAACAGATTTCCTTCTGATCCCAGAGCAACTGTTTCCACACAAATCACATGTAGAGACATTTTATAGGGGTTATGTTATCTGTGCCTCTTCTGTTTTCTCTTTGCATAGAATCTTGCATTTTGACACTACCACTCCTCCCATATAAATGACCTGGTAAATTAAATTTATAGCTTCTCAAATAGGGTCAGATCAGTACAGTTTGTTCTAGTTTGGAATACAGAATAGGAAAGAGTGTTCTTAATAGGTTTAAGACAGACATTACTTCTTAGGAATGGAAACAGACTCCACCAATCACTAGAACAACAAAATGGGAATTGGGAATCCCTTGTTTTGTCTTGGCTCGCTGTGTGAACAAATCATGAAATCTTTCTGTGGCTCCAGTTCACCCCTCAGTGAAGAGGAAATCTGATCACTCCTGTCTACTTCAGAGGGAACTGACCTGCATTAAGCACTGACGTATTGACATAGAAATGATCATAAACACATAAATCTAGTCTCAGTGGTAAATGGTAAATGTTAAATCAACTCACTCTTCAGGAGAATGACTCTGAGCCCAACACTTCTGTCATACTCTGAGCATGTTAATTCTTACCCATGCAGTATTTACCCAATACGTCTTCAGAGCTGGAAGGTACCTAGCTGTATTACCATATGCATAGTATGCTTTATCCATTTTCTACAGTGAACACAATGAGTGCTGCAGATATCATGATATTGTTCACTGTCAGAAATGGAAAGATAGTTCTTGTAAAAAATTATGGCAACCACTGTTCATGTGCCAGTGTGTAAAGGCTTCAGGAGAATGGACAGAACATTTGTCCTACTCTTTATGAAAAGATTATATGCCAGGCTTTAAATTTCCATCACTTCACCACTGAAAGATGCCTAATTTCATATAGTGCTATTGGGTGTATACACTATTCATCACTGGAAAGTTCTAAAACAATCAAATGAAGTATCAGACTATATAGTCACTCTGCAGAGAGAAATGTTGAAATAGAGGGAGTATGAGAAGTCAAGACCTTGCAACAAATTTGGGTGAAGAGCAGAACTCAATAGACAAAAAACACACAGAGAGTTTTGTCACTGCTAGTGACAAGTCATGATTATGGCAGCTCCATAAAAAACTGAACATGTTTTTTTCTCTGCATCTTTCCCACCCCTACTTCCAACTCCAGACTATTGCAGCGTTTTGGCTTCCATCCTCCTGCTAAAGGAGGGAAAGTTTAGTAAGCAGCACGCAAGACCAGGAGTCAAGACACTTGGGCTTTACTCTTGGCTATACTAGTGACCTGCTGTTTGACCTTTTCCATCACCCTGTGGAAACAAATACCACCTTTGTGTGTCTTTATTTCTGTTTCTATGCTTCGCAGGTCCTACGAGCAGAGCTGTCCCTATATGCAGTGTGTAATGCATAACAAAACTGCAGTCTTGGTCAGGACTTTGACATCCTCAATTACTAAAATAAACCAAATAATTGTTACTAAATGTCAAAAAATGCACTCCCAGAGAAACCAAACGGTTGGCAGAAGAGCCTGTACAGAAGTGTCATTTTTTCCAATTTCACTTCCTCTCTCTCATTCAAATTTCAACTTTATACGTTAATCCTACAAATATTCATCCAAAAAGTAAGAGTCATTCATTGCTCATCTTTCAGGCCTAATACTGGTGCCGTCCTTACTTGTGTAGTCTACCCATTTTCTAAATTAATAGTTGCTTTTTCAAATACCCCATCGTGACCAATGGTTAACAGATCATGCAGTTCACACTGATAAAGGACAAAAAAAATGAAAAAAAGAGAGCAGCCAAGTACCTTATAGCATTTTACGTGTTATTCTCCTACCCTCCTGCTTTCCTCTGCTAGGCTTCTCTGGATCTTGTATTCAACTCCTAGGAATAAAAAAAATAAAAAATCAAACACTTAAAACCTATCTAAACAGAATAGCCAAAATAATAAGGAAGTGATATCATGACTCACTAGAAAATTAAGTTTTGTGAGGGTTACACCGAAAAGCTCAAATCTCTCCCTAGTACATACCCTGCAACACGACAGGACTTCCAGACTGCCTGCACTGAAGGAAGGTGTTCATCCTGAACTCCAAGCCAGGGTCAGTTTGGTGCACATGTGGAAGAAAAATGAAATCTTTTTTGCCATTATGATTTTTTTCAGTAAATCTGGTAGAAGTCTAGACGTGTTATGAATAACCAGGAGGAAAGCAATAGGTAGAATACAGGTAAAATAGTCAAAAGCTGTATGATGCACTTTAATTATCCATACCCCTCCACAGTTTCATCACAGTGAATATAAATAATGCATTTGTGTACGTTAATGTTGTAGAATGTAATTAAATAGTACAGACTATAATGTATCTAGTAATAAATATTTGTGAGTACATATATTATCCTACTTACTTTTGAAAACTCCAAATAGAAATAACTAGTAAATGTTTCCAAACCTACCAACAACAAAAAAAAAGCTCTTGTTTTCTTAAACGTGTAACGGTGATCTACCTAAAACCTTAACAACACAGCACGAAATTCTGGGATCTATTGAGAACTGTACCCAAATGAGCAGGCTTGAGTTCTTCTATAGCACAGAGTGTGGAGTAGCAGCATTAGCACCCTGACCGTTAAGACACTGCTTTACAATTCACTCTTGGTGAAAGCTGCACTAGAAACAAATAGGGCTGAAGGCATCTGAAATCCTACTGTCCCTCAGCAATGAGGTCATCTCTTCTGTTCAATCAGCTAGTAGGTAAATTGTATAACAGGAAAATCCAAGTTGAAATATTCAAACTGCCAAGGGTTATGAATTCTTTGTTTTGCTTTGGAAACAAATGCACAGTAGAGACCAGAGTCACAGTGCAAGGAAGACATAACAAAGGCTTTGTTTGTAAGGAGATGGAACCACTGTTCTCTGGTCAGGGATGAGGTTGGCTGATGTGTTTTCCATAATAGTCAATTGAACAATCTCAGCACTCAATCCTGGCCAAATACTAATCTGCTGAATTTATTACTTTGGGGTTTTTAAATTAAAATTACCATCTGTTACTCATGTGTGGTAAACAGCACAGAACATACGACGAGAAAAAAAGCCCCATTACGAAAAGGTGAGCAAATTCCACTAGGTTTGAGGAGCCCAGAGAACTGTGACATAGCACATTGAACACTTTCTTGCTGAGCAAAAAGCATAACAGCTTAATAAACTTATTTGTTAAAACCCCCTCTGTTCACCTCAGTAATGATCTGTGCAGCCAGGGTCTGGAAATGTAGTTGGTTTGACCAAAGGGATACTATCAACTGAACAAAGCCAAATTTCATAGGAAAAATGCCATGGTAGCCAGAAATAATACACATACACACAGAGAAGAAAATCCCAGCTTGGGTTTTGGGTTTGTTTTGTTTTGTTTTGTTCTTAAGATTTCTGCTCTCACAATCATAAATATCCTCAGGACAACAAAAGCTGATTCAGTATTGCAGCTATGCAGTCTGAGGTGGGTAAAATCCCAGGCCACCATACACAGGGTATTTGGATTTCTGCAGGCCCACCGTGTCATCCAGCACCTCGGTCGATAAAGCTGCTGGTGGTGATTCTATGGTCTAATTCTTCTGATTTCAAGCAAGGCTGAGGGCTTAAACCTTTTTTCTCTTTCATTACAGCTCCTATACAAGTGCCTTCTTCAGAAAAGCAGTCATCTGAAAACAACAAGTCTATTCATCTCCCGTTGAATAAACCTACAAGGTATGAATGCCAGTTGGTTACCCACTTCATGCTTTCAGTTTGACTTGTGCCAAACCATGTGTTTGACATGATTTCTGCACAGAAATAGTGGGCCTGGGCTTAGTGGAAACATGTCACGCTGCACGTGCACACAGAGGTGCAAATTACCTGCAAAATGATCCTGGGTAAAACTGGCCTAAAAAAATGTTTTGAGAAAAGTCTGTTTCCAGCAATGCTTTTTTATTAACCTTCTTTTGTCCAAGTGTCTGTAAATCTCATGAATTAATTTTCTAATGAGGATATCACATAACAAGTGATCCTGTTTTACTGATCCCAGGAAATCATAAGAGTCTTAGACCCAGATCGAGTCTTCTACCCCTCCCATGATATCGTTGCTTCCAGTTCATACTTCTTACTACAAATGAAAACAAATAGAGTGCGGTCCCAGATATGCTAGGTGTTGTACAGAGAGAGTCCATGCTTACAGTCCCCTGTATAAAAATGAGGCACTAAGAACTGGTCATAAAGTCTCCTCGTACAGTCAAAAGAGATGGACACATTCAAACGGCAACACACCCCATCCATAGGATCGGATGGGGTGGGATGTCTCTGTAGGTGCTCATCTCTCTTTGCTCTCTAGGAGGAGAGTAACTTAGACAAAAAGGTTAACGTTTTTAGTTTTTTATGGTTTTAGTGATGACTAGTGCTAGACAAGAAAAATTTGATCTTTAAGGCTAACAAAAAGAAACTTCCTATCCTCATTTTGCAAATGCGAACAAATGAGGCTAAAAAAAAAATCAGTCATGTACTCAAGCTCACACAAAAGGTTAGTAGAAAAGCTAGAATTAAAACTAAATTTTTTTTTAGTTCAGCCCTTTCTTCCTCATGGTGAAGTAGGCAGGAAAAAGGTTCTCACCGCTTTCCAATCAACAGCAATGGAAATACGTAATCGACTTTTTTCACACTTTGTGCTTCCTGTCCATTTCTCCGTGAACAGAACACTGTCCCTGTTGTTTTCTTTCTTCATGACTTAAGTCATAGAAATTTAGGCCACTTTTCCTATTTCCTTGGCATTTATTCCTAGAGACATTGTTTATGTCATTACTTTCACTGTTGACTGATTCTTCAACTGAGATCAGCACAAGACTTGCAACCTACTTGAATGAATTCAGTATTAGGTCTTAGACTTAACTGTTTCAACACAAAAAGATGACAGAAGTCACATCAGAGTTTTCAGGTGAGGGGGTTGTTAAGATTTCTTCCGAGCCTATAGTGTGAACGTCTTCTTTCAAACAAGATAACACTTTCATTGATTCCCACTTCACAAATTTGACATCTGATAGATCTTTGTTCTTTTCAGATCTAGGACTAAGAGAAATAGAAATCACTTTAAAAAATCATGTTTGTTCTATCTGTTCAGCTAAGACATTAGCACAGAAAGAGCAGGAGTAGAAGGACCTTTGCAGAAAAGTCTCTGAACAAGCATCTTGTTCACTATCTGAAGGCAATGAGCCAAGTTATTTTTAATAGTGAATTATTACAAATAAAATGGCACCTAAAATTAAGCCTTTGGCAAACAGAGCATCAGTAACACATGAGCTCATGAAATTACTGAAATGGTGTTGAAATCATCAGTTACAAAAAACAAAAGCTCAGTTACTGATAACATAAGCTAAGCAGAAAAGCATACATTTTTCAGGTTTCTCAAAAACTTACCTACTAGCTTAGGTGGGCCATCCAAAGACCGTTAGAATCAAGCTCTGAACTTCTACTTCAAGAGCTCAATCCACAACATCCCAGGCTTCCATTCTCACACCAAAATACACACAGATTGGAACACCTTTGAGGCTTACACCAACAGCCATGAACACCACTGCAGATTCAGAGGAAACCTGATGAAGAGAGCATTGCAGCAACATCAGAATAATTGCAGTCTGATATATTTGACATTCAAACCGTCAGGAAAAGACTGTGAGTTCAGCTCTGACTCCCCTGTACGATGAAGTGGCCTACATCAACAACAAGTCTAGTTTTGATTCTGTCCTTTAGGATAAATTTGGTCATTTTAAAGCCAGTGAGGTATTTTTCCTGCTTAAAAAGAAACATTTATCCAATAATGACAAATCCATGCTAAAGCCTAAACCCCAAAATTATTAAAATATTTTCTATTACATTTTCAAAATAGTATTGACATACATGTATGTATTGTCAAGCTCATATAGAAAGTTAAAGCATTGAGTAGATCAATGTCACTATAACCAACACTTACTGAACTGACAGCTAACTTCCGATAGCAGGACCTCTTCTATAAAAAACAGAATAAATATTGTCCTAATTCTTGTCCATTTAATCAGTTCTCTAAAATGACTAGTTCATTCAGAATTGGTAAAGAGATTGGGATTTGAAAAAGAAGGAAAGTCTTTTTTCCTCTTATAATCTATGCTTGAATGGGAAAGCTTGGTTTCCTCTTAGCTATAAATAAAAGATAGTTATGAGAGGATGATGCCTAATAATTCTGAAATATTGAAGAACATGATAAACAGAAGCTGACCTTTTAGTTTCTTTACTTTTGTGTTTAATGGGTATTACATGCACAAAATCTTCAGATAAATATTTTTTTCCCATACTATCAGGAACATTAAGATATTTTAAACAACTAACAAAACACTTTGGTGGTCTTTTTGTGCACTGTAGTTTAATTCCAAATTTTATCTAAATACAGTCTGGGATAATGAACAAGCAAATAGTTAGTAGGCAGGTAGTAAAATGAAACATATTGTTCATCCTTTTCTAGCATAATTCAAATTCTAGCAAATTTTCATAGTTCAGAGTCCTAATGTTTTGTTACATATTTTCTTAAATGTACACATAGGCATAATACTATAGCAAAAAAGGTCAGGACCAAGAAAAAACTTTAGTAGAAATGTGAAGATCAAATTTTCAAAGATTTTAAAGGAGATTTAAAACAAGGCTGAAGTGGATTATTCAACAGGTTGCTTATGTCAGGACCTCATCACTGATCATATTTAAAAATGGAAGGAATATCTGCCACCTCCTGCTTTTCCAGCAAGAGGCATGGACTCTCAGGTGCACAGAAGCATTTTTATGCCTTGTCATCTCCCCAGAGGTAGAGATGCACACGCAGGTTCCCAAAAAAGAACCATGTGGAGAAAATACCGTTCAAGAGGCGTCTCAGCAGCGGGCTCCTGCTCTATATGTCTTTTTCTCACGCCATCTCTGGTGTTGTTCCATCTTGTGTACTTCAGCCAGTTCTCTTTCCCCTCCCATAAACCTAAAGATTCTCCCTTGCCTATCACATTGTTTCTATCATCTCCCCTGCAGCAATAACTCCCAATCTCAGGGAAATCTCAGTGGGATTCAGAAGAACTTTTTCACAGCCTCTGCCCATATTTCACATTATTTTGCACACAGAATATCTGCCCTATTGCCCATAATGTTCACTACTGTCCACAGGCGTGCACTCACTTTAGAAAACATAACTAAGAGTGGTGTAGAGTTTGGGGAGGGGGAACACGGCAGCTAGGCTGCTATTTGTATTTAGCTGTTAAAAGACTATGTGGGGCAGAGAGAGTTACAGAGACAGACATTCGTGACTTTAAGCTGACATTAACATAACGGGAATGGTGTGTAACTTCCATCTCCCCAGCCACCAAGGGTCTGTCAGCCTTAGTCAGTGTCCCAACGCCCTCTCACTCATCCTCCTTAAAGTAAATGAGTTTTTATGCATCTCTAGTTTCTTCCAGAGGCAAGCCCAGCAGGGTTCACCTTCCCTCTAACTTGTCGTCGTCCAGAGTTTTGTCTTCTAGTAACTTCAAACATCCTGTAGAATCTATCGGGATTAGTTTCCAGTATAGAAGCACTTGTATTTGATCCAAGCTAATCAAATATTCTTTAGATACTAAGCCCCAGGGTTTAAGTAAGCATTTTGTTTTCAAAATTACATTTCAGTCTTTCACAGTGGAATTAGTAACCAAATTAAGGGTTTGAGAAGCTCATATTATAATCAAACACAAGACTGAACTTAGAAGTCATGTATGACCTGGCAGTCAAGAGTTTATAGTGAGTAAGAACGTAAACCACAGAAAACCAAAGAACAGGAAACTTTCAGTCTAGTGTTGATGGAAAAGCTTTGGATTAGACGGATGCAGTACTGAATAACTTATTTCAAAGCAACCAGCTCTAACAGAAGTTTCTGACCCTTTTATAGAGGAAACGCTGAAGACTTATAATGTAAGAATTCAGAAGTGCACGTTAATCTGCAATGTCTTATTTTGAGCTATATACAGGAGGATCTGTGTTTACACAGCCATACAGAGTGACTTCCCCTTCTTTCATTCACGGGCTCCATCAACTGACTGACTTCCTTAATTTCAAAAACCAGTATTTATTATTCCACGCAAGTCAGTTTAATGCTCAGCTTGTCTACATGCCCAGATAATGGAATGGAATTTCTGGAAGCCCCGGATCTACAATACTTAATTCAGTTCAATTCTCTATCAAAATCACTCTTTCTGTGCAGCAATAGAAAGAACTTCTTTTTCCACCAGTGACAATCCCAGAGACTTCCAGATGCTGACAGTTTCAAAAATATCAAAGCTTTTCTGTAGAATTAAAATCAATTCAGTCCAACATTTCCCTATTCTTCAGGAGGGGCCTTAAAATTGGAACGTTACACAGAAGCATGAGCTTCTGTCACTGACAGATATTAAGGGGCAATGAATGAAACTGCTTAGACATGTATGTTTGCAAAGCCAGTTCTAAGATTCTATGAGGTTGTATTGCCTTAGCTTCAGTATTGTCTTGGATTCAGGTGAACAGGAGGTGAATTTTAATTCTGCCCACTAAAATGCAACTCAGCTTGTCAATGAAGAACTTCAAGTAAAAGGAGGGTAGGCTAATAAGAGGAACTGATTTCCTTGAGTCAACTTAGGCTTGATTAAATTTCTGAAAATATAATGTAACAGTAATAACAAATTTAAATTTTGACCGAGGTTAGCTCTTTAACTTCTACTGGAATAAAAGTAAACAGATGTCTCTAGAGTAAAATGAACAAAATAAAACATATTTTTAAATTGGACAAAAAGTCCATATCTCACTAGGAATGCCGTACATGCAGTTCCCATTCATAGTAATCGTAAGAATTCATCTAAGAAAACATGTGTGATCAGTTGCTACAGCTCAGCTGATGACTGGCAACTTGGTGACACGCTTGAGGCCAAAATCTGTCTAGAGGCAGCCTGATGTTTAAAAGGATGTTAATTTCAATTAATATTGAGGGTGTTTAGGTTAAAAACAAATACTGAAAATGAAAGCTGATAAAACTCAAGATACATTCATTTCAGGCAGCAGAGTCCTCCCCAGACTTTTTATTTTGGGCAAACCTGCTCTGATTACTGGTAGACTTTCACTGGTAAGGCTTCTCATGACAATGATGTAAGGATCCTGGGTCTGGTCTCTCTATAAGGTAGAAATGAGATACTTGAATTCAATTAATCTAGCCCTGTCTAAATCTAGACGAATATAAAAAAAGAGATACTTCAGTCACTCCTAGAAAGTCCAGACTAACACTTATTAACAAATTTGGGGACCAGAGGAAGGCAAAAAAGGTTTATACAATGCCTTGACTGAGTCAATATTACTTTTGAACTTTCACACTCACAACAAAACTCATCCAAAGAGCCCATACCCCTAAATGGCCAGAGTCTCTTTTGATGTGAATCAGCATAGCTCAAACATATGTACTGACTGTGCACTTTTTAAAATAACAATTCAGGTACAAGGCATTTAAGATCCTTATTCCAGGCAGTTATTGGATCCATATTACCACATACTTATAATAATATTTCTTTTATTTTAAAAGTATCACAAGATTTTGGCCCAAGTGAAAAAAAAAAAATTTTTAAACCCCCATGCTATTTTTATGGTCTTAACTTTGTGGTTTTATGACATGACATTTATTCCTACATATCAGACATTAAGAAATATCAGCTCATATCAAGAGGCAATTAACTTTATTTTCTTCCCGGATCTAGATCACCTGACCTGGGCCACAATTACTAAAGCTAATATCCTGTTCTATCATACAGGTCAGTATTTGCTGATTCCACTGATTTTTTACATACTCAGCCTATAGTTTGCTGGAAACACGCAGAAACAGCATACCTGGCTATCCCTTCTCTGAAGATAATTTATAGATTAATTTAAATATTCTGGACTTGTTTAAAATCCTTCCCCATCAGAGCACGGCAATAGTACAGGAGGTCTTGGGGTGGAAGAGACAGTGGGACTGACACCATGGTGCACTATGGTGCAACTGAGCTACTGGGAGCAACACAGGGTTACTGTTCGGAGGAGGGAAAGTTAAGTGCAGTACGGGAATGGAGGGCAGCCTGGAACAGAGATCAGTGTCAAGGGGAAATCCTGCTATGAGGAATTTATTGAGCCCAGAAACTGTCTTTGTTTTTATTACTAATTATAATTATAAATAAATGATGGTAATTTTAAAAACTTTCACAGCAAAATCCCAAGGTCATGGGAATCACCAATGCTACAAATAGATGATTGAGACGAAGATAAGAAAACCTGCAGCTGCACACGGTCTGTCAGCTACGGACACTCATTCCTTCTCCCTTGTCCATCTCCACCTGATGATCCTCACCTCCACTGGATGGACTCACCATGAACTGTAAGGTAAGTACCACCTCAACACTAAACTCATATAGCATTTGCAAATTTAAGAGTAAATCCAGGTTCACAACATGACAGGACACCACTCTGGCTGCTTCCTTGCGAGATCCTTTTGGGTTAATCCAGGCATTCATGTCACCTCTGCTCTCTCTGTTGATGGTAATGTAACTGTGATTGCCATGCAGCCCTTTGCCGTCAGCAGGGGCTGGGATTAGAGCCCAGTACAGACAGCACATTCTGAGTAACAGCCGTGCCTGGAAGAGCACTTTAGCTGGGACCCTAGCAGTGTCAGGAGAAAAAGCAAGTAGGCCAGGAGAAAAAGACACATCTGCTTTGAGTGATGGCAAGGAAAGAATATAAGGAGAAAACAGCCATGATTACGGCAATCAGGCTTCCCTGATAGACTGGCTTCTTCCCTGCCCCTCACCCTCCAACCTATCTTTTCCTGCGGATCCCTGTGTTTTGAGATCTTCACATCTTTCATCATTTGTACTCCAACATTTCCCCAGACAGCCAGACCAACCTGAGAGAAGATTTTCCTGCCACGTTCCGCGTGCTAGTACCTTGCATTACTTTCACATCCACTGGAGTTCACGTTTCTTTTTCTATGCTGAAGGGAGATTCAGTTGCCACTCAAACTACCCATCTCCTGCAAGCTTTAAAGGGCTGTGTCTCTGACAGTACTCAAATGTAAAAAACTGTTCTGCTGGAAATTTGGGAACCACTTACATTTTAGTGAAAGCCCACAAACTACCTTCAAATCCTAGAAAACCAGTAGAGCATGCAGAAACTCATATAACTTTGCTGTGAATCAGTTTCATTCTTTGCAAAACACCACAAGCACTTTGCTTACTGCAGGTCCTAGCAATCATAGCTCTTGGATCACATAGCTCCGTATAAGACCTCACATTACCGGACTTACTATAGATAACAACAAATTTATTATTAAAACAATGTGTTTTGTGGCTGCTTCTGCACAATGTAAAGAGTCTTGGAATGAAAATTATTTGTCTTAAAAGTAACATGAAGTTGGACAGCTTGCAATGAACACAGCCACATGCCAATCTCGGGATGTTCTACCTGCATGAGACTTACTGGAACAGCTTCACTGTCACCAGGGAAGCTCATTCAGAAATAGTTTCTTTTGAATGTGTGGATCTGGTAAGAAATTTTTCCATCTAAAGCCGTCTGTATGTCCATCAGAACAGTCACCTCCAAATGGAGGCTTTGTTTTCCATAGAAAACTGCAAATTTTCATCAGAAGAGCCGAAATCCAATCAGCAAAAAAAAAAAAAACAACCAAAAAACCACCACACCAGCTTTGCAAAAAGACAAAAATTCCCTAGAAAAATAAAATGTTTCCAAAGTCAGCACCAGGTACAAATTGCCTGGAAGCCGAAGACTAATTGGGCCACTGTTTCCCTCTGTAGTCATTCCCTGGGTGCCTCTCTGTAGCACTAATCCCCAGCTGAGCCTCCAGCTAAGAAAACAGAACACCCACCATGAGTAAGCATTATAGTTCAGTGAAAACTTTCCCCAGCGTTTGTTCCTTTGTACATGACGAATCAGGATATAACTCAAGGTATATTTCCTACCCTCTCTTTTTAAAATATAGACGGTACAGACAGTTACATTATAGGGGAAACATTACTCCAGCAACTACCCTTACCAGAAAAGACACATGCGATCCTCTCCTCCTATCTATCCTGAATGTAACAGCTTACTAGCAGGTGCCATTGATTATTTAGTACTTACAGAAGAGCTGCTCCCAGCTATTAACCAACATCAAAGTATCATCACAACCAGCATTTCCTAATTTTGTATTACCTTCTTTCATGCCCTGTTTTCCTGGTCTGCCTTTCAAATAAGCCTTGCTTCCGTGTGCACCATGACACAAGTTTTTATGTCCCAGTAAATCAGAGTATCACCTTTTAAACCCCACCACCTGAGATGGCAAAACCCCCAAGACTACCAATTTGCCACTCCTCTTTCTTAAAAGTGAGCCCCATGATATTCAGCTGCAATGTTTCACTGATACTATTGCTTCTTATCCGGCTGTCTGAAAGTGGGGGAAAAAATGTTTCATGTGTTTTTATAAATATTTTCATGCTGCACAGATACTGCATTTTATTTTGTTTAGAAAAACAGGGGGGAAGGTACCAGGTCTATATCCACTAATAAGCAAATACTTCTCTGTGGGCAATTTCATGGAAGTCAAGATAGCTAACTCTAAGAAAGAACAAAACAATATTAGTCCAAGTATTTCTTTATGTTACTACAGAATAATGCAAATGAGGCAGAGAGAGATTAAGGACCCCTAAACTGAAAAGGTGTACTATGATATTTCTAACAAGACTAACAGCCTACACAAATTGCAACTCTGGAGATACAGAAAGTGTTACTTGCTGTAAAACTATGCTGCAGAATCAGAGTTTATATGGGGGTTTTTTGTTTGTTTGTTTCTGTGGCTACAATAAAGCAGATTTTAAATGTGAAGTGAGCTCAGAAAAGTTTTTCCTTTTGTCAGGACTACAAATTTTGCTGTTTAATTCCATGTTCTAGGTCCAATTGTAGCCAAAGAGGAAGAATGGTGTATCTTTCTGTCTGTGGAAACATACACAGAGCAGTGAGCTCTCTCTGTATTTTATCTGATATGCTTACTACAGAAGTACCGATCTCTCCATTTTACAGTTAAAATCTCTAAGATTTCTTGCCTTGTCCCTTAAAGGAGAGTTTGGAAAAGAAAGCCCCTAACTCTGCCATCTGCAATGGATATGCCATCTCAGCAGCCATCCAGCTATACTTGGGCGAGGTGGCAAACACCACCTAAATGTTCTGTCTTCAAACATCTCACTGTCTATCCAGGGAGCCTTTTGCTCACACCAGATAAAATTCTGAGCACAGAATGGACCTGGCTGAGGGAAGGAAGGAGAAATAATATGGGATTTCCAGTTCCTTTTTCAGTCATTAAGAAAATATCTTTTGAAATAACAATCCTTAAGGTGAAAAAACATTTTTACTGCTCCAATATGCAATTTTTACGTTTTAGGGGTTTTTTTTAAAGCAGAACAAGAGTCATGCATGCTTTGGTCATTTGTGAACCTTGGCAGCTTTCAGGTTGGAAACTGTGGGATATACAGTTTTATTCCTGCATCTGCAGGCTTGCTGTGGGGAGACCTCTGAGAGCTCACGTGACCTCTCCTGTGCCTCTCTACAAGGTCTGAGCACAGGAGCACCAGGGGACTTCGAAAGGCAGCACCATCAAGACTGGCCCTTTTCAGCCCAAAGGTGCTGCTTAGAGGCACAATTAAATCCAGTTCTCGCTTCCCAGACACACAAAGCTCAGCCATGTCAAAAGCAAATAGCCAGAATAATATCTGTCCTTCCCTTATCCTCCTGGCAGGCAAATCAGTCCCCAAATCAGTATCAAATAGCAAGTTGCAGCGGCAGCATCAAATCCAATGAATTCAAGTTCAAACATCTAAGTGATGGGTAACTGGACGGACCACAATGTTCACATACCTGCTCAGAGATGGGGAAGGTAAAGGTCTACTAATGCACCCCACTGAGATCCTGGCTCCAAACTACCTGTGCCCTTTCAGGCAACTCTGGAGCTCATTCAATTGCATTTCCATCTGAATATCAGCAGGGAGAATTCCCCATTTACCCATCCTTATTTTTACATGAGGCACGATGGGACCCTGACACCAGCTAGAGTTTCTTGCTTCTATTGCAATACAACACTTACAGCTTTAATTTTAAAAGGATATTGTTTTTTTCAGTTGAAGTGATCCTGAGGCTAATTTCCCATTCACTACAGAGAACAGAAGACCTTCCTGTACAAGTCCCAAAGTCTTGGTAGTGACCTTGTTTTTTTTCATGTCAGCCAAGAAATAACCCATTCCTGTTACCACACAAGGGCACTTGTTTAATGTTGACGAGAAGGAAGCGTACCACCTACTGAGTCACCAATGCCACATCCTAAACACCTGGCTTTTGCCCTGCTGGGCTTCCATTTATGCACGAATCTACCCTGAGTAGAGCTGTACAAAAAGTCTATAACAAAACATCAAACCACACAACACTTTCCTGGATGGGAGGTATATTGTGATCTACTAAAGTTCATGCGCTTCCAGAGGAAAACTGAAATCCTTTCCAAAGCAGATCCATCTGCTTTGCTTTTGCCCAGTTTCAGGGATAACAACTGTCCACATCGCTTCCCAAAGCAAGGTATAAAACTAAGTTTCCTTGAAGTCAAACATAAAATCACAACTTTCTTTTTTTTTTAAAAAAAGTAACTGCACCAAATTATGACCAAATCTGTCAAGGTGTTTGACGCCCAACCTCCCACTTACCTTAACTACCTTTGTGAAAGTTCATTCAAATTCTTATTACTCCCACAAGACTTATGTACAAAAAAAATACAGAATTCTTAAAGCCAAACTACAGGCATTTCTTACAAATTAAATTCTTGCCTGTTAGGCAATGAATCATTTGCCATCCACAGTACATCCCATAGTTGACAAACAAAGCAGTATTTGCCATCCTACTGCAAAACAAAGTACAACATATTTTGGGAAATGATTCTTCACTAAAAAAACATCGTCTAGGGCAGTACAATGCAACAGGAGTCACACGAATGTGCTACATCCTGTGACCAGCTCTGAAGTAAGCATGAAAACAGTCACAAAACATGTTGGGAGCAGGAGGAAGCACACTCTTTTCTATGGGACATCAGCTCACAGATAGGCTCGCTCACCTTTGGTTTGTCCTGAGTCAGACCGCAACCTCTATAACCCCCATGCTGAGGAGCTCAGCCTCTTGGCAGCTCTCCTACAGGCAGGATGATCCAGCCAACACCCTTTGAAGGTGCTTTCTGCAACGTGCTGCCACAAGGCAGTGTGCGTGGTTCCCACAACAAAATGAATGTTTCTCTACCTAAGGCTTCACTTCCTTCCATATCTGCTACCTTAAGAAATGAAACAACTCTGTGCTCAAGCTCAGAGACCAAAACCATAAATGCATGCTTTGAAGGGAGAAGGAGGTAAGCTAGGGAAGAGAGTAATGACAAGGAAGGACATTTCTGTAACTCACATCCTTTTCAAGTCTGAATTTCTTACCTCTTTTAAACTAATGTTTGCAATGTGTAATTTTGAAAAACCTTATGTGTTGCAGGAAGTATCTGCAATAGCTATACTTGTCATATATAAAGCCTCAGGAGCATCACTGCAGATTAGCGCATCATTGCACACAAGGGAGAGAAACCAAGTGCAAGCAGACATTTCCAAGAATAAGATCACCTCAGTACATACTGCCAATAAAATTGTTAATAATGCTTCAGTGAGACATCCCAGTACAGACTGGAACAAGCAAAGCCAGTCCTGAACAAGAATACAGACTTGAGACATTAATAACAGCATTAGTGCATTTTCTTTCCTCAGTGCACATCCTTTTCCAATTGATAGCACTATCCTTAGGCAGAAATAGGCCCCGGCCTCAGTGGCACTACTACAGCATCGTTTTTCTCAAGTACCTAGCAAACCACAGCAGGCAATTGCTATGCAGGAGAAACACTGATGGCAGAACATCCTAATGGAACAAGTCAGCTTCATCAAGACTATGCTCATGTGGAGACAGGAAGATAAGATTCCCCTAGTAGCATAAGTATTCTCTATATTGATATTTCCCAGAGGAAAATGCATCAAAAAATAAATCATCATAGTAACTTTTTGTTTGGTGGGTGGGTTTTTCCCCTTTTTTTTTTAATAATTTCAACAGAAAG
>Ga0181612_170759_pt1 | contig 19534 bp, 13 predicted proteins | sample HoacroProtozoa21_FD_119630 | JGI IMG/M metagenome (GOLD analysis project Ga0181612, IMG submission 119630) | Hoatzin crop microbial communities from Cojedes, Venezuel. Combined Assembly of Gp0051906, Gp0051904, Gp0051908 | reverse complement strand
CAGCCCTTCTTGGGGGAAGAAGAGAGGTTCAAGCCCGTCAGCCTGTCCATCAGGTAGGGCTTTCTTTTGGTCCCTCCTCAAAAATAGGGTTTTTCAAGTACCACTTTTCATACTTCTGAAAAAATCTTTGGTAGATCTTGGTGAGGTGGGACTGAGTCAACCATTATGTGTCGACTGGCTCTTGGCATAAAGTGTGGTGCTGTCAGAAGTGGGACTCAGAGGTTTGGCACGCTCTCAGGCAGGGAGCTTAGTACTGTGCTTATGGGGGGGCCTTCTGTTGTTGAACTGAAGCAACATCTGGCTGTGCACCCGTCATTGCACCCCAAGTGTCACTTAGTTGGTAGTGATGGGCCATCACCGGTTACTTCTGTCTGATAAGATACGAGAAATTCATTGTTCGAGTTGAACCTCTCCCTTTCGTTAACTCTTCGGTGCTTGACACAAGAGTCCGAGCAAGTCTTCCTTTGGCATCGACAAGTCCAGCAAGGCCATCGACCCACACCTGCATGTGAATTTAGGTTGTTTTAGATTCAGTTTTGTGCCAAAATTTAAGCAGAGAAGAGGATGCCACTAGCATGCAGGAGACTTGCTCCTCCAGCCTCGTAAATGCTTCTGGTGTGTGAGAAAGGGTTGAGAGCTGATGATCAAACATAAAGTGCAGCTGCAACTCTAGCCTCTTAGCTGCATTTCTTTAACCACAAAGATATCTAAAGGAGAAATACCTAAATAGTTTAAGTAGTAACTCTTAAATTTTTTTCGAAGCATATTTACTGTGATCGTTAAAGCCAAAACCATGGAGACTTGACCTATGAACTGACTCTATTATTGAATAACCCAAGTGGCTTATTTCTCACAAAGCCAAAATACAATATTTGCAGATGTTGTGAATGTTCAATTCCAAGAATGGCAATGGGAAAGGGCTGCGTTTCCAACAGTCTTCAGGATCAGAATAGAGCATTTACCATTCACACTGGATGGTTGGATTTTGGCATCTCTCACTAAATTTCCTGTGATTCACCATTTTTCTTCTTTTGCTGCTCATCACTACTCCACATACCTGGTTACAACTGCATTCGTTTTCTGCAGTTTGAAAAAGCGGAGACCATACCATCACCTAAGGAAGTTTTAGCATCACTACAAAGACTGAGAAAAAAACTTTACTAGAAAAGTAGTATATCCAGTATCCTTCTGCTACGCAACGAGAATTCCAAAGATTGGAGCACCTTCTTCTGTTTATTCTGGTTATTGGCTTGGTTATTGTGTTTTAAGCAATCTTACAAGGAGATACAGACCTATACAAATTGACAGGAGACAGTGGAATTACATCAAGAGAAATCTGAATCAGTTCTCGAAAGAACAAGAAGTTTTTTGCAGTAGTTAAGAAGTCCTTCATTCATTATTAAATCCAGCTGTGCCATATAAAGTAACAGATTGCTGACATCTAACCAGTTAAATAAACACCCATTTTTCATGGAAGCATGGATTGATGCTCCGTGAAACCATCTAACAGTCCATATCTAGAAGCACACAACCATAAATTGTTCTATTAACACTACTAGTAGCAGTTTTACAGATGCACTTAAACTGTCTCAAATAAAACTTTAATTGCATAATTTTGTGGAAATTATGGGCCCAGATCCAGGCATCTACATCTGCAGTGTGGTATTTGGAAAAAAGAACTTATACTTCACTCCATAACATTGAAAGTCGTGTGAATTTGAGTGCTCTGCAGTTGCTATGTCAATAAAGTTACAAATTATTGAAATTTTTGGGAATGAAGGTTGGGGAGCCTGGAGAAAAGATATCAGAGGGAGTGACTAGGGAATAAAAGGTTGAGTTTCCTTTGTTTGCTTCTAGTCCTAGCTGAGTAGCTTTGCATCCATGGCCATTGCTTTGGGCGCCGGTGGTGCATGATTCCTGCCAATGTTGAGCAGAGGTAGAGGGAACCTCCTTCTCCCAGGTGGATGTCTAGAAGCTCACTTCCCTGGCCTGTAAGAGGATTTTACAAAGCAATTGTTCTGTTGATTTGTGTCATAGTGATTTCCAATAATTCATAGTTCACTGTACATGGAAATCAACTGCTTCACTTCAGGCCATTAATTAAGGTTCAAAACGAACACTCACCCTTTTATATGGCTTTGTTTTCCCTTCTCTCTCCCCCTTCTCCCCACTACCTCCTCCTGATGTATACTACCACATTTCGATGGACTTCCTACCTTTAGCAACTTTGTGCAGTCCCCTTGCGTGGGGCTCCTCTGAACCCCATACAGATACTCAAAGGTCATGTTGAGAATGCTTTCCTGAACACTTAGACCTAAATGTTTTCATTTTCTGGGGCATCCACTAGAACAGTTTTCCCTTGGAGGAGTCTCTGGTTATTTGTGCTTGAAGCAAAAGTTAGTGAGAAGTCTATTGACCCTTTAAGGCACCAATATTCAGCTATTTGCTTGTGATTCTTTACTTGATAAATTACTAATTTAGGGTGAAATCATACTCTTTAGTGGCTCCCTGTTCATAAATCACAATCTGACATTTTTTCTCTGGGGGAAGACTGCTGTTTGCAGTATGCTCTGCCACCAGAACAGATGACAATATTAGTTTATCAGGAGAAACCTATATTTTAGAAACAAATCCTGATGCAATAAATTCCCAGCTGTCTGTCTTGCTGCTTGAATGTTTTTGTTGCCAGACCGTCTCTGTGATCTTGAGTTCAGAAGCCTTTGTATAGAAAGCAGAGAAATCCAAAATGGAATGTATGATCAAATGGACAGACGGAGGAAAGCAGTATTTCAATTTGACAATGGCTTGACAGCCTGTACAGGTATTATAGCAGATTACTTATGCTGCTGAGAAATCACACACCACTTTCAATTAAGCAGCATTTAATCAAGAAGAAGATTTTACTGAAGCTGGAATCCAGCATTTTCAAGAATCTGTTAAGATGTTCTTGTTTTAAACTGCTACCACAAAATTTGAGGCCAGATTTTCGAAGGTGTTTTAAGCCCTTGATTCTTGCATAACTGGAACTTTATATTGTATATTGATGTCTTGCCTTTTGAACTAGCATACAAGGCACATTGAACTAGTGTAAGGTCCCTACACATAGGACTTGCAATTGCTCTTTGAAGGAAGAGTGAGACAGAGAAATTATAGGGTTTGTCCTGTATCTCTTAGGTGTCAGAAATGAAAAATCTCCACCTCAAGCCCTTGTGCTTAACTGTAGGATGCCCTGCCTGCCTTGCTTCTTCCGAGACAAGGACTAGCACCTCAGCATGTGGGTTTTGCTGGGCTGTTGGTAGCCACACATCTGTGTGAAGAGCAGTGGAAGAAGATTCTTTGCCTGCTTCCCCATCTGTGGCTGGGTGAGTTTGTCTCACCTCCCCTTGGCTTACATCTCACCAAAGTGGCCAGGAGGTTGTGAATGATGGCTCAGCCCACCCAGATAGCTATGACAGGGAGCCGTTCCTAGTGGGGTCAGCTGCTTTTGGGGAGGGGAGGTGTAATGCACTGAGTCTCCTCCCTGTTCCCACATGGGGCTGGGCTCCCATGGGCCACCAAAGCATTGAGCAAGCAGAGAGAGGCTTGGGATGAGCCCACAAGCATCCTGCAGGACCTTGCCACCTGTTTCTTCATCGTAAAACAGGAACAGTTTGAGAAGCAGTACTCAAGGCTTCATTTTGAGCAGATCTGTGCTCTCTGTTCTCCTTTTCTCAAACACTGCTTTGGAAAAAGTTGGAGAGAAATTAGTAAAAAGCAGTAGGGAGGGAGGAGTGCAGGAGAGGATGCTCGAACCCAGTTCTGCTCCCTGCAACCGGCAACTTCCATGTCATTTCTACCCTTGCTGCCCCTTCCCTGCTAACTGGTGTCTGAACTCTGTTGCTCACACCTTCCTCCTCTGCCATTATAAATGGTGCTGCTGGTGGGATTGTCAGCAAATGTGTCTTCTGTGTGTGCATCAGGTTAGGGGACACTAGGGTGAGGTACTCTCCACATTCCCTGTGCCCTCAGCCTGGGAGTGACAGGGACTCAGCAGCCACAGCAGCAGTGCTAGGCTCTTCAGTCATGCTAAATGCTTTTTTAAAAAAAGCAAAAACCATAGGTTCTTTTGTATTTCAGCAGAGTACTGCTGGCGTAAGAACATTGTTCCCATGGGTCTGGAAACGTCTTTACATCCTTAGTGTGTCTTTAGTTCAGAGAAAACAGGCGTGTACAATTAATTCTTATATATATGCTACTTGAGCCTATTTGAAATCATGTGTGTATATGTGCAAGGTAATTAATTTTCATTCTTCAGAAGCAGAGAGTGAGGGAGGTTTTTTCTCTTTTCCTTTTTTGCAGTGGCAAGGTAAGGATTCAAACTTAGTATTTTTTTTTTCTCCCAATTCTGTGCTGTTGGCTCTAGGTCACACTACTTGGGAAAGTAAAGTCCTCAAACACAGGAATTTCAGGCAATAAAAAAGCAAATGAGCAAGAAAGATGTATTTCAGTGATTATCAGTATGCAGCATGAATCAAGGAAAATCAAACAGCAATTTTTGATAATTCACTTATTTCTGGGAGAGAAATTGTCTTTCTGAAGAATGCTGTCATGATAAAAGCAGAAAGAAATGGTTATCTATAGGAACTAAGACTCGTGACCCAGTGCCAGTTGCCTCATGAAATTAGTTTGCAGTATATTTAACATACACTGGGTTTGGTTTTCTCTATGGTAACCTGTTTAAAATGTCTCTCAGGATAAGAACTTAAGTGCATAGCTTTAGAGTTTGCAAATTTTATTCACCAGCCTATTCAGTGAATCCTATTCATTGTTCAAGTAAGCAGCGGTATGACCACTGTCAAAAGGAAATATAGGCAAAAGAGGAGAAGGAAGACCAAGTTACAGACTCTTCTTTGTGCAGTATCTTCTTTAACTTTGCTTCCAAAAAATAATTTCAGTTCATTAGAAACAAGGTTAACACATTCAGGCAGTTTGATACGATTGCTGTTCTTTTCCACTCCTGATGTAACTCATAAAACTGTGCACCATTAATGCAGTCTGTTGTACTTGACATAAAAAGGTGGAAAGAAGTTGTTTCATGAAAACTGTAGTGTGTTCCTCTGGGAGTCATGAAACTCAATTTTCCCTGAATGTAATTAATATCTTCCCCATTATGAACTCAGGGAAGGTCCATGTAGCCTGAAATGGCAGCAGACTAATCACCAGAAGAGACACAGGGCTAAGAGAATCATATTTTGGATATTCATTTAGAAAATGAACTTCAGGAAAGATCAGAGAGAGGCAACGATGTCAGGCTTTATGGCTGATCTCTACCAGCTACACAAACAAAAGATGCGACTTCCACTGACGCGCAGCAGTTGTTATGCAATGCAGTGGGTTGTTTCAGCAGCCACTGTCACGTTCCAATTGCACACAAGGGGCCAAAATCCTTCCTTCATGCAGTCCCCTTCACTTTTCTGAAGAAGCACCATAGCTGAATTTGGCTTGTGCTTTCTGTGAACTGCTCCCTTTTACCAGAGCTGTGGCTATTAAAAGAAGAGATCAGCATGTCATGTTTTCACCCTCCATTAAGTTTTTTTCTCAATAATTATGGACCATGGCATTTATCACCAGGAAGTTGTACCCATCTTTTTGTCAGATGTAATGCAGTCTGGCCAAAGCATAGTGTCGCTGGTGGCTGACTGGGGAGGAGCGTGGCCTGGAGCAGCTGGGAGATCCAGGAGGGAGCTTTTAACCATTACATGTTAGTGAAAAAGGGAGAAGTGACCAAATGGGCCAGATGTGGTTTGCATTCTGTGTGATGCTGTGGGGTGACAAAACAGTATGTGGCCTTAGTGTGAAGCCTTGATTAGCAGACTCAAGTGACAGTGTAGTTCCAGGGAGGAGGTACTGGATTATCTACCAGAAACCTGAAGAGGTTAAAACAATCTTTTATTCTTAGTCATCAAAACACAGTCACAGCAGCCAGGCAGAGGCTACCATGGATCGAGAGTTTCTGCCAGGATGCAGGGAATCTCTGGGACTTTTCCTTTTATTTCCCAGTAGGTCTCTATCCTGGGCAACTGAAGTATCACATTCACTTTCCCAACAGTCAACATAGGGCTATAGACGTTCTTCTCCAGATTTGAGTGCAGAGGAACCGTGCTGTGCCAGTCACTCTGGAGCTCGTCTGCTGTCCCTTGAACATGTCCTGCTTATCAGTTTCCTCTTTTATCACCATTTTCTGCTCAGGGACATTGAACAAAACATTCTTTACTGTTCCAACAAAGTTCGTTCTCTAAAGAGGTTTCAGACTTGGGTCTGATGTCTTCAGCTATTAGAACTGACCTTTTTTGAGAGAATCTCTTCTGTATGTTGTTCTAGATGAACCAGTTCACACTTCTTCAGGGATCTCATCCTGCTGACATCTCTGAGCAAGCATGTGGGAGCTAGGTGATGACATCTAGTAGTTAAACCACAGTGGAAAGCTCCCCCAACCCTAAGAGTAATTTCAATAATACACAACAGATTTACCAATTAACTGAGCAATCAAGGCCTTTCCTGTGTTTTCTGACCAAGCCTCTGAAATGCTTTAGTGCTATGAAGAAGAGTGACCTGTGACTAAGAGTGCTCCGAGGCAACAGCCTGAAAGAGCCTGTGGCATGACATTAGCTCTGCCATAGGAGTCAGGAGCTCATCGCCACACAAAGGAGCTTTGGGAGGGACTGATTTGTGAGGGCAAACAGGGTAGAACCTGGCATGGAAGTATGCGGTATTCCTCTTATTATAGTTACCGCTCCCTCTTTTCAGTTCATTTTCTAGTTGCTACAGGCAATGAACTTGTAAAGTGTCAAAACCTTGATAGGTTGTAGCATTTCAGTGTGGTGCAGGATACTAAACATTCACACCTCCCATAGAAGCCAGGAAGAATTCAGCATGCTTTAATTCTGACTGACTTCACAAATTAGGACCAAGTCCTTCATTTACCAGTTATCTGCACTTGTCTGGCGGTGATCAAGTCCGCTGGTGTTATCCTATTTGTATAGGTCAACAGCATTAATTGGTTTCTGTGCATCTTGTATATTGAGCATGCAAAAAGTGGACTGTCTTGCCAAGAATAGAAGGAGAGGCAAATTAAAGAGTGCTTATGTTGGGGTAATCATAAGATGCTTCCAGGTAATTTTAATAAATTAGTTGTTCAAGTCACTCAGCACTAAATTAATATGTCTAGAGCAATGTGCTGTATTTTCTATCAATCATTTTTTAATTTTTCTTAATTATATTTCCCTTGCTTTAGCTATTGCCTTCTAGCTGTGGAACTGTTATATCTTAGCTGCAGTAGGTACAAAGATTAGAATACAAACAGTGAATTTATCTCTCAGCAGGAGACTGAGTTTAAAAATGGTTCAGTGAGTGAGTGCACAACAATGTTAAATGTGGAGCGCACCGCAGATCAAGGAGTGGTTCTGAGAATCCTGTTCAGGTAATGTGCAAGAAACATATCCAGGGCTCAAGAGTATGCAGAGGTACTAGAAAAGAGAGCCCTGGATAATTGGGGGACTGTTTTGGTTTAGATAATGGAGGCCACTTGGATTTTACTAAACATCAGAGCTGAAAATTTTTAGTAACATGGGTTATTTTCAGCCCAGCAGAGACTTCCCTTCTCTGCACAGTGGTATTATCAGAAGTCCTTGCAGCTAAAGAAGCCATGGGAAATGTCACTTGCATGTTATTAGTTTTTTCTTATTTCTGGAGACAATGACTTGGCAGGGCATATGCAGAGAGATTTTGAAAAAAACTGGAAATGCAATGCAGAAACCCTGGCTTACAGCCATGGCTCATCCAAGCATGCGGTTGGAATACTTTTTCCTTGGATGTACTCCAAAGGGAGGGCAATAGCTGATGTACTTGGGGGTGGAGGAGATACGAAAGCACAAAAATTGCAAAATGGGCACAAACGTGCTGAAGATACGAGTGAGCAAATCATTCTTAACTGGCACCAATAAAATCTTTATGATGGAATAGCTATATTTAGATTTCTTCCTACTTCTCCATGCATTTTCTGGTTTTTTTTACCTTTTCTAAATCTATGAAATTTTACATGTTTTTAATTGATAATAATATTAACACTAGGCTAGTGCATTCTTTGAAACAAAACCTACATGTTGGTTGAGCTACAGCAAGTGTCCTAGTTTTTATTGTTTATGCACAATGTCAGCTACAGTGTTGCTTGAATGTTAAGGCCTACAGTCTGGATTAACTGTTTGCATTTGCTAATTCACTATGTATTTACATAATGTTCTGTTGGGTAGTACGTATCTAGCAGAATTGTCTTGCTGTTCTTATATTTAACAGTCTGACTAAAGATAAAAAATACAGTCAAGCTGTAACAGTCTCTGTTCTTAAAAAAGTCCTGTTGAACAGTGCTTCATTTGCATCTGTTTAAGTCAGGTGTTACGTCTTCAATCAGATTGCATGCCGGATGTTTAGGGGAAACACCAACCTGGTTTCAGCCAAAGTCCATCTCAAGTTTGAGTTTTCTTTGCTGTTTTTTAATCTCGCAATGTATCTTTTTTCCAGTATATCACTCTGAAATATGTATGAATGCTTCCAATCATGATTTCTGGCCATCTGTGCAGTCTAGTGGGGATTTCATAGGCTATTTCTATTAAAATTTATAATTTCTTATATATTTTCTGGAGGACCAAAGTTTTACAGGAGATACCGGAGGAATGCCCTTGTGGTTCTGAAGTGCTCAGAAGAAGAGCACATAGAGAACAATACGACAAAACAAAAGCTTAAGTGCCAGTGGATCGTCCATAAATAATTGATAAAGCTGAATATACCTTTCTGTAAAGCAAGGCAATATGTGCCTAGTATTAAAATGAGGTAGACTATTCAAAAAGTAGACACAGGTTATCAAGATAAATATTTCAAAATCAAGATCTGCTTTATTGGGAAAGCCTCTCAAGAGAAGGGGTGGAAAATTCTTCACACGGATCTTTGTAAGATGAGATTGGTTAAAAGTAATCAGTCTAGGCTCAGCGGTGCACTAACTAGATAATGGAAGACAGCCTTAGGTCTTTTCAATGTCTAGTTATTATGCTTCCATGAAAATTCTCCAAATTCAGGTCACTGAAATCATTAGGTGCTGATCACAGATGAACATTTCCTAGCCTATTTGCATTTTGCAGTATGTGCTCAAAGGGTTAGCAGTTGTGCAAATTTAAGAAGACTTGTGGATGGAAGAGCTGAGCTAATTCTGCATTTCATTGAAGATCTCAGGCAAGCAATTGTCCAATGTGGCTGAAGCTCTTAAAAACACAAGTCCTAATTTCCCATAAATGAATTGTAGGTATTTAATTTTGAAACAATGGTTCCAATCTTCTCATTTTAAAGCTTCTAAAATTTCTATTTACAAGTTGTCCTTCTAGAATTTCTTATGCTTGGCAAGAATAAAAAAACTGCTCCACAGGCACAGTATTTACAGCTCAGTATACTGTTTTTTCATGAGTAGTGATGAAAGTAATAGATCCGTTGTTGATCTAACCCCATGTAACTGAAAAGGAGAAGTTTTCAAAAGTGGGTTCAACAGACCTGCCATTGCAGTGGAAAGTTCCTAAGAACCCAAAGATTGATTTGGTATAGTACATGCTAGGATCCCATCTCAAGAAACACTTTGCTTCTCAAGGATAGAGCTAGGCATTTGTGATATTTAACATTTAGCTCCTAGGAGAACACTGTTAATGTAAAATTCTCCTTTGTATCCTTTTTTGTCCTATTCCAGGCAGAGGGTGGGCTCTGGTAATTCAACAGCAGATGAAAAAATGGGTATGTTATCCTACAGCAGTTTGGTTTCTGTTTCTCATTGTACTTAGCATCCAAAACAATTTTTGTACCCATTTGCTGTGGTAGTTGATTTTTAATTTTTTCCTCGTTGCTTTTTGTTGTGAGAACAAATACCACCACAAGAAAAAGCTGGTTTTATGCATTTCTGTTCTAGCCAAAACCATCTTTCATTTCAATTTAGTGCTGCTAGCTCTTGAAGTTTACAGTGAGGCCCTTGTATGCAGAGCATAAGAGCAGCTTGCATCAATCAGGAATATCCAGGGAACTTTAGCATATAGTTTGAAAAGATCTTGAAGCTGCAGTTTTGTTGTTGGTCTCAGAAGTCACTAGCAATGAAGTGAATGCAAAGAAAGTTTGCTGTAATAATTCATGGTTATGTGGTTGTGCACCAGAGAAGATATCTCAGAAAGAATATTTAAGCTGCAGTCCTCGTTGAAGCCTGGTGGACAAGGGAAAACTGTAGAAAGTATAGTTGTGAAGCTAAACATTCACCAAAAGGTGACCTTGAGAGTTTTGGTGTTGAATTTCCATTCATAAGGTAGAGAGAGGTTATACAAGTAGAAGAGGCTTAAAAGGCTGTGAGTGCAGCTGGCTAAGAGCCTCCTGAACGCCTGTTGCAATGTGCAATTTCTCACCCTCTTCCTCTGCATCCAACACAAACATGCCAGCCTGTATTTTCTGTTTAGAATAATAATCCATAATATACCACACGTATCCTATCCAGCCACTCCGCCAAGCCCAGCTATCTTGTCTGTGACCCTCACAGGGCATCATTCACTCCAGTTGTTCACAGCTTGCCACAGCTTTTATTCCTGTTTTGTGACAGGGTTTATGGCTTCATTTCAGACATATGAGACCTCCCCAGGACTGACTGACTCATCACTGAATGGCCTGAAAAGCAACAGATAGGTCCCCCAGCTTGCTCAGCCTGAACTCCAACATCTGAGAATTACAAAATTGCATTATGCAGCCATTCTGCAATTGCAGAACCAGGTGATGTCACGTATCAAGTTGCTGCCACAATTTGAAAGGACGCTTTGGAAAATTAGGCTCTGTGGAAGTGGGTACTGATGATGCCTTGGGAACTGCAAAAGCTCACACTCCTCTCTCAGATTTAGCAGTCAGAAATGGCACACTATCTTGAACGATGATCTGAGCTTTAAAAACTAATACAAAACTCATGCCAGGTCCATTTTTTAAAACTACTTGAAACATCATGTATCAAAGTAACTGGAAGCTAAGCTGAGGAAAAACCTTTTGTTTTTTGCTAAGCAAATTCATTGCAGCTTAACTGGGAAAAGTTCGCAGGAACATTTTTCAGTGCGAGACTGTTGCCTAAATTTGTCACGTTTCCTGAATGTGCTGTCAAGATGAAAAATGTCACTAACAAATCAGCTACAGAAATTCACGAACACGGGAATTGGTTAGTTTGGGGGTTTTTTGACCTTTTTTTTTTTAATGGGAGAAGGAGACAGGGGTTTACTGCTTCTGAGGTTTGTGTCAGCTTTTTCATGGTTTGAATTAGGAGTAGCAGGAAGAGCCAAGTCAAGTCTGGAGTCAGGCAGTGTAGATACTTTTCTGGCTCTGCGGGAATCAAAGGGTTTCATTTCAGAAGAACCAATATGACTATCTAATAATCTGTCTGCATGTACCACCTAATATGTTGTTAAGCTCATCATACTCCCAGTAGTGTCTGGGGATGATGGAAACCTGGTTTAAAGCTAGTGCTGTTCTTTGGTACTTACCTGGTGTCTAGTGTTTGCTTTGGCTCTTTGATGATTTCCCCAGAAAAGAGCTTCGAAATTCACACATGAAATCAAAGGAATTTTCATACTGGCCTTCAGCGAGGGCAGTGACAACCTGGGTCTGCTGCAAAGTCCTCCCCAGGGAAGAAGCTGCTATAAATTGCAAAGTCCTGTAGGATACACTGAAGGGGAACTCTCAGCATTTTTTCCCAACCCTGAAACTACTATATAAACTTAACATAGCCTATATACACGTGTTCTTCTCATTGACAAGACCCACTGAAAGAGAGAGAGATTTATTTTAGCTGGGCTAAAAATGAAAATAAGTGTATATATTTTTGAAATTTCTGGTGACAAATGAGGTTTACAAGGCTTAGCTCTGTGGGATCAGATGTGATATTAATATATAACTATTGGAATACTTTGGTTTTTTACTGAAAGGCCATTTTCCCATGCAGACCTGTCCCATCGCTGTGAGAGGCAAATCACATTGGGGCTGAGAGGGACAGAGGACCCCTCAGTGTAGAAGCTGAAGAACAGATCCTATCAGAAAGAGAAATCTAGGCATTTTAACAGGGACTTTGATCTGAGTGGAGACAGATGCATTCTGTAAATTGACTCTGAAAAATCATCAGAAGAGTATTCTCCAATTATTCAGTGAGCAGGAACTTTTCCTGTTGCAGTAGCTATCATGTCTTTGACATAAAGCTGTGAGAGAGTCATGTTATAAAGTTCAACTATCCTATTTATATTAATTTTTTCAGGTTTGTTTCCTCTACCTTCTGATTAAAACGTGTAGCCACTGTGATAGAGGTGCACTGCTGGAGCTTCTTCTTTCATATGAATGTACTGATAATGTCAGGAAAATAAATGGAAGAGAAAAGCTGTCTGATTGAAAGTAAATACTTAGAGCAGTTTCAGCAGTCCTTTGGGTGGGAACTAATATAAAGTTGCTTAGTAAATCAGTAAACAAGTTAAAATGTGCACAAAAAAGATAAAGAAGTAGAATACCATCTGAAATGAAGGGCTCCCAGGAAATAAATCAACCAATCAAGTACGTGAAGAGCTGGACAGAATCTCAATCCCCTGTGCTGCAGGAGGCAGACACGGCTTTCCTCTCACACTTCTACATCTCTGAGGTTATTGGCCTTGGTTGTAAATATTTTGTAGATCTACCAAGACTTACTTAATCTTTATGGCCAATGTGCTTTCATTACAGTCTTTTCACCCGAAGACTGAAGACAATTTGAGTCATTGCCATTAGCACTGTACCAGTAACTGCTACAAAGCTCACGTCTCTTTGTGCGTTTATAAGTCTACAATAGCTGGAGATAATGATAATTAAACATTCTCAGTGCTCAACTTTTCCAAATTTTACAAAATGTATTTGTTTCCACTATACAGGTAAAGCTGCAATAAAATTATGTCTCTAATAGGACTTAGACTTACAAAAGGCAAGAAATCTGTAGCATAGTTTCTGTGGAAACTGAGCACTCAGAAACCCACTGTGCACCTTTGAGAAATCTGTAATAATGCTTAAGCTGCTACTGCCCCATTTTTTGCATCCCTGGCAGAGTCTCACAGTTTGGATTGGGCTTATGTATATCTTCTGGGTCGCAGGAGGCATGTAGTGAGTCTTATTTCAAGTGTTTGAAGCTAGATGCTATTTCCTGTATTTATCTTACTAGAATATTATCTCATTAATAGTCAAAGCGTTATGATGGAAAAATGTTTCACATTCATGTGGTTATGAAGTGGCTGCAGATAGCATGATACTCACTTTGAAGAAACACACCTTCAGTACCACAGCACAATTTTACCTAGTTCCCATGGATCGATCCAGCACCATGGAAAAAGCAAATTCAGGTTTTAAATAGATGACCTAGGCATCCTGTTTGAAGGCTTATACCCAGTGGTGTTGACCAACAGATATTTAAAAGACAGGATTTTTACTTAGAAAATAAGACAGAACAGGAAAAAAATTTTAAAACAACAAACTCAATGTGCACGTGGTCTTATCCAGTCTGATGCTTCAGTACCTGCTGAATGGGACAGACCTGCCTCTTAAATTAGAGGAAAGGTCTAGGCCAGTTTGCGATCCTCTGGGTCCCACCAGCTTACTAGTAACAGTTGCGCTGGCGAATGCTCCCAGCAGAAATATTGCTGCGCGGGAAGGCTGGACAGGCACAGTTTGCCTGATAGCATTTGCCCTCGTGGTATCTCGTTAGACTAGCAAACAGTGTGTCATCCCTATGTTCCCAAGTGACCGTGACCAGATACCAGCTTTGAGGAAACACTGACAGTGTATAACCTTGCATGCAGTCCCCCCGCTCCCTTGTCACAGAGGCTCTGCTGCAGCTTGCAAGTACTGTATTTTGGATTTGATCCATTAAAAATCCTTCTCTGTAAAATCAAGTTAGGTGTCCATTTCCTGCTTTGTGCCTTGTCAAAGTCTGAGAGTTGTTTTATTTTTCTTTACTGTCAGTGTACTTCATGTATCTTTCACACTGCAAGCAAAAGTAAAAGTTATCCAGCAGCCTGTCAAAAAATGTTTCACTTTGCCCTCTTGTATCCTGACCAACCCGAAGGGAATAGTGCCAGTCCCTGTGTGTGCCGTACTTGCGTCAGTGCTGGATCCAGGCTTAATAGAAATTAGTGACCCCTGCGCTCATCGTATGCATCAGAAACTACTTCTAAACCATAGAATTAAACTTTTGTCAAGCACTATGTGAAGCAATCAGCGGGGCTGAACAATTCTGCCTGGTTAGTCCCTAAGTATAGACAAGAATAAATCATGATTCGGGGCCTTCCAGTCAGCTATAACCACACTCCATTAGGGAGTCAACAAGTCTAGGGATGGTGGCCAAAGCCTTTAACCACCAATCCAAACCAATTTCCTCTCTTTCTCAAATGTTCCATGATTTGAAAGCTTTTTGAACAAAGAATAAAAGTTTACAAAATACTCCCTTTCTGAATGAGTTTAACAAAACTCTCACAGAAAGTACAATGAGGGATGTAGTCATATTCTGTGTCAGTATGGCTTTGTGCATAAAATTTCATAAGAAGTTTAAATCTTCCTGATTTGAGCTGAACTTGAAAATGTTAGAATTACAAATGATCTTTTAGATTCAGAGACGAGGAAAGGAATTTCTTACCACTTGCTGTCTTGTTTTTTTCTTCTTGTATTTCAACAGGCAGCAAATGTCTAGATAATATGTCAAAACTATGCATAGGCTGTATAGGTGAATTGTGTGTTCAACACATCTTGCTTTCAGAGCAATTGGTATAGGACTGTCTTCTGTTTCTTCTATGATTAATCGTAGATCATGAAGTGATGCGTCCAAAGCCTTGAAAATTTGTTCTGAGCATATGTGTAGTCTTTAACATTGAGTATGCAGACTGGACTGTTGCAGTTTATCTTCTAGTTTTTCATGTCCTATTTATTTTTGCTGCACATCATTGTCATTGAGACACATCACTTTGTTTTCTTTCCTTTTTTCATTCCTCAAAATCAAATTAATTGAAAAACAAAGTGAAATTAATATCTGTTCTTACTACAAGGCACATCTTGCCTCCTCGTATCATACAGTTCCTAATTATGTTGATGACCTTTAATGAACTGGGAGTATTCAAGGTAAGAATTTGGTTCTGTGATTAAGGAGAAAATAATTCTGTCATAGAATAGGTAATTTGTAGAGGATAACGATCATTTTTATAAGTTTTATTTCCTTTGAGATTAATTAAATGTTTGTGAACCAGTTCCACATTTTCCTGATCTATTCTGCCTTCAGAAATATTTAATAAATACTACAAGCAAGCAAAAAGCTGACAAGCTATGGATTGTTTATGAAGCAAGTTTGAAATTCAGTTTTCCGACTCTGCATGTTTATTCATGAAAAATAGTTCTTTCTGGTTTTTAGTTAGTCAATGAGATCAATCACATTCTACCTGTTAGGTATAACGTAATCAGCGATCACATAATGAGAGGAAAATATGCTTTGTCAGAGAAATCTGCTTGTGCCTGCTGTTGCTTCTGTCTGGAGCTCCAGGAAAGTTTTGTAGTACACCCCTATTTCAGTATCATCTGAAAACTGAATTACCTACATTTTCATCAGATATTAGCCAAAACACTTGCTAAAATCTTGCCAGAATTTAGTAAAGATAAATGGAAGAGGAAAATAAATTTCTACCTAAGTATTGACATGTTTAAATGGGCAACAGTTTTCTGGATATCACATTTCTGAGAATGGAAATGAATCTTAAAACAGGAATTTGTTCCTATAAGTACATATTGTTTCATGAATTCTCATGAATGCTTGCTTTCTTTGCAGTTCTTTTTTGCTGGCATAAGGCCTCAGTTTATTAACATGTCCATTCTGTAATGAGAAAGACAATTCCACTAGATACGTATTTCTCTGTTTTCATCGTATCTGTTTCATAATTAATGCCAGTTCCTTAGACGTGGACACTATGACATACAATGACTGGGGAATCAACATTCAGAGATAATCCTCTCTGCTTCAGGCCTTCCATTCAATAATGAGCGGAATGACAGAGCGCTTAGTGGTTTTGCTATTGTCAGGGTTATCCCTTCCTTTCTGATGACACACTAAACCCTCCTGTTCTTTTAATAACATTTTAATTGTGCGTCCTGCCCCATCTGCCCTGCCCCCTCTGTTCTGGGCTACAGCTCTGCTTGGCTTCTGGCCACAGTGCCACGGAGACTGGGTGAGCTCAGCCAGAAGTAGGGCAGAGATTGTCACCTTCTCATAGGCCAGGCACAACAAGCGCTGCTTTGCCTGTTGCACATTAGGCTTTTTGTTTGCTTGTCACTATAGCTTAGTTTCATGTTTTAGGTCTTTAGAAATGGTAGTGTGTTTAGTGCTGATCAGATTAACGTGACAAAATTAATAAAGTACTTTAACGTACAGGGAGAAGAGACTGAAGGGAATTAAAATTAGGGAGACAGAAGAACAAAGGCAGTTCTTAAATGAACATTTTTAGCAGTAGCTTAACATTATAAAGATTAATAGGAATTAATTTACATATATAATGTAATGTACAGAACACAATTCAAAGTGACTACTGATTCTACAAACACTGTTATTGTAAAAGAAGAGCTGCATAAAATGGGTGTATCTGTTTTCTTCCCCTGGCTCAGTAAACACACTTGACTAAAACTACAGCAGGCACCAGTCATTCTCAGATGTTCTTGCATCACGTGCCTTGGTCTTGGACTGTATAGGCACAGCCATCCCATGTGTTGATTCTACTGTCAGTACCCTGATTTCATAGCTGATCAGAGCATACATAGTCATAACTAATGATAGCACCAGTAATCAACATCTATGATAATGTCGAGCCAAAACAAGTTGGTCAATAATCTACTGGTTGAATGCTCAGGGAAGTAAGAATAAAAAAGCCTAAGGAAGAACCAAGGAGTAATGCAGTAATAATAGAAGTCACTATGCAAGCTGGCTTAATGAAGAGAGTCTTCCAGCACATGAATGTGTAAGCTTCAGCCCAAAACATACAGGTCACACTGAGTAGGTTCAGCCTCTGTTTTCTCTGTTCCTCTGAGCGTTCCCTGCTCATCTTTTCTCAATGTTGTGTGCTGTAGGGATATGCCTGTTATCTGCCCAGTTGCAATGTTTATCGATAGTGCTGTAGGAAGGCATAGGTCTGGGGAGCACAGACCTTAAGTCCAGACTGAGCGCTCTCCTAAAACCCATCAGCTACAGCTAGGTTTACCAAAACTAATACAGGATTGCCTGTATTGTCTGATTGAATCTTGTGTATTCGGAATCATAACAACAAATAGGATAGTATTTCCTGTACTTCCCCAGCATCTGCTGTTTCCTTATGTGCAGACAAATAACACATCCTCAAGCTGCAAACCTCCCTGACACGTATACATGATAAGAAATGTTGCTTCATACCTTGTCTACTGTGGATGATCACTGGGAAAGGGGAGAGAGAAATGCCTGAGCATCAAAGATAAGAATAAAGGTCTTTATAAAGGAGCAATTGCAACAGATAAGCGATGACAGCTTCCTTCATCCCCATGCAAGCTGCGTGTAGTGGGATGTGCATTGCTGTCTCAGTCAGCCCGATGTAGCATGTAATTTAGCTCACTAGGGCGCACTATTTTGCAGCAACTGCAAGCTGCTCCCACTGTAGGAAGTGGAGGCAGGGGTGCTTGTACTGCAGGGCGGCTGGTCATATACAACAAATTGAGAATCACCAGGATGGGTGCCCACAGTGTATTTATATAAAGCACACTGGAGAGCAAGCGGTGGGTCTGCTTTTGTTTGTATCTGGCCATCTGTGATTGTGCTTGCTTGTAACAATACCCTGCTTACAATTTGTCGTTTCCACATGGCTGCCCACTGTTTCCAAGTGCTGTCAGATAATACAGCAGAGGAAGTTGGTCTTTACAGTTCGCTAAGTCTCCCTTGAAACCGATACTTTACATGATGTCTGCACACTGTAGCCTAGGACCAGTGGGAAACCAGGGCAATGCAGACCTTAATTCTGAAATAAAATTTAAGAGAGGGGCTGTGTTTGAGAAAGAGAGAGTAAAATTGCATTTTAGAGTTTTCACAGCTCCTGTTGCTTGTCCTGTCCTGAAACTGGTCCTTTTAGAGCTACTCTCCCGAATGCAGACCAGCTTGGCAGCCGCTGACTCTCATCAAGTACGGTGGTGGGAAAGTTGTAGTGTTTCTCAGGACCCACTCTGAAGCCCTGCTTTAATTCTGCATCGCAAAGATAGTGTGTGCTTGTATCAGGAGTTACTTCTGCTTCCAGTCTGCACAGAAAATGTACTTTTTCCAAAGGAAATGTAAAGGAGTGAATAGTGTACGCCGTTCTATATTGTGTGAAGATGTTTGTTATGTGTGTGCGGGGACAGGGATATGCAGTGCGTCAGGAAGGACATTTCAACAGCCTCGAGTTTGAGTTTCTCTAGTTTCCATATTGAATGAGAGGTCTGAAAATGGGCCAAGGATGGTGCTCCCCTGAGGAGTAGTCGGGAAATGAGGTAGCACCAATGTTTTCGGCACATAGCGGTTTTGTACTGTTGGCAGTGCACAGACTTCTGAGTGGAGTAACCACGTGCTCCAATATGGTGTAGTTTTCAATATTAATTTTAGCATCAGAAATAAGAGTGATTGATTCTCATCACAACAATTACTTCAAATTCTAGTTTTGGCCAGTAAAGAAGACACTGGCTCTTTACTGTGGAAACAAACAAGCTCATATTCACGTATATGTGTTTAGAAAGTAAATTTTTAGGTAAATCCAACTGAGAAGTTGATTATCTGAAATACTGGCAGTCTTGGATCAAATCTCTGCCTTCAGTAAAGGCACTTTTGTCTTTTGGCTGCCTATATGGATGCATGTTGTCTAGATTAGAAAATTGGCTCAATTCAGAATCTGGGTTTTACTGTGCAATGAGGAAAATAATCTAGATAAGTTGTTTTTTAAATAATTATTTCTTGACCTTTTTTCTGTAGTCTGACTATGTTACCTAATATCACAGCACACTCTTGATCAAAGACCTACATCCTGCTCCTGCAGGAAGGTAGATTTACTGGCTTGATGGGTCAGTACTGGGCCCAGTCTTGTTTAACTTCTTCATCAGTGACCTGGATGAAGAGTTAGAGTGTACCCTCAGCAAGTTTGCTGATGACACCAAACTGGGAGGACTGGTGGATACACCAGCAGGCTGTGCTGCCATTCAGTGTGACCTGGACAGGCTGGAAAGTTGGGCAGAGAGGAACCTGATGAGGTTCAACAAAGGCAAATGCAGGGTCCTGCACCTGGGGAGCGCCAACCCCATGTACCAGTACAGGCTTGGGGCGGACCTGCTGGAGAGCAGCTCTGCGGAGAGGGACCTGGGTATCCTGGTGGACGACAGGTTGACCATGAGCCAGCAGTGTGCCCTGGTTGCCAAAAAGGCCAAT
>Ga0181612_165569_pt1 | contig 19535 bp, 9 predicted proteins | sample HoacroProtozoa21_FD_119630 | JGI IMG/M metagenome (GOLD analysis project Ga0181612, IMG submission 119630) | Hoatzin crop microbial communities from Cojedes, Venezuel. Combined Assembly of Gp0051906, Gp0051904, Gp0051908 | reverse complement strand
GTCTGAACATGAGGAAGAACTTCTTCCCTCTGAGGGTGACGGAGCACTGGAACAGGCTGCCCAGGGAGGTTGTGGAGTCTCCTTCTCTGGAGATATTCAAGACCCGCCTGGACAAGATCCTGTGCAGCTTGCTGTAGGTGAACCTGCTTCGGCAGGGGGGGTGGACTAGATGACCCCCAGAGGTCCCTTCCAACCCCCACTCTTCTGTGATTCTGTGAAGAATCAGTTTCATCAGTATAAGCTACACTGTACACTAACTTCGCATGTATTTGATCTCCATCATGCATTTTCAATCTCTGTATTAAAAATTATGAACTTGAGTATTTTACACATTCTAATCTCTTGACTGAAAGCAAAACAATAGCTAGAGAAAAATTTATTTTCAGGGTTGTATCATTAGAAAGTAAAGTAAGTCTGCATTTTCTACAAAAGGTGATTTATTAGATAAAGCAGTTAAAATTACAGGAGAAAATATTAAATTCAGGAATTTTAGTAGAGATCATGTGGTCATATAAAAAAATGTGACTGTTTCAAGAGCAACTTTGTTTAAAATCTTTCTTGTAGTCTTTGCTTAGCAGCACTTGACAAAGTACTATGCATTTTTGTTATGTTTTTTCGGATACGAGATATAGCAGATAGAGACGTAAAGCAGAACTTCATCTGAATTGCCACAACCTGGTGATACAATTGTAATTATCTTAAGTAAATTATGATGCATTGGTTATATGGAGTTATTGCTAATCTTTGAAACTCCTTTGGACTCCTGAGATGATTACACTATTTCTAAGTTCTTTGGGTATTGTACAATTAAAACCACAGATCTAGAGCATTTCATGAGTGATTTTTAAGCCTGTTGCTGATGTAAATGTGAACAATCACATTAGATTTACTCCTGTCATAGTCTTCAGTTCACGTAAACCAGAATAAGAAAAGGAATTCAGTCAGAAATGAAAACAAGTTTTGGGCTGACTTAGGTAAAGAATATGACAAACCAAATCCAAAAATCCAAACCACATTACTGCATCCTTTTGTGAGCAGCAAATTTTGATTATTAGTGAACAATTCATTACATAGAAAAATAAGAAGACCCAATCTAAATTCTAACATATTTCACTTACAATAAAGTTTTCGTTTTAACTGTGTTGGCTATAAAGCAGGAGTGATGTTGAAAAGGATAAGGAAAGATAAACAGTCTGATTTGGTAGTTTAAATGATGACTCATTGTGTTTCCATTCTTTTCTGTATTTCCTTTTTTACAAATTCACCTGTATTTTGACATTGAAAGCAACCTGTAAAGAACAACCTTCTTTCCTTTGGAAGCCATGTCAGAAGATGAGAGAGAGTCCTTTTAAGAGCAAGTGTTGCTTCATTCACTCCTTAAATAACGTAACACTACTGTTCTGAGGAACAGCAGCATTATGTGGACATAGCAACCAGTTTTGATCTGGAGAAGAAATGGGTAATTTATGTAACTTGTTTATCTAGAGAAAGGACTGGGACAAACAGCACATAAAACTCTGCATGTGAAAATATGTCAAGACCTGCTATATGTCTGTAACATACTGACCTGAACTCGTCTGCGTTTGCAGGATTTTACAGAAGCTGACACTGAGAGGAACCCATCCACTGTATTTTTCTGCATACTGCAAAAGAGGGCCTCCTTTTTACAACTGTTTTGCAATAGAAAGAAGATCCAGAAGGAACTCCATGTCTAAACACTGAGACAAAGGAAAGCATTTTGACTAAAATAGTGTTATAATTTCTGAAATCACTTCACAGCATCTTTTCAGAAGAAATCTCTTTCTGAGCACACCTAATAAACAATCTGCAATGACTACATTACACCTTCAGATAAATTTGTCAGCTACACTCCTGATACATATGGGCTTCTTTTCGCTTTTTGCTTCTGCCACTTGTATTGTAGATGCAAATTATGAAAGATTTAACACATAATTATGAGTAAGCATCTTTACTGACATTTTAGACACCTCAAACTTCAGAAGTGTTTCTAGCAAAACGAAAGAAACATTACTAGGTATTTAAAGACTTGTTGTGAGCAGATCTCTCTGCTTCATAAGGGAAAAGGCAAGAAAGAATTAACAGATCTATATTTTGAGGCTGCACAGAATCAAGAGTTTGAATATATCTAAAATGACAATTTTTCATATGAAAATCAGTGGTTAGCATTCTCTAGATAGAGCAGATTTTCTTTCATATGAAAGGAGAGCTGCAAGAAACTGCTCAAAATATGGGTACAGTGTCAAGAAATGACAATGAGTATTTTGAAAATTTTGCAACTTTCATAATCTGTAAGAAGCAAAAGTCAAATTTTTCTACAATTTTTTCTCTTACTGTGCACAGTCACAAAACTAACATTTTATAATACAAACTCATACATACATAAATTGTGGGGAAAAAAGATTCATAACAAATTTCATTAATTCAGACAGAATTTTTTTTTAAAATAGCACAACTTTGGTGCTGTAAACCTGTTCCTTTTAGGTTTATTTTAATGTTTCATTATTCAGACATGACAACAGCAGCATTAGTTGTAGAATAACGGTCTAACAACATTTTCACTACAGACTGTTTCTCCTAGGACATGGCCCAGATCTGGTGGATAAGACCTCAACTTCACAGTCTTTATCACACCACAGGGGAAATGCATATGCCTGGTCTGCTCCACATCCTACTGCTAACAGTCAGCAGTAAGGCAGATTTCAGTATCAAGTCAATAAATTCACAACTCTAGATTACAACAAGCATGACAAGTCTGTATAAAAAACTTCCATTTCAGGGGCCTTTTAAATCTCCTTCAATCTTATTTTGCAGTTTCCCCGATTTAAAATTAAAACAGAAAACAAAGTGAAGACACAAAAATCCTACTTTGTTTGATTTTCCCATCATAATAGCTAATATTTTTACAGCATCTACTTTCTATGGGAACCTTGAAGTGTTGTATAAACTCAAACCAATGCAAAAATCACTCCACCCACATCAAATATAGAGCTATGCATAAAGGCAAATAACGGCAATTATCTAAAAACTCATATTGATACTGTATTTTTTTTAAGACAAGAGGAAAATAAGAAGGCCACATACAAAATAAAAAAAACTAGGTAGGGTGCCCACAGTGCAAATTGCTAGAACTGTAATCTGGAGGGAAACATACGTTCATTACTCTTCAGAAAACTGCACACTTAGATCTCCTCTAGAGGACTGAATAATCTTTCCGCTCTGCCCTGCCACAGTATGTGTTCACCTTAGTAAGGGACACGTTTCCTTCTAGCATCATGTCCTGCATTTTCTACAGTAAGTGATCTCCCATCAAAGGATTTGCCAGCTTCCCCTGCGAACTCTGCAGAGAGAAAAATGCTGGGTAGAAAGGACAACAACATAAATATTCTGCTTTCACAAAAGACATCCATTTCTGCTTAGAGGTTTTTGTTTAAAGAAGTCCTTGGAGAAAGCCTGCTGAAAAACGAAAAGATTTAACTTCAGGTATCTTGCAGTAACTCTCTATGCTAAAAATGAAAGCTCTCTCCTTTCTGGCACCAATTCAAACTCCCTCCTCTCCTCTTCAACCCTGGTCAGAGAAGTATTTTCTCTGAGTGTGTTGCTGTGAAATGCCATCAGCACCTCCCTGAAAATGCAGCAGAGAATAAAGAAAGAAGCAGGGCACATGGTAAAAGAGCCTCAGTAAGGATGCTCTGTTTGCATGGCACAGAAATCAAGAGAGAGGAATCTCACGATTGCCAGGAGGTGTATCAATACCTCTCTATAGGATTAAAGGTGATCCCTCTGACAAGGCACTGTACAGCTGCTAAGTACCGTGGGCTGCCTCTGACTTCTGCTCCCTGCATTTTCTTACTGCAGTTCTACTCCCTTCCCTGTCCCACTGCACAACTCTGCATCCCGGCTTGAGTGCTGCCCCAATCACCTCTCAGAGCTGTCCCTTGCACTGCTCTCACCAGTAATCTGATAATAATTTAGCCCCAGTATATATGACTTTATTACTCCTTCTCTACTTCCTGGGAAAAGTGCTCTCATATCTTCAAAATCATTTTGTATAATGATTGGTGGAACATTTTGCCTTGTATTAAATATGATCTAGAAGGTTTGTCTCCATACTGTTCACCATTCATCATCTTCCAAACACTTGGCACCTTCGCAAAACAAGTGAAAAAAGCAAGACAGAGAGCAAAAGTATGTTGAATTTTGCAATATACTTCAAATAATATGAGAAAGCAAAAAGTGCAGGCAGATATTAAGGTTACTTCAGTAACATTAACTCAGCTTTACGTATCTTTGCCATTATTTATTCTTCAGAGAAGACAATCCTGTCAGCTTGAAAAGTGCCGCAGACTGGAAGCACCGCTTTTGCCTCCTACGAGTGCGTAACAGCTTAAGAGACCAACTCACTTGAAACTTCCTAGCCCTGCTATCAACCTGAAACACAATGTAGGGCACATAATTTGCCTGTTCTGTGTCTGGTTTTCTCTTCCTTTATCTCTGTCATCTGTTTAAAGTCTTCGAACTAAGTTTTCTTCTGAAATGCATATTCATATAGCATCTAAGACAGAGAAGTCCAAAATTCAATAGGGACTTCTAAGCTTTGACAAGTAATTCTAAAAGTACATCGCATGCAGTACAGTTTCCTTTACTTCAGAAAGCAAAAGGCATAGCAGGTAGGAAACAAACAGTAAATTCGCTGTATCTTCACTTTAATATGGCACTCACATTGTTTCACATGGGATTCTCATTGACAAATCAGGAAAAGACCACAGGATCGACAAAATAGAAAGAAAAAATAAATTAACTGTGGTCACGGGTCTCAAAGAAGGCAGTCCTGATGGAAGATAGTAATAATTTCCAGAAACACAGAAATATGAATCACAATAGATCATACTCTATTGTGAGTACAGACAGAACAGGAGGAATTAGGTTTCAATTATGGTAATTAATTAACAATTAAGATATTAGAAAACCCTTTCACACAGAAGATACTCAAAAGCTGACTGAGGAGACTGTGATTTTAAAAATAATTAGGTGAGCATTTCCTAGCACATACATTTAGTGCTCCCTCTTGGATCATGGAAAGGTCTAGATAACTTCTTCAATTCCGTTGCAGCCTCCTTCTGCACGATTCTGCAACCTATTTGTTATCTTTTGTGATTTTGAATGTCTCAGAAAAGCCATGTTGATTAGTTTTCAATTATTTGATATATTTCAAATTCACATATTCTGGAAACTCATATGCATTCTAGGACACAGAGCAGATGAGAAGATAATGGAAATAAATGTAAGGTCTAATTATTATCATCTTGCTAATTCCAAAAGAATAAAAAATTGACTGCCCAGGTAGCAGGTAGAACTAAAACCCCTGCAAACAAATGCAAGATTCTTGTGCTTTTTTGCTCTTTTTGAGCTGTACAGTTCTAGAGCTATATAAATTTCCAAGTTAATGCTCTCTCAAGTGCTTCCAAGCATGCTCCAATGGCATTTTTAAACAGTGATCAATATGCGGATTTAAGTAAATGGAGTTAACAATTAAAGAAAGTTGTATAGTACTTTTCCAGACCCATTTTGAAGTTGCAAAGACCAGCTGTTGCTGTTCTTCAAAAACAGTTTTAAATAAAAAATAGTATTTTTAAAGTTGCAGACATTAAAAAAATAGTTAGAACTGTTCCTCCATCGTTTCGTAAAAAAAAATGCAAAACTTCTGAAATAAAATCAAGCCTTTTTAGTTTCATTATGAAAACAAAGATCTGAAATAGCCATTTTTTCCACCTAAAAGGTATATGTGAAACAGGTCTTAGGATGATAGCTTAACTATTTAAATTAATTCCTGTAAACACTATGGTGGATCTCTCAATGGTAATCTAATTCATGCATTTTAGACCTCTGTCCCTCCCTACTGACTGTGCATGGAACCAACAGAAACTGCTAGGTGGTCTAAATTATTTTAGGAACTAATCTGCCTAATCCTTGCTTGACACTGATGCCCACTAGAGAACGGCTGGTTTTCAAAAGACCTGAAAGATCTTCTGTGGCTGATTATTCTGAGCATTGAAAACTAAGTATGAAGTCACAATATCCTGAATTCTGCATTATGACTTCGCTGTAATGAAGGAGAGCATACGCTCTTGGAAAAGAAAAAAAAAATAAAGTCAAATGTTTGGGTTAAGTTGTAATTTCATAATACACTCTGTGCTAGGTCAGAGACCTGGGTACAACACTGAACCTTTGCATGTATTTTGAAGAGGTTTCTTCTACTGGAATGGTTCTTCTGTGCATCAAAAAATAAAGAGTTTGTATATGTCACTTCTCAAATTCTCATTAATTACACTTTGAAAATCTGTGAGGATGTAGAAAATGACTATTTTTTTCTAGTTTTATAGACAAGAAACTGAAGAAAGGCAATTCAGTTATTTTGTTCAAAGTAATAGGATTAAGACTCCAAAGTTCTTGGTTTTGGTATCTGTGATCAGATTATGCTCTCTTTACTGATAAATTTAACTTCATTTGAAGAAAAAAATCACTGATAATATTTAAAACTAGTAATTTTAACATTGATATTATATGATTGCTAACATAAACTAATTTATTACAATCTTTATTGGGCGACAGTATCTATGAAACATGTAGAACTAAAACCTGCTGCAGTCACATCTGACATAGAGCAGTTTGGTCTGCTTCATAAGGCTCCTCCATTTTACAGTTATTGATTACTGTTACTGTGTTTCAACACATCTGCCTTCCAAGATTTTGAAGCACAGAACACAGGGAGTGTAAAAATATGCAGTAAGTTAGAGAAAGATTTAATTAAATTATGAAAGCCATCCTGCCATACTTTACTGTGTAAATTACAGATTTTTTTTTTTCAACGTCAGTAAGGCTGTTGGCAATTTCAACAACGCCTCATAAGTGCTCAGTTAAGTCTCCTGTTGGTCAATCACACTGTAAAGATCCAGGGTAAAACTGCAGAGTGACAAAGGTTTCCTACCTATTCCTTTTACAGCGATGTAAGTGTACGGTTAGGTTAAATCTCCAGTAGAAAAGGGGTAAAAATGCTAATGATGCCAAAGGACTGCAACAGTATCTTCAGGTAAAGGAGGGCTGTGGCTGCACTGCCTTGGAGAAATTAATTCTCTGACCACATTTATTTGGCAGAAAAAGAATGTGTGTTTTAAGATTATTTTATTTCTTAATCTTTGTCTGTGCTTTGGATATCACTTTGCATTGCCAGCTCATTCAGATTCTTTACTCTTCTGAGCATACATTCATCAGATTCTGATTTTCTATTCTTTGCCCACGAGGTATAATTTTATTCAATTTGAAATCTTTCAGAGACAGTGGAGAGCATATCACACAGGCTAACTTTTTAGACACCTAAGTTAGGAGGTTAGTCTCCTTAAGCTCCCTGGATCAGCAAAAGAGAGTTAGTTTTCTTCAGAGAGTGATTTTTTTCATCATGTGCGTGCTACAGAGGATCTTAAAGCATATGATTCAAATCACCCTCTGGAGGGATCGCTTTCTCTGTACCAACTGTAAGGAGTGCCTATGCAGCCTGCCTGTCCTGGACATCAAAGTGTGGTTGTCATCTTCACCCTTTTATCTAGCCATCTCCTTCTATAGCTACTACTGTTAACTCTGTTCCTGTCTTAGAAATCTTGCAGTTTGTTTTCCTGGCAGTTCATCTGTATGCTAGGAAAAGAAGGCTTAAACAAGCTCATCTAAACCTAGACCAATTGAACAGCCTGCTGATACCAAAAGGGTCAGCCCACCTTTGCCAGCTCCCGGCCATGCAGTCCTTCATTGTGTTGGACCCAGTACAAGACACACTTCAGATTTTCGCCAGCTTAGCTTCCCATTGGATTAGCAAACTGAAGGGCTCACTGAGAGAGCAAGCATGATTTATGCACAGGAAGGTGCAGGAATATACAATTCAAAGCTGGGCAAGCAGAACTACTGCCTTAGAGGCAATAAGCTGTTAAATCATTTCAGCCTATTTTGTTTGCTTGCCCTGGTAAACACAAATGATCAGTGTTGTTTAACAATTTTATTATGTTAAATTCATTTATAAGTTATAAGAACAACGATGTGAAAAACAGAAGCCTACATTTAAGCTTAAAATAGAAAATATGCTTCCTAAAATCTTGGAATTTTGAAACCTCATATCCTGTTGGTCCATGCGAGAAAAGTTGTTTAGGAAGTTGCAGAGTAGAATCGGGTCCTTCCACTTGCCTGACATCTCCGCGCTCCTACTTACAGCTCTAAGAGACTGTCTCCTAGGGGCTCCTTCTTCAGCCTCCTTCATCCCCCACAGTCTATACAGTGGGCTCAGTTCCTGGGCCATGTTCTGCAGCATGTACATGGCTGGCTGACTGGCCGAACAGAAAGGTAAAATTGGGCTCACACTACATAAGGGACAGTAATTATGGGTGTTCCTTTTTTTCCTCCACCACTCACCGACTTTCACAACAAATAGAAACTCAGTATCTTTTTATATCTGTAACAGTGTACTGGGTCTAGCTGAGTTGGAGGTAAACCTCTCCATAGCAGCTTGCATGGTGCTGGGTGCTGTGTTTTGGATTCGTGACCAAAACTGGACCAAAACTTTGCTGAATGTGTTTGAAACTGTTCCGTAGATTCAAAGTTACTCACGGGGAGAACAACACAAGAAGTCTTGTTCCTAACAACAAACCCTACGACAAACATCTCCACAGCTAATACAAACAGATTTATACAAATTCCATTCCTCTAAACACATACAAAGAAATAAAATAAAAATTTACTTATGTATTTGCAGTTTTAGAGAGATGGAGAGCTAGACGAATACTAAATTAAAATTCTACAGGTCTCCCTGTTCCTTTCGTAATCTACCAAGGATTTTATCTGGCACTTTCAGACACAAAGAACAAAATTCTATTTTTGTGTGTTATGCTTGCACTTTTGCAGCCTCTGAAGCTGCACTTGCCAACCATCTTGAGCTAACATTATTTACTATTTCTGTAAGTCTTTCTTTACTTCAGAAAAGGAAATAAAACTGATAATGCACTTTTTCTTTATAATAAAGTTCCAAAACAACATCACTGCAGTTTTAGAAGTTAAAGCATTTTTCCTATACGTAATCAAAATTCTAGCTAAGCTCTTGAAGTCAACAGTTTCTCACATACGGTTTTCCTTTCGGCATTTGTGTTAGAAGTTCTACAGTCTCACACTATGTTGACTGGTATTGTAAGGCAATTGGCAAACACCTGTAGTATGATATAATGCCCCTCATTTTGTTTGCAAATAACCATCTGTATCTTGACATATTTTTAATGGAATTAACAAATTACTGGAATGATTCACAGATGACCAAAAAGTCTAGATGTGCTAAGGTATGCATGCAAGTTAATATTATTCAAGCATACCACTAAGAGAGAACAAGCCAGTCAGGACATTTACATCAGGTGTATGCCTTTATAGCAATAACATGATCAACACTAGCAGCTGTGTTTAAATATCAATTAAAAATGATTGACAGTGTTAAAAAGACCTTTTTCTCCATATAGATGGAGAAAAAGTACATGTACAGCATGCACAATGGAAATGCAAATTACATGTCACTGCTTCAACTACGTGTGGTCCAGCATCTGAAGACAAGCAAGTCACTCTGCATTCTTTTTTCTCAAGTTTGCTAACTAATATAACCAGGGAATCCTAGACTGGGATGTCAGAAATTCAGTTGAAATCACCAATGTACTTACAAGCAATAATCAGAAAGCAACGAATAAAACTAATGCTATCTTCATACATGTAATACTTCAAACTTTCAAGTTTGAGCAATCCAAAGAAAACCTGCACATCTTCCATTCTAAGATTATTTTCTATACAAATAACAACTGATGTAATCATTGAAAAGTATACTAGTTTAATTTCTGATCTTGTCAGGAGTAAAATCTAAGTAACATTATGACTTTTTTTAATAAAGAACAGGGAACGTTTTTCTGTGACAAAATGGTACCCTAAATTTTCAGCACCCTGTTTAATTCTTGATGCACACTGAAGTCTCTCTTATTTGTGAAGCAAAGCATTAGTAGAATCCAAGTCTTCAAATTCAAGATCTGTAAATGCCATACTGTGCTGTTTTAGCTAAAATAAGCATATCTTTTAACACATATTGCATCATTCATCACTCTCCTTTAATCTCACCACTAAACTGAGAATGTATGGTTTGTTTTGGAAAAAGAAAAACCCAAAGAAATACATGAAATTTTTGACCAACTCCCACTGTGCAAGCTTTATAGAGTTATTCCGAATGCACAAACCTTAAGAACAGAACTTGAAACAACATTTCCATAATATGCACTTCTGTGTTTCTGTTCTTGTTATGAATAGAACAGCATGATACCATCCTCCAGAATTAGTTCATTATAAATACTTTATATAAAAGACCTAAATGTAAATGAAAATATATTTAACTAGAAATAATTGAATCATTGCTTCCTCTATCACACTTGTTAGTAACATGAAAGGCTCCAAAATATGAAATCAGCTCCACAGACTTGCATTTTAAAAGGTGTATTCCATGATGCGTCTGTTAAAAAAGCTACTCAGCTACAGCAACTGAAGGCATATACTGTCACATATAAAAACTTCTTTCATTGAAGATGCTCTTCTTCCTCTGTTTTTACACATACATGCACCCCTCCTGAAATAATATGTGACAAAGCAGTAAGTGATCAGAATATTAAGACAAAGTTTTTTTCAGTTTTTCCTTAAACCAAGGACCCTTATGCTGACAAACAGTAATTTCTGGAGGAATGCTTTGCTACCACATACACTAGAACCCGTGACAACCAACAAGAGAACTCACAACAGAGACTGACCACAGAAATGTGTTTAACCACCATGCAGAACCCACCATGTCTCTCAGGACTGCTGGAGTATAAATCCACGGCTTGGTGCATTGCAGCAATTCGTGCAGAGTCTGCTCAGGATCCCTCTCTCACTGTCACCTCCAAGGACTGGCGTCCCAAGTCTGCCCTTCGCAAGCCTCCCACTTTCTGCTTGTGCTGCACATCTTTTTGTCCTCCCGTATTCTCAGCCCACCCTGCCCTGTATTCCAGAAACGTCTTTGTTGAGCATGCAGTTACTGCGTGGAGAGGCATGGTCTTGTGGTGGACACAGCAACATGCAACGCTCTTTACTCTTCCACAGTCTCTAAGTAGAATACATGCACATATTCAACTTAAATATACATATATGCATGTATATATATGTAGATACATAATAAATAATACATATACATTACAAATAAATCAGATAGCAAATGACCTGTAAAATAAGACAGCAGAATATTTGCAGGACAAACGAATAAATTTTAAATAAAATCTAAACAGTTTAGTGAAGTCTTAGGAATGTTTAAAACCATTGACATGTATGTAGCATGAGAACTATAACTTGCTTCATTTCTTTGGCTTGCTAACCTTCCATTAGTCTCTATTTACCCCCTTAACCGTTATAAAAGCAGTCTTAATAAGGTAGACTAGAACAGATAAAAAATACCTCCAAACAGCTACTTGAAACATAAGAGTGCCAAAAAATATGTAAAATATACTATATAGTGTATATCTCACTAGCAAATCCAATAGCTTTCCTCTCAACAAACTACATCTACACACCAAATAATCACCTATTTCTCAAAAGGAGGTGGGGGAATATTTTAATGTGCTATTGCCCCATATTTTGAACTTTTCTTCTCTACTAATGTCCTTCCTCTGATTACGCTTTTTGTTCCATTATTTATCTTAAGAGCCAGCTGTTGAAAAGCTGACATAGGTTGCTCCAGTAGACTTCAAAACTTCAAAGCGCTACTTGGGAATATATCCAGACTCCATCTGTCTACTCCCATTGAAAAAATACCTACATAGCAATTTTGTATAAAAACACTCGCACTGTCTTTCTGTTGGTGACGGAAACCCACTTTTACACACAGTATGAGTTTACACATGGGCTTACATGACTGTTTTTTTAAGAGATTAAATTAATGTGTATTAATTAAGCATTATGACTGTGCATTTCAGTGCAAGAAAACCCCACCCCAAAATTTCAAAACCTTAAGGCGTTAAAACTTCAGAGACTTCCATAAAGTCAACATCTAAACTAAAAATATATCACAGAACGTCATGAATACAGAACTAGGAACACAAAATGTAGCACTTCCTTCACTATTTCTGCATGCAAATAACTGTTTTGTAAATAAAACTCACAGTTACTATGAATTTAAATTAGTCAAAATACATAATTTTGCGTAGTCCTGGACTGCTAATGTTTTCAAAATTAGGATGAATATCTACATTAATGCATTACCTGAAAGTGTCAAATAAAAAAAAGGCAAAACAACTTGCAAACAAGAAGTGCATTATTTATTGGACTAGAAAAAAGACTTTTTCATTAATTTTGATAATTAATTGCAAGGATAGAAATAAGCATATTTTTAGGAAAAACGAAAAAGTTTCCACCTTTCCACGGATTACTATTGTGTAAAAGTTATCATTTACTGTCCACAGAGTAGAGCTATACTTCACAGACATGTAACAAAAAACTATCTGCATATATTTCACCAATAAAGAGCAGTAACTGGCAGTGTGGCTAGATTGCAGCCAGACGCCAAGGTCTTGAGTTATGTGATAACTTAAAAATACTACAACATGAAATTGGAGCAGGTAATGAGAGAAAGCACGGAAGGTACACTAAATAAGTATGTAATAAGACTCAGCTTGATTCTTTATATTCTTAGGCAGTGGAAATAGTCACATTTTCTTTCCAGAGTAATATAGTCCTTGTTTATCCTTACTGGTTGTAGACACTTAGCTGGATCGTCAAAGTTATCCCAGGCATATTTTTAATCAGGAGATGGGGAAAAAAAGGCACCTTCAGAACATGATTCAGGTGTTAGGATTGAGTGATTCTCAGTATTTCTCCATCAACTATGAAAACAATCTACAGCAACTATCTTCCTGGCTTAGCCATTTCTGTTTCATGCCTGTGGGATGAACACAGTTATATCTATGCTGAACACATAAATAAATGTCAACGTTTTTAGCTTCTGCAGGCATGCCATAGCACATGCATCTTCTTGATCTTCAAAAGAATAAAATGAAACTAAGTTAAAACATTCCTCAGGGAAAGCACAGGGGTTGTAGAAGTGCCAATAAAAAACTGATTTGGTCTACAGAATTTTTATTAGAAGTCACCCTTCACAAAATGTCCTGAAAACAAAGGGGAAAAAAAAGTTCCCCTGCATATAAATAGCAAAGTATGGAACCCCGTTTATAGTCACAGATGCCTACAAGGTTACTCAAAGTGAAGACGCACAGGGCTCTATTAACTTGTACCAGCATGCTGCGTTCCCACTTCAATAGATGTCTCCTGTGAGCTCAGCATCACTGATTGCATCTCAAATCACACACAGGGTGCAGACAACTGACCAATCTTTCTTCAAAATAGTCTGAGGAGCAGAAGCAGTATGTTGACAGTAGCATCACTGGCATCTCAGCTATTGCACTGTTAGCTCAATGACACGATTTGCAAAATGAGACCTATCTCACTCATCCCTCTTTGCTGTCTGCCAATTGCTTGGAGCTTGCACCACAAACAGTCTCCTTTTTCTTTTTTTTTTTTTCTCCTTTTTTAGAAAAAGTGCCAAAAATTCCTTTGCTCTTCCTTCAAAGTACTAAACTAGTCCACTAACACGTTTATGAGTCTTCTGTGCACTGCAGTCTGTTTTTCATGGCTTCATTGCAACCTTCAGTATCGCCATCACTTGTGACAAAAGTCTGAATTGTTTTGTTTATCCAGACAACAATTCAAACTGGACAGGTGTCATGTTTTTCATCTATTATAGCAGCATACCTCACCTTCAATACTGAAACAGCTACAGACTTTTTGAACTCCTCTGATTTTTTGTTCTGTAGAAGATAATTAGTATTATTACCAATTCTATTGAAACAAGCATCATATGATCATTTTCAATCGCTGCTGTACTCATCTAGCCCATAAATTCCGGTAACACCCTTACTTTCTTAATATTAATGTCATTTATTAAAAATTGAATGTTATTCTTTATAGTTGTGTAAAGCTGTTGCAGTACAACTAAATGGTAAATACGCAAAAGTTGTCTCATAAAATGAGAAAAAGCATGTCTCCAAATCACAGCAAATGTCATCACTGTCTACAGATTGAAAAAAGCAGATGAATGACCAAGAAGAAGAAGAAAAAAAAGACAGGAGAAAATGTGAAGTACTGATTTACAACCTGTTAAGAAACGATAATGAATGCTGGCACAATCCATGAACAGGACATTCTAGACTCATTGTGAAGACTTATTTCAGGGGACCCTGCCAACAAAAACAAGTAATGCAGGCCTCAGCAATCTCTAGACTTCTTCCAATAAAGATACATAATCAATCAACGATATATTTCTGTGGGTTTTGTCCCACATTTTTAATAAATTTTACTAATAAAGCCATTCTTCAGTCTTCTGTTAAATCAAGACAGGAAAACTTATAGTATCAAAAATCTTCTCCATGAAAGACAGAACAATAGACAAGAAAAGGCAGTTTCTCAGGGCAGAAAAATGACATACTGGATTTCCCGGGTTAGACAAGAGTGCAGCTTTACCAAAAGTGCTTTTGTCTCTTGTAATGCATATGCTGCAGTTAACAAGCCATAATTCAGCAAAGCAAACACATAGATTGCTGGTTAGAATAAAACCACAGATTTCCTTGATACATATGATATGAAACTGAATTCTAGACCGTGGCTTGCAGAAAAAAACAATTTCTCATAAATTACAATGCTTTAACTACCAGCTACATCCTGAGAAGTCCTTATTTTTATTTCAGCTGAAGTGTAATAGTCAGTTTGTGCTCATGCAACATATAATGAAATACATTTAATACTACGTTATAGTTTCACTACTCCAACTCTACGTTGACTTAAGTTAAAATAAAAAGAAAACAAGACGAAGAGAAGCTTCTAACTTGTATGGTCTCTGTTTTCTTTAAAGGCTGTGGAAGAACTACTTATTCTTCTAAATTTTAGCTTAATTTTGATAGCAGCACAACGTCATCAATACTGAAATAAAGAGGAAATCCCTCAGGAAGGGTTCACCTGTCTTGGGTGCCTGGTCTACCATCTTGGTTTCTTGTAGCTTTGGCCAGGCTTCACACCAACTGCTACATAATCATCAAATCAACTTGCTAAAACTATACCTGAAAAATGCTGGAAAGGATATCTCCACAGCCCCTAACTGTATCTGTGCCTGCAATTACTGCTAAAAAGATTTCTGAAGAAAAAAAAAACACTTTTCTCTGATAATATGCTATATTGGACAGAGAGATCATAGAGTACTGCATTTCTTCTGGCTGCTGAGAAATACAACACTGTTATCCCAGACTTAATTAATGTTTCTGTGCTGAACACATACATTACAGCTTATTGCTATAAAGTCCGTGGAAATGGACAGAAAACAGATTCAATATCCTTACTTTAAAAGAATTTTTAACTACATACAAATTTGGAAATATAGCAAATGAATTATTTGATACCACTTTGCAAAACGATCAATTACATTTTGCATTGGACTCTCTTCTTGAACCACAGCTAACATAGTATGAGTCACAACTCCAGCTAGTCAGGCTGAGTCAGCAACAGCAAAAATGGGATCTTAAAGGTAGAAGCAGCACTGCTCAAGTGATTCAACGGCTACAGAGGAAACCTTCAAATGCTGATTGTTGAAAATTGCAACACTGCAAATGAAGATCCAAAACCTCAGAAAATTTGACACGAACAGAAACAATAACGCTACTTCTGTGAATCTATGCAACACATTAGAAGTTATACCATATGTTACCCAAAGGAAGCTCTATTCAAATGTTTCAGGAATACTGGGTATTTTGCTAAGACCTGTCATTATACGCTACCTAAGTAACAAATAACTGTGCCAGATATTTCTTACTGCTTTAAATTGGGATAGAAACAGTTCCAATATGTTATTGGAGGAAATTATACATAGTGTTAATGTTCCTAGCCTATCAGGAGAACAAGCTGATATTGTCAAGCATCAGCTAACCTGTCTCTGTGGACAACATCTATTTATTTGCAGTGCTTTAGTGTAGTGATTTTTAAACTGTAACTCACAGACTACAGAGCTCTATAACTGTTAATTACTTCAGGGATTCCACAAGACATCATGGGGAAACCCACACCGAGGAAATGAAGTTTATGTATGCTAAAAAGAATATGCAATAAATAAAAATTTCTAAAAGCAGTCTGAGGTCCAATAGGATAGAGTTTGTTGTTCAATAATTTCTGCAAATTAAAAGCGGAGAAAGTTACATTCAGAAGTGTAGCCTTTCTTGAATTTTTATTTATAAAAGACACTAAATTCTTACAAAAGTTCCACTAATAAAAGGAACTTCATTTTTCATTAATAAATATTTGACACATTTATTTTGAATAGTAAACATTTTATGCCTCGTATCTAAATAGTCTCAAATTGAGCACCCATATAGTTGGATCCTGTGTTAACATCGCTATGACAGACAGCATGGATGGCGACGAACCCTTGGAAAACCATTTCTGTCAATAACATTTTGAGAACTGAAGGAAGAACTATCTCACTGTTCAAAAGTTCTGCTTGGTAATGAACTAAACTAAAAATGGAAATTCACATTCTGGCAGAAAACTCTGCAGGTCATCCAGTCCAACTCCCTACTAAAAGGTGGTTTATTTAGACCAGGTTGCCCAGGGCTGTGTCCAGTAGTCTTGAACATCTCCAAAGACACATAACCTCTCTGGGCAACTTCTTTCAGCATCTGACTGCTCTCATGGAAACTTTTTTTTTATTTTATCCAATAGGAACTTCCCACATTCTGATTACATCTGTTGTCTCTCATCCTGTTGCTGTGCACCTCCAGGTAATCTTGTTTCACCTTCTCTCTACGCTCTGACTGGCTAGCTGTAGACAGCAATAAGGTCTCCCACTTACCTTCTCAAAGCTCAACGGGCCCAGCCGTCTCAGCCTCTCCTTGTACATCAACTGCTCCCACCTTCTCTTCTGCAGAGCTTCTTCCTAGACAATTAGCTCCCAGCCTATACTACTGAACAGGGTTGTTCCATCCTCGATACAAGACTTTGCATTTGCTTTTGTTGAACTTCATGACATTCCCGTCTGTCCGTTTCTCTGGCTAGTCCAGTAAGTACAGTTATTTTCAAATAGATATTGTTGTGATATAATTAAAGTACAAGTTAAATTAAAAACATGACAAATAAACTTGGGATAAAGAAAAGTATCAGTGGCAGTGATCCTGGAAGAATCTCTTGCAAGAGCAGTATTTGCACTAAGGTAGTGATAAAATATTTTACATGTGGCATCACAAGACTATGACAATATGACCTTTATTTCTCCATGCTTCAAACTCACTATAAGATTTGCCTACAAGATTTAAGCATATGGGAAAGACAATTTCAACTTTTACTCAATATTTCAGTTAGCTTACTAGTATTATAGAAAATATTAATCACATCCTTAATACCAATACTCTACCTGCAAGGTTTGCCTGGCAGGTATAACTTACGTAAAAGAAATTTCATGAGCAAACACGAGGTAGAAAATTTTCCCATCTCCAAATAACAAACACAGATAACCAAGAAAAATATACTAAATTGGAATTTAGAATAGAACAAAAAAAGAGCAAGAAAAACAAATAAAAAAAGACAGAAACAAGGCAGTGTAAATTTCTACTAAATCACCTGAAAAAAACTGAGTGGGCTGAAGTATGCACACAGTATGGCCTAATCCATTAAACACAAAAACTGTTAAACTGTGGCGAGGACCATAATATATATTGCATTAGTGAGGCTTTGTTGTTTATTATGTTGTTGTCAGAATCCCATCAGTGGATAAAATGGGCACTTTGCTAATCCACATATTTATAACTCACAAAACACTCTTAAAGTCTATACATTTGTCAACACAGATTTAAGAGCAATGTTGTGGTGAGGTCTCAGGTTGACTCCATTACATTTGTAAAATATACCACACTAAAATATTGTATGAAATCTTAGAAGACGTAACTAATCAAAAGCTAGAGATGATCAGGACCTACCCAGGAGCCAGTTCCAACATCAGGATTTAAAGTTTAGTTATAATGAGGCATACAAATGAGTTTTTTTCAACAGGTTTTTATTTGGAAGCTGAACTCAGAAATACAGAATTAATGCATGTATTACTGCTGTTTAATGAGAGCTGGATCACACCCGTTTTACAGCCACCTTCAAAAAAAATGGCATGGTTTTATTACCCCAAGGCCATTGATACCCTGTGGCAACTGTAATCTTCAGTCATATGTTAAGACACCTAAATATCCTACACAGCACATGAGAAACATTAGCACGCTAAGTATGGGAAGAGGCTAGCATACTAAGCAGGAAGCTACCTAAGCTTGATGGACAGAAACCTTACGAAGAATTTCTGTAAAAAAAAGACTGGAATGAATCTTCTCCCTCCCCTGTGGACTTGCAGCTGTGAATCATGTCTAGGATTAGGTGGCTACACCAACTAGTCCTGCTTCACAAAATGAAAATGCAGCCCATATTCAAGCCCAGCAACTTCGTGTCTAAGCCACTCAGCTGTATAACGGGAGGGAAAAAAACAAAACAAATATCTCCAAGATGCCTGTTTTGACTTATTACATGAAGCATTTGAACTTCCAAGAGATTACCCCAACCACTTGTATTTAAAAGTAATTTATAAGACTCTCTATTCTGTATCACATGAGCTTCTAGTCACTGTGGGGACGTTAAAACTGAGTCTTAAAACGTGTGTCCTAATTGACTTTTCCATAGAAGCAGCTATGTGTACCCTTCTCTGTGGACAGTAAATAGCCAACTGTGAAAACAGCAAGCAGAGCCAAGAGCCTTACATAAGGGTGATTTAAATAGCACCTGAGACGCTTGGAACCTCTATTCCAACTCCTCATAAAATATCTTGTAAGAAAGAGGTGTGAAACCATCTTCCATTATCCAAGCAAATGCTTTAATTAGTGGGTTTAAAGCAGACCTAAGCAGCATCTCATTACTCGGAACACTTTGTGTTGGTTTCAGTAGGCACACCCCGACAAAACCAACTAGGTCATGCAAGTAAGGTAGGACAGAGAAGCACTTATTCTGAATCGTAGAGCTTGGGTAACAGGTAACTTTTGTGTTGTCATGACAGTGGTGGCTGCCAGCACCAGCAAAAACGTACAAGCCTACAGAACTTTGTGAGGCTGTCCTGGGTTCGGCCAGGACAGGGTTAATTTTCACCAGAATCCAGGAAGGGGCACAGCCAGGCAGGCTGACCCAACCTGGCCAAACAGAGCAGGGTATTCCATACCATGTGCTGCCATGCTGGGTTCTGGTTGGGGGGAGCTGGGCAGTGGGAAGGCATTCGCGACTTGGGAGCGTGCGGCAGCAGCGGCGGGTGGTGAGAGTTGCTC
>Ga0181612_147002_pt1 | contig 19535 bp, 9 predicted proteins | sample HoacroProtozoa21_FD_119630 | JGI IMG/M metagenome (GOLD analysis project Ga0181612, IMG submission 119630) | Hoatzin crop microbial communities from Cojedes, Venezuel. Combined Assembly of Gp0051906, Gp0051904, Gp0051908 | reverse complement strand
TTATCAGCGCTACTTAAATTCTTCCCCCCTGTCCGTGCCATCCTATCATTCCATAAATGCCTTTGCTCCTCTTCCTACTCACTGCTTACTAAAAAACAACTATACACTCCACCCTCCACACTAAGCGAAGCTTGTTAGCCTTACTACCTTGAAAATACTTAAATTTGGTGAATGTATTCCCTAAATTTATTATAAAATCGGTGAATACCCGCTATTTCCTACTTCCTACTTCCTAATCACTAATACCTGTTTTCAAAATACTTTACAAAAGCATGAAACTAGCAAAATTATTGCATTGTTAAACAATGTTAAATCATATAACCTTCTGAATTTAAATGCTTTGAAAGGGTTTGTCATAAAAAGTTTTTGTTTAAATTTGCATAAGATGATGAATGTTGAATGAAGTATAAGGCATAATGATGGTATGTTAAGAGGAATAAAAAAGATATATGCCAAATACCTGTGGAAAATTGAAAATGATGAATGCCCGACAATGCTTATAAACAGACATCTTTTGGTGAAACCCAAAGAAGAAGATGAAAATTTACCATAAAAGTCGTGATGAGAAAAGGGAGAAATCAACTGAATCATGAAATAGGCAGTGTCGGACACAACGTGGAGAACATAATCAAGATGATGAAACAATGATGACCCAGATGATGATGAAAGTATAAAAAGAGGAAGTATTAATAAAATAAATTTACAAATCAATTATCATTAACTCAAAAACTGACAAATGAACAAGAAAGTACTTTTTGGAGCCCTGATCTCCGTATCAGGACTGTGCTTGTTGTCAAGCTGCTCACAGAATGAAGACTTGACACAGACAACAATTGAGTCTTACAACTCCAATTGGGAAAACTTAGTGGGCGAAATCGACCCTAATCAAAACTATGTTATGGCAAACAACGTAACTATCAAGGCTGACATCTCCGACGAAATCAGCGATAGCTACAACCTCTATGTGTATTCCGACCTCAACACCAACTATCCAAAGTTGCTCGGAAACTTCGAAAATGTAAAAGCAGGCAGCACAACCCTGAATTGCGACGTACCTCTCTACGTGAAGAACCTTTATTTCAGAGTTAATCAGACTAACAAAGAAGGCAAGAAAGTCAGCTTCCTCGCTAAATCACAAATCACAAATCTTTCTGCTACTCTCAAGAGCTCAAGCCTCGTGCTCAGCGATGATTATATTGAACTCGACGCATACGAATGCACTGGCGAAGGTGACGGCGTTATAGGTGACGATAGTAACTATAATGTATATCCTGGCTCTACTTACTCAATGTTCAAGTATAAATTCTATAATGAAATATGCAAAGTTGAAAAGACTGCTGAAGATGGCACAACTAGTGATGAGTATTTCCTTGAGGAAGGTAAAAATCACTCAGACCTTGCATACGACTTCAAAGTGGTTTACTCTGGCAATGGCGAAACTGAGACAGTGAAATTCTATCCTATCTTCGTCGGTCTGTCCATGGGAACAGCTAAGATTGGTGCATACATTTACAATGAAGGTGCTGACACCTCTACTGACGATCCAGTTGAAACTGTGACTTTCACAGTTGATAATGGCATATTTGACACTGCTGAGCAATATATGTTATACTATAATGCAACTGCAAACACAAGTGAAGGTCTGAATGCTCTCACTACATGGGAGGTGCTTAATACAGCAAAACCTTCAAATCCTGATGCTTATGACAGGAAAACATGGACTGACTTCTTGGCAGACGAGACTGCTTATGTATTGTCTAAGCCTTTCGAAATTGAACTCACAAAAGGTCAATTCGCAATATTGTGGATCACTCCTCCAAGTGATGGCAACACTTATACTTCAGAGCATGAAAACAACTACGAGGATGATTATGCTGTGATTTGTTATGATGTCGCAACAACTGAAAATGGCTATGGCAAAATCATAGGATTTGAGGATAAATTGGCTGGTACAACAGCTCCTGACACTGACTACGACTATAATGACATCGTTCTTTATACAGAAGCAGCTGTCGAAAACGAGGAAGCTGAGCAGGCTGAATATTTCATCGCTATCGAAGACCTCGGTGATACTGATGACTTCGACTTCAACGATGTTGTAATGAGCGTTAAGCACACTTCTGGTACTACAACAGCAACAGTTACTCTCTATGCAGCTGGTGGTACACTGCCTGTAGAGGTTGCTTACAATGGCACAACTGTATGGGAAGAAGTTCATGGCGCATTTGGTAAATCATCAACTTGCCTTATCAACACTGATGCAGGCACTTACAGAGGCGTGACTTTCACTGACTATGCAAATAATGTTGATCCTGTTTCAAAAATCATAACTGTTGCAGATGGCTTCAGCATAGCAAAAGATGCAAAAGCATTCACTTTCACTGTTACACCTGATGCTGGAGAAACCATTGAAATCACTCCAGATAATGGACGTGCTGCTCCTCAGGCAATCGTTTTGACCAGCAAGTCATCATGGAAGTGGCCTCTCGAGAGAATCAGCGTTCTTGAAGCTTACGATAAAGATGAACTTAAAACATGGATTGGCGACCGCACTGTTGGTGAGGGTTGGACAGAAAATTACGATGAATCAAAGGTTTACGACTCATCAAAGAAATACTAAAATCCAGAGTAAGAATAAACTGACGAAAAAGAATACTAATCCTAATTTGTTTGGTAGATGTCGGGCCGTGAGGCTCGGCATCTATGTTTTAATCATGATTTAGTAGTTATTAGGAAATACGAATTAGTGGTCAGGAAATAGAAATTACTCCTTGTCACTTCGCCTAATTCCTAATAACCGTTTAACCGCAAAAAAAAATGAGAACCAAGTCTCAACAACTTGATTCTCATTTTGAATAACTGAACACTAAACTCTGAACTCTAAACACTAAGCGAAGCGACGTAGCATCTCTGATGCATTCTCAACTCCACACTAAACTCTACACTCTGAACACTGGAGCTCCGCTTCGCAGCTCTGAACACTGGAACGAAGTGACAAAGGCTCTCCACACTGTCGCGATGCGACGAAGCTCCGCTCCAATAACCCTTTACCAAAAAAATGAGAACCAAGTCTCAACAACTTGATCCTCATTTTAAATAACTGAACACTACACTCTTCACACTACACACTACGCTTCGCCTAAAGGCGTAGCGTATTAGATTTTCGTCATTATTCCTGCCTTCGTGGATTCGAGAAACTTCACGATGTTCTGAATCTCGGGTCCGTCAGGCACCTGTTGCTTAATCTGGTTGATAGAGTCGAAGAGGCTTGTTTGTCCGTGGAACACCAGACGGTAAGCGTTCGCGATATGCTTCAGCGTCTTGTCAGATGCGCCGTATTTCTTGCCCACCAGCTTGTTGATTCCGCAATACTCTATAGGATTGCCGCCCGCGATGATATATGGAGGCACGTCCTTGCTGAATGTCGTGCCTGCCTTCACCATCGCTCCCACGCCAACTCTCGAACCGGCGTTCTCAATGATGCTCGATGAGAAGATTGCGGCGTCGTCAATGATGCAGTCACCGGCGATTTTAGTGCCGTAACCGAATACGCACTCGTTTCCTATCTTCGTGTCGTGCGATATGTGCACGCCTTCCATCAGCACGTTGTCGTTGCCTATCACAGTCTGTCCTCCATGATGTGTGGCCCTGTTGATCACCACGTTCTCGCGTATGATGTTGTTGTCGCCGATGATGAGTTCCGATTTCTCTCCCTTGAACTCAAAGTCCTGCGGCAGGGCGGCCAGCACCGAACCCTGGTGAACCTTGTTGTGGCTGCCCATCCTTGTGCCGTTGAGGATGCTCACAAACGGGAAGATGATGCAGTTGTCGCCTATCACAACATCGTCCTCTATATACACGAAGGGGAATATCTTACAATTGTTGCCGATTTTCGCCTTGGATGAAATCTCGGCTTTTGAACTTATTTCACTTGCCATAATATTTACTGATTTTAAGACGAAAATTTATTGAGCTCCGCCTCCGAGAGCCTGATACAGATTGACCACTGCCTGAATCTTGTAGAACTCATCGGCTATGAGCGACAGCTGGGCGTTGAGCAGCGTCTGTTGAGCTGTTATCACCTCCAGGTATGTCGCGCTCGAACTCATCATGAGTTGCTTGGTGTCCTCCACGCTTTTCTTCAGAACCTCCACCTGTTGAGCCTCTATCTGAGCTTTCTGGTCGCTTGAGTTGTAGAGCACAAGCGCGTTGCTCACCTCGCTGCCGGCAGTGAGGATGGTGTTCTGCCATGTGTTGTATGCCTGTTCATATTGAGCTTCAGCCACTCTAAGTCCTGCTGTGAGTTGTCCGTTCATGAATATCGGTTGCGTGAGGCTTCCCACTGCTGAGAGCAGTATCTTGCCCGGGTTGATGATTGCCGAACCTGCCGAGTTGGTGAATGTTCCTGTCGGTGAGATGGTGAGCGAAGGATAGAATCTTGAGCGTGCCGTCTCTACTCCGTAGAAGCATTGCGCCAAGCTCATCTCCGCATAGTGCACGTCGGCTCTGTTGGCAAGCAGCTGCAAGCCTATGCCGGTGGAAAACTTGTCGGGCAGCGACTGCGCTGAGAGTTTGCCTCTAGCTATCGACTGCGCTGGTTGGCCCATGAGCAGTGAGAGTGAGTTCTCTGCCTCGCGCACTTGGCGGTGCAGGTCTTCTTTCTGTGCCATCACAGAGTAGTAGTTGGCCTCTGCCGTCTGCACTGATGTTGACCTGTAGCCCACCTTCGTGTCCTTCAGCACCTTCATCGTCTCCCATGTGTCCTTCGTGAGGCCCGCCATGTCGTCCACCACGCTTATCTGCTCGTCGAGCATCAGCAGGCTGTAGTATAGGTTGGCCACTCCCGAGATGATGTTTGTCTTCACCACTGTCTGGTAGTCTTTTGTGGCGAGAAGGGCCATCTGCGCGCTCCTCTTCTGCGACAGCAGGTTGCCAAACAGGTCAACGTTCCAGCTAGCTGCCACCGGCAGGCTGTAGGTCTTGCCTGGCTTGTTGAAGTCCCAAGATGCTATCGTTCCGCTCGGGGCGAATGTGAAGGTTGGCACGAATGCCAGTTTGGCTGCCTTGAGCTGTGCCTCTGCCATTTTCACGTTGAGAGCAGCGTTCAGCAGGTCGGCGTTGTTGTCAAGCGCCTGCTGTATTATGTTCTGCAGCTGAGGGTCGGTAAACACCTCGCGCCAGGGCAGGTTGCCGAAGCTCGTGGTGTCGCTCACTGCCAGGGTGTCCTTGTCGTTCGCAACGTCCCTGATGAGACCTTTGGTGTTCACCTCCGGCCTCTCATATTTATCATACAGGCCCTTGCATCCTGTCATCGTTATTGCGGCAAGAGCCATCAAGCAAATATATTTTCTCATAATCATTCCTCAATTTTATATTCTACAGGTCTGTGTGCGTATTGCTGCAATTCTGATGCGGCCTCATCGTCGTCCTCATCGTCGAATTTCAGCGGCTTGATCTTCTCTTGAAGTGCCTGGAATGCCACAAACAGGGTTGGCACTACGAATATCTGGCAGAGCGTTCCTATGAGCATGCCGCCCACAGCTGCCGCGCCAAGAGTTTGGTTCCCGTTCTTGCCGACGCCTGTGGCAAACATCATAGGAAGCAAACCGATTACCATCGCCAACGACGTCATGAGGATAGGACGCAGACGGGCTGCGGCTCCCAGTATCGCCGACCACGACAGCGCCATGCCGGTACGTCTTCTTTCAAGTGCGAACTCCACGATAAGGATGGCGTTCTTGGCGAGAAGTCCGATAAGCATGATGAGCGAGATCTGCATGTAGATGTCGTTGTTGTGTCCGAAGATGTTGGTGAACAGGAATGCGCCTGCCAATCCGAATGGTACTGATAAGATTACTGCCAACGGCAGCAGATAGCTCTCGTATTGGGCTGAAAGAATGAGGTAAACAAACATGATACAGAGCAGGAAGATAAGTCCTGTGGTGTTGCTTGCCTCTGCCTCCGATTTCGTCAGGCCCGACCATGCGTAGGTGTAGCCTTGAGGCAGGTTCTCCTTCGCCACTTCTTTCACAGCGTTGATGGCCTCACCCGTTGAGTATCCGTCTGCAACTGTCACCATCAGGTTGATGCTGGTGAACAGGTTGAAACGGTTCACTGTTGACGGACCGTAAACGCGGTCAAGGGTGCAGAACTCATTGATTGGCACCATGCCCGATGTGGTTCTCACATACACGTTGCTTATGCCGCTGATGTCCCTGCGGCTCGCTGGGTCGGCTTGTATCATCACGCGGTAGAGCTTTCCATAGGCGTTGAAGTTCGATGCGTAGAGGCCGCCGTAATATCCCTGCAAGGTGGTGAGCACTGTCGATGGGCTGATGCCTGCTTGCTTGCACTTTGCCACGTCAACGTTCACCATATACTGAGGATAGTTCGGGTTGTAAGATGTCATCGCCATCTGTATCTCCGGACGCTTGTTCAGTTCCTTCAGGTAGTCTTGGGTCACGTTGAAGAATTTGATGAGGTCACCGCCCGTCTTGTCTTGCATCACCATCGACACACCGTTGCTGAGCGAGAAACCTGAAATCATAGGCGGTGCGAACGCAATAATCTGAGCGTCCTTGATGGCGGCGGTCTGCTTGTATATCATGCCGAGCACCATGGTCGAGCTCTTCGGGTTCACAAAGAGGCTCATCAGGCCTTTGCCTTTCAGCAATCCCAGCAGGCCTTCGCCTGCCCTTTCCTTAAACGACTTCAGCTTGATGATGAAGGTTGCCTGGTCGGAACCTGCGCCTGAGATGAAGTTGTAGCCCTGGATAAGCTCTCGGCTCTTGATGGCTGGGTTGGATGCCAACATCGAGTCCACATGTGCTATCACTTGCTTTGTCCTGGCCTGGCTCGTTGCTGGAGGCATGGAGAGGGTGCAGAAGAGTGTACCCGTGTCCTCGTCTGGCACAAGGCCCGACTTTGTGGTGTTCATAAGAGTTACGAGCGAGATGATGCCGATTACCACTAAGATTGTAATCATCACCGGCTTTCTCACTATCTTGTCAACTCCCTTGCGGTATTTGCCCAGCACTTTCTCGTATGCTGTCTCGAATGCGAGGTTGAATCTGTCGATCAGGCTCATCTTCTTTTCCTTGCCGTTCTCGTCCTTAGGCTTTAGGAAGATGGCGCAGAGAGCAGGCGAAAGTGTCAGCGCGTTGAGCGCGGATATGAAGATGGCGACTGCCATCGTGATACCGAACTCACGGTAGAACGTTCCTGACGTGCCGCTGATGAACGACACCGGAATAAACACTGATGCCATCACAAGAGTGATGGATATGATGGCGCCCGATATCTCGTTCATCGCATCCACTGCTGCCGTCAGCGAACTCTTGTAGCCCATGTCGAGCTTCGCGTGAACGGCTTCCACAACCACTATCGCGTCGTCCACCACAATGGCGATTGCCAGCAGCAATGCCGAGAGGGTAAGCAGGTTGATGGAGAATCCGAACACCTTCAGGAAGAAGAACGTACCAATCAACGACACCGGAACCGCAATAAGCGGGATGAGAGTTGACCTGAAGTCCTGCAAGAAGATGTAAACGATGATAAACACAAGAAGCAAAGTGATGATGAGTGTCTTGATCACCTCTTCGATTGATGCGTAGAGGAATTCTGTCACGTCATAGTTTATCTTGTATTCCATTCCTGGAGGGAACGATTTGGCTTGCTCTTCCAGTTCGGCTTTCACCTTCTTGGCTATATCGTTAGCGTTCGATCCTGCCACCTGCTGTATCATTGCCATGGCTGATGGCTGGTTGTTGTTCTTCATCGAAACGCTGTATTCCAGGCCGCCCAGCTCTATCTTTGCCACATCCTTCAGCTTCAGCGTCTGGCCGTTGTTGTCGGTGCTGATGATGATGTTGCCGAATTCTTCCGCTGTCTTCAGCCTTCCGGTGTATCTTATCGAGTACTCGTATGCCACGTCTTCGCTCTGCTCGCCGAAACTTCCTGGAGCTGCCTCCACGTTCTGTTCCGACAGTGCCGCGGTGATGTCCGATGGCATCATGTTGTGCTGCTTCATCACCTCCGGCTTCAGCCATATACGCATTGAGTAGGTCTTCGAGCCAGGGCTCTGAACGTCACCCACGCCCTCTATACGCTTCAGCGCTGGGTTGATGTTGATGGCGGCGTAGTTGGTCAGGAACTCATCGTCATATTTTCCGTCTTCTGATGTCAAGGTGTACATTATCACCTGTGATGTCTGGCGCTTCACAACGGTAACGCCCACCCTGGTCACTTCTGCAGGCAAGAGCGCCTGTGCCTGTGACACTCGGTTCTGAACGTTCACAGCGCACATGTCAGGGTCTGCACCCTGGCGGAAATACACTGTGATGCTCGCGCTTCCGCCCTTCGACGCGCTCGACGTCATGTAGTCCATGTTTTCCACACCGTTGATGCTCTCTTCAAGAGGAACGATGACCGACTTAAGCACTGTCTCCGGGTCGGCGCCGGAATAAGTGGTGAAAACGCTTACGGTAGGCGGCGCAATGTCCGGGTACTGCTCTATTGGCAGCGTCACCAGTCCGATGATACCCAGTATCACGATGACTATCGAAATCACCGTTGACAACACCGGCCTTTTTATAAAATTCGTGAATGTCATATCCTAAAAATCTTCTTTTTTCCTACTTCTTCATTGCATTGACAAATTCCTTCGTGCTGTTAGCCGATGCGCCAAGCTTCTCGGCTTCCTTGATCTTCTCCTCATACCTTGCCTTAGTGATTGGAGTAATCTCCATTCCGTCCGACAGTTTCGTCAGGCCGTTGGTCACGTATCTGTCGCCTTCCTTCAGGCCGGAAGTCACCACGTAGTTCTGGCCGTCGTTCTGTGGGTCAACGGTAATCTCGGTGTATTTCACCTTGTTGTCATTGCCCACGGTGTAAACGAATATCTTGTTCTGTACCTCCACTGTGGAGTTCTGAGAGATGATAATCGCGCCGTCGTGGTCGCGAGGAATGATTATTGAGCCCGAACCGCCGCTCTTCAGCAGTTTCTTCGGGTTGGCGAAACGTGCTATCATCTGGGTCGAACCTGTGGTCGGGTCGATCACACCGCTCATCTTCACCACCTTGCCCTTCTGCTCATAGATGGTGCCGTCTGATAGCTGAAGTTCCACTTCCGGCATCTCTGCTATCGCTGCGTTGATGCCGCCTGGGTTCTTGCTAAGCGAAAGCATGTCTTTCTCCGAGAGGGAGAAATACACTTCCATCGTGCTGATGTTGGAAACTGTCGTCAGGGCAGTGGCTGACGACGGGCTAACCAATGCGCCCACCTTGAAAGGAAGGCTGCCTATCACGCCTGCTGCCGGACTCTTCACGTAGCAGAAACTCAATGTCTCCTTTGCCGATGCAAGCGATGCCTTGGCCTGAGCCACTGATGCCTGCGCCGATGCGTAAGTGTTTTGAGCTGACTGCAATTCAAATTGTCCTATCACGTTATTGCTGAACAATTTCTGGCTGTTCTCGTATGCCAACTTGGCTGTGTTGAGTTGCGACTGCGCTGTGTTCACGGCTGCCTGTGCTTGGTTCACGGCTGCCTGATAAGTAGCGTTGTCGATAACGAAGAGCACTTGGCCCGAGCCTACGGTCTGACCCTCATGAACGCAAACCTTCGTGATGAATCCCGACACCTTCGGACGTATCTCAACGTCCTGAATACCCTTGATCGTCGCAGGGTAGGTGGTTTGCATTGTGGTGTTGCCCGATTTGATAGTCTCTACAGGATACTCGTTGTCTCCCAAAGACATGTTCTGTTTCTTGCTGCATGCAGAAACCAATGCCGCTGTTGCCAGCATGGCAAATACATACTTAATCTTCATACCTGTAAATAATATGTGTATAAACTGTTAAAATATTCTTGAAATTTATCTTAATAACTTTTACCGAATAAACAATCCCTTATAGTCTAGGGTGAGAAGAGTCGCACTATATGTATTAAATGCATTTGATTACAAAAACTGCGCAAAATTACAACTTAGATTCGATAAATCATACTGCCAAACCAGCTGTCTTCCTATTTTTTAACAATTATTTTTTTGCATTAATACAATGTATGGTCTATTTTTCGCATTTCATGTCCAAATTAATTATCCGCTTTGTCCTATTTTTCTTATATCGCTTCCCGTTTGATTCTAAACTGAATGCTGAAATCATGCCTAATGAATGAATATGCAATCCCACAAATCGCAAAACCGCGAAGGCGCGAGCCGTTGAGGGCGAATCGCCAGAAAGGGTCTTATTTCTTGCCGCCCTCCATCTTTTTCCAGCTTATCGGTTGCTGAAACGGGAATTTTTGCCTAATTTTGCGTTTTGCAGTATATGTGAAAATATCCGGCAAACGGAATTGTCAGAAAATAAAACAAAAAAAGATACAAGCCATGGCTCTTAAAATAGCGTTTTTTGATTCTAAGGAATACGACCAGAATGTGTTTGAGAAAGAGAACAAGAACTTCGGGTTCGAGCTCTTCTTCTATAAGGAGCATCTTTCTCTCCAGTCTGTGTCGCTGGCATACGGCAAGGATGTCGTGTGCATTTTCGTCAATGATGACTGCAATGCCCAGGTGATTCGCCGTCTGCACGACAATGGAGTCCGCCTCATTGCACTTCGATGCGCTGGATTCAACAATGTGGACCTTCAGGCGGCAAAAGGCATTATGCCTGTGGTTCATGTGCCCGCTTATTCGCCTCATGCCGTTGCCGAATACGCCTTGACGCTCATGATGGCTCTCAACCGTAAGGTCTATCGTTCATGGAACCGCACGCGTGAAGGAAATTTCACTCTCAACGGACTCCTCGGATTCGATATGTATGGCAAGACCGCCGGCATTATCGGCATGGGCAGGATTGGAAAGGAACTGGCGAAGATTCTCCGAGGAATGGGGCTCACTGTGCTCGGCTACGACATCTATCCCGATGAGGAGTTCGCCGCAGCTAATGGTATTGAGATGACATCCCTCGACTCTCTATACGAGCGAAGCGACATCATCTCACTCCATTGCCCGCTAACAGCCGACAACCAGCACATGATCAACAGCGAGAGCATCATGAAAATGAAATATGGCGTCATGATCATCAACACCGGACGTGGCAAGCTCATCAAGACAGAAGACCTCATCGACGGGCTCCGCAGCCGCCAAATTGGCAGCGTGGGACTCGACGTTTACGAGGAGGAACAGGCGTATTTCTACGAAGACCGCAGCAACAATATGATTGACGACGACAAACTGGCGCTCCTCCTCATGATGCCTAATGTGATTGTGTCGTCACATCAGGCGTTCTTCACTCAAGAAGCAGTGAGCAACATCGCGAAAACCACTCTCGACAATATCATCCAGCACCAAAACGGAGAAAAGCTCCTCAATGAGGTGATTCTCAAGTGATATTTACATATACTGCCTAAATAGCCAATGTCATAATAGCCAAAGCAGAATGAAAAGACAGAAACGCATACGGATAGGAGGCATGAGCATTGCCGAGCCCGAGAAGCAGCCGCTGGTCGATTTCCTCAAGTCCAACCGCAATCCGCTGGCTGGCTATCTCCATCTCAGATATGGCGAACTGTCCGACAAGACAATCGACAAGATTTGCCGTGACGCGTGCCAGGCTTTCGTCAGCAGTTTCGCAAGAGGGTTCAGCCCCGATGCCGACAACAGTTGCCAGTGTCATCTCATGCGCATTTGCAATTCCATGGCGCTCGGCGTCTTGTCACAAAACTATGACGAGCAAACTCTCAAGGATAATTATCCCGATGACCTCAAATCAGAAAATCCTTTGTCGCTCGCTAAAGTCGGCGAGCTACGAGATATGGCTTCTCAGGCTCTTGATGGCGTAAATGACAATGAGGCAGGGAAAACAGAAGAAGAATATCAAAGCATATTTTCTGAAGTCTTTGAAACTCTTTCGCCAGCACACCGTGACATAATCAGAAATTCCCTCTATGATGGTCTTGACGATTTGTGCATGGCGAAATTATATGGTTGGAGCAGCGGAAAAGAGGCGAGAAACAAGATTAATGAGTGCATATCTCTTGCTGTTTCTGCCGTTCTGCCAAAACTTTATGGTGACAACTCCGCAGATGCCGATCCCAATGACGGCAATGATAACGAATTGCTCGCATCCATCGGCAAATTCGTAAGGAATAAGTTGACTGATGAAGAGACGAAGCAATTAAGTTCGCTGATGCAAGAGTCCAAGCATTCATCGATGAAATCGGTGGCGTTTGCACGTCTTGCCGATGCTGTCCAACGCATGTTCTCTGAAAACGACAAGTCTATAGCATCTGCGGCGCGTGTAGCAACTGCCGACGATGTGGATATGAGTCTGAAGGTGGACGACGACACCGAAAAAGGAGAAAAAGGATATTTCCGCACTATCATCTTGCCTTTCATGATTGCAATGCTGGTGGCTGTAGCCCTGATAGCCAATCGCTTCATCCTTGCTAATGCGGCGCAAAGCTTCATGAAGGAAAAAACTGAGGAACTGCTCTATGCCACCAACCGTGGATACACCATCACCGAAGACGACAAAAAACTCAACTCTCTCTTCAACTATGCTTACTATGGTGAAGACATCGTTGAAACAGTCACAGAACTTCGGCAACGGTTCTACACATCGCTGAAATCGGGCGACGACCCAATCAAAACCACCCATCTCGGATGGTTCCTTGCCGTCGGGTATTTACGAATGGGCGACACTCCCTCAGCCAAAGTAATCCTGAAACAGGTGGTCGAAAACGACCCTAATGCGTATGATGCAGAACAATTATTGAAGAAACTCAACAAACATATCTGCTTCCTCAACTAAACTCTGAACTCTGAACACTGAACACTGGAGCTCTGCTCCGCAGGGCTGAATTTGACAAAAAAATAAAAAGCAATATCAAAATGACAAAACATTTACCAAATTGGTTCAGCAAAGCAATATTTCTGCTGACAATCATGTTTGCGTTGCCGCATTCGGCATTGGCAGACACAATTTACTATCTTGACGATAAGGGCGATGTGCAGTCGTGCGACGCAACTCAAATCGACGACAAGTCTAGTGGTAGCGGCACCTACACACTATCAGACAGTTACTATTTTGTTTCAGGCACTCGGGATGTCTTGACTCCAATTGAAGTGAGCGGCAATGTTCACCTTATCCTGCTCGACGACGCCACGCTCAATGCCCAGGGTTGTATAATAGTTGAAGGCACAAACAGCCTGACAATCACTTCTGGAAGCCAAACAAGCACCATTGCTGGAACTGGAAAACTCACAGTTACTGATTTATATAACGGCGACGGCTCAGGCGACAACGACAACGCTGGCGACGATGCCCGCATCGGTTCGCAGGAAGGCAACACCTGCGGAACTATCACCATCAACGGAGGTAAAGTGGAGGCCTACAGCACCTACAGCAGCAATAGTGGCACCGGTGTTTATGGAGCCGATTTAGGCAGCGGCCATGGAGGCAATGGCGGCACCATCAACATCAATGGCGGCATCGTTCATGCATACGGAGCGTGGTACAAGGATGAGAAGAAGATGAGTGGCGCTGCTATTGGGTCGGGGTACGAAGCAGGTTCCACCCCTGTGAATATCAACATCAACGGTGGTTACGTGGATGCGGTTTGCACTAGCAATTACACCAGCTATGGCGCAGGCATCGGCACAGGCGAGGATGCCGAGGGAGCTGCCAATATCAACATCACCGGCGGAACTGTGTGGGCTTACTCTAGCAGCAACTATGCAGCCTACGGCGCAGGCATCGGCACGGGGCAAAGCTACAGCAGCAGCAACAATACTGAAATCAACATCAGCGGCGGCACTGTCACTGCCTTCAGTTCCCACAACGGAGCCGACGAGTATGGTTACGGCGCGGGCATCGGCATGGGCGAAGGCTGGAGCAGCAGCAATGGTAAGGTCAACATTACAATCACTGGCGGCACAGTGAAGGGTGTCAGCGGCTACTGGTGCGGTTATGGTTCTGGCATCGGCGGCGGCCAAGACGGCGGATGCGGCACCATCACTATCAGCTGCGATGCCAATGTGACAGGATTCAATTGTGAAACAGCCAACTCGCCCAAAGCATCGGGTATCGGCGATGGAGAAAGCCCAGTTGGCGGCTCGCTCACAATCAATGGTGACCGCTGCACTGTAGATACATGGGGATTGTATGGAATAGGAGATAAAGACAACAAGTTTACAGCAAAAGCTGTTCCTACCTCGATAGGAACTGTTAAGATTGCAGGAAGCGAGAGCGAATACGGGAGTGGCGAAACCACATCGTATTCTACTGGTGAAAGTGTGACTATAACGTATAATAGCCAACAGTGGCGCAACGTATCGTTTGATTATGGTGTCAGTGTTTATTACACTGATGAGAATGGCAAGGTGGCAGGTCCAGTGAAGGCTGTCGAAGTTACAGAAAGCTTGCCAAGCACGTTGGGCGATGGCGGCAAAAGCGCTTATTATTACTATGTGAGCCAGTCGATAAGCCAATCCACCCGTCCAACAGTTAAAGGCAATGTTGTTCTCATTCTTGCGGATGGCGTAGATGTGAATTGTACTGGGGGAATCAATGTTGAGGGCAGCAACTCGCTTACCATCACTGCCGGTGGAACATCGCAAGATTTTGAAGGCACTGGCAGCTTGACAGCACAAGGCGGTAAATATCAAGCAGGCATCGGAGGAGGAGATGGTGGTTCAGACGGTACTGTCACCATCAATGGCGGCACAGTGACTGCTACTGGAGGCTATTGTGCAGCCGGCATCGGCGGAGGATATGGTGGTTCAGGCGGTACGGTCACCATCAATGGCGGCACAGTGACAACAAATGGTGAAACAAATGGAGCGGGCATCGGCGGAGGAAATGGTGGTTCAGGCGGCACGGTCACCATCAATGGTGGCACAGTCACTGCTATTGGTGGAGGATTGGGAGCCGGTATCGGCGGAGGAAATACTGGTTCAGGCGGTACGGTCACCATCAATGAGGGCACCGTGACAGCTACTGGCGGATTATATGGAGCTGGCATCGGTGGAGGAAGTAATGGTTCAGGTGGTACGGTCACCATCAATGGCGGCACTGTTTCTGCAACTGGCGGGAATAACGGAAGTGCTATCGGTGGCGGCTATAGTGGTTCGGCTGGAAAGCTTGCTATCAGTGGCAATGCTGACGTCACTGTTCAAAGCAATGAAGGAGGTATCTATGCCCTCTTCTGCTCAACTGCTACAGCAACACCTGATGAAGGCTACGCTGTGCTTGTGCAGGATAACAATAAAAATAACATCGATGGCACGCCTTCAACCTCACAGGTTGACTTGAACGCTATCGGTCTCGGCAACACCTATCAATATGCCCATATCTTTATGCAAAAGGGTTATGTCGTTACTTACGATGCCAATGGCGGTAGCGGAACCATGCAATCTGTAGCTACTGATACAGATGGAACAACAGTTATAAGCGACAACACATTCACCAATGATGACCAGATATTTGCTGGATGGAACACCAGTGCCGATGGTTCGGGAACATGGTATGATGAAGGTGCTACCACTACATTTGACTCAAATACTACACTGTATGCTATTTGGACTGACTCTCCTGCATATTATTACATCAATCTCAGTGGCAATACAGCAGCGGCATCTTCGCAGCGTTATACTGTTGTCTCAGAGTCTACAGAGACTCTTACAAGCGGTCATTGGATAGTAAACAGTTCTGTCACCTTAAGCAAGCGGCTATATGTCAATACAAACGACGTGACCTTGATACTATTAGATGATGCCACCCTCGATGCCTCCAGTGGCGGTATCGAAGTATTAGATGGAGGCACACTTACCATCACAGTTGGAAATACAACTGAAGATATCGCTGGCACAGGTTCCCTGATTGCAAAAGGTGCAGAGAAGCAAGCCGGCATCGGCGGAGACAATGGAGGTTCATGCGGAACAATCAATATCATCGGCGGAACAGTCACAGCCACTAGTGGAGATTATGCTGCTGGCATCGGTGGAGGATTCCAAGGTGCAGGCGGAATAGTCAATATCCTCGGGGGCACAGTCTCTGCAACTGGCAACAATGCAAGTGCTATTGGTGGTGGCAATAGCGGTTCGTCTGGTACCCTTGTCATCAGCGGCAATGCCGATGTTACTGTTCAAACCCCTACGGACGGTGTTAAAGCCCTCTACTGCACAACTGCTACAGCAACACCCGATGAAGGTTACTCTGTGATTGTGCAGGATAATGAAAATAATTACATCGAGGGTACGCCTTCTGCCTCACAAGTTGACTTGAACGCCATCGGTCTTGGCAGTACCTATCAATATGCCCATATCTTTATAAAGAAGGTTTATGTCGTTACTTACGATGCCAATGGCGGTAACGGAACCATGCAATCTGTAGCTACTGATACAGACGGGACAACAGTTATCAGCGTCAATACATTCACCAATGGCGACCTGACATTTGCGGGATGGAACACCAAAAGCGATGGTTCGGGAACATGGTACGATGAGGGAGAAACCACAGCATTTACATCGAATGTCACACTCTATGCAATATGGACCGACGATTTCTATTATTATCTTACATCTGAAGGCGAAACGGCAACTGTGGCTTCTCCGCGTTGCTCAACAATTTCCGAATCAACTGAGATTCTCACAAGCGGCATCTGGATAGTAAACAGTTCTGTCACCTTAAGCAAGAGACTCAATGTCAATGCAAACAATGTTACTCTGGTACTATTAGATGGAGCAACCATCGATGCTACCAGTGGCGGTATTTTAGTGACAGGTGGCGACATGATTACCATCACAGTTGGAAATACAGATGAAAATATCTCAGGCACAGGATCCCTGATTGCAAAAGGCGATGATTTCCAACCTGGCATAGGCGGAGGCGGTACAGTCAATATTCTTGGTGGAACCATAAATGCCACTGGCGATTCATACGCTGCAGGCATCGGAGGAGCATATCATGGTTCAGGCGGAACAGTCAATATTCTTGGTGGAACCATAAATGCCATTGGCGGATCATACGCTGCAGGTATTGGCGGCGGTGATAGTGGAACGGGTGGAACACTTGTAATCAGCGGTAATGCCGACGTCACTGCTCAAGGTTGCTATGACTATGCCCTCTTTTGCACAACTGCTACAGCAACGCCAGATGAAGGCTACGCTGTGATTGTGCAAGATATCAATAAAGATAATTTCGAGGGCACGCCTTCAACCTCACAAGTTGACTTGAATGCCATCGGTCTTGACGGCAACTATGTATATGCTCATATCTTTATGGGCACTGATTACACTGTAACTTACGATGTAAATGGCGGTAGCGGAACCATGGAACAGGTTAATGCTGATGCAGGTGAAACTGTAGTAATTAGCGAGAATACATTCACAAATAGTGACCTGACATTTGCGGGATGGAACACCAAAAACGATGGAACTGGAAAATGGTATGACGAAGGAGAAAACGTTGTATTTAAATCGGATGTCACATTGTATGCAATTTGGACTGACGTTTTCTATTATTACCTTACAGCCGAAGGCGAAACGGCAACTATAGCTTCTCCACGTTGCTCAGTAATCACAGAATCCACAGACACTCTCACAAGCGGCATCTGGGTAGTAAAGGATAACATCAATGCAAACAGCAGAATATACGTCAGCACTAATGACGTTACCCTCATTCTGCTTGATGATGCAAAACTTGATGCTTCTAATGGCGGTATTGAAGTGACAGATGGAGGCACACTTACCATCACAGTTGGAAATACAACTGAAGATATCGCTGGCACAGGTTCCCTGATTGCAAAAGGCGCAGAGAAGCAAACCGGCATTGGCGGAGGATTCCAAGGTGCAGGCGGAACAGTCAATATTCTCGGGGGCACTGTCTCTGCTACTGGTGGAGATTATGCAAGTGCCATCGGTGGAGGAAATGGTGGCTCAGGTGGAACACTTGTCATCAGAGGTAATGCCGACGTCACTGTTCAAAGTAGCAGCGATGGTGTCTATGCTCTCAACTGTTCAATTGCTACAGCAACGCCAGGCGAATACGGGAACGTATATGTACAGGAAAAAGATGGAAACGACATCGAGGGCACACCTTCAACCTCACAAGTTGACTTGAACTCCATCGGACTTGGCAGCACCTATCAGTATGCCCACATCTTCTTTAAGTATGATTTAATTAAGTCCAGTGTATCTTCGCTTGCTTTCGACAACGTAACGGTAGCTAGCAGCAGCGAACAGACTTTCACTGTGACCTACGATGGCGATGGCACGCTCTCTGCAGCAACTGACAACAATGACTATACAACCGAGATAACTGGACCGAACGATGATGGCACTTACACTGTAAAAGTCACATTCAAACCATCTGCAATGGGCAAATCGACAGCCACGCTGACCATCAGCGATGATAATGCATCTGTTACTGTCAGCCTGAGTGGCACTGGCACTGGCCGTTCCTTCACGCTCCATGTGAGTGAAGCCAATATCGCAACCATGTATTTAGACTTCCCTGTGGAGATTCCTTACGACCAGAATCTACATAGCGTGATGTATGCATACAAAGTGAGTGGCAAAAACCTCTGCACCTACGGCCTCAAAAAGTATATACCTGCATCCGAATTCGGCGTTTTGGTATTTACCGGCAAGGAAATGGATGTTACATTCAATGAGGTTACTGCTGAAACAGCCACTGAAGAGATATACTCGCCCGAAAATCTCGGTTGCGAAAACATGCTCAGGGGCGTGCTCGAGACGACAGACGTCAGCGACTTGGAAGAAGACGGCTCCACCATCTACACTCTCGGCTACGGCACAAGCAGCATCATAGGATTCTATAAATATACGGGAACCTCTATCCGCGCCAACAGTTGCTACTTGCCGTTCGACAACAGTACATCCGCCGGCATCAATGCGCTCAACATCGTGATAGACAACGACGATGACGCAACAGGCATCATAAACGCCGAATCTCTCGGCAACGCCGACGACAACGACGGCTGGTACAGCCTGCAAGGCATCAAACTCAACGGCAAGCCAGAGCACCCAGGTGTATATATCCATGGCAACCGCAAAGTACTGGTGAAGTAATGCAAATTGAAATAGAAAACATTTTACACAAAGGAGGGCCATCACAGTTTGGTCCTCCTTTGTTTGTGACAAAACCCAAAATGCACTATAGAAAATAAACATTATTAAATGGATTTTTTATAAATTTGAAAATTAAAAGGATTGTGCATGCGAAACAGCGAAGGCGTCTATGCATCTCTGATGCATTCAACTCCACTCTGAACTTCTAAACACTTCACACTGGAGCGAAGCCTTTAGGCGAAGCGATATAGCACTACACACTGTCGCAAAGCGACGAATCCTACTTCCTATTTCCTAAATTAATCTGCATATAACTTTTATTTCACGAAATTTTCCTATATTTGTGGTTTAGAAAGGAAACGAAGACATGGCAATGAACAACGATATTGGCATCCGCCGCTTGCCGCAAGGCATACAGAATTTTGAGAAGATACGCAAAGAAGG
>Ga0181612_109322_pt1 | contig 19535 bp, 9 predicted proteins | sample HoacroProtozoa21_FD_119630 | JGI IMG/M metagenome (GOLD analysis project Ga0181612, IMG submission 119630) | Hoatzin crop microbial communities from Cojedes, Venezuel. Combined Assembly of Gp0051906, Gp0051904, Gp0051908 | reverse complement strand
GAAAGTGGGAAGCAGGCTCTCAGGCTGGCCAAGAGATCAAAGCAAGTCAAATACTTAGACATGTTATGTGAATCCATTCTCCAATGGATAATCTATAGAAGGATTTCAGAAGATGGAAAGATGAAGGAAGTCCATTAACCACTGGAAAAAATAACAGTGAAACTTTCAGTATGAGCAGCAACCATGCAGGAAAGCGCCCTCCCAGTGCACAATCCTGGGAAACCTCCCAGTTGTTGAAGGCATGCTATTTCACAGAGTTGGAAGAAAAATGTCCTACCTCCTTCCACAGACCAGTCATGCCTGCACAAGAAGTACTGTAAACCCACTACAACAGCAGAAGCACTCTTTCACCCCTGTTGGCAGTGGCAATATTGAGTCAGAGTAGAAAAAAAGGCATAGCTCTGTTAAGGAACGTAACTTTGGGGTTTTCTTAAATCTTCATGGGATCTGAAAGGCTGCACTTGAGCCTTCCTGGGCTGACTGGGCAGCGTGTAAATGTGTTCTGCCGAGTGTGATCATAAGTACTGTCTCATGGCTTTGAAGCATCGGGCAGGTATTAATGCTGCTTCTTCAAAAAATGGGAATTAGTTGCATTGCTTAGTGAAAAACGTGTAGACAAGCTGTTTTATTTAGAGGCTGTAAACAGAAGCCATTAGACTCCCAATATGTGAGAGAGCTGGTGTGATTAGTCATATTGATGTGGTTTTGGTTGTAAGCAAGCTGTGACTCCTTCCAGCAGCCCTGTTTTGTGGCCATGTAATTGAAAGTAAAATTTATATAGCAGAGGGAGGGGACTCAGCTGAACAATTTTGCCCATACAATTAAGGGACTGGTTCTGATTTTAAAAAATAAGGCGTGCTTGGTAATTTATTCTCAGCTTAAAAAGCATGCATAATGCTGCTTGCCATTATTTGTTACTTCATTGCCGTTAGGCACCTGGGCAAAAACACTTCTTTCTGTATGTAAGTAGAGATACTGCTCCAAATGCCGGTCTTGCTGCCATTGCTAGATAACGCTGCTGAATAACTAAACATATCTGGTCAGTGCTAGACCTGTTCAGATGACCCTGCAGGTCAGCCCTGTGGTCTTTGCACGGGTGTAAACTAAGTGAAGACACAGAGTCCCGGGACAGAAAACCGGTGCATTTATAGCACACCTCCTTTTGGTTGTGGGATGTGTCAGCCTCTGTACAGTGCAGAAATCCCAAAATAATTTGCCCGGGTGCTAAATTACTGCGTTTCCCGACTGCAGCAAAGGTTTGCTCTGTCAGGGGAGAGCATCCCTCGCAGGCTCTGCGAGGAGTGAGCTGCTCGAGGGAGCCCTGCCTTACCCAGCAGGAGTAACAGCAAATGGGCTGCTCTTCAGCAAGGGCTTTTCTCAGAACAGCATCTTTGAGCTCAGACACCACAGCGCAGAATTCAGGGGTTTTTCCAAGGCAGCCTGAAGGGCACAGCTACTGCCAAATTACCTTTCTCTTTCTTTCTTTTTGTTTTTTTTTGTTTTGTTTTGTTTTTACTCTGTCCCCATTTCCCAGTTGAGCTCTTCCCGAAGTCTTCCGTGATGACACTGAAGTTGCAGTCAGTTAAGATCCTTTTCCCTGGCTGATGTTGGCTGCTGGCAGCCACGTGATTAGCGTGTGGTCGTCTGCCTCTGAGCTGCAAGGCTTCCCAGGCTGAAGTCGTGTGTGTTAGTGCCTGCTGGGTGCAGGCGATGAGCAGGGGGCTTCTTTGGGAGGGCACAGGCTCCTTCGCTGCACCTGCCAGTGCCCACTCCACGTGGCGGTCACAGCCATGCCCTCGGGCACACGTCCCTGTGCAAACCCTGCACGAGAAGCTGCGTGTCCCTAGTTGGAAGCAGGCTATCGACTGTGCAAGTGGACTTTTCACTCTGAGGGGACTGGGAGTGGTGGCATCTGTCCATGTCTCGGAGCCGGCTTGGAAGGCTGGTGATGTCTGCCTTAATGCGAGCTGCGAGCACCCTCATTTAAGTCACTGCCGCTGAGGTAAACGCATGGCCAGCTCTGCGTGGCTGAAGCAAGATCACTGCTTGAGAAGCATACAAGATGCTGATCAGAAAAAGCAATTTCTCAGAAACCGCTATGAAAGCTCCTGAGCTCACGGTCACTAAAAATGACCCAGACTGGTCTGTAGTTACTTGTTTGTTTATACCAGGGAAGGAGAAATGCCTTCTTACAGCAGTGGTTGGTGAACTAAGCTATTCACTTCAGCTTCCTCATCAGGCAGCTTCAGGGGGGACAGCCCACAGCGCTTCAGGGATACATTTCCAAACACCAGCTCCTGTTAGCTGCATGGTTGCTGTTAACTAAAGTGTCAGCAAGACATGTGGCCAGCTGTATCTTCATTTTCTTGAGTGCTGTGTGTATCACAACAGGGTTTCCCTCATCGCTGAGGCAGGCTCAAGGTGCCAAGGGTGACATGCTGTGCGCACCACGCCACGTTCATCCATCTGTCACCAGGTTATTGTACAGCAGGAGAGCTGCGTGGTACTCCTCAGGTTTAACATGGGTTCTATTACAAACAGCTCAAAGCTCTTTCCAGCTTTAAGTAGAAGAGCACCAGTGCTGTTATAAAAGCAATTTCAGTGCTGCTCTGCTTTTTTTTTTTTTAATGGACACGTAGTTACGGACAAACGGGAAAAGTAAGAGTTATCATGAGTAAACAGACTGATTAAGGGGAGAGGCTAATTGTGTAGAATGCTATCTTAAATTTAATTAGCAGACACCGCTGAAGAAACAAAATCCAGATGTTCAAGTTTGCCCTGTGATTTTTTCATTCCTTTCCATTCCAAAGGAGCCTGAAAGATAGACTAGAGGGAAATCTTTCACATTTACACTTGTACGTGTGTATGTGGTTTATGCAAGGCTTACAAATTCAAGTGCCAGCTAACCTGCATTAGATTTAAATCTCAGTGACAGTTTAAATTTAATGTACTTAGGAGCAAACAGCTGGTCAGTTTACTGGCTTATATGTTTGGGCCTGAGAGTAGAGTATGTGTGTGTCAGTACATGTCAAAATGTCACCTGGTTTACAGTCAGGTTTGATGATAATTGAGGAGCCTAATGACAGGTTTAAAATGTCTCTAATACTTAGAATATTACTTTCTGTGTTATGTATTAGGCCATTTTCATATTCTATTATAAAATATTACATTTTTTAAAAAAATGAAATATTTAGATTCATATCTGAACTTATTCTTTTGAGAAGGGAAAAAACACATATTGATTTCTCAGGGCTCCTGCTGATGAGCATCTGTAGTTTAAGGAGTTACTATTGGCAACTGTCTGTTTCTTTCATCTGCTGGAAGTTATCAGCCCCTTAGGAAGAGCAGCATGCAGGCATTGTGTCAGCTCTCTAGTGCTTGCATCTTGTAGCACAGCAGCGTAAGCTGCCATCAGTTGGCAGTTATAGTCATTTTATATATTAACATATAGTGTCTGTAACTATAAATATGTATCTGATAAGTGTATAATCCTATGCAGAGTGTAGTTATATATAAGTGGGGGTTATTAGATGGTATTATAACTATCAGAAGTTTTAAGCTGCAGCGTTTAACATGTTGGCGTGTTGATCTCCTGTTTTCCCCCAACCACGGGCAGAAGAGTGGGACAGGGAGCTGGGGATGGTAGGCTCTTTAACTGATCTTGCAATATTCAATAGAGGGATCCCATCACAGTCTTAAAACAGCAGAGAGGGCTCCAGAGTCACAGGGTTTCTTTTGCTGGGTCCTTGTGATAGGATAATTCAGTTTCAGCCTGAAGAGGGGAGGAGGAAAGTCTCTGTCCCATTTGATGACAGTTTACTGCAAGCCGTCCCATCATTTGCCTAATATCCAGTCATCATCTGCTTGGTTATCTTCTATAATTAATCATCAAGTACCTAGGAGATAGGAAGAAAACCCTGACCAAGAACAAGGGTGCCAATATAGCAGGGAAAATTCCCTATATGAATGAATTAAAGTACAGAGTACAGGACTCAGTAGTTGCTGGTTCCTACTTAATTCTGTAAGAGCTGGAACCAGTCACCATGGAAGAGAAGCAGCTGTGTTCCATTCAAACTGAGAAGCCTTGTCTGTTTAAAAGGCAGCTCCAGATGCCCAAGCTTTTGCGCTCTGCTTTGGATTTGGTTATGCCAAACTGAGAACTGCCAAGCGCCGATGGATACCATCTGCCGACTCTCCTGTCCTGTTGATCAGCAAGGCTTCCCCAGCCAGTGAAATACAGGCACTGGCAGATAAAATTGGAGCCCGCGTGAGTGAAGACAGAATATTCATGCCAACTCAGTACATTATTGAAATAGCATTAGTTTATTGTCGTATTCCCACTCTCATGCTATGCATCTACCAAACATTTTTTACTCAATAGTTGCTTAATTTCCAGTTAAACTCAGCATATCTTTTTATTTCCCGGCCTTCAGTCGTGCAGCTGATTTTTTTGATGAGGGTCACCAAAGGCTATCCAGTTTTCAGTAGTCCCATTTAATCTCAACTTTTCCGTCTCTAGTTTAATAAATGTGCCGTTTCATATCACTTTCTGCATTTACCTGTAAGTTCATTTTCCACATGAGAGTGTCCTGAGTAAAGCTCCTGTGTAAGTAGGACACTGATGTGTTTGATGTTTTCAACTACGCTGTCCTGCTAAGCAATGAGACGTAAAGCAATTGTTGGTAAAGGACAGAAGTTAAAGAATTCTTTGCACCTCTGCAGCAAGACTGACTGCTGTCCTGCTAGGCATCCTTAGCTTGCATTCAGGGTAATATGAATTAGGCTTGCATATTGAGAAACGCCAAGGAACCTGTTCCTGTTTCACTGATGAAACCTTCTGAAGGCAGAAGAGGAGTCCGTAGCATGATACAACTGCATGGCCATTCCCTGCAGCAGGCATCTCTTGACGCATCTCAGCTGGTTGCTTTCTGGAGTCCCGCTTCAGCCACTGTGATTGCACTTAATGAGTTGCGATATCTGTGATGGTATTGTGTGCTTAGCTCCGTTCCCATCTTTGGAGACCAAACAACTGAAGGGTCTTATTTCAAGGCTGAGAGACAGTAAATTGCATTCAGGACCTGACAGGAGATTAGCTTTAATTTTTAGATGCCTCGGCATCACTGTGGCCCGAGGGTGTGCAAAGAAGTATTTTAAAGTAGAATTTGCCGCAAGCAGTATATGCAAACATACTTTCACAAAGATGTAGTTCATTTTTTTCCCCTTTCCTAAAGAAAATAAGGTCAGTTCCCACTACTGCTGTGAAATCAGTATTAGACTGTCAGCTACCAAGAAAATACAGGAATACTAGAATTTATGCCCTCACCCTCATGCGTTTTAGCAGCGTGAAGTTTCCATATACACATTTGATTAGGTTTGGTAAAGATCAGCCTAGAGTAGAGCAAAGAGATTTGCAAATTCTGACCAATACAAGAGACTGTGAGGGCTTTTATTCCACTATGCCTCCTGCACTCTCACTTCAAAGACCTTCATCCAAGTATCTGCTGCCTCATCCCACGTGGCTTCAAGTGCTTCAGATGCTGGAAAGGGGAAGAAGTGAGGGATACTGTTTCTGTTTCCCTGTGACTGATGCCACAGTTCTTTGTGTATTGAGAGAGGGTTGCTCCCTGAGAAAATCAGCTGGTTATGACGACTCTTGCAGCTTTGATGGCTATCTACATTCCAGGCTGCCAATGCTGGTTCTTAGTTCATGAGCGGAAAAAAAGATTTTCAGAACAAAGTGGTGATTTCTGAGGGCCTTAATCCAAGCATTCCTCTCTGCGCTTTACGCCTAGCCTGCATGCAATGCTGAAACCTTCCCTCTTGCCCATCTCAACTCTCATATAGATGACTGATAGCAGACATTCAGAAGATGGCCCACCAGGGCCAAGATGGGACTTGGGAAGTGGGGGTGGGATGGGTGGAGGGGTGTGAAATACAAGAGTATGTAATGCTAAAGAGAGAGCCAAAGGTGTAGTCTTTGTGCAGTGATGGTGTGGGAGAGCCCAGCAGCTGAGTGAGGAGTTACAGACTGAAGTTAACAAAGCCGCATTTTTCCATGAATTTGTGGCTCACGGTCAAGGGAATAGCATCAGGGTCGGAAAAGGAGAAGCCACACTTTAGCTTCCGTGGCCTTTCAGATACTCTACATCTTTCCTGCAAAAGAGGAATGCAATATGACACCCAGTTATAAGCCTCATTAATCTCTTTGATCTTGAGAATTTGGCTACTGTAGCATTCCTACCTTACTGGAGGAAGCAGCTTAGCCACACCATGGAGAACAGTGTTCATCATGATGATTTCCTTCATGTACACAATGAAATCTGTGACTTTATCAGTGTTCATGTGCTCAGATTGTAACATTGCGCAGGCCAGGTTACTCTGTAGAAATCAGAAATTTGAATTCTGGAACAAGAAGGTAACAGGACTTCTGATGGCAATAATGCTTTTCAGTTGTTGAGGTACTGGTGTTTTAACAAACATGGCCAGGGATGTGCGCTAGAATTCTGCAGTGTTGTAGTTCCAGCACATCAGCTACCAGCCACTGCACTAGAATTTATAAATGGAAGATCACTGAAGAGCCAACTGTCTTAAAATGGCTTGTGTTACTACATTAACTAGGGCAAGCCTTTGCTGTTTTCTAAAGCTGGCCAAGGTTATATGATTTTTGTGGGGGTTTTTGTATGTTTTTTAAAGAGGTTAAGTCTGACTATGGAACTTTAGAGTTTGAATAATAATTAAAATTTTTCAATGCATTACACAATATCAAATCATAGATTAATACTACCTATCCTCAATCTCCTTCCACCAAATTTAAAGCAATCGTACTTTACAGTACATTGTTCAGTTTATCCCAGTTAAAGCAGTAGTTCATCCTCCCCTATCCAGGGTCATGGTTTCAGCTCTCCTCAACAGGAGATATTCCCTGCGTATCTCTTTTTCTGCTTGTGAGAATAATAAATTCCCCCTGTGTAGTGCTGAAGAGCTTCAGACTGAGAGTAGCTGCTGCAGTGTATCCCTGCATTCCTGGTATTTGTTGCTTGCTTTCAGGAATACCTTTTTATAACAAAGAACGGCTTAGGCATAGCTAGCAGTTGGCTTTAAGCAGTACAAACTGCATTTTCTTCAGAACCAAAGTACTGTATTGCATTAGTTGGCTTTACATGTGGTTTTTTTCTCCCAAGTTTAAGGATGAATGAGGGCAAACGTGCATAGGAGCCATGTTTTGCTGCCACTGTATATACCCCCGACATTCAGTGTCACAGGTCAAAAAGCAGCCAAAAGTTTAAGCCAATTGTGGAGGCCACTGGATTTGTGTTCAAGGTTCATTGATTTTTTCCCATCTTTTATCGGCTGTCTTTATTTTACATCTCTGCATTGCTTTATTATCAAAGGTTATAACGGTCTCATTAGAGTCATGGGATAACAGGACTGAGAAGCAGTAAAATCCACAGGAAGCAACGTCACAGCAAGAAGCCAGTCCCTCTCAGAGGACACAACCCCAGCTGCTGCCAGTGCCAGTATGCGGAATTCCCTGGGTGACTGAGTTTAGTGTCATTATCTGTCATGAGTATACAAAGAAAGGAAATTTTAAAAGAGGGACAGGTTTCCCTCATGCTCCCCAATCTTATTTCATCAATTGCTTCATTACTGCCTCGTGTATTGAGATTTCACAAGTCCTGTCTAGGATATTCACATTTAAAAAAACCAGCATTAACTTTTCAGACTAAATCCACATTCTTTATAGTGTCATACATTATGTGGATGCCAAGGACAGCTTTTAGAATCATACCACCCATCCAGTGGATGAGTTTGTTTTCACCGCTTTGATTTTGCCCACCTCTGAGCTCCCAGATTGTTTTTTTCATCTTCAAGCTGCTGGCACAAAAATAACCACTGGAAAATGACGTATTGGCAGACAGTCGCTTGAAAAGCCTTTTACCTTTTCAAGGTCAGGTTTAGTTCCCGCTTCAGTAAAAATCATTTCAGACGTGAGTGGAAATATTCCTGCCTGCTGAGGAAGATGCTGGACCACCAGAGGCTGACTTTATAAAATCCTCACGAGGGACTTGGCCCATCCGTGGTACCGCACTGAGCCTTTGTCCCGGAACAAAGGATTTCTGTTTGCTTCAGTGAGGTGGAGACTGATGTCTCCTTCATGATTGTTCAGGTTTCACACAAAGAGTCTATTCTGCATGAGTGGCTGGAGCAAGCAGAAGAGGAAAGGTCAAAAATTGTCACTGCAGCATGTTTCTGCTCGAACTCCACAATCGCGATAGGAAACAGCAAGGGCTGCAGAAAACTCAGGACAGAAGAAAATGGCTAAGTTGTGAAGTCGACAGTTTTCCCAGAGAGCCTAGGAATCTGCCAGCTTTGGTTTATTAAAGCTTTTTTAAAGTGAGGCTGTACTCAGTAAGACATCTTGTTTTCTTTAAAAAATAAAGCAGCATAATTTGAGACATAATGACTATCTTAAACAATTTAGTGACTCAGCCCAGCCTGCAAAATACCACCTGAGCATTTTCAGCAGCAGTTGGTGAGAAAGCAGATGTGGCATCATGTTAATTCTATCAGAGAGTCAGTGTATTGTGCAACTCCTGGACCTGGCTGTGTTTCTGAAGAGTGTCGTGCTCCGTCACTCTGAACTATAAGGAAAGCTGGGGGAGGCGTGGGGAGACTTAGATCTGTAGAAACCAATTACTTCAGGAGAAGATGTGAAGTGAGCGAGTTTTCCCGCAGGCAGGCTCTGGTTTCTTTTGCTCCCCCTGCTGCTGGACAAATTTTATAACAGCTGTTTTCAGCTGTACACCACCCTTTGCAGAACATAAAGTTCAGAGAAATCTATACTGACTTGCCTGCGCCTGAGGGATAATTGCTATCAGAGAATGTCCTTGTGATTCAAGTCATCAGCATTATGATAAACCACTTTTAAATATGACCACGGTCTGACATTTCCACTGCACACAGATCCAGGACTTTTTGTTTCACAGGATCACAGGATTGTTCAGGTTGGAAGAGCCTTACGAGTTCATCAGGTCCAGCCTCTGGCTCAGAGCAGGGTCAGCTGTGAGGTCAGGGCAGGTTCCCTGGGGCTTTGGCCAGTCTGGTCTTGAAAACCTTACATTTCCCACACAAGAAAAGGACCCACTTTCTACCCGCTTCAGAATTGCAGGACGTGTGAGCACATCATCATGATAGCCCAGCAGAGTGTCAGGCTGTGGGAACCTTCAGTGCCTCCATTTGGGCTGATCAGGTTTTTTTTTTTCCCCTTGTCTTAAAAGCTGTATATCAAAAACCCCTGAAAACTGCCAAAATTGGGGTGACTGTGCAAAGACTGCTCTCTGACATGATTTACAGCAGAGGTAGCATAGGGTTCTGCAGGTCCATTCTGGGGCGGGCCAGGCTGTGGTACGCAGCAAGCTTCCATAGAAGCCAGTGATGCTGGCCTCTGCCCTTTACCATGCCCAGCAATTCCTCCACAGCCTCCAAATAACTTTATGATTGTTTATAGCAGTGTGCTTAAAAAAAAAGAAAACAAAAACAAACAAAAAGAAAACTGGCAATGCCCCTTCCCCCCCTGAGTCTTTGAGAGTGGTGTGATTTAACCTCGGCTGGCAACTAAGCACCACACAGCTGCTTGCTCACTCCCACCTCCCCAGCAGCATGGGGGAGAGAATCGGAAGTGTAGGAGTGAGACAACTTGTGGGTTGATATAAGAACAGTTTAATAACTTAAATAAAAGAGAAAAATAATAATAATGTTAAATTGTAATGAAAAAGAAAATAACAAAGAGAAATAGATAAAAGACAAGTGATGCAAATGAAAACAATTTCTCATCACCAACTGACCGATGCCCAGCCAGTTCCCGAGCAGTGGACCCCCTGCCAACGTTCCCCCTAGTTTTGTTGCTGAGCATGATATCATAAGGTATGGAATATTGCTTTAGTCAGCTGGGGTCAGCTGTCCCAGCCGTGTCCCCTCCCAACTTCTCGGTGCAGCCCCAGCCTCCTCGCTGGGGGGTGGGGTGAGGAGCAGAAAAGGCCTTGGCTCTGTGTAAACACTGCTCAGCAGAAACTAAAACATCCCTGTATTATCACCACATTATCAGCACAAATCCATAACATAGCCCCATACTAGCTACTATGAAGAAAATTAACTCTACCACAGCCAAAACCAGCACAAAAGGCAGCCAGTTTTTCACTTATTTTCATCTTCAACTCACATGTGATTTCCTGTCAACAGAGAAAAACGTCTTTACGATAAAACAGACTTTTTGATTTGTTGCTTCACAATAAAACACAGAATGCTTTATTTGTGTAAATTGAGGAATGGTTAGATCTTCTTCCTTTGCAAGAACCGTGTTGAACATTTTCCATGTTGTTCCAACTAGTTGAGAGACTGCACAGTGGAATGAGTGCTTCAGGAGGTGCTAGGAATTTGTATTCTGTTGCACAGCTGTATTCAGCGCGGAAACACGCTCCAACTGTGGTCTGAGAAAGGGTGCAACTGGTAGCTATTTCTGTAGTTTCAGTATGAGTAGTCAGCAACTCAAAACTGTTGTTACTTCTACTCTTCATAAAAATACAGAAGAGAAGTGCAGGCTCTTTGAACATCAAGTTGCTAGAGTAAGTTTTTGGGTGACAGGCCCCAGTACTACAGAGTCATTTAGAGAACTAAATTTTCAAGGTCAACGAAGGCATGGATTTGGCATAGCCATAGGAACAGCACTAACAAATTCACAAGATTTTTTTTTCCCCAACATCTTGCAAAATAGGATGTTGAACAGAGGAGTCAAATTCAGTTTTTCATACTGATGCAAGTTAGAACAAGATACTCTTTTGACTTACAAACATATCTGCAAGATGAGCTCATCTTGTAAGTGTAATAAAGCTCTGAAAGGAGACAGAATTATAGAAGTTCTGCTTATGTGAGAAAGAGGGAGGCCGTGGAGATGTTTGGTATATCAGGAGATCAGACCACGTAAGACTGAGGCTACTTTTTGATCTGTTTATTGCACGCGTCAAAAGGCAAAATCGTATGACTCATATTCTTCCATATTAATACAAGTGATAACTTAGCTGATACTATCCCAAAGATCTGAGGTGCAATTCAAAGCTGAGATGTGTAACAACGTGTAAATTGGATATCCTCTGCCCTCACTGTGTGCCACGTAGCACAAATAGGCATAGAGAGGTCATGAACAAGGCATGGGTTAAATTAGTTAAGATGCAATCCTCAGTACAGGCATAGAACAGTATTTTGAGGGTAAAGCACCTCTCTTGGACAGCCGTACTTCTGCAAATATGCAAGTTCAACAAATGATAGGAAAGTGCTGAGAGTTGTTTTTCAGGAGAAAAATATGAACTGCATTTCACCACAGAAGAACCTTTAGCAAGTTAACAGCACCCTTCCCCATGGTAAAATCCATTTGTTATCCCCATCTCATTCCAGGCTGGTATATGTCTAACCCATTTTTAAAAACATTCCATAGCTTCTTTCTGAGGAACACAGAGCTGTGTCGTGTCTTTGTCATCAGGCAGTGTTTCTTCTAACTGGAGACTGCACTGAAGTCTAGAAATGCTGTTCATAGCTCCCTGGAATACTCTTTTATGCCAATATTTGTCAATGAATGTCCCAAAAGACAGGCAGCTGTCTACAAGTGCCTAAAAGCAAATTAGTCCAGCACCCTGCAGATTACTATACACATGACAACAGCCTTTGTTAGCATAATGCGTTATAATGCATTATGTAGCGGGTCTCTGAGGTTTAGTAATCCCTGTCAGCAACCAGAATAAATGGAAGTAGCTTCCAGGAGATGGAGAGCCTGTGAAAAGACTGTTGGTTTTCAAGAACTACTGGCATTCAAACTCGCACGTGCAGCATCTGAAACAAAAACTCGTGAACGGTGTTTTGTCGTCATCATTTCTGAAAGTCAAATGCATGAAGTGTGCTTAAGAAAAGAGATGAAAGAGAAGTTGGATTGAGCACTATCAGTTTGATACTGTCCCTGCCAAAACAAAGATTTGGAGCATTGTCAGGCTTGTTGACAGCAGATGGTTTTGATGTTTAACCTCGTAATATGCCTGGACACCAAATTTGCTAGCAGAGAATAGCAAGGTTCCACATGAAAGTAAGCACACCTACTTACAGAGTGCGCAAGCCACAAGTGAAAGGTTTTTTAATGCACAGCTGGATTCGGGGGGGGTTGGAAATCACTAAAATTAGATATTTTGTATGCACAACATCATGCTGCATGGGATGAAGGTGCACCAGAGTTACCGAGCACCTGAAGCTCTAACTGCCAGCAGGTCAGGCCACGCAGCCGGGGAAGGGCATCTCTTACTCTGCACTTGCCCTGCTCTTCATCCCCTTCCCTTACACAACCCACAGTGACCTTTAGCAGGGTACTAATCTAGCTGGAGCTTTGATCTGATCTAGTACAGCTGAACTGATTTTCTTGTGCTGCTGTAAATTACTAACATATTTAACTACTGTAAATCCATTAAAGATATGTTACCCAATAGGGTCAATTTAAATGATTAAAACACTTTCAGAAATACTTAGGCTACTGATGTTTATACAGAGATAACACCACCATAATAAATACTACTGTCTTTACTCAGGCCTGCATATTCTCTGTAGTGTTCCACTCTCGTATTTATATGTTCATTTTTTCCTGTGTTTTTAAAATGCTTGTCACCACCTAGCTGAAGTTCTGTTTAAATGATCAAAGGCTTTAACAAAACTGTCCTTTAATATCATGCTGCTCTCATACCATAAGGTAACAGAAAATCAAGTCAGTTCCATCGCTAGATTTCCACAAGCAAGCTCCTTGCTCCCAAAGCATTAACAGGCTTCAGCAGAGTTGCCGAGTACAGTATTCATTACTGTGTATAACCACTGCATCCAGCTGCAGTTGCAACCTGAAGCTGCGCTGCCATTACGCTTGTGCATTGCTAGCCTATGCTGAAGCATTTACTGTTTCATCTTTACCTCTTGATTAGATTAAATGAGGGCATAACTGTAACCCTACCCAAGCCTATTTATTCTATTTTTAACCTTGCAGACACTTGCAGAAAGACGTAAGGGGGAGGCAGAAACAAGCAGTGCTTAACTAAAAGAAAGATAGGAGACATACTAAGAAATGCTATAGGTTAATCTGTTTCCTAAAATCTTTCCTGATCCGAGCCCCAGGAAGCTACCACTGCTTACTCCAATAGATCTCATCTCTAACTGTGTGCTATGCTCTCTGACTGCACTACTGGCATCACTTCATCTGTTACCATCTTCTGTGGTCTCCTTTCTGATCAGTCTTCGTTCTTTACCAAGGTAATCACAAACATCATGCAGACCACTCAGCATCACAAAAAAACTAACGCTTCATCCTATTTTCAGTATACCTCACCTGTAAGAAAATCAGTAGCTGAAATACCTTGCCTCCTTTGCATGTTTAGTGTTACTCTTTTCCTGAAGTAGAGCCTGGTTTTTTCCCCACTACATTTTGAATTTGTCTTTGAAATAATATGGAAACTTCCCAAGCTGCAGGTGCTCTAGAAGCTGAATTGCAGAGGGCTTGCATGATACAAAGCATTAATTTCTTTTCCTGAGGCTTGGTCTCCTCCAGGCTGCAAGAATATCATCTGCTCATAAGATGACAGAGAGGAATCTCTTTGCAAAATGAAACTAGTTATTAATATCACAACCAAAAAATGGAAGCATGCTGAGACAGAAATAGAAGGGCCTTCTGCTGCCGTGCCTCACCTCCTCAAACTGCTTATTCTTGAGCTTAGCCGTCACTGCTGCCTTTGCCCACCAGCTGCTATACAAGAAGTGCTCTTTGAAGCCATTTATCAGCACTGACTCTCAGCTGATCGGGGTGGGTGGGGAAGTTTGCAGTTTGCAGCAGCTGAGGAGGAATGGCTGCGTACCACCTGGGTGTAAGTCATTACCTCTGATTTGCAAACTGACCTTCCTCCCGTAAGAGCTGGGTGGAGACTGAGTCTGTTCTTATTAAGACCTGAAACAAACTTTAACTTCAAAGAGAACAGGATTGAGAATAATGCTTTTGGTCACTTACTTGCGTGCCTGTCTAACCCTTTTAGGACATTCTTTCAAATGGCTCTTGGAGAAGGAAAGACTGCTCTGTTTGCCTTTTGCTGGCAGTGGGGGGACTCTGCTGTTAGCATTAGGGTACGGAATCGTGCAGCAGTAACGACACTGCTCGGCAGGATGCTAGCGCCATTGCGCAGTACAAGCAGCGTGAAAGCCTTTGCTTTCATGAAAGCAGCAAATTATAATTGAATAGTGGGCATCTTTGCATCTTATCTTGTTTATTGGACTTTTTGAAGAATGATTTGACAAAACATTCCCTGTATGGTTGCTTTACAGGTCATTTGCAGTAAGAGTCAAATCACTGCAGTCTGCCTAATGGTGTCTGCAACACTGAAAGAATTTGCTCTTGTCACTGTACAGTTACTTTTTAATAACTGGATTCTCAGCCACACAACCTTCTCTGCTGTAGATTGTCCCCTCTGCTTCAGCTGTACCCTGTACAAGTAATTTGGCAGGGAGAGGCGAGTGCTGGCTAAAGCACAGAAAACTCCATGCTCAGTTCATTTGTCTTCTGCCCTTGCCTTCCTCCACTTACTATTCTGTTTAGATGATGGAGATACACCGGATGACAGCATCAAATTAGTCAAGTAAAACATTCAATTTTGAAAAATAAATAGTGATTCCTAGCCTAAGAAGCGGAGAAGAAAACTGGAGATGAGCCTTTCTGCAGGAAGGTGAAATGTTTTGCTCGCTGCACAGGCTGTCAGAACGTGAGACCTCCCACAGGCCACTCAGTCACGGACTTTGGGAAACTGCTGAGGTCTGGACACTCACAGGCTGAACACAAAGGACAATCTCTGGCCCGCTACCAAAGGATGAGAGTGAAATCCCAGCTGTCTTGGAGGTGGTAGGACTTCAAAGACTAGTTTTAAAAGCCGTCTGAACATGTAGAGATGTGACAACTGGATAATAAGAGAAGAGCTAGATAATGTGGTGCTAGCTTGTAGGCTAAATTGCAAGAGAGTGATTGGAGTCTTACAGAGCCATCAGATTGTACAGCCAGTGCACATAATTTACCTGGTACACTGGTTTGTAACCTGACAGAGGAGCGCCAAAGCATTTAAGGTCCCAAGTTTTGGCCTGTTCAGTCAGCTCACTTCCTTAACATCTGCTTTACTGCGAGAATGGCAGGAAGAAATCACTTCTTAAATCACAAAACCAAGTTAAATGACAAAGTAGTTATACTTGAAAGCATGTCTGGTACCCCTTCTTACAGGAAAAGTCCTGCGAGGGCTGTCAGCACCATTCTTCAGCAAGAGCCTTGAACCTAAGCAGTACCTGCCAGCTGCTCAGAGCCCCTTCACGCTGGTCTGAAGCCCTGCCTCAGGACTGACCAAAAAATTAAACAGCATGTGCTACCACTGTACCATTCATTGCGGGTTTTTTATGCAAGTTTTCCTTTCATGTATAGACTAAACAGCACACTCTTTAAAATAACAGACTTGGTGGATTTGTGGCCTAAGGTCACGATCCCTGCAGGACTATGCTGAACACCTTTGCCTTGGTATCAGGCGTATTACATACCAGCAGTACTAGTATCAGCACGGGATTTAAACCCCTAATCTTAGGTTTAGGTCAGATCTCTGTGTCTTGGAGTACTTCAGATCTTTAGTTATTAAAACATTTTATACCTTGTAGGAATATGGGTGTCTTAACGAGAGCAAGTACTGTAAAAATCAAGTTTCGTACTGTTTTTGTAGCAATTAGACCATTCAAGTACAACCATTTGCAGGCACCATAAAAATTCCTTCTGTATGCATCAGCTTTGGTATGTGAGGAACATGAAGAGCAGGAATTGCTTCTGAAGTGAACATGCTTCTCTTACTTGTGTACTCTGTATTTACACGCAAGCTGAGTATAAATATACTATGTGTACGCTGGAGTCTTACTGTATTCAGATATTTTAAAACGTCTTTAGATTGTTGCAAAACAGTGCTTCAAAGATATTTCTCAAAGGAAATTAATTCTGACTGTTTTTAAGAACTTTGCTTATGATGGTTTATTTTCGAGTATTTTTGACTGATTGATTTGAGCAAAGTGAGAATTTGTTTTCCACTCTTTATTCAGAACAACAAAATTGGTCATGACGTTTGGAGCATTCAGCATCCTGCAGTGGAAGACAAGAACTGTTGGTGGTTGGGGTGGCTCTCTCAAGAGCCTTTTAAAACCTTCCCTCCAACTTCTTCTTGATTATTGTCAGGCTGAACTGTAACATTTGAATTGTTACAATCCAAGCCCAGCAAACAAATACTCTGTTAGGCTTGCATGCATGTGTGGGTTTTTTTTAATGGCCGCTTCATAAACTGTTGAGTCAGGACTGTTGCTTAACATGTAAGTTTTATTATTTTCTTCCATCAGTCTATGTGCAAAGAGACGGAAATGTAGAAGAATGGTTAAATGATAAAAGTTAATCGTAAAATGCACCTGCCTGAGTGATGTTTAAAACCTTAATCGTTGCATGCTACAGATCCCTGAACACTGTAGAAAAGTAAATGTATTTTTATTACTTTGTATCCATCTTCTTCCTTCATTTAATACCAAAAATACCTATCAGTAGAGTAAACATATGTTTTAGACCAGGAGGGCCTATCTTTTGTTGTGTTTCCCTTTTGAAATACAAACATTTCTTAATTTTGTTCTTCTAGCTGTGTTTTGTGATGTTTTGGACGCCAAACGTGTCAGAGAAGATTTTAGTTGACATAATTGGAGTAGACTTCGCTTTTGCAGAGCTGTGTGTTGTTCCTTTGCGCATCTTCTCCTTCTTTCCAATTCCAGGTAAAAAACAAGAAAATAAAAACTCTGTAACTTCAAACTAGCTTTGAGGTGTGATCATAGTCTGGGGTGGCTGTACATACAAGAGTGGCTAAATGCATGCCTAGCAAAAGTAACACAGTTTTTATGGAAGTTGGTGTAGACCAAGACTATTTACATCAGTGGTCAAGATACCAACATTGCAGTAAGAGCAGTCTATCATCAGACAGATTTCTGACTATCAAAAGCCTGAATTCTGTCTATTGGAGCTGACCAAGAACCCACACGTGACATGCAGTAGCAATACATGCATGCCAAGACTGATATTAACTGTTCGGAACAGCATCTAGGACCACCTCCACAGTAACATCACCTTCATTAGTCTCCCCTTCTGCTGCCAGACTCAGTGGCACTTTCAGGCATCACCACAGCTTAAACAATATAGAATAAAAGTTAATGCCCATATTCAAGAGAGAGGCAAGCTTGACAGCAGTAATCAAAATGTTTCCCCTCAGAAAATTTCTAACTTATGTAATCAAATGCTACATCATGTAGTGTTTTCTGCTTATGACAAAACAGTTTTTTAATAAATGTAAACTCCAAACGTAAGAATAGGCACATGTAGTATCATTTTTTGTGACTAGCTGTTACAGTATGTACCACACAGGAGCTAGAGGGAAAACTTGCCTTGGTATGATTTCTGTTTCGGGAGGGGATATTCTTTTAATGAAGAAAACAGAACAGACCATCTAATAAATTGGTTGTAAGAGAAGAGCTCTCAGGAAGGCTTGCTGTCTATAACTTCCACTTTGGTTTTTTGAAAATCAGTGTATTAAAGCAATTTGGACACAAGTTCAACTTCATTTCTAGTAGGGCTTCCCAGTGTGCAAGGTACCAGAAACAAGTTTCACCGTGGTTATTTCTGAACAGTGTTCTCTGTACGAAGAAGCTTCATATGAGATGACTGATATTTTTTTACTGCTCTCGCCTCCCTTTCTTCCCACCCCCTCTCCTTCCCCTGTTTATGAACAGTGACGGTCAGAGCGCACTTGACGGGTTGGCTGATGACTCTAAAGAAGACATTTGTGTTGGCACCCAGCTCAGTGCTGCGGATCATCGTCCTCATCACCAGTCTGATTGTGCTGCCTTACTTGGGGTAAACCATTCTCCTCTCCACAGAGCTGATGGGTTTGCTTTCCTTCTCACTTAGTAGCTGGATTTGGGTAGCTCAGAACATTTTCCCCAAATAGTAACTATAAAATAAAGCCTAAATAGTGTCAATATCTGGAAGAGAAACATTTATAAATTCACAAGTGTGACTTTGCTCCAGGCAGGCCTGATAGTGATGTCCCTTTTGAAAAAACAGGCAAATGTCAGAGGCAAACATGTATCCTACAGGGAATTTATTTCCATTCTATTAAATGCTCTGTTAAGAAAGCTAACAGGATATCTTGCTTATGAGTTAAGTAATCTGTTCGGCAGCACTCTGTACAAGACTTTAAATTCTTAGTCCGTAATTTGGTTCAGAATGTGTTTATTGTAAACACTGAAGCCATAAAAAACAAAAAAAAAAAGTCCTTTAAAATACCAGTTATTCTTTTTGCCAGTGTATTATGTCTTTGAAGGAAATATTTCTAACAACAGATGAGTGATTCTATATGGCAATGGAAATGCAATTATGAATCATACATTCTCACACAACCATGAATACTTTATTTTTGTGCCACCCACAGAGTTCACGGAGCCACTCTTGGAGTAGGATCCCTTTTAGCTGGTTTTGTGGGAGAATCCACCATGGTTGCAATAGCAGCCTGTTACGTCTATCGGAAACAGGTAAGAGTTAGGCTCTGCGGGATCTGGTGAAAGCAGCTGATGAATATAGTGGATTTTAGTTCAGATTAAGAGTACACTTTGTAAATGTAACTCGCCAGCATTCCCACTTACTGAATTAGGTTTGCTTCCCCACGCGATCTCAACAGTGGTGCAACTCAGGAATTCTTAGTGTGGAAAGAAAGCTAAAAGGTGCCCTCCAACTGCTCGTGGGCATTCAGGCCACGGGACCAGGCCATGGGACAAACTGGTCTCTGAAGTAAACCCCTTGCTCCTCAAAACGTGTGTATCATAGATGTCATGTCCTTGCCACCAGCTGTTTTTGCTACTACAGTGCAACATAGCTTCTTTATGTAGACATAGGAGCTGCTCATCCAAGCTTATTATATGTATAGGTATGTGTATGTGTATACGTATGTATACTTTTATTTCTTTATAAAACCAGCTCTGCTGAAAGTGGACAAAAAGTAGAGTTGGTGGGGTTTTTTTTGCCATCTAAAGAAGTGGCTTAAAACACGATATACTCCTACAGCAGCAGAGGATAAGAGCTTGCAAATTCTTAAACAGGCGAGGATTTCTCATAGGCGTACTTGTACGTATTTCACACACTACAGTCCTGCCTGTACGGAGTAGTAGTGGTACACAGATTTCAAAAAATATTCCACTAAATGAAGTCAAACACAGGATACGTACTGGCTGGGTGACTGGGTGCATCGCAGTACCTGCGCGTTGTGCCCGTCCAGTTGTGTGTCCGAAGCGCTGTGTGGGCACCAGGCCCAGCTCCAAGCAGAAATGGCGTGGTGCGTACATCATTCCATGGTGCAGAAGGACTAAGTGGATCACAG
>Ga0181612_151095_pt1 | contig 19536 bp, 15 predicted proteins | sample HoacroProtozoa21_FD_119630 | JGI IMG/M metagenome (GOLD analysis project Ga0181612, IMG submission 119630) | Hoatzin crop microbial communities from Cojedes, Venezuel. Combined Assembly of Gp0051906, Gp0051904, Gp0051908 | reverse complement strand
TTCCTTGCTTTGTTACTGGGTTATGGAAACACTCTGGGAAATTTATTTCCCTCCTCTTCTGTCACCTGTCTGAAATTTCGGGGAGTACAGATGGTCTTTTTGCTTGTTCTTTTTATAGCATCTCTTGCAAGAACCTCAGATGTTCTCTCTAGGCAATACTGTAGTATTAATGCATCTAGCAGAGCTTACCGAATCCTACAGAGCAGCCTCAAGACTCTTGCTCATTCTTTCTGAGTTTGCTCCAGTTGTGCTGGAGGCTCTGCAGCGTTCGCAGCTTCCTCCCGAGGGAGAGACTGAGGGCTCAGTGTGACTCTCAGTAGAACGATGGCTGCGGTGAGGTTTGTTTCCTCTCTTGCACAAAACACAGTAAAACAAAGTGAAAACGTAAGTAAAGGAGTGTAAGTAAAACAAAGCAAAGCCAAAGCAAAGCAAATCCTTGTGGGTGTGTGTTATTCTGCTCCAGCTCGTCCTCGTGTGAGTTTGTTTTCCCAGCAGCGCAGACTGCGGCACCTCCAGGCAGGATTACCGCAGTGCGCTCCCCTCCGGGCTCGCTGTAAAGAAGCCTTGGATGCAATGTCTGTTTTCCTGGCTGCTGCTGAGTTTGCCTCTTTTTTGGGGAGTAAGGTGTGTCCTTGCTTCGTGTTGCTAGGAGAGACTAGCTGGTACCCAGGTACCGGTTTTGGTGAGGACTGTCTTCTGATGGGACACAGGCAGCTTGCAACACGGTACCTTCAGCAGAGCTGGGATCCTTTCAACGCCCCGCCGCTTCCCCGGCGTGCTGCTTGATACCCCACAGGTCTGCAGGCCTGCTCTCTCTTCCTAGCAAATCCCAAATACACCTCGTGCAGACCCTATGACACCTCACGTCCCACTGGAGACGCCTTGCCCTTCCATTCCAGGGACAGCAGAGGGTCTAGAGAATGTTAGCCTGGCAACTGCCCTGCCTGTCCCGTTGCCAAATGGCAGCAGAGTTCTAGCTTCGTGTCACCTGTACGAGTGAAGAACTTGCCAAATGATCTCAGGGAAGAACCTGGGCCCGCTGACGGAATCTTTTAGGTCTGCACGGAAATCTTACGTGGCTTGTCGTCAGTTTTTACTAGCTCTCCGATAAGAGAAATCTCATTGACTGCAGAGTTCTTCCACTCCTCCTTGAGGAGGTGCAACTTATCTGCAGGTCTTGTTTTGACTAGTTTGCCTAGTAGCAAATTTCTGTCCAGTTGCCAGCATTTAAGCAAGTCCAACAATGGTTTCTTTGATACTAATATTACTGGAGGAAAGAGAAAGAAAAGAAGCCCTTAAAGCAAGACTCTGGCCTCTTTCTCCCCTAGTTCCCTGCCCTCTCATCTCCAAAGGAATTCCTTGATTGTTCTTTCCAACGCAGTTATAAACTTAGCGTAAAGGGAAGGGGAAAAGAGCTTTCTTTTTGCCTTTTTGTGTCTGCTCCCCTGAGTGCTTCTGTTTTCAGTCATCCAGCCTGATCTCTGTTCAGCAGGGCCTCTTGGATGCTGACCACAAAGAAGGGAAAGAAGCGCTTTGAGTTGAAGTTACTTGCGAACTTTTTTTTTCCACTGCCTCAGAAAATTTCCTAATGGTGGGGGAACATCAGGGGTTCAAGGTTGCATACGTGCAGCTTTGCCTATTTCTCTAGGCTTTGAAATCCTGTTTGAAATCGCACAGGCTTATCCGCACGTTACCTACTAGAATTACCTACTAGTAATTCTAAACCGTGTGCTTCCCAAGGTGACTCCCCTCAAGGAAGGCAGCAGCACCAGGCAGGTGCCGCAGGGTAGCCGTAACGGGCCTGGAAGTCTTTTCTTGCCAACTTCAGAGCGTAGGAAGCAGCGTTCGAGGTCATTGGGCTGTGTTGTTTTCCACAAAGGGAGGAGCCCGTTTGTCACTGCACCGTGTTTGTGTGTGGGGCTGCTCAGGCCATCGATGTGGCAGTCGTAGGTGAAACCTGTTCCTTCACCAAGTGTCCTTTGGTACAGGCCTGGTACTGCGTGGGGGATGGTGTGGCAGGGCAGAATCAGGTTCATCATATTGGTTTCTCAAAAGGATATACAGTGTTGTCATCTCTTTTTTTTTTTTTTTTTCCATCTCCATTTCTTTTTTCCATCTCCACTTCTTTTTTCAGTTCTCCCCGCTTCCATAATACTTTCCACCTTGCCTTCCTCAGTCTCCTCTTTTTCCATCTCACGAAGCAACAGGGATAATGCAGCCAGGATCAAAATGTCAGACACGGTACTTTGACTGGATTTAAAAATCAAACAAAAAGATATCTCTGAAATCTCGGTCCTCTCAAAAGATACAGAATAGGTGTCAGCACCTTAAAGAGTATGGATTAATAAACCCGTATGAACTCCATCCGTTTACTCCAGCTGAGAATCGAAGCCGGGGTTTGTGTATGCGCAGCCTTCAGGATTCGGGACGTGCTGGCGGATTCAAAGTTTGATATTCTAGGGTGGAGCACAGGCAGAACTGGACATCCGGTCAGTGCAGTGCTCTAACCTGGTTTTTTATGTGATCCATGCTTTAATGGAAGGAAGAAGTGTGTGCATCTGTGAATAACAAAATAGCTTTGGAACATCTGAGATCACCTCTGTAGAGAATAACTTATAGGAAGACTGTATGAGATAATATACCAGACGTATGCTGCTGCTCTTATGACTGTGTAATTGAAGGTGCGTAGTCCAGTTTTATGTGTGTGTACGGTTTGTCTTCTATGCAAGTTCATAAGTCAGCCAGTAAGTAAATGTTAGACTTGTCTCCGTGTTTCCCAGCAGCCTGGCCCTATAAAAATCATCCTCAGCTTCCCTCCTCCTGCCTCAGATGTTAGATCTGGCACAGTCTGGGCCTGATATCTGAAGAAGTTGACTTTTTCTCTGGCTTCTTGACAGGTGCTGAGGGTAAGGAGTGAGAAACGGGCAATGACCTAATGCTGCCTTGTGACCGTCGTTGGGTATTGAGAATTTGAAGTCATGAGCTCTTAGAAAGTTTCAGACTCAACTTCTGCAGATGAGTTCATCCAGCTTCCTCCTCAGACCGGAGCTCATCTTAAAGCTGGGGCTGGCTTGTCGAAGGCCTGCTCTGGTCCCCTTGCAAAGCTCCTGAAAGGAGGCAGCTGCAATAACTCTGATGCAGAAGCGGTTCTGGAGCTTACCAGCTCTAAATGGCAACGAAGGCTTTATGGTTCAGCAGGCGTTACTGTGTGCCCTGGGCAGGGGGTGTGCACGTACCCGGTTTCACAAGATCGTGCCCGGAGTAACAGTAATAAAATCCACAGGTTTGCTGTTTGCTCTTGGTTTGCACTGGTGTGGCTGAGACGGCAATCTCTCCCGACTGTTACAGAGGATCAGATGATGGAAAATGTTCTTTCCGTTCCTCTCTCTTCTTTATTTGCTTGCTAACATTGCCATTTGGCTTCTGTCTTGCTCGGGGATGTTCTGGTCTAAACCCCCTGTTTCTGTTGCTGGATTGGGGTCAGAAGGTGGTCTGAAGGAGTGATGAACTGCAAAGGTGCGGAAGCAGATAAACCCTCATAAAAACCACTTGTAAGAATGAAGCCAAGAATATATATTTAGAAATCCATTTAGGTCTCACCGTCTTGCTTAAAATGGAATTGGATAATACTACCTGGCTGGGCAATACGGTTAATGAAAAGCACCGAATGTAAAAGTTACCAAATGTAAAAGTTGAATTTTTAATGTGAGCTTTGCTTTTCCAGTAAGCTTTTAAACCCTATTCTCATTTTAAGCAATCTACTGATACATTTAACAAATGTCAAGATGAAATGCTTCAGCAGAGATCAAAAAGACCAGGGGTTTTATTGTACTACTCTGACAGTGCTGATAGCCTGTATTGAAGGTTCGTGCTAAGGATCAATAGCTTTATTTGATCAAATATGGTGAACTATCAAAGACAGCGGGATCTAACTAAAGGACACTTCTGATTGAGCTGTCTCCCTTGAGAGCACTAGGACTCTTGAATTTGTGCTTTGATATTTGCCCGTGTCCCTGTTTATTTTGAAAATTTTTTTTTAATTATTAAACATTTGTACTGTTGTATATTCATGAGTATTCTCCATGCCCTGGCGTGGCACGTGGAGATCAAAGCCACTGCTTGCGGTCGCGAGGCCAGCACGCTGCTCCTAGCAGAGCGTTTGAGTTGATCTCCACAGCGTATTTTGAGCTAATCTCTGGAAACCAAACCTCGGTGGCGTTGGAAGACTTACGATCGCAAGAAGGGACGTGGCAGGGCTGGGAAGTTCAAACGGACCCATCCGTTGGGGGTGAGGAGGACGGCAGCCCAGGCTGAGCGGTTTGTGCCGACGGCTGCGGTGAGGGAGGGGGAAGACAAGGCTTCCCCGGAGGCTGGGAGCTGAACAATTTGCCCCGCAAACTCTGCTATCTTCCCCTCCCTCCCACTCTGCAGTAAATGGTTCGGAGCTCTCAGCCGGGGAACATAGAATAAACATTTGGTTTTGTCAGCGGAGCTGCTGAAAGAGGAAAGCGGTGGGAGCGGGGTGGAGGTGGCTGGGGAGAGGAGGAGAACAGGGACTGGAAAGGACGCAGGGAAGGAGAACTCAGAAATACCAGAATCCTGCTTTGAACCATTTTTTGGGCTGACTTGGCTAAAGCAGCATTTTAGTCTGAATAAAAGGAATGGCAAAAGCTGGAGGCAGCTGAGATGCAGAGGGGAGGGCTGCGGTGGGAGGTACTGGGAGGGGGGGGGCCTGTAAAGCCCTCGGAGCCGTCCGTTTTCCTCTGACGATGTGCCCCGAATCGTGGACCTTAAGGCTGCTTCAAGTGGCAAAAAAGTGCTTTGGCTTCTCTGCTAAGCCAGCTGGCATGCTGATCTTGTGGAACATGCGTGTGCCTGAGTGTAGATCCGTATAGGATGAAAAAACAGATGAGCAAACCACCTCCATAGAGATCCACGGGCCGGAGTAAACAGGCGTCCTTGCGATGAGAACCTACAATGTTAATAAAGAAGAAATGCCAGCACCTACTTAGCATGTGAGATTGGAAGTGGGGTTTTGCTCTGAGAGGGGAATGACAGCTCAGAGAGGAGTCTAACACCCTGAGAGTGATGCTACAAGGAGGAATGTGGCTTTGCTCCTTGCTCTTGGTCCTCCTTTGCTGCTTTCTCAGCTGGCGGGTGTATTTCGGTGTAATGGTGTCAGGCAGGAGGTTGGGAGCATCGCAGACTGGGCAGGAAGACTGTCTCCGTTGGAGAGTCTTGGGGGTCCAAGAGGATGGAGATTTGAGGAGTTATTACCGTAGTGCATTAATTTACTCTGTAGTGAAAGCCAGTTTTGATTCCCTCGTTGCAGTAGAGCTTGTTCATTTTTGTACCAAACAAAAACTGGCAGCCAAATCAATGGCCTGCTCGCCAGAGCTCACCTCACGTGAAAATGTCTTGAATTTTAAGTAGATGCAATATAATGCAAGAGACGCAGCTGCCCTTGCATTAGCTGCGGGCAGTGGTTTTGTCCGGCGCTCCCCGAACGCCGTCCCTCTGCAGGCACCGTGAAGCGACTGCTGTTCCGAGCACCGTTTTTAAGCCGTTTCTGCAGCGCCGTGGATGAGAGGTTGGTGCGGTTTTACAAACATGGTGCAGGGCTAAATATTTCTGAGCTGTGGGTTCCAGCTGTGCTGCGCTCTTAGATCTGAGGAAGCGTGGGGAGCAGAGGTTACCCTCTGCGTCGGAGCCACGCCAGCCTCTGCCTTCTGCTTAGCTGATTCACAGAAAGATCAAGGCAGGAGCCCGAAGCACGGAACCATCTTGACTTTTTCTTTTGCTTGTCGATCCCAGTTACGATTTCTGGCTTGCTGCTTTCTGCTTGCAGGTTTGACCTGAAATACAGAAGGGGGGAATGCAACCATGCTAATGTTCCTCGATTTGGATAAGGATCGGTCTGCGGATCTGTGAACGTCTTTTCAGTGGGCCCCTTACCAGAAAGCAGCAAGAGCAAAAGTCCTGTGACTGCTTCTAGTGGAGGAAAAAAATGCTGAAGTCTGTTGCTGAGGAGCTGGCTGTTTAAACTGAAGGATAACTTAACCCTCCGACCTCTCTCTCCCGTTTTTACAACACAGCCGAGCGTGAAAGTTGGGTGGTTGCTCTGCGGTTCAGATGCGCTGGTGGTAAGGCTGTGGTGACTGTCCAAGCGGCCAGTGTGCCGGCAGATGCTGGCTGTAGTCTCTTCACTTTGTTCCCGTATCGGTAAGATCTGGCTTGGTTGTGAAAGGTACTCGTCACGTTGGCATGAAATGCAGGAAAGAGTAGGAGAATGCTGCCGGAGCCCGTGAGACACCGTCGTCTCCTTCAAGGTGGTGAGGGTATTGATTTCAGAGGGCACTGGGTGAGCAGGGTGCTGCTGTTACTGTACTGTACGTGTGGGTCTGCAAGTTGGAAGGAAAAAAGGCTCGAAATAACTGGATTCCTGGTTAGGGTGGAGAGAGCGTAAGAAATGGATAGAGAAGCGCTTCCTGGTTATAGCTCAATGAAGCACTAGATTGCAAAAGTGAGTCTCTTATACACATCTGAATAAACTCCGTTTTTATGAACAGATACAGAAAATTGTAGAAAATGCTGTGAAGGGAGATGATTTCACAGGGAAGAAAAAAAGGCTGTTTAGTGCTGGAACTCAGGGCTGCTATTCTCTCTTAGGCTAGTTCTTTGGAATTCGGGTGTGTGCGAACAGTGACCTGAAACTGAGTTTCATACAGAGCGCTCTTCCCTGCTGACAGTCTGCAAAGAGAAGATCCGTGCTGGTTGAGCTCTGTCAGTCAATATTTCTGATGATACTTTTTCTCCAGTGTTTTCTACTCCTAAGTGTTGATAGCTCTATCGTGACAAAGTCCTTTGTGAAATGCTCCGGTGTGTTGCCGTACAACCAGCCCTGGTTTTTGTCCACAGAAAGGCAAAGTGGAATAGTATAGTTAAAGGGCTTGGTATGAAACTTCACCTCTACCATACACTCATCATAATTCTGGGCGAGTTCTTCAGTCTTTAAATCACTTTTCTTCAAAACAGGGACATCTCTCTTTCAGCCTGTCCTGGTTCGGTTAGGTGGGTGCTGTTTTGAACAGAGCTTCTGCCTGCTTGGTGCAGATGTGTGATCTTGCACGACGGGATCTGGCTTTTGGGGGATGCTACTGGGACTGCGGTAATGACTGGGCATTGGAAAGGGCCCTTCTGTTGGCTTGGTGGTCTGTCTGTCTTTGGTTTCCAACGCTGAATCCTCAGGTGACGATAATAAGACAGAAAAGCAAAGGATTGTTCTGGGCCAGCTACCCTGGGAACAGAAAGAGTTATTTTCTTAAGCGGATTTACTAATTGTGTAGGGTCATTAAAGCGATTGAGTTATGGCTGCTTGCTTTCTCCACCCTCTTTAAATTTTTGGTCGGTACCTGCTGCTGATCAGTTTTAGTGCTTTCCTTCACTTGTAGGCGCAGTGTAATCTGTATACCTGCGTTTGCAGGTGCAAGTTGGTCTTACCTGATTATATCCACTCGAAGGGCAAACAATTCAGTAAGTTATTGTTTAAATATGCACTGGAATTAGCAACTGTTGAAGAGCATTCTCATTTTGTATTGAGAGACGTTGGGAGATGTGGTAACACTGAGTGGAAGATAGCAGAACAGAGCACACGAGATGAAATTCTCTGTCTTAACTGTCGTCACATGGTCTAGGTACCACTTAAAGTCTCAGAATGGGATCTAAATTGCTTATAGGAGCTAGTCTTTCATCTCTTTGTAGGGATAAATTTCATCTTACATGAGTGCCCGTACTGATTGAAATAAATTGCTTTGGGGAGTTGATGTGCCTGGAAGCAAACGTGCTGGTTGGGGATAACTAATACTCCAGAGGCTCTCTCTCCCGGTGTATAAAGTTTCATTCATACACTCACAACTATTACAGTAAAAATGTTACTAGTTTGCATATTCAAGCACAGAAGTGCTGAGCAGTCAGAGCTGTGCTTGAAAGTGATGGAAACCCCTGATCCGAACGCGTATTGCTGTCTGTATCGCATTCCAGGGCACTGGAAATTAAACATCTGAAGTTAGTGGTCTCCCTTGACCATAAAGGCCCTCTTTGTCTCAGTTTGCTGTTTGTCATCTGGACATTACGTCTTTTATCTCTTAGAGATGCTGTGAAAAATAAATTGTTTCTGAAAAACTCAAAAATAGAGTGCTGAGAGCAATAAAAAACCCAGTGAGGAGCTTAATTGTATCTTCAGGGAAGGTTTAGAGTAATACGTTGTAAATAAGGTATAGGACCTCTCACGGAACAATAAAGGACATGACAAAGTATTGACTCGCTCTTGGTTAAGTGAGGAGAACCTACTTTGTACATCACGGAGGCTATGGCTGGGGGGAGGAAGGAAAAGATGAAAGCAGGATGTGATCATGAAAGATGGAGCCGATCTGCATTAGAGCGGTGCAGCTGACTTCAGGCTGTACGAGGCGACAGCAAAGCTAATATTTCCCAGCTTGCAGTTCCCTGTCTCCAGAATTGACTTTGTGAGGGTGTACTCTGTCACAACAACTGTAGCCTACAAAGTCAACACAAAGGGCTTGAGTCCATCTGTTCTCCTTGAGTTTTTTGCTACTGAAGTTTGGAATCCTGCCCCTTCCAAACCATCCTGTGTAAAGGGGATCCACTGGTTGGCGGGTCGTTATCCAGTAAGTCGAGCAGGCACGAGAAGGAGATATGGTACTCGTAAGGCTTGGAACTCAAAGCACAGGCTTAACATGGACTGTGGGAACCTATCACACCATCCGTTGGTTGCCATGACTAGTGAAGACCCTTTACTGCCTTTCCTGACTGATGTTACCGTCCCCTTGTAAAGAAGTGGGAATGTTTTAATGCACTGCCAGTTGCAGCAACATTCTGAATTTCTTCTTTGGTCTCTGTTTTTCAGGAGCTGTGCAGGAAGATCATCAAAGCAATTTTAACGCTTGTGGCCTCTCAGTTACCAGGAAGGCAGACACAGTGCTACTAACTTGGGGAAATTATTAGAGGTTGCTTCACACTATGATACGGACTTTTCTTACTCAAGCATAATCATCTCTATCTTGAGAAGTGAGAAGATCACAGTAAGAATTTCCGCCTGGTTCAGTGTTGTCGCTCTCTTTTGACCAAGCCTGTGAAAAGGAGCTATCTTCCTGCCTGATCTCACGTTGTCGCGTCTTCATGTTCCTGACCAGTTCTGTTAAGTGATGGAATATATCAGCCACATCTCAGCAGCCATGGAGGTATGTTTCAGTATTGACTCTTGTGGTACCTGCTCTGTTCCTAGTCCGTACTTTGATGACCAGCTCTTAGAAGAAGCAGCCAGAGCGATGCATCAAGGCCAACTTGCAGATTTCCCTTCCCAGCAGATAAACCTGTGTGTGAGTTGGCACATGTCTTTTCCCTATTTGTGAAGGGAAATGGCCACCATTGCATCAAGCAAAGGGACAAATGGGAGCCCACAAGCATTATTTTCTTTAAATAGGACTACATTCAGTCTTCTGACACTGGGTCAGTCCAGCTGCCTCTGAAAATCTCCTTATCATGCTCAGAGAGTGATGAAGGTGGCGGGACCATCATTGCCTCAGCTGGAACAGAGCTCCAGAACTCTTGTAGAGATACCATGAGGTTACAGCCAGCAAGAAGCCTTGGTGGCTATAATGGACATTGCCTCCTCCATCAGACATCCAGAAGTTGCTCTGTAAGGTCCTGTCCACGTCCTGAATGACTGTGCGCCAGCTGAGCTTACAAGAAGCGCAACTCCTGGCAGTAAGTGTATGGCTTTCCAATTATTTGGGGTATTTTTTGGTTTTTTACGATGTGAAATTATGCCAGCATGGATATGGCTCTTTAAAGAGAGAAAAAAAAAAATTAGTATTTAATGAATGAATGTCTGTACACACTTTGAAGACGTAAAGTGTGATGGCAGTGCTCAGTGTTAAGTTCAGAGCCCGGTACATCTTCAGGTCAAGAAAGTCATGTAACGATCTCGGTGCTGCCTATTTAACTCCCAAAGTTTGTTTTAACTTAGCACATTTAAAGAGGTGTTTAATGTGGATTATATAGCTTGTGAATGGAAACATCATTTACATGTCCAATGCTTACTAAGATGAAATTGTCAGATTTGCTGAAAAATGGAAGGTTTTAGCTGCTTGTCTGATCTTCCCCAGTTTCCACAATCATAGAAATGTGGAGATTGTAGAGGACCTCTCGAGATCACCTAACTCAACCCCTCTGCTCAGTCAGGGTCAGCTAGAGCAGTTTACCTAGGAATGTGTCCAGCCAGTATGTTCATGGATGGCGATTTCACAACCACCCTGGGCAACCTATTCCAATGTTCAACCACCCTTATGATAAAGAAGTGTTTTCTTATGGATTTAATCATCATGGTTTGAGAGTGCAGAAGAGACATCGTGCTCTGTGTAGAATTGAGACCACAAATAGCTAAGCTGCGCTTACAGTAGCTTAGACTAGAGTGATCTCTGCCTTGGGGAACATTATCTTACCAGGTAATCTGGAATAGATTCGATCTTCCATGTTTAGTCACATCTCTCAAGTAGTGAGGACCTGATGTGAACACTTAGTTCTGTGTAGATACTGAAGCTGGATGTGGGATTTCTCCCACTGAAGGTTTTCGGACGCTTGCGTAGCAGCTGAAAACACAAAATGCTAACGGATCATCACTGAAGCGATGTAGAGTAGTGTTGTCCTGGTAAGAATGCCACTGTGAGATGGAGGACATTGTAGCTGTGATAAAATACTGCTCCGGCAGAGAAAAATTTTGTTGGATAATGCGTTTACTGTGACTCTTGTTGAATTGTTATGACTGTGGTAGCTTTGCTCTGTGTTTCTACTGGCCTTCACGTTTTACTGAATTCTAGTATACTCATGGTTTTGGAGACGACTGGATTGGGCAAACTGATCCCTTGAAATGTCCCAGTAGTTGCTGCTAGTCTTGATGTGTGCGACCCATTCTTTTTTCGAGCTGAAGACTCACTGTTGACTGTTGGAAGGTTTGTTGACGGCCTTTCAGTTACTTGGGTTCATCGGCCAGACCTTCAGAGAGGGAGACAAATAGAGTATCCTGCTAATGGCAAGAGGATACAAACTTGAAGAGCATTAGGTTGTGTATCGGGTGTGGAAGGTGTGCTAACGCAAAAACAAACAGCAAAGCTGGGGTGTGGAATCCCAAATCGTGTGCACACATGCGTGTTGTCGGTTGGTTGTTTCTTAAGGGAGTGTAAATCACAACATTCTGTGCCTTTATAGGTACTTTATTGGATGGAGAACACAAAAATGTTGTTTCCAAAATTTCATCTAGCTCCTACTTATTAAGCAGTTAATATCCTAAAGCTTGCTTGCTTGCTTCAGTCCCTGAAACTGTGGTAGTCCCTAAAACTGGTAGTATTGCCCCCCCCTCAGTTGAGCAGGAGGACTGGTTTCAGGGTGTTTAATAAAAAGAAAATGGCATTTCAGTTTTTGATAATGTAACACTGCATAGAGTTATCCCTTATCTTTAACTGAAAACAACCTGCTATAAAATACACAGAATATAGAAGCTGCAAATGGAAAATTCTTCTTGCTTCAACCCACTTGCTTTTGTTGCATCAGCAAGAGGAGTATTTATACAGACGATGTCGTTCTCGCAGTGACTGACAGATTACTGTCTTTGCCCGCGCGCGTGACTCTTAAGATATCTTCAGATATATTCTGTTGAGTATGTGGGTGTCAAAATAAAGCAAAATAATACATAGTTCTTCCAAGCAGCTCTCCTTCCAGAAAGCTTATTGGTGTTGGCAGTTGTTACATGATGAGATGCAGAAACTGTAGAGCGTGCATCCACTCTTTCTGGGACTAAAAGGGAACTGATATTCAATATTCAATGTGAGTTACAGTCATGATTGTCAGATCAAAGTAACATCCTGTCAGTTCTTATTTGCTGCGATCTCCCCGAAATTTTAACGGGCTGAATCCCTCAGCGTTCCTACTCAGGTGTCAGGCTTGCATCGTGATGAATTCAGCCTGTTACCTTTTGACATCTGTACAAGTGTAGCCCAAAAATATGCGTTATTAAATGTTATGGAGCATACCTAATATAGACCAGTAAAACTGGCAAATGGAAATGATCGTAACTTCTAAAAGTACTAAGCTGATTCTGTTCTTGTTTGGCTTCATTTTTGTGTTGTTGTCGGAATACAAGATTAATAAAAAGCCAAACTTGAGGTTGACGGTTACTTTTAATCAGGTTTAAATTCTGCGTGATTGAAGTCAATAGCTGAAAATTATCTTCATGCCTGTGGTAGACCATCGTGAATTTGATTACTGGAAGACAGTCTTACTAAATACAGGCTCGGTGGTTGCTTGCTATGAATCAGTAGGTCTCTGCTGAAGGAAGTGGAGTCGCCATACGGGCACTGAAGGCGATTCTTCCGTTTTGAGGATTTGTGTGTGTGCACACACCGTGCTGCATGCATTGGTCCAAGCGAGTTAGCTACGTGCTAGATACCACGATAACTGAAGACTGTGTGCAGAAGTTCCAAAAAGATTAAAAGTGTATCAGCTAAGAAATTGGAGTAGTAGTAATTTTGCCATTCTTGCACGTATTTAATATTAAAAATGAAATGCAAGGAAGTTAAACTTTTGAAAGGGAGTTCAAAACATTGGTGTGACAATACACTGATAGAAGGTTTTGATTTTTCTGGTCTCCATTGCCAAGTCCTTACCCTGTCCCATGTTTTCTGAAAAGTAACTTCTGTGGTTTGTCTTTTGATGTGCGATCTCGGCCGGCATGCAAATTGTCTGTCGGTTGCCCAGCTGAGGTCTCTGCTTGATCTGTGGCTGGGAGTTTCTCAGATCAAGGATGCCACGTTCAACAGGATCCAGTCAGCCTTTGGCAGCAGTCAGCATCTGCGAATACGGAACGGCACCGGTCCTTGGGTTTGGGTCTCAGAACGGCGGCGCGTCGTGCGCTGGCCCCACCGAGGTCAGTGGAAGCTCAGTGCTCGCTCACCTGCCTTTGCGTGTAAATCCTGCCGCGCCGAAGCCCAGGGAAGTGGTGATGGGTGCAGTGGCCATGGCAGTGCGAGATGGCCCAGCCTCCCGAGGCTGGCAAAGACCCTGTAGTAGAATCAACAGCAGGAGTTGTGCGAGGGCACGTTGTCTCCCTCGGTACGTGGTTAGGCAGCTTAAATAGATTTTTTTACCAATGGGTTAAACAAACTGCCTGCTCACTACACGAAGTCGCGCTTTCAGGACAGCGGAGATGGAAGCTTTGTGCCGTGCAGTGGTAATAAGCAGCAGGGGACGGTAACAGGGTGAGCTGCTCCCGGAGTGTTTGCAAGATGATTCCCAGAAACAATCTTGCTGTCGGCACCAAGGTGCCGTTGTATCGCTTCGGAAGTGGCCTGGATCAATATGGGCGTGTGTCGGTCCACTTACGTTCCCTCCAATTTATTTCCTTGCAAGCTGCAAAACTACAGAACAAATGTTTCGGATATAATACTAAGATCTGAGAAGAGTAACAACATAAGCAGAAGGCACTCGCTGATGCCAGGAAATTCTTCATAGCTGTAACTTATTCATAAAGATGAGCAGATAAGTATTCAAGGGGAAGAAAGGACTAGTTTGTAAGTGATTGAGGCAAAATTTCTTCACACAAAATATCTTCTACAGCGCTCCTAGGCAAATCTAGCGATAAGGGCAAAGTGTGGTTTGAGAGGGAAGGAGCTGACACGAATTTAATGGAAATAGAGAGATCCCAAGGCCAGAGCCGACATTGTTGTCATTCAGGCAGAGAGGTGTTGAGGCCGATCCGTGCAGCGGTTCCCAGGGTTAGTGGAGGTAAGTCTGGGTGGCTCGCAGGCTTTCCTGCAGCTCTCAGCCGGGTGTGTGTGTCTGTAGGACAAGAATACAGTTCCAGAAAGTAGCTTGAAGGGTCGCTCCCCACCTCCCGCCCCTACGTGTCGAGGGAGTAAGGCAAAAAAGGCCACGAGAGAGTAGGAAGGGTGTAGGCGGCAGAAGACAGCAGCAGATGAGGGCGTTGAGTTGAGAAGAGAACTAAGGGGAGTCCTCTGCGTGTGAGGCCTGACGCTCCTTTAGCGGAGTCGCTGTAAATCAGGTAGAGCGGTTCTGTTGGGTTAATGTCAGATTTTTAAACTTCCGTCAGAAGGGACCTTTTTTTACCTCCTGTTCTGAAGATGAAGCTGGAAGGCGGGATGTGCCGTGGTACCGAACCAAATCCTGACAGAGGGCCATATTTACTGCTGAAGCCTTTTCAGCGTGGCGGTTGGTGTTCTGCAGCCTCTGAGGCAGAGTAAGGACATGTCAGTGTACGTGAGCAGGGTTTTGCTGTGTGGAGCAGTCACCACGTCGGAGACCTTGGCTCTAAGAGGCGCCGACAGGGACAGGAGCCGGCCCCGCTGTTTCCCGTTTCTGCGGAGGGGCAATACGGGTTCGCAGCAAGGGACCTGTCCGTGGGTTTGTCTGATGGCTTTGGCAGAGCTGTGAATGAGGAGAACTGGTTTCAAGTCCCACTCCAGTGTGTGAAACGAGAGTATTCTTCCTCGCTCCTAATCAGACAGCAATTACCAGGGTAGAGCAGGAAAAGGCAAACTGGAACAGCATGCCAAACCTGTGCATGGATTTGTTAGCAATTTCCTTTCTTATTTAACTGCATAAATAATCAAATGTGAATATTGGAAAAGCTGAGATATTTCCCTTGGGATCTAGACCTGCCTTGCATATTTAAAATATTTATATATTTGAGCTGTCAGTTTTTCTAACTCTATCAAGGCCGAAACAACTATCGGATCTGCAGATGAAAGATGGTACTTGAAAAGGAAAAGCAAGCAGTGTGTTAGGCCCATTTAATTTAAATGTGCTGTATTAAATCTAAAGCGCTGTCTCCGCTGTGTCCAGGCAGTTTGGCTCCTTATTAGTATTACTAAGAAAGAAAAGATATTTTAAAGCAGGCATGGTCTGAGATTAAGGTAATTCAAGTTAGCGCAGCGGTTCAGAACACCGAGGCGCTTTTGTACTGATCTCGTTGTACTGGAAGGCGAGCAGGGCGGCTGGGCGTGCGACAGCAGCGCTTTGAAACGAGAGCTTGGCCGGTACGATCCCCGCACCCCCCGAGAACACGGGAAGAGGTGGTACCAACCCGGGGGCGCGGGGAGGAGGGGACGACGAAGGGCAGCACGGCGAGCTGGCCCCGGGCTGTAGTAAGTGGGTCAGCTCCGCGCGGTCCCGCTCCCGGTGTTTGCTCCGCGCGTGGTGATGGAGCGCTGCGCAGCTGTGCAAGTCGTGAACCTGGTTCCTGGCCGTATGAAAAGCCGAGGAACGGCCGCCAGCCGTCAGACCTGTCAGGTGCTTAGACACGTCACAAAACAGCTGTGAAAAGCTCATCGGGGAAGAGGATCTGTTATTTGTTGGCGCGGGCCTGGCGGATGACAGCGTAAGATGCAATTGTGTGCAGGGTTTTTGAAGTCGCGTCCTTTCGGGACAAAACAGCACCACTGCATTAACCCTGATGGCAGAGGGTCCTTGTTAAAGCACGCTGGCCTTTGTTAAAGGTTAGGGTAAAAAAAAACAACTGAGATTGCCTCCAGTTTTGTTTCTTTGGGAGTTTTTTCTTTGGCTTTGTGTTTGTGTAGGACCTTTCATTGTGGGCTGCTGGCCTGTGAGTGGAATTTCTACGTGACAGTTTAATAAAAGCAACAAGAGCTGATTTTGTGATTTAATAAAGTCTCAGAGCCTTGGTATTATGAAGATGACAATGCAGAATAATCCATTCAGCTACTAATGATCGGAAGAGCATTTCTGCTCTGGGTCCAGCAACCTTACCTGGACTTTGCAGTGACTCCTGCGCTTAAGGTTTTCCTTAGGTAGAAGAAAGGGAGCCTAAACACGCGAATGTACTTGAATCTTGTAGATCTTTATGTATTTGATTACTGAGGGAAGAACAAGTAGATTTGGGTAACACAGTGCTCCCACCCAGGAATCTTTGCTGTTCCTGCAGGTGCTTTTGGTTGGTTGGTTTGCTGCCTTTTTCATTGAAGGCTTTTTCTGAACAGGCTAAGGAAAAGTTGCGTGACAGCCGGGTAAGGATCTTGCTCATATTTAGCTGGGCCTTGCCGTAGAACCAGTGTCACAGGAGAAACTGTATTTGCAGTGGTATTTCTATTTGGATTCTAAAATGGACGCTGAAGAAGCAGGAGGGTTTGTTCTCCCTCTATTTGAAGTCCCTGTAGAAGACCTCAGGGAGCTGAGCAGCTCTTTTCCTCTGCTGCTTGTCTTGTCTGTAGCCCACGTCGTACCAAGGGAAAGAGCCCACGCAGACGATAAATGTAATCAGTGACGCTTCCAGAGACGAAGATTAGCAACACCACCATGCTCGATTAGTTATTATTTCTGTGGCTGAAAATACACCCAGCATTAGGTAATGCTCTTTCAATGATTGCCTGTTACGGAGGTGTTTTAAGTTAATGAATAACTAGTTTGGGGTTAGTTTTCAGAAGGGTTTGGTTTTCTTTCTCTGCGAGCATCTGAGTGCTGCCCATTAAGTGCATCTGTGGAGCACTTAATGACAAGAAAATTGTCTGATGGAACCATCCCGTGTAATGAGATATTTCAGCAATTTATTCCGTACAATATGTTAGCACCAAAAATTAGAACTTTGGGCAGGCTCGTGGGCAGGTGTGAAAACCTGTCGCGTCTCCCTGTAGACAAAATCTATTTACAATGGAAAATTTTCCTTAAGGATATGTTTTTGTGACTGTGTGAAATGAAAGGGAAATGATGCACATTCAGAAAAGGTCATGTGAGTTATTTGACAAGATAAATTCAAATTTACCCTTACCCTGCTTGACATGAGCGAAAAACTGGAATTTGAGGTCTGGTAGGTTGTTTTCATTCAGAGAAGAAATCGGTTTTGAGGTCAGGTAGCCTTTGGATTCAGTTCTTATTTGTTAGAGTATATACCTGAATATATATATATACACACACATATATATATATGTCTCTCAGCAGAGGAGGAATCAAGCAGCAGGGGATGGGTTCCTTGTTCCCTTCTCCGGGCCTTTCTTTAGCCAGCGATTTCCCTCAAAAGAGCCTCTCCTCTTCTTGGCTTAACTGCCTAAAACAAAAAATGGGGCTTAGTCCCATCGCATCTGAATGGAAGCCAGCACTGAAACATTTTGGATCAGTGGGGTTTTTTTATATGCTGCAGCCCAATGAAGGTATATTCCCCTCTGTTCAAAGAGAATACGGCAAGTCTATACACTTCCACCGTGCTGCTTGTTCTCGAGCCATAATGCTTAACTCAGATTTTATATTTTTTATTTTTTTTAATCTGCCTTTTCAATTCTTACCCTTTTTTTGTTCCTCTCGAGTCATCTTTTTCACCTGGTCAGCCACAAAAAGCAGAAACTGAAAATGAAGTGTCTGCCTCGATTTTGTTCTGTATTCACATGACTCCAGCAGCTGGAGAATAAGGGCAGCAAATCCCACAGAGCTTGAGGGAGCTGGCACCGCTGCGTGCAGCTGCCTGTAAGCGTGCTTGAGTCAACATGGTGGGAGGACAAAGTAAAAGCAAACCTAGGGCGTTTCCAGGAATTTATAGTTACGCTGGACTCGTGAGATGTCTTGCCGGTACCCTGGAGAGAAGCTGTTGAAGACATTTTGGTGGATACGTCGTTCATCTGACGTGACACAGCAAAGCCAAGTGTGCCGGTCTTGTGGAAGAGGCGGACTGAGAGACCGCTGGAGGTGTGCGGTTTTGAAGGACAGGACACTTCAAGTCTCTTTATGCTCATTAGACAAAAAAGGCCATAATTAGGCTTCAGGCAGGCTCCTGTCCCGAAGAAATCGAGGGGGAGTTTCTTTACATGTCACGTTAGCGACGGTGTCTCCTCTGGCTATAAACCCACTCGAGTGTTTCCAAGACCCGGCTGGCACATGAGCTTGCTGCGAGCTCTGTGTATCCGCGGCTAGAGGCCTGGCGCTGGGACAGTCCGTCTGTCCGTCCGCCGTTATTCTTCCCTTGGCCCGTGGTTTGTTTTCCGTTATCGCTGCAGCCATGTTTTGAAAGAAATGCTCCCCTCCCACGGATCCGTTGCTTTGCTGTGTGCGTTTGGAGATGGCTCACGCTGCCTATCAACGGGATTTGGGATGAAGCAAGAGAAGTCCTGGGATTTTGGTAAGCCAATCGCATCATCTGTCTTTTGTGAGCTTGGAAATTTGTCAGTCAGCACAGAAAAAAATATTGGCAATCCTGGCTGCTCCCTCGCTGCTGAACGGGTTTCTGGAAGGACAGCTGAAGTCACGCAGTGAATCCTTAAACAAGTGAAGAAAGGCAGGTCTGGAGGAAAATGTTGCCGGTTCCTCCTGGGTTTTGGTGGGACCGGCTTCGTTTTGTGGCCGCTGGCTTTGTGACCAGCCAGCCACAGAGCGCAAAGCAGGGAGGGACGGCAAAACCCAGTGTGGAGGAATCTGGGCAGCCTTTTCACCAGGATAAGACCCTCAGCACTCCTATAAGATAGTGCAGAGAAGCACGTGGCTCCCATCTTACTATCTCTAGTAGTTGGGTAATCGGAATAAATAAAGTTTAGTGAGGAAGAATTAATTTTAAGGTCGACTGTTATGTTCGAGTTCTGTTGTGAGGGGACGTCAGGTATTGCTATCAGAAGGTGGGCAGCAGTCACCTCTGGATCTGAATGGCCGAAGGTTTTGAGCTTCTTTTGAGGCCACTGGCAGGGTTTCTGTGTCTGCGGTGTGAAGAATAGACTCATAACCAGCAATTGTAAGAGCCACCGGTGAGCACTTCTGTTCTGAGGTGGTGTGTCTGAACAGCAAGACAGCAGGAACATCGGTAATGCCGCGTGGCATCAGCGTGAAGCTGTAGCAAGACAAAGAAAAATGGTGTTTGCTGTAATGTGCTGTGTTAATAAAGTGTCAGCAAGAGAGGTCTGCGATGTGTCCTCCTTGCTAGGAGCCCAGGACCTCGCAGAGGATGGCTGGGACCCTGAGGCATAGCTGAGAATCTGCAGGAGCTTTATGGCCCAAAGTCCTGCTGCTCCGCCGCAAACCTGCTTTCCAATGGTTTCATGCCCTGAGAAACTGCACCGTTTGTGCAATATTCTGTTGAACTCATGGAGGCGAACCCACCACAGATCCGAGCTGCAGACAGGGCTTAGAAGGCAGGCGGAATGCGGAGCTTTGTTCCCAACCTGACGGAACGGCCACGGTGCCACTGATTTCGTGAGTCTGTGTCCACAGGAGGCTTGTTTGGAGAGGAGTGCTTGATCACTCCTACAGTATCACAGAATGGTGGGGGTTGGCAGGGACCTCTGTGGGTCACCCAGCCCAACCCCCTGCCCAAGCAGGGTCACCCAGAGCAGGCTGCACAGCACCGTGGCCAGGGGGGGCTGGAATATCTCCAGAGAAGGAGACTCCACAGCCTCCCTGGGCAGCCTGGGCCAGGGCTCCGGCACCCTCAGAGGGAAGAAGTTCTTCCTCATCTTC
>Ga0181612_143086_pt1 | contig 19536 bp, 11 predicted proteins | sample HoacroProtozoa21_FD_119630 | JGI IMG/M metagenome (GOLD analysis project Ga0181612, IMG submission 119630) | Hoatzin crop microbial communities from Cojedes, Venezuel. Combined Assembly of Gp0051906, Gp0051904, Gp0051908 | reverse complement strand
GTCCTCTCTCAGCTCTAGGACCAGAAAATCCCTGATAAAAATTGAGTAGAGAAGCCAAAGCTATGTAAAGAAGCAGGTTTCTTCCTGAACTCAGAGTGCAGCTCCGGTTCCGAAGGAACTAAACCTTGCTGTTGAGCCCATGCTGCTCATGTTGATACATCTGGAGCACAATTCACTTGACATCAAGGTTCAAGCAGGAAACCTGGCAATCTTAAGCATCTGTTTTGTTTGCTTGATTTAAGGCTGTATTTTCTCAAAACCTAGATCAATACTGCCTAAAAGAGGCAAATCGTTTCTCTGGGAGTTGAGATCAGCCTTACCCACACACACACCAAAGCTCATCACAATACGCTGATGTCTTCAAAACCAACAGCTTTTGGAAAGATTTGGCTTGTGACAAAGTGTATTTATCAGCAACTAATTCCGATGTATGTATATTGGTACTGCCCTGTCGTGAACATAACCACTCCAGCGATAGTGCAGGAACTTCATGGCGACTTGCAAACATTTGTAGAGCTGTTGACCCATGTAAAACAAGCGCCTCTAGCTTTACCTGTGAATGGCCTTCCTCCTGCCCCAGACCATGGTCATTATAATAAGGAGCTATTCCAGAGGAAAAGGCAACTTGAATTCCTGCTCTTTGCTCTAAACTCATCAGCCTTCCGTGTCAGGGTAGAAATTGTTTAAACAAAGAATGGCATTATATGCCACAACGGCAGAAAGCAAGGACAGGCAGCCATCACCTTAGATTCTTCAGGCCTCAAGAGTGCCTGAAGATAAACTTGGCTGTACTTCAAGACCTCCTCTGGCCAGAAAGAAACGAAGGATGGGAAAAACAGGATGCCCGAGAAATTCGTCTGACAGTCTGCTAGATTCAGGCATCAGTGTCTTTGGCAATGTTTTAAAGGTCTAACTGAAGCCTTTGGATTTAATATAGAAAATCTGGTTGGCTTGCTGTTAAATAAGCAGCTCTTACAGCCCTACTAACTTTAAAATCCTGGAAACCAGCGCACTCAACTTCCTCACACTGTTCTCTCTTCCCTTGAGTAACGGCATTCTCTGGATCAAACCTCACTTCAAACTGGTGCTCAGATATGTGTGTTGCATTCCCATTGCTGCTGAACAGCGAGTCTGTGGTCTTCCTGTAGAAGGAATGCTTGGTTGAACTAGCTGAACCACAGAAGGTGCAATGTGTTTTCCACTCGAATACCGCTGCATGTCTGGATACCAGGCACAAGCTAAGAGCTGTGCTAACGTACTGCATCCCTCCCTTCCTCACTGTCCTAGCTGGGCCCTAAGATGCAGTTGAGGAGATGCAGTAGTAAGCACCGTAGAGCTGTTCTCCAGGTAAATGCTGTGCATGCCACATCGAGCAGCTACAGTACGCAGCAGACTGTCAAGGGCAGCAAGGAATCACATGCAGCCTTCATTTGGCAAACCGATTGTGCTAGGTAAAAAGGCCAGAGCTGTACTAAGCTGGGGAGGGAATGTCAAGTTCTGTTAGCATGCACAGCCAATCGCTTCTAAATTAATAAAAGCTCCCCTGCTCAGATGCGAAGGCTGAAGTGGGTTTCTTGTGTTGCTACAGTATGGATATGCTTATCCAATTACGCTGGTGAAATGCCCATTTAACCCAGTCCTTCAGTAACGTGACATCCTGAACTTCTTGTTAACATGAAAACAACCTTGAAAGCACCTCTTTTCCAAGAGCCTCACCAATTTTTGGATGAGTTCCACCTTTTCTCTGCTTTCCTCTGTTTGTTCATTTGATGGTGGTCGTCGCTGTTTTTCTCCCTGTTACTTTTTAAAAATGTCTCAGTGGGTTCATGTCCTGTGACATTTTCCAACATTCACTGGAGTCTCTAGGGACGAGGAATAAACAGAACACAACTGTGTTCAGTCAAAAGGATATTGGCCAGCAAATAAGCCTACTCAGCTCTCCTGGGAGAAATCATGCTGGGCGTTAGACAACAAATATTTCTGCAAAATAAAGGCAGGTCGGTCTCAGCAAAACCTTTTAACAGACTGGTGTCTTTTCCAAAAAGACAAATTAATTCCCTGAACTCCTTCGGAGGACTTTTTTTATCTTGCTTGGAGCAGACAGAAAAGTTTCTCTAGAGAATAGCAGTAAAATCTTCATGGCGATAAGAACACTCCTCTACCTTACTAAGAAACAAGCTTGTGCTGAAGAGCAGTAAAAGTGCTGTGGAATAAATCCAGATGTGCCCCAAACTTAACTTTTGTCAAAGCTAAATTGTCTCAGTATCCATAATGTTCCTCTTTTTCTAAAGTAATGGCACAGTACCACACGATTAACAGCAGTGAAAAAACCTGTTCATTTTATCCTTCATTGCAGCTAATTACTGTACCTCTTTATTGTTGACCCTGGCCTAATCTTCCTCTCCATAACTGCTCCGGGTGGAGACTGAATCTTTAATGTGATGTTTTCTGACTAGTAATGTTAGTTGTTTGTTTGGTTGGCTTTTTGTTTGGTTTTTGTTTTGTTTTGTTTTAATTCAGAAGCAGTTACCACCTACCTCTAAAATGGAGGGTTAAGTAATGCTCTGTGGGGGCTGGCTGACCTTTCCATCCATTGGATGATTTTGATCTTGTATCTTCCCGATTTTTCATTTTTCAAACCAGATTTTTAAAAAACAGAAATGAAGCACTCATTAAATAAATGGTAGTTCATTATAGTTGCATGCTAGTTATGTGATTCACAAATTGCCTGTGTCGACTGAATTACGCTCATGCAATTCAGTATACCATAATGGGGTATTTGTATTTTAGAGAGGATAAAGCACTTGAGGAAATTTATTCCAGGAGTTCACACATGTGCCCCTTAATAAGGGGCATTAGACAGAAGGGAGTTGTAATAAATCAGAGTTAAGCTCTTCACAAAGATCCCTTGTGGAAATTGGTGAACTTAAACTAAGCATAAATACAGGTTAATTCATTCAGTGGTTAAATTATTAAGCATTTGCAGGTCTGGGACCCAAAACCCCACTCAGGTAACCCATGACCATAAATTCCAACTCCTTTGGGTAAATCTGAGAGACTCGCTTGAAGAAAAGCTACTACATCATGTCCTTGCAAAAGCAGAGGAATTTGTCAAACGCAGCAGTACTTAGTGACTCATAAATGCATCAGCAGTCTTTCCTGCTAACCAAGCACAACGCAGCTTTTCAACATGGATACGATGAGCAACTGCCTCTCTACATCGTTACTTGATTAATTCTATTCTTGTGGGATTTTATTCTGTGTGTGAATCACCTATGAAGAGATAACAGTAACCAGGTTAGGTGATTGCCTCTAACTGCTCGCTGATCGAGTTCATTGACAAATGCAGTGGTCTTACTGTAGAAAGAGTACAGATGCTTCTCTGGCTTCATTCACTTGAGACAACTCTTGTACTAGGCAGGCTTTCTCATGGTATCTCTAGTGGGAGCATTCCTATGGTGTTTCGGCATTTCTGCGATTTTAGCCTAGCCCCAGTCAGAGGTGCAAAAGAAGCTGTTTTCTTTAGATGAGGTGGGCTAGGCTTGGGGGCTTCTCTTGCACGGGGTCCTTGCCCTGCCTATGGCAAATGTACAAAGCACAGCTCCATCAGCTGCTGACCACCCCAAACACAAGACAGCTTCTGCTGGGAAGCAGCCCTGTAGTTCTGAACCCCTGAGGTAGCGTATGTTGCTCATTATAGTAGGGATATAAATGTCTATTCCTGGGCCTTGTCTGGATACAAAAGACTTTTCCCAAGGCCAGAGAGAGTGTCAGGAACAGAGGATTGAATTGCCAAAGCCACAGTCTGAACCGTGATATCTCCTCGCCAGACTGCCTCCATGCTGCTGAACTCAGGTCTCTCTGGGGCGATAACAATGCAAAGTCTTGTCAAGCTTTAAAAACAGTGATTGTTGGGCTGTAGTTTGGGGGTTTTGTTCCAAAATAAGAGAAAGAGGAGTTATAACTAGGCCAGTAGGAAATTGCAGAAAAGAAGGGTTTCATGCTGTGCTCTAAGCCAGAATAAAGGAAAGTAGCAGCTGACGAAAGGATCAGAAGATGTGAAATTTGCTGGGATTAAATGACTGGTAGGGGAAAACAGCAAGCGCTCCTTGATACCCAGTCAGGCACTGCTTTCCATTACTCTAATGGAAGTTAGTTCACACCTGCATGCAATGACAGAACTGGGTAGAAAGCTGCTTTTTGAAATGATACATGGTTTTATTTCAAAGGAAGAGGATGAAAATACTCCCTAAAGCTGGGGAGTAGCACAGGTAAGTGCTGCATAGCCTGGAAAGAGAGCAGCCAAAGTAGGATTAATTATCTCAGGCCATGAAAAGCCTGTGAAAGGAGTAAGGCATGTCTTACACTGATATCTGATACAGAACAGATCCTACAACCACCTCCTTGTAATGAGAAGAAACACATAGAATTGACTATGTCTTGTTACACTAAAATCACCCCCTCCCATATTCACATCGTTGCTGTTAGAAACATCTTGATTCTCCACACCTAAGGGGCCATGGAAAAAAACAAGCATTTCTGCTAAAAATAGAGGTTTTTTTCCAGGCTGTATTTATTCAGACCCATTTTCCTCCAAAATGTAGGATTACCTTAATTTTAATTTAATTGCATATCTACGTAATTCCAGTACTGTCAAACAAATTGTAGTCACTGGGAAGCAGGAGCTTTCCCCCCTATGGAGTTCCCACTGCTGACAGAAGGCCACTTAGAGAAATGAACACTGGAAACACACCCAGAAGAAAGTTGTGACTTCAAAAGGTTTCTGCCCTGAAAATCCACTCCTTTAGAAAGCTTGAAACAAAACAGTAGAACTACTTATAGACTTGAATGCTGCTTAATCTGAAGCTGTCCAGCCAGAAGCACAAGGCAGCATCACACACACTGAGTCTTTGAAGGTCTCTTTATGTGATAAAGTATGTCTAGCACTTGGGAGGCAGCAGGGAACGAGAAGATCAAGGTTCAGACAAATTTGGATCAGCTGAAAGATCTGAGGTCTTACCGCAGGGTGGAGACAGGACAGAAATTCAGGAGTCTGAGTTTTAATGAAGGCAGTTTTTAAAACCAAGAAGAGGGCAACAGACATGACAGATAAGAAAAGCAGTGTGCAGTTACAAGCAGACACATGGGATCCCAAGCAGGAGGTGCAATTTGAATGACGCTGTGCTATGACCGGATTCATACCAATAGAAGAGATCTTCCTGCAAGTGAGATGCAGTATCATCTGGCCATGCAGGTAATACCAGGGATGGATTTGTCCCTAGAAAGTACTAGAACTCTTTGATTCCTTCCCAGAGCATGGCATCCACCTGCACACATTGAATTAATGCTGATATCTGTTAGTGGGGGAAAGATTTTTCTTTCCCTCACTCTCTCCCACTCTGGACCATCCTCCTATCAGGCTATGCAGCAAAACTGAATGATCTGAAGGGCAAGAAACCCTGAAATCCTTGACTTTTGGTGCATGCTAGTCATAAATCAAAATTAACCCTCCTCTAGGCCAGATACTTTCTACAGCTCTCTTCTGGAAGAAATTCAAATATTGCAAGGATGCAGAATCCCTGAGAGACAAGTCTGTTCTGGTGATCCCTCTTCATAAACGATAAGCCACTTCCTTTTTTTCCGAGAATAAGCCTTATGACCAATCCTGCCGTCCCACAAGATTCATAGCTGCCCTACGGCACTTGTGTCAAAAAGACCTCAGCTGCCAGTTCTGGCCAGCCAAAAGAAATTCCGGTTGTGATATTTGTTTTCATTTCAGATCAGAAAAATGCCAGAGCACTGACAATTTACACCGAGCATTATTTTGAGTCCCATAGTATTGAAACGAAAACATTTGGTGTTTGATCAATGCAAAACACAAATGCAAACTGAAAGATTTAATTTCAAAACATTTCACTGTGAAGAGTTCCCCCCAGAAGACCTCAACTTTCTGCCAAAATTTCCACAGAGCATTTTGATCATGACCAAACCGTCTCTCCTGCAAACAAATTTTTCATCTGAAATTTTATTGCTCCATGCTAGGCATGACAAATCCCCACTCTCTCACTTTCTGTTAGGCTGTAAATTTCTCAAGTGAAAAATCGTTTCCAGTCAGATACAGCACAAAGAAAGCAGACAGCACTTAGGAAATCAATAACAGTCCTAGCTTCCACCCCTCCGGTAAGAGTGTGAGGTGTGCCAAGACCATTCCTGGGCTCTGTTGATCTCTTTACTCTTTACTGCATTTATGTGTGTGGTGTTTGTTGAGAACCGTATGTGCTAAACATCACACCCTGGCCATTTCCCCAGGGATCTCTTGGACAAAAGCAGTGGAAATCGAATGCAGACAGCTGGCTTGGTATGCTCACATTATGTGACAGTGAACTAACAAAGCACGGGGTGGCTGCATAAAGAGGTCACAGGAATCAGATCAGTGGTGCCTTCAACCCAAAGCAAAGGCAGTAGTAAAGCAATGTGAAAAAAATCAAGTATCATACTGGTCACATTTTTTTTTTTTTTAAAGCTAGTAGAAGTTGCTGTGATTTAGTCTCCTGACCAGTTCCATAGAGAAATATCTTAAAAGTGCCCCCACTCCGTATGTCAGTAGCAAGGGTCTCATTAACTAAAGGTACCTGAAATTGCCTGAGAATCCAGTCACAGTCCAGATTCTCCATCACCTTCTACCGCACACTGTGCTGAGCAAATGCAAAAATGCCATGAAATCAAATCAGTAATGAATTACACCAGTTACACATGCGTGTCTATAACTGCGAGATGCCAGATGCCGGAGATTCAGTCCATCTAGCTTTAATCCGGTTTCCAGTTCCAAAAGTACAAACCACTGAAAACCCAGGTTTCAGCTATGTTAAAATCTTTTCATAACATGCACAGAACTATTGTAAGCTGAACACCTTGTGCTGGATAAGCATGCACACATGCCTTCCCGAACAAGGTCTGTGGCAAAGTGAAGAACACTGCTCTGTTCACCCAGGCAACTTTGGAAACCTTCAAGACATGATTTTCATGAGGCCTAAGGGTCAACAATTTTGGTCTCCTGAAGAGTCTAAACAGTGCACTCAAGAAATAAGCTGTTCAGAAGATTTATGTCCTGTTACTGCTCCCTTCAAAAGACACTGCTGACATGTGCTGCCTTGGCTGTCAGCGTTGGCAGCTCTTGGTTAAGAACATGATATAATCATCATATATTTATCAGGAGGGACAAAAGACTAAGATGTATTTGAGCAAGGGAAAAAGGGGGGGGATGGAGACCTACGATTAATTTTAGAAATAACAAGCTACAAGTTGCACAGTTACAAAGCGGAGGCTGGAATGCAGTTTTCCAGAGTTTGTAAAGACTCTAATTTCTATAGAAACTGAGCAGCAAACAGGTAATTTTCTCTGCAAATTGCTTCTATCACCTCTGTAATGCTCTGCAAGAGGAATGTATTTCCCTTCTATCTTCTTAATCCCCTGTTATTTTCATTATAAATTTAATTAAGCTCTTCTAGAGAACATTCTATGACATACGAGCTGAGTTTTGTTTTTCTGTCAGAGTGATGACAGAAACGAGCTGCTGAATTATGTGGCAATTGGATCTCTTTTTCTGTGTAAATATTTCAAAAGATATTAAGCAGTGGAGACATTCATTTTCCTCAGCTGAATCAATACGGCTAAAGTTAAGCGAAAGACCTGTACAGAAAAGGTCTGAGTGTCTGCCTGCCAGCCAGTCCTTTCCACTTCTGGACGATGCCTGCAGCTGCCATTTTGCAGAACATTTCAGGAGCAGATTAGCTCTGTGCAAATCAGGTAAATGCAAGCAGCCCTAGGACCAAAGCTTCAAATGCAGCAACCTGCACAGCAGAAATGAATCCAAAAGAATTATCCTGCTCTTTGTTGTGAAATTGGGATTTAAGGATCCTCCACAGATTAGAGCACAGCCAAACACCACTTCCTTGTGATAGCTTTTTCTTTCTGTGCTGGCCCTCATTGCAAGATGTTATTATTCCAGGGAGGACACTTCTGAGTGTCCCCTTTGTTTTACTGGGGACTGGTTACTAAGCAACACACACTGTATTATCGATCTTCCAATAGAATGTAACTTGAATGGGACACTTCTTGTTCTGGTTTTCTTTTTGCGGATTTTAAAAAGAATATTTATTCTAGACCAATTCCCTGTTTCTAACATCCTGCTCATTTCATACAGTCAGTTGACACTACTGGATAGAATTTATCAAATCAAAAGATTTCCAGTGGCCCGAGTTACACAAATTACGTCTGAGGACAGATATTATTATAATTACCATATATGTTACCATGCAGAGGTCCTCAAAACAGGTTCTAGGCCATCTTGCGTGAAAAGCAAATCCAGGTTGCCCCCTTCCCCTGTTTTCCATTTTAATCAAGTGGCAGCTGAGAACATCTGTCTTCATCTGCCTTTATTCCTGCCTAACAAGCAGCTGGTGGAGTCACTGATACAGTAAAGCCAGAAGTTTTGCAGAAGCTCAACACTCACGGTTGAGGCCAGATTTCTGAAGACCCATATAACCTGCTTTCTATATTTCAGTAGCAGGATTTTCAGAGCTGGACATAAACATCAAGAATAAAACCCAAACCATCCTTACTGAATAATTAAGCCTTTAATACCTGTTGTTGCTCAGCATGTAGGAGGGACTTTGGTATCCTAAACCTTTCAGTTTCATTTCCTGAGAAGAGGGGGAAGCAAGAAAAGATCACGTGACATTACCTGACATCGAGGTCAAATATGTAAAAAACGTACTCAAAGAAAAAAAAAAGTCCTTCATTTTCGATATCACATTAGCACATTCCCCAACTGCTTTTCTATTATCCCCGCATCTATCATGAATGCCATCACAAGTAAGAACATACAGAGATCAGCAAAGAAATGTATGCATAAGGGTAACGCATGGGGAAGTGAGCCATGCTGCTTTTAATTCTCATGTCTCTACCACCCGGTGAAAGCAACAATTGTGATCGACACAGACAAGCTGGGAAACATGCACTGTGCACAGCAGGCAGAAGTCAGTCCTTCATGCCTCGCTTCCCACCACTCCCCCATCTGCTACCTGGAGATTAAAGGCAGTAAAATGAACACTGGAGGTTCCTGCCACAAATTTGAGCCCTGGAGAGCACACATTTGGAAAAAAAACCCAGTAAAAACCAAAACAAACAAAAAACCCATCAAGCAAGCAAACACCCAAACCACAGAACCCTTCCCTGCACTTACTTCAGTTACTGCAGGGGTTTTGGGTTGTTATTTGGGCTGCTGGATTTTTTTTTCTTTTTGAGGACATTTCTAGTACAGGGAGAGCAGTATTCCTGCTGCCAGTCACATCCATCATCTTGCAGAATTTCAAGCATCACTGCTAAGAAAAACATCTTCAAAGCGATATTGGAGTAAAACCGTCACACCAAGGGAGAGCTATCTGTCTATGCCTCATACTTCTTTAATGTTATGCCTTTGACAGCTTAACAACAGCTAAACAGCTTAGGTCTCAGCAAGAGATTTCCAGGCTGTTGGAGTATGAGAAGTATGACATTTTAATTAAAGGCGAAGCTTCAGATTTGCTACAAGCACCCCTCTGTTAGAGGCTAAGTGTGAAGAGCGCTCTTTCCGCAGAACAGCACATGGCACCAGCAGTGGCTGCATGGGTTTGAGTCCAGCGCTTCCCACCAGAGCCCCAGGCACCGCTGTGGTCAGCGCTACTGGTGCTAATGGGGCCTTTCCACAGAGAAACCGCCTGTGCTCTGCACCCCACACATGAGACACTGCCAGCGGCAGGGCGACTTTAGGATTGTCTTAATCTTTACCAGAAAGGTGAAGCAAAACAGGCCTCACACACTAACTTCTTCAGCACCTGTTTCCTTTTCTTTCCCTCTTGAACCCAGGTCTGTGGTTTCTCCTGACTGCCACGTCCTGTGAGCTTCCTAGCAGATGCCTGGCAGCTACGAGGAATCCAAGAAGGTAACTATAACATCAGCAAGATGTGTGCAAAGGTATTGTCTTTTTCATTCTCCTGTGACACAAAACCATCAGAAATCAAAGACATTAGCCACAGTCCTGCTATCCGCATGATATCAGTAATAAAACCATCTCGAATGTCAAGGCACTGAGAAGTACGGAGAGCAGACAGGACAAGAACTGTTTCATTTCACAGAGCTCAGCAATTGTGACTAGCTTCAGTGCATTAAATTGCAGGCTTTCCCTGATTAATGAGAAATGCATAACCCCACCCAGACATCTCCGCCAGTGAAAGGTCCATTGGAGGAGGGTGGCATTCTGAGAGTCACTTGGGACCTTGGCATTTACTCTTCAGTTAGCTGCCTTCTCTCCATTCCTTGAGCACTGACCTGATGCAAAAGATATCACCACCCTTCCTCCCTTCCACTTCAGCTGATGAGTAAGAAAAAGCACTAGCAGCAGAACAGCCTCTTTCAAAACACTGCCTGTGTCCGTGCCCTGGATTAGAGACAGGGCACATTTACCAGCCAACACTGGGAAACAGCTCCGGATTTCAGAACTAGGCTTCCAAGTGAAACAGATGGCTTTAGCTCTTTGGCAGGGAAATACCATAACGGCTAAAAAAAGAATAGGGACTGTACTGAGCAAGTGACATCCTCCCACCATCTGCACCATTCTGCAGATGCTCTCCCTGTGCATGGTGCTCCATTCTTACGAAAGCGAACATCATCCACGAACAAGAACTAAACTGGGGGTCATCTGAAATAATCCAGCTGATGCGTATGCAATGTTTACGTAAGGTGTCCCTTGGGGAGATACAACCAGGGAAAGAAAGGAACACAACTAAGGAGGTATTAGCACAGGTGATGGGAGGTTCACTCCATGCTGTATGATGGGTACAGGCTACACAGTTCCTTTATCTCGATTACAGCAGCCTATAATCCCACTCTACACGTCCCCTTTCCTCCTCCACTGCTTTGAAAACTTGCATCATAAGCATTTTGCAACTACCTCTGGAAGGTAGACAGCTTGAGCAGATAGGCAAATACTATTTCCACTCTCGAGGAATTTCTGAATAACTCAGGCTTGTTTCTGTTGCAAAAAGAGGTACGTTTTTAAGCTCCCTGCGAGATAAAACCTCCCTAGCACTTCAGTTCATAACCTGCATAGCTTCACCAATGGCAAATGCTAAACACAAATCATTTTAATGTAACACTTTTTTAAATAGTATCTAAAGGTTTTGCTTTGGTGTCAAAGCATCATGAAAAATAGAGTTCAAATACATTATACTTTAATATTTTAAGTTAATGTAAAAATGAAAATGAAATCAGTAGAGGTTGGACTTTATAACTTTGAGAAATTTCTGGATGTTGTCAGGTAGCACTGAATGAATCACTTCAGCTTTTTCCGTAAGTAACATCATCCATTTCACCCCCGAAAATGGTTCAACTGAAAAGAACATGAACTATAGCCTTTCATAACGTAATAACGTTAGTTGCTTGCACACAGACAGAAGAAAACCTTTCTGGCATACAAGAAATTTAAGAGGTTTCCTTCAAGATCTGAAGGCGGGTAATTGCAAGGCCACATTGCACAGATACTAATTGTATTCCCACTGTGCAAGGCAGGGTACTGGACGCCCCTGTTCAAGCAGAAGCCAAGCCTGGAAGCCAAAGACTTGTGTACCCTGCAACAGGAGGGGAGAGAAAACTGGGCAACTTCCTGCCTTTGTGGTTCAGAAAAGCACCTTGCTCCTGCATCTGCTGTTCTCCAGAGTGGCGGCTGATCCAGTCTGTCCCGCAGAAAAGCAGCCCGTAGCCTGCCCTCGGGGATGCAGGCTGCTCGCTGTCTCCACCCAGCTTAGAATACTGCCCTTGTGATGAGTTCAACTGGTCAAATGTCAAAAGGAAAATAAATGTAGGAGACGTGACTAAGATTTTTAATAGCACGCACTATCATTACAATCATCCCTCCTGGTCTTTTATTTAGCGTAGTCTAGAGAGCTTCAGTAGGTTAAAGCTAATCTAAGGAAAAGCATGCTATATCAAACAACGAAATATAGTTATGACTCACACATCACAATAGAGCTTAGTTCTCGTAGAGCCTTTTAAACCTGATGTTCTGCTCTGTCCTGATTAAGCAACTGCCAGCTTTTCCTGGACAATAAGCATTTCTCAGACACACAAGTCCCAGAGGAAGCCACTGAACAAAACCTCCCTGTACTAGAGCAATTCCAGTCATTGGCCAGAGCTGAAAAGGAACTCCCTTTCGCATGCTATTCACCCTTATTCACATGAGGTAAAGAACCAGTACAATGTTTCCAAATGGCTAAAGCGCTAAAGACGACACTGGAATCCCAGCAGAGCAAACAAGAACAATTACTGATGTTCAGCTAGAGGAGACAGTCTCCAGCACAGTTCTATTTCTTCTCAGCCCAAGCGCAGCTACTGGAGCTTTAACAGCTGTCTGTTCAGAACTAGTAAGCCTATTTGTCTGCAGCCCACCATTCTCTCACTGTAGGAAGCAGATTACTGTTTGCATTATTGCTTTGGCTTGCTTGCTGGGACCTGCAGTGCGCTGCATGCACAAATCGACTTTTCTATTCCTCCATCTATAAAGGCTAAAAAGCAACACTTCCTAAAGTAGTGGGTCCCAGCTAATAACGTCCATCACTAAAGATGCATCTTCTCCCCTGCAGAGCTGTGGATTATTTGTTTACATTGCAATATTTTTCCAGCTAAGATGACAAAAGAAAGTCATCATCCCAGGCATGTTTTGGAAGTGCTTAGCAAATCATGGTAGTATTGTCACAAGCAGCACAAAAGCGCTACTTACTGTGACAAAAGAATCAAATCCATGAAGACTGTATGTTTTCCAGAGAAGCGATCAAGCTCTAGAACATCATCCTGATGCAGGTCAACAATTCTTTCTCAGCAGAGTCATGACTTAAACCTTGACCTGAAAATAGCCAGCAGAAACTCTTTCAACCAGTCTATGAAACTCCCACAGAACCATTTGGTAGGTAAGACTGGAGGTTTTTGGTAGCCCTCATGGCAGGGAACAGGATTCAGAACTCCCCCCACTTTTTTTTGCTTATCCTTGGCCATCTTTCTAATGACCACCTCAGTGTTTAAAGTCTGAAGTGTGGATGCAGTCAATAAGTACTTTCAATGCTTAGGATAAAAGCTTTTGGCTCCTTTTTCCTGAAGGGATGGAATGGAATTATTCTGGAATTTCTTTTCTCTGCGTTGCATCAATTTAAATACTGTCTACTAGTGATTTTTCTTCCTTCCTTGTTTTATTTTATTCTTGCTATAAAAATGAGATGTCAGAAAATCTGACACATTGCTGTACCATATGCTTAATGTCTACTTCCAGCAGCAGGCGAGAATCTCATGATTCAGTTCCCACCTGTGCGAAGGCCATTTTACACCAATTTGCTCTGTAGGAAAACACGGAATAAAAGCAATAAAATCTGTGGAAGACGTATATATATTGGTTGCTGTGCACAGTTTCAGCATTGCCCATATGAAAAGGGAGTACATATCTCCGTTTCCATCCCTGCACAAGAAGTATTAACACAGGAAAGCATTGCCCAAAGGCAGCATCACCAAGCCAAAACATTCTGCAAGCTTGGTCAGAGTCTGGAAAGTAACCTGTCGGCTTCCTTCTGCAGCTCCATTTTCTTCTACTCTTCTAGTGTTCATGCTTAGAAACTTCCATGTAAAAAATAAAAAAAAAAAAAAAAAAAAGTATTTTCCTGTAATCGCCATGTGACAAGATACGGTGGTTTAAGGCATGGCACCTGCTATTGGAAAACTCAAGTCATAAATGCCAGACTTGAAGAATCTACAAATCTGTCCTTCCTGGAAGAAATTTGGGTCTTGAAATCTTACCATCATTCACCAGAGTCCTACTCCCTAATTCAATCATTGACAAGTCCTTGCCTTGAAGCAGCGTAATGATGTTTTCTCTCTGATGTCTAATTGCCAGCTGGAGGGCTGTACAGCCGGTGATATCTTCCACATCAAGCAGAGCACCAGCCTTAATCAGGGTCTTTATAATGGCCATATGGCCCTTGAGGACAGCAAGGTGCAAGGGTGTCCAACCCACTTTGTTCTTAGCATTGACATCTGCCTTGTACTCCAGAAGATTGATGACAGTCAAAAAGGAGCCCCGTTGGACTGCAAAATGGAGGGGGGCCCAGTGTGACTTCGCAGCAATGTTGGGATCTGCCCCACATCTCAACAGCTCACAGACTACTGGCTCATGGCTGTAGCGAGTAGCCAGGTGAAGTGGTGTCCAGTCCATGCTTCCTTTGGCATTCAGTTTCGCATGGCTATCTTTCAGCAGATGGATGATTTCAACGTGTCCTTTGAAAGAAGCCAGGTGCAGGGGAGTCCAGCCTTTGTCTGTCCTCAGCTCCACATTGGCTCCATATTTGATGAGTTTCTCACAGATGAGATACTTCCCCCTCACCACAGCCAGGTGCAGGGCGCTGTAATGATTTTGATCCAGGCTGTTGACAGAGGTCCCATTCTTCAGCAAGTAATGGACAACCCTGAACTTGCCCCTCTCCACAGCAACATGAAGTGGGGTTCTGTGGTTCTTCTGCTTTTTCTCCAGGTCCGCACCTTGACTGGCAAGCAGTTTCACCAAGCTGACATGTCCAAAGCAAGCTGCCACATGGAGGGCAGTTTTCCCATCAATCTCCTGGGTGTTGGAGTCAGCCTGGCGAGATAGGAGTACTCGGGCCACATTCTCAAAGTTGTTCTGTGATGCCAAGTGCAGAGGGGTCCATCCATCATGCTCTTGAGCATTTACCTGTGCCTGGTGGTCCAGCAAGAGGCGTACAATTCTGTCATCCCCATTCTGAGCAGCGAAGTGAAGAGGTGTCCAACCATCATCATCAGGCATATTGATGTCTGCATCATGCTCTATCAGAGCTGAGCAGATCTCTGGCGACCTCTTCTGAACAGCCATAATGAGTGGGGTGTAGCCGCAGACTGCCTGGCAGTTCACATTGGCTTTACAGCTCAGGAGAAACTTCACCTTTTCCACATTTCCCTGGATCACCATGAGATGAAGTAATGTGAGGCCATTTTCATGGACCCTACAGATTTCCTCAGATGAGATGTCCTCTGGACTTTCAACCTCACTGCAAGAAGGTGGGATACGAATGTCCTGATTATCAGTTTCTAAAGGCAGGGGAAATACAACAGGAGAAAGTGAGTAAGACCAAGTGAAATAGCTCAGCATGCACAAGATGTGAGGGAGAGCATGTGAATCTTCATAGCATGAAATGAAATAAAAGTCAATTTAGAGATAAGGAATATGAAACGAGGCAAGACCGCTATCTGCAGTCTCTTGGAGAGCAGCGAGACATTTGGCCTCTCCCTCATGGGAGCTGTATCTGCCATTTCCTATATAGCTCATTTTACTTAGCCTAAAAAGTCACCCACACAGGAAACTTTCTTGACCCACAGCCTTACCACTGGAGAGCAAGAAAATAGGCTATTTTTTGTAGGTTTCTCCTTCTTTATTTTTGAATTATAAAGAAAGTCTCCTACTTACCACCACTTCTGGGGTCTCGGGGCAAGATGAACTCTTCTTTGTTGCTCTCATTTTCAGGAAGGGGAAAAGAAAAATCCATGAGACAATGTTGCTTATTTGCATTCTGTAATGTTTGCACAGAGTTGTTCTTTACTACTGCTCTAGAATTTTGTATTATCATTCCAGTGGTTTTTCTCCAACCCTGTTCTTGCATCTCAAACTCAGCAGAGCAAATCATGACGCTAACAGGAATGCGGGAGCCTGAAAATGATCTCTGGATATCAGTGAGATTTTCCTCCTCTTATTCATTTGCTCCCAAATACACATATGTTCTACATCCTTACTGCAGCACATGCCCATGGCAGCATCCCAGCTAGTCATTTTCTTTGCTGCATAGGGAACCCAAACACCCCCACCTCCTTTCTTTTTCTTCTATGAGAGTTGTTTGAACTGGCATGTCCTCCATTTCATGGACCTGGAAAATGGTCGTCTAAGCACACATGCCAGTGCCACGGGCAGAACCCCTGTAATTCTATGTCTGCTTAAGCTTCTTTTAATGACTGAAGCCTACACGATTAAACCCACTTCATCCAAACAGGAAGAAAGAAGGATCTTCCTCTCAGAATGTACACAATTTCGCACACCAAACAGCTTGCTAAATTTATTTGCAAGTTTCCTATCCCCATAAGAGAATTACAGATGTACAGCCTATGCAAACACACTGTGCAAAAGTTGCTGAGGTGCCCTGTTGCCTGATGATAAACAGCAATGAGAGGAAACACATTCTCAAGAACTGGTAAGAACAGGGAAAGGACTCAGTGGAATTTCCCAAGTTGTACTGGGAAGCCTTCCTCACCTGCTGGTTCCCAGAGATGGCAGGCTTGTGGGACATCTTCCTAACAAGGTGCTCATTCTCCGGATCTGTTACAAGGCTTTGTATCAGTGACAGCAGCATGTCTGTTTCTACAGGGATATCTACCAGAGCAAAAAGACTGTTAGCTATGCAGACTACTCAGATGTTCGGAACCCAGTCCATACCCAAGGCTATGGAAGTTTTCCATGTATCTTCCACACAGGGAGGAAGCAAAAAGGGAGAAGGGGAATATGTTGACAGCAAGTGGGCACCAAGCATTTTGAAAGCAATAGGCGATTTAACTGGCAACAAGTTACAGGCAAGCTTATCCCCTACTTGTTAATCCATGCAGCTGACACTTTGCTAATCCATATTGCGATCAGATACTACACCTGTAAAGCTTGGCCTTTGCTTAGGGTCTTGGTCCCAACACCTCTTCATCAAGTCAACCATCTGCTGGCATTCCCCTGGCCAGTCATCGCTGACAGGTTCTAGGCAGGGCCTCTTTCCTGCTGCAACCCTGACTATAATGGCCATCATATTGGCTCCTGGAAAAGAACAACATTCACTGGGCTTTTTCTCTGTGAGAATGGCTGTAATAAACATTTAATAAGTGCAGAGCTTGTAAGAATTGTTCATATTTACCTGCATAAGGTTTCTTCTGCATAAGTACCTCCCAAATGACAACTCCAAAGCTGCAGGCAGTGAGAGATCATGAGCAATCACTCCTATATGTACTCGAACGTAAAATTCACTTATTACTTTCACCTTCTTGAGAAATGGGAAAATTAGGAAAGAAATTCTTCAGTATGGAAGGATTTCATCCCCCGCATGAAAAGGAGAAGATCTTATGAATCACCACATACACCCCTGACACCTCAGCAAAAGGGTTAGTGTAGTGAATGAGTGACTTCGAGCATTTCCTGTGAAAGTCAGGCTCTCGGTGCCTTTTTTCCCACTTTATTCACACTGGATTTTAGAGCCTTTGACCACTGCCAGTTCACGTGGCCATGCAAATCTTCCTTCACTTCTTGTCATGGATTCCTGTGTAGTGCAGTGGCTAAGGAGCTGATGAATTTCCAGAATGTACGTACGTAGATTGTGTAAGTGGGCTGCAATGCACTTTGGCCAAAACAAAAAAAAGTAGAGTTGAAATATTTTCTCCACCTGTTACCAACCAAAATGAAGCCAAAGACTGAAGTGGAGAAGCATTGTTACAGTTGTTTGAAAATCAAAATAAATCTAAGCAGTGACTGCTATGAAAGAGCAGACGCTGTTTGTTCTGTGCTCTAATCTTACTCTTTTCCTGTAATAACTTCCAGCAACCTAACAGGGTGTGATGAAACCCGAGGCAATACAGTCTGCGGCTCCCATGGGGTCAATGCTGCGCAGGGGTGCATTTGGTAAGAGATATTATTATCCACAGATAATCCCCCTCCCCCTCACTTTCCACCACTGAGGTTGGAGTACCACATGTCACTCCCAGTGTGTTCCCCACCATGTGTCAGCCCCAGTGTGTTCTCTGCAAGGCAGAGAGCCAGAATATAAACAAAATGAGGCAATGTGCCAGTCTCTCTTGCTCTGTGTAAGGGCTAGGTGGCAACCTTGTATGACCTCTGAACAGAAAGGCAGCCCTTACCTGTACACATCATATTTGATTCCTGGGGGCTTGCTGTTCTGAAGAAACATTTCCGGGGGGATGTAGCTCAAAGTGCCTCTCAAAGCAGAACTTTCAATATACTGCATTCTGCTAGACTGCTCCATCCATTTTGATAGCCCAAAGTCCGAGATCTGCAAGCAGAAAAAATGAGAGCCTCTTTTGTAACGCTCACAATCTCACCCCTCCTGACATTAGCTGGGAGATACCTTCATCCTTCACATTCAAAGATATGAGGAGGAGCCTAGCAGCTGAAACTCAGTAAAACCGTGGTGAAGTTGTAGCCTGTGCTTTTCACTGAGTCCAGCAGACCAGCCCTCACTCCTAAGTCGGAGCCTTTAGTTCCCGGTTCTGGCACAGATTGCCTGTATGATCTCTAGAATACCATGTAATTTGTTTACAGCCTGCTTCTTACAAGCCCCACTGGTTAACCTTTCATTGAGTGTTTCTGAAGAATCTAACTTCACTAGGATTCTGGACTCATTTGGCAAAAATAGCCTGTCTCTTATTTGAGAAATAACCTGTCCCTGTAGACACAGCATTAAGGTCATACCTTGACATGCATATTTCCATCTAGGAGAATGTTTCCTGGTTTTAGATCTAAGTGCAGCAAAGGAGGTGTCATGCTATGCAGGAAATTCATGGCCAAGCCCATCTCATGGATAACCCGGAACTTGAGCTGCCATGACATTTTGTGAGTGGGAAGAATTTTCTCCAAGGACCCTCTTGCCATGTATTCCATCACTACCCCAAAAGGGCTGTTGCAGACCCCATAGATAGTGACGATGTGCTGGAATTTGATCTTCTCCATCTTGCTTGCCTCTTCCATTAGACAGTTCATACTGGTCCTGAAAAAATAAAAGGAAACAAATAAAGAAATAAAGTGGAATGAAGAAATGGTATCAGTCAATTCACAGGCTAAGTTACTGTACAGTAGCTCAGTGATATCCGGCCTTTCCAAGCATCTCTGCCTACCCCAGAAAGGTTCATTCCAATTTGCCCTTTGAATTGGTGATAATGCAACCATATCATGATCTTCTGCAGACTAAAATCTAACACGCAAGGTGTTACGATTTTTCAAAATGGGCCAAGGATTGTTTGGGCAAATCCAACCGCTAGGCTCCTGGAGGAAGAGATCAAAACTTCCATCTCAGTCCAACTCTTCGAAGACCTTCAGTGATTGCAGAAAGCCTTGTCCGTGTGTTTGTTTTCACACTGTGGTGAAATTCCCAAGCGGTTCTTCCCTAAAAGCATGATGTCGAGAGCAGGCACTGCTTCATACACCATGTGCCCGCAGGGTAGCCTCAGTTATAGCCTGCACACTGCTTGCAGGCAGCCAGGGTCCAATGATGCACCAACCTGCTGAGCCTGAGTGTATGGAAGCTTGCATGGCCAGAAGGCATGTCTTGGCCATACTTATATCTATGCCCCTGCCTGCAACTTTCTGCCCATGAGCACGGTGAATCTGGTCCCAGAGGGAGTCTAGACATGTCT
>Ga0181612_162172_pt1 | contig 19537 bp, 9 predicted proteins | sample HoacroProtozoa21_FD_119630 | JGI IMG/M metagenome (GOLD analysis project Ga0181612, IMG submission 119630) | Hoatzin crop microbial communities from Cojedes, Venezuel. Combined Assembly of Gp0051906, Gp0051904, Gp0051908 | reverse complement strand
GTTTGTTTGGTTGATTTTTTTGTGGGTTTTAAACTGCCCTTTGAGTTTGTATTAAAATATCCCAATTATCTGCTATGAGCAAGTTCTGCAGCCTTTCTTTGTGCTTGCAGCTTTGAGGCTACTCAGAGTAACTCAAGCCCACATTAGACATGGGAAGCACCAAGTTTGGGGTTTTGGAGTCTCTGGACGCAGACCAAGCCCTCGGTGCTCCGGAGCAGCAAGCCGTGGCTATGCAGCGCTGCGAGAGAGTCTTTTAAATCTGTGTTGAGTCCACGGTGGTACATTTTCTCATATCTAGCATTGAGATGATGAGTATGGTCTCTAGCATGCAATGAGTTTTTAGGTTTTTTCCAGCGAAACCGATTTGGTGCTGCGAGGCTCAGCTACGATGTATTTGGGGCTGTCGATGCGTCACAGCAGTAGACATGGGATGGCTTTTTGCCAGACTGGGTGAGTTTCAGGGACATTTTGTCTTCTGCTCTCTCTCTGACGGGCCTGCTGGAGAGTGAATTTGATAAGCGTGCTTTTCAGATGATGATGATAGAAGAAAAAGACTGCCATGAAATCACAACAAGGATCCTCTCCCCCTCTCTTCCTTGCACTCTACCTTCATTTATCTCGGCAAGCTTGAATTGCAGTCCCATTGCTATTAACCTTTCGACTGCTGGCATTTTACCCAGAGCGCTCAGCCCCAGCTGGCAGCGGGGAGGAGAGGATTTGAGCAACTCTGTAGTGATGAATTGGCGTTGCCGCTTCGCTCAACGGCCACTCTCTGGGAAGTGGAAAATGCACTGTGCAGCTCTGGGGTCTTAGTACTGTGTCTGTCCAGGTAGCCACCTGAAATCCAGGAGCAAACAAGAGAAGGGAGAACTGCGGCACTGGGAGGCTTGTTTTTCTTTCTACCTTTCACAACCAACTGCTTTGCCTCTGTACAAGGACACAAACTTTCTTGGCTCTTGTGGCAGCAGCTGGTGCTGGCAGGTCCGGCTGCACAGCTTTGCTTTCCGCTGGGTGGCCGTTGCTGGAGGGGAGTGTGGAGTTAGCACGTCTCTCCCAAGGGCTGCCCCCTGCTCTCAAATCCAGCACCCAACTCCACATGTGAGTTTTCTCAGCCGTGCCACCGGTTTTCAAGGTGTCCGGAGGACCGCGGTGTCGGTGTTAGGGTGGTCACGCTGACTTTGGACTTCCCCAGAGCCCCTCGGTGCCGTGGATGCGCAGCGCGATGCTCGGTGCTGTGTTGGCTGGGTCTTGGCCATGCAGTTGCCAGTGCTGCCGTCTGCTAGGCGCAGGGCAGGGAACACTCTGTACTGCCTTTCTCTGGCCCGTCTGTGGCAGGACGTATCGTAAAGCACGGAGGTGTGGTGGAGTCGGGTCGCGTCGCGTGGCAGGGGGAGGGAGGCTGCTTTCCATGGGACGGGCCCTGGGAGCTGCTGGCAGATCTGCCTGCGACATCGACTGTCGCGCTGCGAGTCTGCTGGGCCCTCGCAGGTACGTGGCTGGGCGCGAGCAGCCTGTATTCTGTTATGTTCATTATTCTGCTTGAGAGAATCGCGCTAGAGAAATGTCAACAAATGACTTGGTCTCCAGTTAATGAAGAGAGGCTTTTGTTTTAGAGAGCTAATTGTCCATCTCTTCTGCATAAGAAATGCAGGGCTTTTTTTTTTTTTTTTTTTCTTCTAACAGTGTGGCAGAACTTAGATGTGAAAATAGTGTGGGCAACATCTATTATTTAACTTTCATTACCATTAATATGAATTAAATTGACGGTATTTGTCAGGATGCTTTATGTGTTGCAGCAGATGCCTTAGGGAACTGCTTTTGAAAGAGGAGAATTTCAGGTAAAGAAAAGTTGGTTTAGTGGCTAGGAGGAAAGGACTCTGGAGAGTTGAGTCTAGCTCTCAGAACTGTGAGCTGAATTTGGTTCGCTGTATGACCTTGTGTAAATATTGCAAGACTAGAGTTTCTGTGAAACTCACTTCCTATTTATACAGCTTCCTGAAGCAGGTGGATTTTCAAAACGGGTCTGGTAACTCAAATGAGATACGAGTTTAACGATCTTGCATCCTGTTCAGGAAAAAAATGTGAAAATAAAAGAATAGATGAAAGGTAAAACACATGTGCTATTGGTCAGATGTGACCATGAAGTGTTGGCTGTGATTTGCATGTACTGTGCAGACCTGATCACGCAGTGATATAACTGGAATTCTCAGTCTCATTGGAGCTAAAAGATGGCTTCGTAGGAAAGAACATATCTGGTGAGATCCAGGTATATGATTTTTGGAGTGTGAGGGTTGCAGTCATATAGTGGGTTCCTGGAAACATCGAATGGCGTAGCTGCATTTCTGCCTGAGCAGGCTGGTAGTTTAGAGGCTGGGTGATCTGCATCTCCTCTGTGTGAGAGGAGGGGAAGAGATTGAACAGCAGAGTTTCAATCTAAGACAGTGGAGATACTGCAGCAGGGGTGGTTTCCTGCCTCTGCTGGCTTCTGCAGATGTGTGGCCGGGCCCTCTCAGAGAGCTCTGCCCAGCCAGCATGTCTGGTAGCACCTGCTTTATTCACTACTTATATTTGTGCGGGCTCGGTGAATTGCAGTGCAGGCAGAAGACTTTCTCTCTTAATCCCTTTTATATGTAATTCTTAAAAGCATATTCAGAATAACAACCTCTTTTTAAAATCAATTTAAAGAAATACGAGAAAATTAAAAGAAAACCCAAATTCAGAGACCTGAAAACCCAGTCACTAGTACTATGCCTAACTTGGGTTAATACGAGTAACTCAGTATGAGATAAATTAACCCACATTCCTGGTTACAGCAGTGCAGATCTTACTGCAGTGAGACAGATTTGAGATGCCATCCTCTCCTTTCTCTTCTGGTGTTCACTTTATTTGCTGGACAACGAGTACTTTAATAAAAGCATTGACTTTCACAGTGGGCTATGTGAAAGAGCCTCTAAAAATACCCAAGTAATTGGTACTAGGCTAAAAATGAAAGACAACCCCACATGCAGCAGGTACTGCAAGTTCCACCTAAACCACTTGGGCAGTAGCTGGTTCCAGTATAGCACAGAAATAGCCAGTTGCCTTTCAGCAGCCGTGATGGGAACAGGTATCAGACCAGCCTTGGCCAGACACAAAACTCAGCTCTGTCGTTCTGTAGATAAGGAGTCACCCTGTGCCTGCCAAGAAAGTGCGTCAGAGTTTCTTCTGCAGGGGAGCAGACAGGCACAAGAGTGCTAGGCAGTCCCCTGTGGCTCTCCTGCTTGGATGTGAAAATTCCTGACCCTGCTGTTGGGTGCAAATTTGTTGGTTTTATTTCCAAAGTTGTGTGGAGACTGTCTGCTGAGAAACACGGGAAGGCTTCACTGTCTTTTGCATTGAGCATGAAATGGTAGCAACTTTCTGAACGCGCTTGGTCCAGGCCAGGGCTGAACTGATAAGGAAGAAGCTTCCTATCTGATCGTGAATCTCCAAAATCCCACAGTTGCATTTTTAATATCTACTATAAAAAAATCTATGGCCATGGAGCACCTTTTTCTGATTCCTATATGCCTCCAAGGGAGTGTTTCCATCAATAGTTCAGAGGTTCTGGCTGTCACTTTGGTTTATACATTCTGTCCATGTCCAGTGGTAGTTTCTGTAAATGTTGGGCCAGCTGCAGTTTATCTCAGCACAGAATACGGACAGGAGCTCTTTTGAGGAGCAAACTCCCCAGACTGAAATCTCTTACACCAGAAGCTGAAAGGTCACCAGCCTGTCAAAATCTTCAGAGCACTGATTTTTTTCTAGTTGTTGTTTGTACCAGGATGAACTCTAGACAGATTCAGTCTTTTCATAGTTCCTAAATAGTAATACTGGTCTTTCTTCCTGTAGCTTGGATCCAGGCACAATAACAAGAATAAGATTTGAAAGAGGCTCTTTAAGTTTCATCTTCTGGAGCAGGAGATGAGAGAAGGAGCCCTTTCCTTTGGCTTGCTTGCCAAGGCAGGCAGGGGTGTCACCTCTTCCAAGAATGCCTGGGACAAGTGCAGTGCACTAGGCCAAAGAGGTCTGGGAAGCCCTGGAGAAATATCCATGCTGTATTTGAATTGTTTATATGTATGTAGTGGGTCTTCTCACCGGAGCTGTGGTCCTTGGGATTCTCCATCTGGATCTGCACCTCTGCTCTAATGTTACTGTGTGTATGGTGCTGAAGAAGTACAGAAAATATTTACCTTCAGGTGGAGGTGAAGTTCAAACATTTTGAGATTCATGAGTGAATGGTCCTCTTCAAATATTAAGGCTCCACCTGCAAATTCATGAGAAATCATTTCATTTTACAGTATCAGCTTTTTGTTTTTGAGAGGAGGAAAAAAAAAAAAGAAAAACCTTGTCAGAGAAACTGCTTCAGCATTCACAAAACTTCCACAATTTTCCTGAGGAAAAAATTTTCTTACTTCTGATCTCTTTGACCACGGTTTTGACCAGACCTACTCAACAATTGCAGCCCACTTCTGTATCGAGGCTCTTGCTTGGTAAAGGTGCAGTTCAAACTCCTGCTCTGCATTAACACCGTTTACTCCGTGTGAGACCACTGCCATGGGAGAGCCGTAGTCCTCCCCGGAACAGGCAGCAGACAGCAGGCACTCACCGATGTGGAAGAGGCTCAGAGCAGGAGCCTGACTCACATTGCTTGCATCCTGTGCAGGTGTTCTCCTTTTATATTGGGGTTTTTAGGATTACCTTGGTGCAGAATGAGAAAACTTTTGAAATCCTTGAGAGATTTCACAAGTTCCTGAACTTGCTGTCCCCAAATTAGTAGTAATGTCCACGGCATGAGATGAAGTGTCTCAGTAATGGGGTACAGTAGGTCTGTACTCATGTGAGAAACTAAATGCTGGTTTATGCTCTCTAAGTTAATGCCTGTTTGAGATTTTTCACTGAACCTCCACTCTCTGCAAAGCAACAAGCGTGGAGATGTTGGGCATGTAGAAACCTGGTATAACATCCGATGGGTAATTTGTTCTGACAATTTTTATGAGCAGGAAAAAAAAACCCTCATCAAATGTGTGTCACACTTTCTGACCCTTCTCCGTGGTTCATTTACCTCCTGAAAGAACCACCTGCTTTCTGCTTTGATGGTCCATTTGCAGTACTTGAGGGAGGAATGATTGTAGTGGCATGCAGCCACTGCTTAACTTTGCTCCAGATGTGTGCTCCAGATGGCTATCCTGAGCATCCACCCCAGACCCAGACTTCCTATTTAGCACTAACAGGCTTGATTCAAACTGAAGCACAGTCTTCTGTTGCACTTTCCTCCTTTTTAACTGGTAGCATCCACAGGGTGGTGTGAGCCAAACACAGTCCATAGAACGCTACACTATATCTTTTGTTGGCTCCCTGGCAGCATTAAAGATGAGGATATTGGTGTCTTCTCTTAAAACCTCTCTTGATCTATACAAATGGCTACAATCTGATCTGCATTTCCTGAAGATCAGAACTGACCCTCTGAAACCCATTGTTTTGGCACTGGATGAACTGTTTGAGCAAACGCGAATGCTATTTTTTTAAGCATTTGGTGGGCTTGTGCAGAATAATAGCTTTTCTCCTTATTGCCTCCCTCACGTCTTCTGTTCTGTCTCTATGAACAATAGCACTGGCCTCTTTATTCCTGAGCTCTCTCAGGATGTTATTTGTTTATCATTTTTCTTTAGTAACAACCAGTGTAGCAGAGTGATATAATTTAGCTTTGTGAAGTCCTGACCATAGTAGAATGCAAAGTGGCTCCTCTCATTTCTCTGGAGTTCAGGAAAGCTGCAACAAGAGGAAGAAAGCAAGTCATACTGTCTCTGAATGCTCACTGTTCTATCTCTGCCTGCTTCCTAAAAAAGCTCTTGGGTTTTTTTTTTTGTTGTTGTTTCTTTGTGGTTTTCTGTTTTGGTTTGGTTTTTTTTGTTTGGTTTGTTTTTGTTTGTTTGTTTATTTTTGTTTTTTGTTTTTGTTTTAACGTGGAATCAATAGTTTTTTTCCTCAAGTTCTGTTGATCATCTCAAGGCACATAGCAGAGCTAGGCTGAGCATTGCCTTCTCAAATCATGTCCCCTGCAGATGTGATACTAAGCATAATAGATCACATCATGTGAGAGTTGGTGCTTTTGACTTGGGATCAAGTATATCTCAGGGTGTAGCGTGGCTCCTCTGCAAGAGAATCTCTCTGCTGTGGCAGCAGAATACAGTGCACATCGCAAGAAGAGAGTGAAGCCTGGAGAGCCCCGTCGAGATTTGCTGTAGGGCATTTGTTACTTACCTACCAGATTGCAACAAATGGAGCTAGGCAAATGATTACAGCATTTGGAGGTAGTGCTACTGGACTAAGGAAGACACAAGTGATGCTTTCTGGATGAAGTCAAACCTTTGAAGCTAAGAAACCCTCTCAAACAACAGGCTGCTCTGATATTGTTTGCATCTCCAGGAATTAAAAAACCTGGGAAACTGTAGCCATCAGAGACAGGAGGGTCTGATGCTTCATGTTGTAACTTTTAAAAGGCTTCACCCATGATGTTGTATTTCACAAATCCCTCCTGGGACCCAGCAAGAGGGTGCAGGAATTGCTTGGAGGATGTAAAATGTGGTCAAAGCTGTAAAGAGACAGGGCTTTCCACACCTTGGCTGTTGGGTTGCACCAAGGATCCAGCTGGAGTCACAGGACCCAGGGACCCCAGCCGCATGGTCACAGCACGAAAATGGAGACTTTGGGAGCCTGTGACAGTCGAAGTGTCCTTCTGTGCACATGGTGCTGCAGGAGGGGAGCAGCACTGCTTGCTGCTCTGATGCGCTCCTTTCCATCAAGTCTTTGGGAGTGCTTGCAACACTTTATTCCAGGAAATGTGCCAAGAAAGGGCAAACATACTGGGTATTTATAGGCCTTCTTATGGCCTTCCTTATTACTGCCTGGAGTCCATCAGGGTAGGCATTTATGTACGGCTCTGACCTTTTCTGCCAGCTGAAAGCACACAGATCCTCTGGTTCTCTATTGACCTTCCAGTGTACTCTTTTTTGGGAAGATAGGAATAAGAAAAGAATCCCGAAGGATCCTCAAAGGAAGAAACACTGCAAGTGTTCATAATTGGCAAAGAAAGAGGTTTTGTAGGCTTCTTACTTCCTTTGTCATGAGTGTGAATCAGATGAGGAAATGATTATTTTTTTTTTTTTTTGTCACCTCAGCTTGGGATGATAGGAATAATTTTTATTTGTATGAAATCACTGTTGAGAATGTTTTGAATATCTCCTATGAACAGAAGCAAAAGTTCTACAGCAAAGACTCCCTTCATCTTTGCTGCCCTGATCTAGGTTGTCTCATTCAGTGCATGAACTCAATCATTAGCTAGGGATTTCCCCACATCCTATGGTGGAGAGATCAATGGAAATAATAAACAAGTGTGAGCGAATGTGCAGGCTGATTAGCGTGTACACATATATTTTTGTGCTTGGAAACCTTTGTGATAAGTCTCTTGGTATTAAGTTCTGATTATTGACTCCCTGTGTGGCAAAAGTTCAGTGGTATCCCTGTTCCCTAGGGCTACTGCTTATTATAGAACTTCAAACAACTTTGACCTTTTTATTATTTCTTTATCTGTGTGATTTAATATTTTTTGGAGGGTTGGGTGGAAGAAGAATTCTTCTGCCTGCCTTTCCAAGAGTTACTCAGGGGAGCAGGATTTTTTGCAAAGGCCGAGTTATCTCCTTCAAGACATAATTCCTCTGAAAATAGAAGAATTTAAAACCTAATTTTCTTACTTAAACACTTGGAATCTCTTGTTTGTGGGTGAAGGAGGTGCAGATGTTTTAAGGCACTTGGGAACTGCTCACTGGTTAGTTTAAAATGTTTAGCTATTTGCATGCTTCATTGTGAGGTATGTAAAGTAAATGGAATCATAAATCACTCCTTAAATGTTCTGTTTGGTGCTGGGTGACTGGATATAACAGATGGATGCTTACAGGCGGAATTTAATTTTGCTCTAAGTTAGCAATGGGTTGGAAACCAGTACACCAGATCTTAGCCCCCCAAAGCTTTTGAACTATTTGCATCTGTCATGGGAACTTTGAGGCACAAGACTTGCATGTAGTGGGCAACAGCTGTAGCCCCAGGTCAGAGTCATCTTCAGCATCGGGGCAGTTTGGGTCCAGGCATAGGGGAGTGCTCCCAACTTTCTGCTTAAAACAGCTGTGAAAGTATGGAAGTATTTAAAGCGTGTGGGTGGGGCTAAGATTTCTGCCTTTTCCAAAATATCACTGAAAATGATACATCTGGGAAGGAAGAGTGGGGGGAGCAAAAAATACAGAAGTGCGGACCAGATAGGTCAGAGATTTAAAGCTAACTTGCATGCTGTTAAACTCCTCCTGGTAGCATGTGCAAGTCGGTCTTACTATGGAGAGGGAGATAAGGCTGAACACTGGCTGCAAACACCTGCAAGAGCCAGACATACACATGATATCCTCGTTGTCTGTCTGTCAGCCGTGCCAGTGCTTCTTCTTTTCATGCAACAAAAGGAAAGAGTGGGAGAAAAGAGATTGTGATCCTCTGCCAGGAGGCTTGTGCTCTCTGTACAGCTCCCTTTGCATGGGCAGCTCCTAAAGGGTGAGATTAAGCCATGAGGAGGGATTGCATGGGATGAGAAGAGAAGCAGTGTTATCCCATGGTTGCTGCATTAATAAAAGTTAACAGAGATGTAGAATTGTACCCAGCAGTCAGCCCACTAGTTTTAAATGAAGCTTAAATTGCAGATCCCCACTAATGGGATGAGGTCTCCCTCAAGCATATCTCTAAGCGGGAGGAACACAGCTTGCAGCAGTGTCTGGAGTTCAGACCACTGTGCAGGCAACAGCTCTTCAGGTGATCTGGGGTTCAGGCGTGCTGTTGTGTGCATCGGCCATGGTGCTCACCAGTTCTTGTCCCAATGCTAATGCTGCTGAGCTTCAGAACTGCCCGTTGCTGTGCCAAATCACGCTTCCGTTGTGCTGCATGTTGTGTCGGAATATGCCCTGTTTTCCCGGAGGCTGGCTGCGCCAGAGGTAGTTTCATCAAGGTACTGGGACACATCTTTGGCAACAGAGATCTGCCATTACTGAGGCTCTGGGACTGCACGAGGATACAAAGCTCTAGTGATCATTTGTCTTGTACAGCGTCCTAATTTTTCTTGCATCCGCTGTGCAAGGAATATGGGACTGGTTTATCAGGCTCCTTTAAGCAGGCTTCTGCTAACATATCTAGAAATTTGGTTTACCTCAAACATTTTCCCATTTGGTTATCTGCTTTTTGTTGTAATGGGATCCCTGATAACACTGAAGCTGAGAAAACTGCAAATGATTTAATAGCAGATGTGGCTCCCATTTCCTTTTGCCAAGTCACTGGCTAGTTCAGTGCAAACATTTAGTTTTTCTTTCAGCTGAAGGTGAAAGAGTCTCTCTAGCAGTAATCCTGCAGAGCCCAGTGTAGACACTTTGTCTTCCGTGCTGGGCCTGCAAGGCCAGCTCAGTGACATTTGGCTTGGAGAACTCTTTCCAAGTACATTTAAAGTTCAACTTTGACTGGGAGGATTCTCCATCACAACAGCGTCTTCATTACTACCAGCTTGCGGAAGGGGGGAGAGAAGGAATGGCGCTGTTGAGGTCAATTTGCAGGCATGGTGCTCTTCACTTGCTGAATAAACTGGGTTTCGAGATGGTGCTGATGATTTTGCTTGCATCCACCAGAGAAAGGTTATTGAGCATTCAGTAAATCTCCTGGGGATCAGTTATAAAGAATGGTATTTACAAGAGGGTAAACCGTAAATCTTTATGACCTTCTTGCAGTTAGCAGCATTTAAAGTTGCATTATTCTTTTCTTTTCCTGTAGACAAAGCTTTGATAAAACTATCTGTCAGTTAACTTAAATAATCTATGGACAACGGGGTCTTTGCTAGAGAAGAAATAACTTCATTGAATTTTAACTTGTTTGTTTGTTTTACTTCTTGCCATTTTTTTTTTCCAGGAGATTAAAGATTGATTTAATGTTTTGATGGATTCTCTGAGGAATATTTACCTTGACAGGAGGTGAAAAAAGGCCCCCTTAGGTCACCGTTGTCTTCCTTTCTGATCTTCTTGTCAGATAGGCGATGACAACAGGGCTGTGGAGAGTTGAACAAGGGAATCTCTGTTGTTCAAATTGTTGCATGTTTGATCCCTGCTGTCAGGTTTTCATGAATTTCACATGCACAGTGTGTGTCTCCACTTGTTACAAATTAGCTCCTAGTGTTTTTCAGGCTACCTGGGATAACAACCTTCTTAAATACTTTAAATTTATTTTATTTTGTTTTTACTTTTTTACTTGTGAGGTTATTATTATCAGTGTTTTATTTAATTAATAAGAAATTTTAGAATTGCTTCATTTCCTTGTTCTTTCATTAGTCTCAGTCAATGCTGTAATTTCTTGTCAAATGAATTTCACTGTTTTTTTTTAACACTTCTTATGAACAGCTTGCGTATCTTATTTAAATGTGTTTAACAGACCTTTTGATTCTGTTGAAGCCATACAAAATTGTCTGGCATGGATGCTTTCATTATGTGTCTATATTTAGGCCTAGTATTTATAAACAAGCTTTCTAAAACCAAACAAGCTGCACTGATGCTGTCTGTATGGTGGAGGCAATTAGATGGGTAAGAAGGAATTTTCACTAGTCTTATTAATTCCTATTCCTGTACAGGAATATTTATGCCACTACAAAACACCTTTATATTAGTAAAATTGCATTCACGTTTATGTTGCTAAGCTGGTGCAATTGTATCAGAAAGCAGGTGTAATTCTGCCAAAAGAGTGAAAGCAGGGCAACCTCTTCTTGTAGGCAAGCCTTCAGGGGGTGCGGAGGCCAGGTTGCCCTGCACAACTCCAAGCAGGAGTTGCGGAGGTCTCTTGAGGACGTGGACATCTCACTTCAAGGCTGGTGCATTTGCAAGAGGTGCATAAGTAAAATTGTATAAGCCTAATACACAGACCTCTGGGCAAGTTATAGGCCATTTAAACCTCCCTAAAGGGCAGTGCTATGATGTTAGGAAAAAGAGTCAAATTTTTAATCTAGGTTCTTCACAGCCTTACCTCTTTGATGTAGTAATAGGAGTTTACATGGTCAATAAATTGAATGCCAAAAATTAACTGGTCATCTTGAGTGCAGAGGAAACAAGAAGATCAGGTGGGAGACTGGCATTGCTCTGTCTTTCATATTTATTCGTTTTTAAGAAACAAGCACTGGTGCAGGAAACCTGCCAAATCGTTCTTTGCCTTCCTAAAGCAGCAGTGTTAGGCTGCAGTAGGCTGTGGGTGCTTAGATACAGAGCACCCATATATGAAGTCATGTGTGATTCTCTCCCGAAGGAGACATCAATATTTTAAATGGAAGAGCACGTGTCTGTGGCTTGGAAGTAGAGACTATTGTTTTGTCCTTTGTAAATTATGAAAGTTTTTGCTCTGCATAAATAACTGGTAATGTGCAAACATTTACCCTCTGGAGCAAGGTTAATACATGTATTTGTTTGAAAGAAGCACGCATGTTGCTCCAAGGGTCTGGTTTGTGAAGCATTTAAGTACTTGCTTATGTCCTGCTGAAGCCAAAGCGATACTCTAACTGCAGATGGAGCCAGCTTTTCCTATCATCTCCTGCTCGGATGTGATTTGCAAATGAAGTATTTTGGCTTGGGGGAACACGTTCTCTGGAGAAGCTGGCGGTGACACATGGCACAATCATTTCTGGCTCTCAGGCATTGCGTGGGAAAGCATCGCATCACAATAGGGGAATTAACTGAGGCTGACAATTGAGTAACTGGGAGGGTATGGCACAGCGTGGATATAGTTGGTAGTGCCTCATAGTTCGATGTGCCCTTTGCTTTAAAATTAAGAAACAGATGGCCTGTTGGAGTTACTTGCTTTTTCCCTTCCCTCCTCAGGTGCTCATTTTATGCTAAAGGCAGCCATCTGCTTAGGACAGTTGACTTGTACCTGTGGAAAATAAATACTGAATATATTTCATTCTACTGTAAGTGACTTTTAAGCTTGGAGCAGCATCCTGAAGCATTACCATGCTCCTACTTGTATCTGTTTCTGCAGTGACACAGAAATGTATATTTAATACCCTAGCTGTGTGGTTGGTAGGAACTAGTTCTGAAATTCTAGTGCAAGACACGTTTTGCTTCTGGCTAGGGGGAGAGCCGTGCCCTCTAATGAGTATCTCACTGTGCTCCTTTGTACACTGCAGCTGGACTCATCTTTATTTCCCTTTTTATTCTAAAATTATCTGCCATTGCTCTGTTTACTTGTGACCATCTGAAGGTAGACAGGAGTTTCCTGAAAGCCCCTGATATATGTGAATGAAAGTACCATGTTTTATTTTATTTTCAATTTGTTCATTTAAGCAAACACTGTATCACACAATTTTCAGGCTCTAAAGCAAATGCCTCATTATTTCCTTTAGTCTTCCAGATCCCTGAGGAACTTTCTTTGTTTCTCTCTTTGTTGCTGTCTTCTGTGGGGGATGCCAGGCTCCTGGTCAAACAAGTCTGACTGGTCTTTTCACTCCTGGTTTGATTCCAGCTCTAAAATATAGGGAATTTGTTTCGAAATACTACTGCACAGTGGGAACAATGTTATCCTGGTGCTGCACACCTCTGTGGTCCTTGCTGCTGTGATTCGTGCCCAGGTTCCTGCCCTGCCAGGCTCTGTGCCGGTGGCCATGCTTCCCGTTTTGCGTACGCGAGTGCAGCTTGTGCTCTGAAGCGCAGGTTTTTGCAGGAATGGAAGCATGAAATACAATGGCATGAGCAAATACCTACAGATGTATAAAATGAAGCCCAGAGCTTTAGAAACTGGCTCAAAACCTCTTTGGAAATGCAGCCAATTGGGCTAGATGTGTCCCAGGTGTAAAACCGAGGACTTCAATTCACCGGTTGCAGTGGCTGCCCAGTGCACTCAGAGATGATTCTGGAGCAGAAATCATGGGCACGAGGGACCTATGTCTGCTTACGCTAACAGACACCGTGATCTAATTTTTTTGCATGGATGTAGGCAGGTATACAAGGAGGTCATTGCCCATCTTCTTACACTGTGTGTGGGGATTAAATAGTGAAAATTGTAATAACAGGTTCTGGCTCAAACAGAAAAATACCTTTGCCACCACCATGCTCTCCCTCGTATTGTAAATGGTGCAGCTTCTCCAAATGGAGGGTGCCTGTAAAATAATGAGCACTGCTGTCCATCAGCTCCTAGCAGCAGGTCAGGAGAGATGTGAGATTGCTGCAATCGGCTAAAAACTTTGCCAAGAACAATCATAACGGGGGTGAAGTACAATAAATAACAAATGAAGGCAGCCAGCACAGTATGAAAGGAACATGACTGAAGAGAGAAGAAAAGCAGAATTCAAGTGGAAAACAGTTTAGTGAAATCATGTTGGAATGGGCTGAGTTTGCAGGTGAGATGTGCTCTTTGCTTACCTGTTAGAACTGCATTTTGATTCTCGTGTCTGCTGCTTTGTGCAGCTCTGCTACCTCTTCTCAGGATTAAGAAGGTCTCCCTGAATGAGCATTAACTAATCCTTGCTTGCCTACTTAGTGTTCTCCTGGTTTTTTTTATAGAGCATCTTTTGAGAGAGCTGTGGCTACTGTTGCAGCTCTTAATTCAGTCCTTCCAGACTGGAGGAGCAAAAAGAGTCTGAACCGCAGTCAGTGATGCAGGAATTTCCTGAGCTTTGCTCCTGGTGTGCTCTCCTAGCACAGTGCTAGATAATTCATCTTTTCAGCCTGGTGCCGGAGGTCCTGCCGTTACCTATCTCTGAGGAGGTGAAGCAATGTTTGCATAAGGCTTGTAAAACGCTGAGTGATGCTAACAGTATTAGTTTGGGATTAGCCACTGCTGCACAACCACGGTGGTGGCAGAGCTGCAGCTCAGAGGATGATCTCCTCCACACCTGGAGGGCTGCTGAGCAAAAGCAGCGGAGGAAATGGGCCATTTTGTCGTGTTTATAGCATTTGCAGGACTCAAAACTTTGCCCATGTCTGTTGCCTCTGTAAAAAGCAGGGCAGCATGCTGCATGTCAGGGAATAGGAAACACTGTGTGGGGACATGGAGGTATCTGGTCTTAGACACCACGTTTGTCTTTTTTCTGTTGTTGCAAGTGTACTGGTGCTGGCAGTCCATGATGAAAACTTCTACCATGTTTCTCTCTATCACTATCTCTCTGTTGTAGACAAGAGGTGGTTTTGAAGGCTGCAGGTCCTTACAGCAGTTGTGTAGTTTTTCGATATAGTTCTAAGGTCTGACAATAATGTAAAGCTTCCAGCTTGGATGTGGTGAAATCAACTGTGTCCTACATCTGTCCTCTGAGACCAGTTCAGCTTCTTTCCATGACTATATTTTATGGCTAGAAATTAGTTGTACCGGTAGCAGATTTCACCAGACAATGTTATTAACCTGGAGACCAACAACTTGTTTTTCACAAAATGACCAAAATTATGTTCCTGGCCTGTACACTCTTGCTGATATATTCCCCTTGTCCCCAAAAGGAAGGCTAATAATACACATACTGACTATAGCCAGATTCCCTGTTAACATGGAATCAGAAAACAACACAATACTCCACAGGCAAAAGATATGCCCCCACAGATGCAAAGGAATTTAAACAAATTAATCACTTCAGAAGAATTAATTAGCGAGTGATAAACAGATAAACCTCTTGAGAGTTGCCAGGGAGAGGAATGAAACTCTAGTCTGGGATTTACCTGAGACAGTCCTCGGTGAAAAATGCCTACCAGAGAATTGTACCAACTGGATTTAACGGTGCGGCGGCTGGGCGCTCTTCTCCCCCTGTTTGTTGCTGGTTTGAGCTTTGTTAAATGGAATGAAATCCTGGGCTGGACTTTCCTTTTTCTGTCCTACACTGCTAATGCCCTGTTGATAATTTGACTCTCCTGACACAATTGCCATCTTGCCTTGTGGAGGTGACTCCAAGGTCTGGTCACTCCAGCAGATGATATCTTGTTAGTGCACTGTTTATGTGAGGTGTTTTTGAGTAGGGAGATGAGAAGCCAGACTGAATGAATATATATACATATATATGTGTGTGTGTGTATACACTCTTTTTTTGCCCATGGCATTGAACTTACTAGAATTTGAGAGCCTGGGATCCCAACCCAAGTGGCTCAGCTGGACATGTCCCCATATGTTTTACCAGCCATGCCATATCCATCAGCCTCGCATCACGGTACCCTGTCCTGAAGGGCCATTTGGTTTTACGTCTTGTCTTGCTTGTCGAATGGCTTCCAGTGCACTTTGGAGAAGGGTGTTATTTTATTGCAGATCGTCCACATACAGTTTAATGTACTCTGTACCCATAGACTAGCTGAGAACACTCATAGGTGTTACTTACCAGATCAGCATTTTAAATGAAAACCCAAATATTCTATATAAACTCATTTGCTTTGTGTATCAGATTTCTGCAGATCTCTCAGATCCATTAGGCTTAAAAACCTCTTTTTGAGGGACTTCTTGGGCTGATGGTTGTTTTGGTGTTGAAGGCGGTGAATTGTGAATTCTGTCTGATGTGTCACTGCAGCCTGACATTGCATCTAGCATGGGTCAATCTGCACGGGGGACTCTTGGGGCAAGGTCTGAGCAGCACCCTTGGTTATCACCCAGCAGCCCTGCAGTTAGGAGGAAGGGCTGTGCAGTCCAACAACCTCTCTGATTCTCTCAAGCCAGGCTCTACGTACCTAGCAGGCCATGTTGTAATGTTAGGATAGTGTCCTCCAGTAAAGAGACGGCTATCATACTTCAGCTGGGTCCGGTGAGAAAGGTTTTTCTGCACTGTTAGAACCAATTTTTTCAAGAGATGCTCTTAGTTTGGATCTGGATGCCTTTGTACCTGCCTTGTGACTGAATGTGAGATTTTTGGATTGGCTGGTCCCTCCACCAGCTGGAGAAGCTGGAAAATGAGCGATTGTGGAGCAAGACGTGAGTCCGTCAGGAGAGAAGTGTCTTGATCCCTTCCTCTGTTAGGATACTTGGTTTGGCACTTTTCCAACATTAAGCTCTAAATATGAGCTGCTCTTTGCTTTAAGTAGCTTAGGTATTCCGTGCAGCAGTGGCAGGGAGAGATGTAGTATATTAGCTTCAGTTTTGTGACATTAGTAAACGCTCACGTGGTACGTGTGTTACAATAATCTTGACCCATGAAGACTTGTACAAAAAGGAAGAAAGTTGAATAAAGAATTTAGCAGGTTAGTTTCTGCTCTCTGTTTTCTGAAAGATGATGTTTTCTTAAGTTTGATTACATCTAGAAAGGAAAAGTCTTGTGATGGGAGCATGTTAAGCACGGTGAACTGTATTACACCACTACCCTCATCACATGAACGTAGCAGCACATATGCCCTCCAAGGACAGATGCTACCCCACTGCATTTGATACCTAGACTTGAATTTGTGTGGTTTCTGCTGTAGTTTATCTCACTGGATGGGTTTTCTCTGGAAATTTCACCCTTTGGGGTCTCAGTAACCTGTCTCCAGACAGATGTCAGTACCACCTTAGGAAGTTGCAGTGGGCATGTCTGGAAGTGCTTGGCAGATGGTGGGACTGGAGAGTAGGCTTTGGAGGTCTTTGAAGCTGGGTGGTTTGCTTGATTTCTGTTTCAAAGGAAGGTTTATTCTATATGGTGTCTGCTTCATGGTGTTTGGACTGTGTGATCTGTTGGTTGATCTCTGTTGAGAAAAAAATCCACAAAACAAAATCCCAACAGTTACGGAAAAATGCAGGCTTTTACTGTATCTCTTATTAGCAATGAAAAGTGAACTAACTACTGGTTCCTGTGGGACTGCTTCTGCCGTGATGATTTCTTAATATCTTCTGTTTTCTTCAAAGGTTAATCTCCTTTAGCTACCGTCTGATGTCTGGCCCCTTTCCACATGCACCTGCTCTTCTCAGCTGGATCTGCAGTAGTGACCTTATAACTCTGTAGACAAACATGATCGTTGTTGATCTGTCAAATCTAATATCCCTTTGCTTAAATGTTAGGTGGATTTGTGTTATTGCTTTGGGAGGCACTAATCCAGAAGGGAATGCATTTTCACAGAGAGGTCTTCTGCCTTGCTAAAGTGCTGTTGGTTGGACGAGTCGCCTCCCTAGCATCATCCCAGTTGGTTTGGTTCTTCATTTGTTCATACATCTATTTGTCTCTCACACATAGACTAAGAAGCTAAGTCTAATCCTTCCATTTGAGATTTGGTAATCCTTGTTTACAGCCAATGAAGGAATGTCTCTGAGTTAGTGCTACATTTATGTGCCTGAGGCTTTACTGTGTAATGCCATTGCAAAGAGAAGAGAGCAGGTGAAGGATAGTTATCATCTGGGCCCTGCTTCTTCTTCGGTTGCTTACAACAGCAGTTTTAGAAGCCAGGAAAGTGAACAGTAGGGACAGCAAATAAGAGTTAACCCAGCCAAAACCCACAAAATCAACTGCAACTGGCTGAGCCGGAGGCTTTAAGAAACCACTGTATGTGTACGACTGTGAACTCTGCTGTTCAGACCTCCAGAGCAGTGCCAGAAATGTAGATTAATGGCTACTGTATTAAAAATTACTGCATGTGTTCGTTCTAGAGGTGGATAGAGTACACTGAGCTTAGCGGAATAAAAATCTGTTGAAATGAGGTTTGTTAATGGAGTGACGTTTAATGATATCTTCTGTGTCTGTTTAGTCAGGAGAAGGAAAAAAAAAAAGAAAAGCTGGTTGCTGGTCTGACTTGAGCAGAAGAGGAATACACGTGTGCCTCCAGTGTTCAGGGTTTGTGAGGTCTTATCTGAGTAATCCTGGGCTCTGCGACACCCTGGGATGTGTAGGTACATCTCCCTGGAAGCAGGACCTGTTCATTTGAGCTGCAGCGCTGGTAGACCCCTAATTCTGAGAGCTTGATGTCACCTTTGGCACACTATTTGTCATCTCCTGCTCTATGGTTTCAGCAGAAACTTTCATAGTCTCCTTTTAAATGTACCCTTTCAAAATTTAACTGAGGAGTAGAAACATCTTAATGCAACTAAGAGTTGCTGCTTCCTGATCTGGCGTTCAGCTCAGACTATTGTTTCCCCTTCTGGCCATAGAAAATAGCTGCAAATAAATCAAGCTCACCAGCAGTTGAAGCATGGGCTCTTTCTTTCACGGGTATCCACGTGAAGGCCAGCCAGCCCAATGGAGCCCAGCTCCATAAGGGAGCTACTACTCAATGCAGGAATATAAATGTTAACAGATACAAAAAGCTTTCTCGGAGTGCTAGAAAACCAAAGTAGCCTGAGGTGAGGTTACCTCATTTTAATGCAGACTTGAGAAAAGATGCAGGGACCTAAGCAAACTGATGAGCTAATTATTTTTCAAAAGTGTTTACAGCTTTGGGTTGTCTCGTAAAATCTCAGAATGCTCTTGCCTTCGTATATAACAATTTATTTGTCATGTTGTTGGTGCAAACCCTATCTGTTCACAAATTGTATGCCCAGATTTAGCCCAGACAGGATGTGATGCAATTTTTGGAACTGGTATAAAAGTAAAACGTTTGCATTAAGGACATGTATGCCTTTATTTTCTTAGATGCTGATCTATTTTTTCAAGCTGCGTATTTGCTTTAACAGGACAGAAGCAGGGTGTATGCTGAGTGCTTTGCACTCTGCGATGGCTGAAGGCAGCTGCACTTGTATGTTTGAAAATTTCCATAGAACTATTTGCAGCTGGTAGAGCAGCAATGGAAGTGTGTGGGTGCCTCTACCTTATGACTATTAAGACTACATGTCAAGTGAACCAGTATGTCTGCTCTTCCTTTTCTATTTTCTTCCTTGTCCTATTACTCATTTCTCAGAGAAAAGGGAAATTGCTGGAAGCTGCTGTCTACCTAAATGCAAATTACTAGAGACGTTCAGTGGTCATTTAGCTCTTCGTTCTTTCATATGCTTTGGGTATAAAATACATGTCCCATTGCAAACTGATGCTATGGCATGTCCTTGCCTGTGGGGAGAAGGAAAGTGTGGTTTTACTCTAGTATTCCAAAGTTTCTGGGAATATTTTTATTCTGATACTCGCTGTGCACTTTCTTCCTCAGGGTTGTTTAGAAGCTTCAGGCAGATTTGTGTCATGGTTTTTGGTGGTGGTCATTTTTAACAGGATTATTTTTCTGCCCCTGACCTGATTAGCCGAGGTAACTTTAATGCAATCATCTGTTAGAGGTGGGACTCTTTATGAATTAGACAGATTTGGGGCCTGAACTGACCTAGAAAACAATTTGTTGTGAATCCTCCAAAGGAATGTTAAAATTTCAGTAGTATAAGATTGCTCTCTGCTCACCTCTGCGTGTTGCGAGTCATTAGGGATGGAGTTGTTTTGTAAGGAGAGTTATACATTGGAAAAAATTCATCCTACTAAATATTGCATGAGATAATCACAGAATCACAGAATCACAGAATAGTAGGGGTTGGAAGGGACCTCTGTGGGTCATCTAGTCCAACCCCCCCG